>JRYF01000259.1_pt1 | contig 55647 bp, 38 predicted proteins | sample 235331 | NCBI WGS metagenome assembly JRYF01 (sample SAMN03074217, study PRJNA261475) | activated sludge metagenome | biome: Wastewater Treatment Plant; feature: Wastewater; material: Activated sludge; isolation source: activated biomass of a wastewater treatment plant treating hydrocarbon... ... | reverse complement strand
AAGTTTTCCTTGTCCACATAGCCCTCCACGTTCCAGAACTGGCGGAAATAGCTCCCGCGCTGATCAGTGGGGTACTCCCGCCAGAGCAGTTCCCTTGAAAATTCGTGGTTCAGCCCCACCATGTACGACTCGATGAATGACTGGTTGGGCACCATCAGCGAGAGGGTATTGGGCGGGATGAGGTTCAGGTTGGGCACAAACAATTCGGAAGCCAGGTCGCGCAGCGGCTCGTACATGGCGTTTTTGAAATGCGGATAAGCCATCACCTCCACGATGCGCTCTGTTTCATAAACAGGCCCCGGCGGGAATTTTGCGTTGTCGGCGTACCGCCCAATGTACTCCTTGTAGGAAAACCCGCCCACGCCGAGCAGGGGGATAATCCTTTTCGGAAAAGCAAATACCGGCAAAACGGCCTGCATGATTTTCGTGTGGGCATTGTCGAAATCGAGCGGCCCCGGCACGGGCAATGGCGGCGGGACCACCTGTATCTCCCCGTGAAATTCTTCGAGTGCTTCCCGAAATTCCCTGCCTTCGGGTGTTTCCTCTTCCGGCGGTGTGCCCGGCGGCAGCGGTTCCGACAACTGCGGCGGTTCCTCGCCTGCTTCCGTCAGGGTGAACACGGCGCGGGGCGGTATCTCCCTCACCGCTTTGGGGGTCATTTTTCCGGGGGTGAAATTTTCGGCCACTTTCTCTATTTCCTTTGCCTCCTCCGGGGAAGGGCCGACCGGCCCTGACAGCGGCGGTATTTCATCTTTAAAAACAAGGTACAACCAAACGGCCAACAGCACGAAAACCACAGCCACCACCACAACGGCGACCGTGCTGCCGGCAGCGAGGAAAACCATCAGCAGCAACAACAGGAAGAGTGCAACCCAAAGGCTGTATTGTTTGAGGAAACGCGTCAGCCAGTCTTCCTGCACATCGGGCGGTTTCAGCCCTTCCGAAATGGTGCCGAGCGTGGGCGTATCAGGCGGCAGCACGAGCGGCGGTGCAGCCGTGATGGTGCCGTCGTTCAATTGCTGTACAATGGTTGCGACATGATTTGCCGCATTGCCTTCAGGCAACAGCCGTTTTACCGCAAGCCCGTTCGGGCGCGTCAGCTTCCTGAAACCGCCCGACGTGACAGCCACCGGCAATCGGCTTGTTTTTGTCAAATAACGGATGGTAAACGGGCTGCCTTTTATCTTGGCATGAACGGGGGCCGTAATCTGGAAAATGCGCTCCGGCACATTGGTTTTCAGGTGTTTGTCGTACATCAACTGCGTGACCCACATGGACAGTTGGGTGTATTGGATTTTGCGGTTCATTTCCAGAACGTCGCCGATCTGCTGCCAGGCTTTGCGCATGTAATTTTCCTGGTTCTTTTGCACGACCGAAGTGCCCATGCCCGCCGTGGCGCGCCAGCGCGGGTCTTTGTTCAGATCGTTGACCCAGCCGGCATCGGCAGGAAGGATGCCCAACCGCTCGGCCAATGCATGCCACTGCCCGTAGAGCGGCGGTGAAATCACGGGATCGTCGGCGGGTTTATCGCCACCTTCCTCTTCCAGAACAAACTGCCGGTTGACGACCTGTTCTATTTTTTCCTCGAAATCGCTGTTGTCGGAAAGGGGGATGGAGCGGGTTGTCGGTGCCTTGAGCGCTCCCTCCAGGCCCACCACATCGAGCGGATGCGTGATGTCTTTCACGGGATCGGTGTATTGCGTATGCACATCGTTCACACCATAGCCCGGTTGCTGCACGTCCATATTTCGGATGCCAACGCGGGGGTCCATGTCCCGTGGTTGCAAACGCCGGACGAGGGTTTCAAAATCACCTGCCTCGCTGGTGCTGAAGTACCACTCGAAATAGATGGGAAACTCCTGCTGATCATTGGCCCAGGCAGATGCGTTGCCCGGTTCGTTGTCGGCGGCGGCAATGCCCAGTCCCGCCTTCCTTCCCACCTCGAAAGCCGGGATGACGAAGGCGTGGTAGCCGGTTTTTGGCTCCAGGCGGCGGGGCGAAACGAGCCGGGAAATGCCTTTGTCGGGATCGTTTTTCAAAATGGTCTCCAGTGCATTGCGGTCGGCTTCCGAAAAGTCGTGATCATTCAGGGCAGCGTTGTTGATGATCTCGTTCACGTGTACGTGAGCGAAGGCCCAGGTCTTGTCGGGGGCAGGCAGGAAAGTTTGCCAGTTGGTGCCCCTGAGCTTGATGGAGGGCAGGGGTCGTCCCGGCATGTTCACCCGTTCAAATTCACCTTCCTTTAAAACCATGAGGGCCATCCAGGGCCGCAGGCGGTGGCCGGCAGGCGGTTCGGGGGAGTAGCGCCAGGGAAAGTCCTCGTCGTAGAACTCGATGAATGTGAGGTAGTTAGGCTCAAAATCGGTGATCCAGTTGCGCGGTTCGGTGCGCACGATCATCCGGGAGTTGATGCCCGTGATGTCGCCGGGGCCAACGAGGCGCACCGATTGCGTGGCTGTTCCGGTGACGAGATGTTCATTGCTGCCTTTCGCCTTCCGGGTTTCGAGGGTCAAAACAGCGTCCAACTCGACCCGTGGCGCAGCGCTCGCTGCCGCCGTGATCTGGTTGGCGATCCCCCGCCGGAGCCAGGGTAAAAAGGAATATCGGGCTATTGCCATTTTGAACGATGAATGTAACTGTTCAGCATGGAGAGAGGAAGAAGAAAAAATTGCATTTTTTCTTCTTCCTCTCTCAGAGAGTAGTTTGTTTTTGTGAAAAATTGAAAATTTTTCACAAAAACAAACCTTGCTGAATAGTAACCGATGAATTATGAAGTTTGCAATGTACTAATTCAACAAGTAGGAGGCCGTTACCTGGAGTTTGGCGGACAGGGAGGCGTCCTTTGCCACCAACGCATCGTGGGCGGCAAGGGCTTCGGCTTCCGTTTCAAAGACCAGTTCCTCGCTGTGAAGGGCAAGGGTGTCCACGTTGGCGATCACGTACTGCTCTTCCCGTACTTTTGCTTTCGGGGCATCCTTGGGCGACGGGCGGTTCGGCGCAAATGCCAATGCCGATTTTGAAATGGCATTGATGCGCAGCAACACCCCGAACAGGTCGGTCACAAAGCTCCACGGTGATGCCTGCTTTCTTTCAGGAACATAAATGACTTCATATACCACTTCCAACGCTGAAACATAGCTCGCCTTGAGCCGATCAGAGCCTTTCAGGCGCACGCCGCCGGGCATTTTCGTGAAACTCTTTCCCGACAGCTTTTCGGCATCCTTCATCTCCCGGAATTGGGCCGGGGCAAACTGCTCCCGTATCGTGTCCAGGCGATCCCTCCCAAAGTTCTCGCTCCCGATCTGCAATCCGTTCACCTGGAAGTAGCGGTGAATTTCCAGCGGTGCCACGTTCCCGAACTTGTTGATGTCCATGTCCAGTGGTGCTATTTTCTGGCTGACTTCCAGGATGCCGAAGGGGTGCAGGATGAGGCTGTCGGCCTGCTCTTCGGTCTTTATTTCCCGCAGGGACACCATCAAGCTGGCATTGGGCGGCAGGGCTGCACGCCAGTTGCCGGGGTGGCGGAATGCCGCCAACAAGGGATCGAACACCTCGACCGGCGGCAGGGTCTTCCGATTGTTCTGCCCGAAGGTGACATCAAAGCGTACCTTGATATTGACATCGAAAAGAAGGAAGCTGATGGAAATTTTGCCTTCCCCATAAGCCCGCCAGGGCGACGGGCCTTCCAGCACAAACTTCAGGCTGATGGAGAGCAAGTCTTTTCCGAAAATGCGCACGGCCAGCATCGCACCTATTTCCACGATGAACATGAAGGGGTTGAACTGGATGAGCGCATCGAATGACAGGTAGCCTTTGAGCGAGGCAGGCCCGGCCACTGCCGACAACGACAGCTTGCACCCAAACTGCACCGTGTTGCTCGTCACGGCAAAATAGCTCTCCGCACGCAGGTCGGGGTTGCCGTTGAATATGATCAGCGCCAGTCTCCGCAACGCCGGCAAGCCCATCGGCGGCGGGGTGTAGGATGGGTGGAAACCGCCCACCGTGAAAAGGAAGTTGGCATTTTCGCCCCAGAAGACGCGCACTGCCATATCACCCGTGAGCGCAAAGGTCAGGATACGTGAATTGAACAGCGAGGCATCGAGCGTGAATTGTTTTTTGTCGAAATCAAGCGTTGCGACAAAGTTGACCTGAATGTAAACAATGGCGGCCTGCTCCGTCGGCAGGTTGAGGCGCAACACCCCCAGCAATGCCAATCGCACGGGGTTGGGAACCTCTATCAGCAGGCCCAATTCAAGGCTCACGAGGGTGGGTGTGCCCCATCCGAGTTTTGCCATTGGCCCGAACACGAACTGCCCCTCCCTCGGCGGGAAAATGCGTTTAATGTCGTTGATGATGCGGTTGGCATTGGCCACTATGTCTTTTGGGAAAAGGATGCTGTTGATCGAGCCATCGAACACGCCCAGGCGGAGCGGTTCCAGTTCCATCGTCCGGTTCAGGCCAATGAGGCCGCCGACACCGTTGAGGGTAAATCCAAACCCCAACTGGATGGGCGTAAATTCCGCCGTGATGATAATGAGCAACGAGAAGCCGTCGGAGCCATCGGGCATTTTTGTCGTAAGGATGCCAATGGCCCGCAGGGCGATGGTTCCTTGAAATTCAAGTTCCAGTCCCCCGGCATATTCCCCTTTCTCGACATTGATGAACAAAAAGCCGCCCCCCTTGAAGCCGCCACCGTCAATGGACAGTCCCACCCCGGTCGGCCACTTGAATTCGGGTGAAAAATGCACGGGGCCAAGGTTGCCCGTATTGCCATCGGGAAAGGTAAAAACAGCCTTGAAACCAATACCCTGCACGACGGCGGTGAGCGGGCCGAGGTTGCCCTGCACGTCGGCACCGAGAGAGATGGGAATCTTGCCTGCTTCGGGGCGGACACCAACGGTAAGACCCTGTATTTCGATGGGGCCGAGCGATATGTGGGTAGGCAGGGCAATCTCCAGGCCGCCGCTGCCGAGAAAATACACGCCGAGTTTGCTGGACCAGCCCAATATGAGGTCGAAGTTGCCTTCGATGCCGTTTTCGCCGATGATGTTTTTCAAAAAACTGTCGCCTTCACCTGCTTTTATGGCGAGTTTGCCGCCACGCAGTTCTGCTTCCACCAGCACTTCGTGTTCGTTGTTGGTGGCCACTGCTGCTCCGAATTTCACCGCAAAACTCTGGATTTCGAGCCGGCTGCCGTCACTTTTGCCGAGCAGAACGGTCGGTTCGCCGGGTTTGGAATACTGCAGCCCAAGTTTGAGGCGCAGGCTGGAGGGAGGAGCCTGACCGCCCGTGCCGAGCAGGTCGAGCAGGATGCCGACATTGCCCGGCCTGACGATGAGGCCCACGCCGGGGTTGAGGTCGGCATTGAGGTCAACGAGCAGTTGAAAAGTTTCGGAGAGGGGGATGTTTTCATCAATGCCGCCAGTGGCAAATGGCAGAAGGGCGAATCCGGGTTTGGCCGAGGCCGTTTCGGGCAGCAGGTAGAGCGCCACACCGAGCGCATAGGTGACGACCGATACTTGGTCTTCGAGCAGGTAAAACTTCAACTGCATCGGCTTGACCATTGCAGGGTCGGTAGCCCCGGCAGTCAGTGCATTTTTGATGGAATCATGAACCAATTCCTGGGTTACGCGCAAATCATAAGCACTGCCAAGTTGAAAGATATTTTCCAGAAAATAGTTCGCCCTGAAGTCCGATTCGCCCCATTTGTAAGCATTGGTGAACACGGCAGCGGGGTTGTTGAAGAAGTTGCCGAGGTCGTTCCATGCAACGTGTTTATTAAAATACGGAAGCCGCTTTTTTGCAGGCTGCTCCTCCACAAATTCGATGCGGATGACCCCGACGGCCAGCAGCAGGTGGCCGACTTTGGCCTGGTTGCCGAGCAGGTATTCCACCAAAAGGTACTGGATCAGTTGACCGGGAAATTCATTTTGAAACTCCGTTGCGTCCACCGAGGCGGGCAGCCATGAGGCAGGGTTGGTATCCAGGTCGCGAATGGCATTGACCAATTGCGAGATCTGGATCATCAGACCGGATACGGTGCTGCTGTTGAGGTTGCCTGCTTCGAGGGTATCTATCATGGCCTGAACGGGTGCGTTCAGGTTCTGGATGGGTGTTGGCGGCGTGGTGATGTCCCAACCCAGTTCTGCCATGAACGCCTCGAATTTTTTCGGGCTGGACAGTGCATCCTTCAGGGGCGTGAACACGGAGGCGATTTCCTCGGCAAGGACGACCAGTGTATCTCTGTTATTTTCCATCGGCAGTGGCGGTTGACGTTATCAGGTTGTTTGAGAATCCGATTTCTGAGTCCACTCTGAAAAGTCNNAATTTTCTTTCAAATAAAATTCTATCTCTATTTGTTTTTTTCCGTTGTGCTGACTTTTCGGAGAAGACTCATTTCTCCATTAACAAGTGAGGAAAAAGCGAGCGTCGTTTTCCTGCAGTTGTCTGATCAAAGGGGTCGTATTTCCCGCAACGGGGTAAAAATTCATAAAAAGGCTATCGTTGTTTGCGGGGTTGGTTACCGGTACGATGATGGTGTATTTGTGGCGCGTACCGACCATGCGCAATTCCCGTCTTTGGGCATTCCACGTGGGGGTGCTCCATGTGAACCCATTCCAAAAATCATTGAACGTGTCGAACTCGAAACTCCTGTAAACCGGGAAACCGGTTCGGGCCGGGTCGAACCGGCAATTACTCATCATGCTGTTGCGGATAGCATTCTGCCGGCCCGCAACATCGGTAGGCGGCGCTCCGGAGGAATAGGTAATAGTATAAGGGAAATTCTCGACCTCGTGACGGGAAGCATTGGCCAGGTTGATCCGCATAGACGAAATCTGGCGCGTGGCTGTTCGCTGCAGGGGCGGGTCGAAGGATAGGGTAAATGCTCGGTTCCGCTTGCCTTGACTGATATTTCGATGAAACCACCCAGTCCATCGGTTGTTGGGCACTGCGCTGCCATCAATGAAAGTGAAATTTGCTCCTTGAAAGGCGGTTATCATTGCGTTCCGGTTGGCAAATGCTGTTGGGCGGGCCAGCGAGAAATCATGGCCCATGTATTCCATCGCCCCAACACCCCTGATTTCCGTTACCAGATGAAAATGCTTTGGAGCCGTGACCTGCACCTGCCCACCGAGCGCTTCTTTCAGTTTTTGGACAAACGGCACGGCATGAGGTTGGCCGATTTTACATCCTCTTATGTGAAAAAAAGCAGGGCCTGCCCCCGCCGGGCGCGGCAGGATGAGGGCGTTGGGAATACGCAGCACCCCGGTACTGACGGCGCTTACCAGGGCTTCGTACCTTGAATCATTGACCAGGGTTTCCGGCACGCCGTCGCAGTTGAGATCGATCAGGATGGGAGCCAGGGCCATTTGCATCCAGCCGGCATCGTTGCCATGAGAGGCGATGATGAAATGGTGAACCGGACGCGTGACACCGGATGCAGTATTGAGATGATTGATAAAGGCCGAAAGGCTCCTGACGTTCTGTTGGTCAATCAACGTCGTGCCAGGCCGCAGGCGCAGCAAGGCCTTCATGCTGTTGTCGTAGCCGGTCGTGCCGGGAGCGAATGCGTAGTCCATTTGGTGAAATGTTTTCGGTTGCCGACGAACCAAACAGCCCGCGTTCTTGCCAGCACGCATGAATCATCCTGCCGCTCGCAACAACGAAAGACCATCGTCAATCGAAAGTTACATTCCTTCTGGAAATGGTTTTCTCAACACAGCATCGTTCGCACTCAAAGAGAAATTTTTGTTTGGGAAGAAAACAGGGTGCAGGTAGTGGGTTTTGGCGAGAATTTCAATCGGCGGTAAATGTAGATTTACATTTTGAAAAGACAAATTTTCACCTGAAAAAATTTTACCATTCACTACGAACAAAAAACAACCTTGCCCTGCCGACGAAGATGGCAAGCAATTCGGGTGAGCGTTTATCACTTTGCCCAGCCGGAAGCTGACCAAATTCGGTTTTTCCCGGCAGGGCGGGATTACTGGGATGAATCGGCAGGTTGTTGGCCGGGATGCCAACAACGGCAGGAAACTTGTCCAGGTTCGCCCAAAGTCAGGTCACTTTTTCCTAACTTTGGAAAAAATTTCCCAGGCGCAATGACAAGACCCCGCTTCCCTTACGGCATCAGCAATTTTAAGGTATTGGCTACAGAAGGCTATCACTATGTGGACCGCACGGAGTACATTGCCAAAATGGAGCAGATGGACTCCAAATACCACTTTTTCCTCCGTCCCCGCCGCTTCGGCAAAAGCCTCGCCGTTTCCGTCATGGAGTATTACTACGGCAAGCAGCACCGGGCTGACTTCGATTTGTTGTTTGGAAGATACTACCTGGGGCAACACCCGACACCGGGTGCCAATGCCTACCTGGTGTTGAAGTTTGATTTCAGCGGCATTGAAACTTCGAGTCTTGACCAAGTCACCTCAACTTTTCTGGCAGAAGTAAAAATCGGGATACGCACCATGATGGGCCAATACCGGGATTTGTTCGATGAAGATGACCTAAATGCCATCGAAGCGCAGGAAAATGCGGGTTTGGCATTGTCCAAATTGCTGGAAATAGTCAAAGCGAAACACTGGGAAGAAAAAATCATTCTGCTGATAGACGAGTACGACCATTTCACCAACGAAATCATTGCCTTTCACTTTGATAATTTTCAAAAAATCGTCAGCCGCAACGGCTTTGTCCGTAAGTTTTTTGAAATGGTGAAAAAGGGCACCCAGTCCGGCATCATTGACCGCATATTTATCACGGGCGTATCTCCCGTCACGCTCGACAGCCTCACCAGCGGCTTCAATATTGGCACCAATCTCTCCTTGAACCCGGTGATGCACGACTTCATGGGCTTTACGGAGGCGGAGGTAATGGATTTTATCCGCTTTGCCGGTGTGCCGGAAGAAAAACAAGCCGCTACCATGGATGATTTGCGTTCCTGGTACAACGGCTATCTTTTCAGTGAGTTTGCCGCCAACCTCCTGTACAACCCCGACATGGTGCTGTACTTTGCCATGCAATACGCACAACTCCAAAAGTATCCCCGCACCCTGCTCGACATCAACATTTCCAGTGATTATGGCAAGATTCGCCGTATGTTCAACGTGGGCAATATGGGTGGCAACTACGAGGTACTGGAAGAAATCATGAAAAATGGCAGCATCACGGCCACCATCACCGAGCAGTTCAGCTTCGAGCGCTCCTGGACACGGGGCGACTTCATCAGCCTGTTGTTTTACATGGGGCTGCTGACCATTCGTGAGGCATCTTTTGGAAGCCTCGTTTTCCAGGCACCCAACCATGTCATCGGGGAATTGTATTACAAGTTTTTCCAGGAGATTATCCTGGAGCGTTCCAACCTGAAACCCGACGACCTCCGGGTTACAGAACGGGTCATTTCCCTGGCCCGTGACAACGACATTCAACCCCTGAAAGAAGCCCTCGACACCGTGCTGAAAAACCTGGACAACCGGGATGCCCGCCGCCTGGACGAAAAGCACGTCAAAATGGCGCTCATGGCGCTGCTCGTGCCGACGGGCGTGTATTCGGTTTACAGCGAATACACCTTGGGACAGGAGTATGCCGACATTGTCATGTTTCGCCGCCCGCCGATTATGGAACCGAAGCGGCAATACATTTTCGAGTTGAAATACCTGAAAAAAGGAGAGGAAAATCTGTTGCCGGAAGTGGCCGAAGAGGGCCGCTCGCAATTGAGGCGTTACCTATCGCACCCTACCCTGGCACGGCACGACGATTTTACGGCGTTTTTGTGGGTGGTGGTGGGATATGAAGTGAAACTTTTGGAAGAAATAACATGATAGCGACGTACTGATAACTATTGGATTAACTTTTCTGCTCATACCCGCTTAAAGGCGAGGTGAAGCAGCACATAAACTTTCCAAGTTTCAAAACTTGGAAAGCCTGTGCCTCATACTTTTCACCTTCGGTAAATTCCATGCTGCGCAAAATAAGCACCACCGTTGACCAGCACCTGACCCGCTTTGTCTCCCTGCCCGGCGATACAGAAGAAACGCTTGAACAAAAAAAAGCCTACCTGCTGGCTCTCGTCGCTATGACCAACATGTTTTTCTTCCTCACACTGTTGGGCTGGTGGGCAGGCCTCCCTGTCATTGTTCAATACGGCATTGGGCTTTTGCTCTTTTTTATCCCGCAAACCATACTTTTCATCCGGCTTCGAAAGGGGCTTAAGTGGTTCGTATTTTTCAGCAACACTTTCAGCATACTGCTCACTACCTGGACCATCATCCGTCTGGGAGGTATCACCCATTCCTGTGGGCTGATATTCGGGGGGCTGACGACCGTGGTTTATGCCATGATTTACCCCAATGCGAGAATATTGTGGTGGAGTTTTATATTGTATGTTCTTTCCCTGGTCGTCATCGCTCTATTGGAGCCCCACCTGACACCTCCTCCGGAACTCACACCCGGGAAAAACCTGCTGTACTTCGTCCTGAATGCCGTATGGCTATCGGCTAATATTCTCATTTTGGTTTTTTACGTCTATCGAAAACAGGCAGATTTAGCTACCCTGAAAGCCCAGCGGCTTCAAGAGGTGGACGAACTGAAAACCCGCATGTTCGCCAACATCGCCCATGAGTTCCGTACCCCGCTCACGCTCATCGGTGGCATGGCCGAACTGCTCCAAAACAACCCCAACCACCAGCTCCGGGAACGCACGGAAGCCATTCAGCGAAATGCCAACAAAGTGCTCCGCCTCGTGGACCAGATGCTCAACCTCGCCCGTTTGGAGGCCGGTTCCATGCCCCTGCAACCCGTGCAGGGCGACGTGACGGCCTTCCTGCGCCAGGTGTTTCAGTCCTTCCCCGGCTTGGCGGAGTACCTCAAGGTGCGCATGCATTTTCTGCCTGAAAACCAGGGCTTTACCATGGATTTCGACCCGGACAAACTGGAGGAACTGGTCAGCAACCTGCTTTCCAATGCCTTGAAATATACCCCCGCCGGGGGCGACGTTTATTTCAGCTTCCACGCCGAACCAAGCCAGCCGGAGCGCTTCGTCATCAAGGTCAGGGACACCGGCATCGGCATTCCTGCCGACAAGTTGTCCTATATTTTCGACCGCTTCTACCGGGTGGAAGAGGGGCAGAAACACTACGAGGAAGGCAGCGGCATCGGCCTCACCCTGGTGCGGGAATACGTGAAACTGATGGGCGGTGAAATCACCGTGCAGAGCAAGCCCGGAGAGGGAACGGAGTTTACCGTCACGCTGCCCGTCACCCGGCAGGCGGCTCTCCAGGAAGCTGCCCACGCCAGCCAGCCCACGCCAACCCACGCCGAAATCCCCATCCCCGGCTTCGACCTCCCCGCCGAGGACGAGATGCACCCCCACTCACAACGAACAACGAACAGCTTTTGTCACCCTGTAAGGGAACGAACAACCCACAACGACCTCCCCCACCTGCTCCTCATCGAAGACAACCCCGAACTGAGCCAGTACCTGCGCCTGGTGCTCGGCCCAAAATTCCACCTGCACACCGCCTCCAACGGGGAAGAAGGCATCCGGCAGGCCATCGAGCACGTGCCCGACCTCATCCTCAGCGACGTGATGATGCCCGTGAAGGACGGCTTCGAGGTGTGCCGCACGCTGAAAAAAGACTTCCGCACCTGCCACATTCCCATCGTGCTGCTCACAGCCAGGGCAGACACCGCCAGCCGCATCACCGGGTTGGAGCAGGGCGCCGATGCCTACCTGACCAAGCCTTTCAACCAGCGGGAACTCTTCGCCTGCCTGCGAAACCTCTTCGTGCAGCGGGAAAAACTGCGCATCAAATACTCCGCTCATCCCACCGAAATCGAGCCTGCCGTCACGCCAGGCCTGGACGAAATCTTTTTGTCCAACATTCGCAGCCTGCTGGAGAAAAACTACTGCAACGAGGCATTCAGCATCGAAGACCTCCTCTCCGATCTCGGCATCAGCCGGGTGCAACTGTACCGCAAATTGACGGCCCTCACCGGGCAGTCCGCCTCGCAGTTCATCCGCAGCTACCGGCTGGAAAAAGCCCGTGAACTGCTCCTCACGACGACGAAGACCATTGGTGAAATTGCCTTTGAAACGGGCTTCACCGACCCCAATTACTTCAGCCGGGTTTTTTCGCAGGAGTTTGGAGCACCGCCTTCGGAGTTGCGGAAGAAGTAGCGGGAAGGCGGGGGAGGCTGCTCAAAAAGTTTTAACTATAGTCAAAACTTTGGGTGATTGAGCAATACATTTTGCCCATACAGGAAAGAATATCCCCGTGTCAATTAATGCTGCAACCCTCTGGCGACACTTTGATGAATACTCAAATTACCCCGTAAATACCACAAAAAACAGCAAAAATTACCCCGTATCTGTGCAATTTTTTTCGTAAATTTACCCCGTAAATGGAATTACAATGACGGACTTCAAGCGAAAATTATTGCAAGACCTCCTGGTATGGCGACAAAGCCCTCACCGTAAACCCCTGGTAATCAGAGGTGCCAGGCAGGTGGGCAAAACTACCTTGGTGAGGCAATTAGGCGCCATGTTCCCGCATTTCATCGAACTGAACCTTGAAAAGAAGGAATACCGCCGGATTTTTGAAAAATCAGATCGCCTGCCCGACATCCTGAACGCCATTTACCTGCAAACCAATACCCCGAAAACCGGGCAGGAGATGCTTCTTTTCCTCGATGAGATTCAGGAATCGCCGGATGCCATCCGGCAGTTGCGCTATTTTTATGAAGAGACGCCGGAACTGCATGTCATAGCAGCCGGTTCGCTTCTTGAGTTTGCACTTGGAGAGGTGGCTTCATTCCCCGTCGGACGGGTAGAGCAGTGGGTATTGCATCCCCTTGACTTTGAAGAATATCTGACAGCTGCGGGCCTGCACAATGCCGTGGAAGCACTGAATCAGTTGCCTGTCCCGGATTATGCGCACGATACCCTCATGCGGCATTTCCACGAATTTGCCATCATCGGCGGAATGCCCGAAGTGGTGAAGCGTTTTGTGGCGGACCAAAGTATGGCCAATTTGCCGGAAGTATTCGGCAACCTGTGGCAAGCCTATCTCGACGATGTGGAAAAATATGCCGAAAGCGCAAGGGAAAGGAACGTCATCCGGTACGTCATGCAAACCGCCGCCAGTGAAAAAGACCGGATCACCTTTGCCGGGTTTGCTTCTTCCAATTATGGCGAAAGAGAAGTAAGGGAAGCATTTCACCCCCTCGGCATGGCCCGTATCATACAGACTGTTTATCCTACTACCCATCTCCAGCCGCCTTTGGCGCCCAATCTCAGAAGAAAGCCTCGCCTCCAGTTTTTGGACACCGGCCTGTTGAACTACCTCCTCGGCATACAGGCAGACCTGATCGGCATGGAAGACCTCAACGCTTTTCACTCCGGAAAAATCATCCAGCATTTGACGACACAGGAGGTCATGGCCCAGCACAAGTCGCCGCTTTACACGCCCATGTTTTGGGTGCGGGAAAACGCCAACAGCAACGCCGAGGTGGACTTGGTTTTACCGGCAGGAAAATCCCTCATACCCATCGAGGTCAAATCGGGCAAACAGGGTCGCTTGCGATCTCTCCATGAATTTATGGAAAGAGTGGGCCATCCCTACGCCATCCGCCTGCTCGCCAACCGCTTTTCCATCGAGGAGGCAAAAACCCCCAGCGGCACGCACTACTACCTGATGAACCTTCCTTATTACCTGGCTTCCAAATTGCCGGTTTATGCAAAGTGGTTGGTGGAGAGATATGGGGCTGCGTGATTTATTCAGGAGCCTTCCTGTCGTTCCTCCCGCCCGATACACCTGTCCAGAAATTGAAACACCCGTCCAGATTTTTTTTAGCGGCCAGAACTGACTTTCAGGAGCATAGCAAACCTGAGTGAGTTTGGGGCGAGTCTTCTGTTTGTGCCTGACCTGTCGCAAGTGCCGCAACGCTATTCCGTCCCTTTAGGAAATATTTACTGGAATTGAGGTTTACCAAATCCTTTCAAACTACTGGACATTTTTCCGTAAGGCTCAGACTTTCCAAGTTTTTGAAACTTGGAAAGTCTATCCTGAAACGAAAATGTCCAGTAGTTTGAAATCCTTTGCACATTATAGGCCTCGAACACATCGTCGCTTGTGATGATGATCATATCTTCTGTCAAAGCCTGTGCAATGATTAGCCTGTCAAAAGGGTCACGATGATGGAATGGGAGTTTGCTGTTTCTCAAAACATGGGCTATTGAAATATCGAGGGTCAAAAAGCCATAAGCCTCCACTTCTTTTATGAAGTCATCCAAAGTCAGCCCCTTGATATTGAGCTTGCCTAAGTTTATTTTAATGGACATTTCCCAAAAAGAAGCCATGCTGACAAAGCAAAGATTGGCGCTGTCTTCTATGGTCACCCGGGCTTTCATGCTCAACGCAGGATTGTTTTCTGCAAACCAGATGACTGTTTGGGTATCAACGAGCGTGTTCATTGCATGTAATCTTTAAAGTCATCCAACGGCTCGTTAAAATCCGGTGACATTTCAAATTTTGCTTTGCTAAAGCCTGCTTTCCGGGCGTGGATAACAGCCTTTTCTTTTCTCAGCGTCTGGGCCTTTATTTCACGGAACATCCATTCCATGAGTTGCAGTTTTTCTGCCAACGGCAGTTGCTTAAATAATGCTGCGAATTGAAGGGCTTGATTTGACATCTTTTTCGATTTTCCTGCATTTTGGGTTTTTCTGCCGCTGAACTTAACACCGCATTTGTGTCCAGAACCATTTGCACAGTTGCGGGAACTGTCAGCTATATCAAACGAGTGGCAAATTACGGGAAAATCACACATTGGCAAATCTTAGCCAGAAGAAAATAGTGTCGTCAATAGTTGCTTTAAGTCTTCCTGCCTTGCTATCAAATCTTTTCGGGAGCGCCTGGTTTATAGGGTATCCTTCCTGTCGTTCCTCCCGCCTGAAACACTTGTCCAGAAATTGAAACACCCGTCCAGATTTTCTTGACTTCCTGTCCAGAAGATGAAACAGGCAGATAGGAGTTTCGCTTGCCCAGCGGCTGATATTTGGTGCGTCAACAGAGAATGTTCATACGAGAATCATTCAGGTTGAATCTCCCGCGTGTCATTCCCGATTTTTTCACACTAAAAACCTCAGCCATGAAAAAGCTCATTTTCCTGTTCACCTCAGTGGCACTTGCCCTGATTTTCAGCGCTTTTACCGGAACAGGCGGCAAAATGATCGTGAAAATCGAAAAGGGAGAGTCTGCCAAAACAATCCGCCTGCAACTGGCCAACCTGCAAGACCTCCGTACCTGTATAACCATTCAGGACATGGAGGGCATACACTGGTTTGATAACTATGTATGGGGAGAAAAAGGCTACGCCGTCAATCTGAACACTCAGGGCATGCCTGAAGGCGACTATTTTTTTGAGATAAAAAACAGGGACAACCGCCACGTCCAGGCTTTCTCCATCGGCAAAAACGATATAGCTTTTTTCAAAGAACAGCCTGCTACTGCAAGAGAAAAAAGCATTGCCCGGTTCGCCAGTTTGAACATCAACGAAAAAAGCAAGCTGATTACCTATTTCACGGACGAAGGCAATCACAAGTTGGGTGTTCAATTGGCCAACCTGCAATACCAGCCTGCACTTCTTCGCATGGTTTCGCTCGAAACCGGAACCATGTTGACCAAAGAGATAGCCGGTGTGGAGGGTTATGCTGCAAAATGGAACATGGAAGGAATGGGAGATACCGATTACCTGCTGTACGTCCGTTCGGGCGATGCCAACGTGGTCGTGTTTTTCCAACTGAATAAAAACAGGCTGGAAATGCAAAGCATACAACGTTTTGAACATCCGGTCATCCGGAGAACAAAAGGGAACGATATAATCATCTCTGGTATGTAGTCTTCTGAAAGTCAAAAAAAGGCTGAGTATCATAAGTGACTCACCCGGAACTGACTTTCAGGAACATACCAAGCCGGAAAGGGAGTTTTGGGTGAGTCTCTCGGCCACCTTTTCTTTTATTTTCACTTTAAATTCCAACGCCATGAAAAAGCTCCTTTTCATTTCATTGCTCCTTGCTGGCCTCTTCGCCTTTGTTTCCTGCGAAAAAGAGGTTATCACACCTTATGTCGCCCTTACTGGCACTTTCACGAACACCCCCGACCCAAGTGCAGGTTTTTGGGAAGTACCGATACCCGATGGTTCCATTTTTATGTCGCCTAAAAAGTACAAAGTAGATGGCACTTCCCCCCTGTTCGGTGAGGTGGACGAAACCAAGAGCTTCATGGAACTGCCAAGCCCGGTATTTGAGCCAAAAATTGGCGGATTCACTGGAACATGCACAATCACCACGGTGGACAAGGACGGCGATAAGTTGATTTATGTGGGTGAGTACTTCATGTTCGCCGATTTTTCCAACAAAACCTACCTGCGGATTGACGGAGGTACGGGCAAATGGAAAGATGCACAAGGCTGGTTCAACACAACCGGCCAGGTTGACCCCATTACAGGTGTGAACTCCCTGAGCGGCACAGGTGAAGTCACCGAACCCAAGTAATTTAGTTAGACAACCAATTAACCAAGCTACCCCGCATCCCAGCGGGGTAGCCACTTTATCTATATCATTGAAAATCAATTTGTTACTCACCAAACAGTAAATTCGCCATGAAAAACCTTTTAATTTTCCCAATCCTTATCCTTACCATCTCCATCGGCTACGGCCAATGGACGACCACCAATCTCTCCGAACCCAAAGAAGCCATGGGCGCCGCCGCATTGCCCGGCAGCAACGTCTTTTGGTTCGCTGGCGGGTACGCAGACTATGAAACCGACAAAGTAGAAATTTACAACGCCGAAGCGGGCACGTGGACCTACGATGCCCTTTCGCAGGCGAGGTCATGGCCGGCAGGCCTGGCCTACAACGGCCATATTTTCTTCGCCGGCGGCATGTTTTGGGACAGCGGCCAGGCTGCCTCCAGGGTGGACATTTGGAGCAATGAGGCTGCTCAATGGACACAGGCCGAGCTTTCCGTGCCACGGTTTTCCGTCTCTGCGGTAGGTATCGGCAACAAGGCCATGTTTGCCGGAGGTGTCAACTTAATCCCGGGCAATGTGTACGGCAGGGTTGATATCTATGATTTCACCACCGGGCAATGGACAATTACCGATCTGGCAGGGCCACGTGCCGCCATGGGCAGTGCCGTGGTAGAAACGCCCACTGGCCCTATAGCTCTTTTTGGCGGCGGTGTCACAGGTTTATTCGGCCCGGCAACCGACCTGGTAGAAATCTACCATGCCAACACGGGCGCCTGGAGTACAGCGCAATTGTCGCAGGCCAGAGCACACCTCAGCGCAGCGGCAGTTGGCCACAAGGTCATCTTTGCGGGCGGCATCACCAACGACAACGAGGTTTCGGACCGGGTGGACATTTATGATGCCCTGACGGGCGAATGGACGACCGACAGCCTTTCCGCACCGAGGTGTACGGATGCAGTGGATGGCATCACCAAGACTGTCTGCGGCAAAGTATATATCGTAGGCGGTGGCAGGACTGACTTGTTTTCTGGCGTCATAACCGATGCCTCCAATGTGATTGACATCTACGACCCTGCCACGGATACCTGGTCGGTTGAATACCTTAGCAAGCCAGTATTCATACACTCCGTAGTTTCGGACGGGAAACAGTTACTGGTGGCTGGTGGACGGAACACGGAATTTAACTATGTGTATGATGATGTGGATATTTACACCTGCCTTACTCCAGCATCGGAGCGAAAGTTTAGGCAAACAACAATCCGGGTATATCCCAATCCCGGCAACGGTCATTTTTACCTGGAAAATCTTTCCCAACAGCCGCTTCAGTCACAAGCCCTGGTACAAGTCTTCACCCTTCAAGGGCAAATGCTCCAGCAACAGACCCTGCCGCCCGGCGAGGGTCAACTGCAGCTTACCCTGCCCTCCGGCGCTTACCTGCTCAGGGTCACTTCAGACAGCCACAGCCATGCTGAGATAATCCATGTTCAGCATTGAGCCAGATACAGGGAATTTACTGTGAACTGCATCCCGGAACTGCCGAAAGGTGGTTTTGGGATGCCGGCATTTTACCACCTCACTTCCCTCCCGGCGGGCAATGTTGCAGCAGGAAATTCGTACAGAGGGTGGTGAGGTGGGCGGAAGTGCCCTCACCTTCCCGCAAACCGTGCGAGCGGCCGGGGTAAGCCATGTACTGGAACTGCTTGTTGTGTTTCACCAGTTCGTTCACCAGCATTTCGGCATTTTGGAAATGCACGTTGTCGTCGGTGGTGCCGTGAATGAGCAGGAGGTTGCCTTTCAGGTTCTTTGCATGGGTAATGGCAGCTCCGGCGATGTAGTCGTCCATGTTGTCCTGTGGCAGGCCCATATAGCGCTCGGTGTAGATGTTGTCGTAGAGCAGGGAACTGGTCACGGGCGCGATGGAGATGCCGGTCTTGAAAACATCAGGGTACTGGAAGAGCATGTTGAGGGTGGACGAGCCGCCACCGCTCCAGCCCCAGGCAGCGACCCGCTCCGGGTCAATGAAGCCCTGCTCGATGATTTTTTTTGCTCCCATGGCCTGATCCCGGATATTTATCTGGCCGATATTGCGGTAGATGGCCTTGCGCCAGGCACGGCCCTTGGGGGCTGGCGTGCCCCGGTTATCGAGGCTGACGTGGATATAGCCGGCCTCGGTCATATCTCCCTGAAAGCGGAAGCTGTTGGCACTGCCCCAACGGTCGTTCACGGTCGTGCCCGCCGGTTCCCCATAGACGAAAAACACCGCAGGGTATTTTTTACTGGGGTCGAAATCCCTGGGCTTCATCATCCATCCGTCCATTTCCACACCGTCGTCGGTGGTGATTTTGAAAAACTCCACGTTCGAGGCCGCTTTGGCGGCGGGGTCAAAGTCCTTGGCCAGGTCCTTTTGTCCCTCCAGTGGTTTGTGGTCGGGCAGGCTGATCCAGCCGCTCATGGGGCGGGTGTAGTAATTGGAAAAGCGGTGGCGGGCAAAGCGCCCGTTGGGCGAAATGGTGTAGCTGTGGGTTCCCGTCATGGCCGCCGGTGAAATCAGCTCGAACTTGCCCTTGGTTTTCAGCGGCACCCGGTACAGGTATCGCTGCACGGCACTGGTAGGCGATGCGGTGAAATAAACGAACCCGCCTTTTTCATCAATGCAATCCACACTGACCACGTCGTAGCGGCCATCGGTAAGGAGGGTTTCCTTTTTGCCGTCCCTGGAGACGAGGTAGAGGTGGCGCCACCCATCTTTCTCGCTCATCCAGACGAAGTTTTTGCCGCCGTCCACCCAGTCCCAGCCGGCAGCGTCGCGTGCCCATTCGCTGACCGTGCTGACCCAGGCCTCGTCGCTTTCCTCATAAACGGTCTTCGTATCGCCGTTGTCGGGATTGCAGAGCATGATTTTGCTCAGGTTCTGCTTCCGGTTCAACTGCTGTATGATGATGTCCTTGCCGTCGGGGGCGTATTCCATGCGGACGATATAGTGCTGTTGCGGGTCGCCGGGCACGTTCATCCAGGTGGTTTTGGCCGAGTTCACGTCCACCACGCCGACCCTGGCAGGAGATGGGGGCAGCCCCACTTTGGGATATTCGACCGGTATGATGCGGCTGTAGATCGAGTCCGTGTTGTTGATCATGTAAAAGTCCCTGATTTTGTTGGCATCAATTTGCCAATAGGCGATGCGCTTGCTGTCGGGCGACCAGCGGAAGCCGTCCCTGCAATCAAATTCCTCTTCGTAAACCCAGTCGAAGGTTCCGTTGATGAGCTTGGGCGTGCCCATGTCGTCGGTAAGTTTTCTGATGCTGCCGCTCAGGAGGTCTTCCACATAGACGTTGCGCTCGCTGACGTATGCGGCCTTGGTGCCGTCGGGAGAGATTTTGGCGAACATGAGCGAGGCAGCAGGCCTGCTTTTGCCCAATTGCTGAAGGCTTTTGTTGCGGAGGTTCATCACCCAGTAATCGCCCCGCGTGTTGTAGCGCCACACGCGCTGGGTGTTGGTGAAAAGGAGCAGCCTGGAACCATCCTCGCTGAAGTCGAAATCCGCCACTTTCAAAGGCGCTTTGGCACCAGCGGGTTTCAGTTCATCCGAACCGACGATGGTGCGTTTGACCAACCCCGGCAACTCGAATTGCACAATGGCCTCATCTTCAATGGTGTAGTAACTGTTGCCGTCCTTGGCCCATTTCATCGTTTGTGAAAACAGGGGGCACACAACGGCCTGCACAAATACAAAAATCAGGATGCGGACATAGCCGGGTCTGAACATCATGGAGAAATTGTTTTGGTGAATGGTAAATATTCAGCAAGAGAGGAAGAAGAAAAAATTGCATTTTTTCTTCTTCCTCTCTTCCTGCTGAATTACGAATTCTTTATTGAAAACGCGGCGAATATAGGCATAAAGAGCAGTTCGGCGGCTATTTCCAACCGAAGGCAATTGACGAGCCTCCGGGCCGCAAACAGCAGGCCCTGTTCATGCTGGATCGTCAACGATTTACGCCAAGGCCCAATAGCGCTCCCCGCTCCCAGTCCCATTGTTTTACAAAAACAACAGCCCTGCCGAAAGGAACGTCATGCCGATCACGAATTTGCGGTAAAACGGCTCGGAGATGCGGCCCGTTATTTTGAAACCCAAAAAAGCGCCGAGGGCGATGAGCGGGAACATGCCCAGGTTGAGCAGGAAAGTATCCAGGGTGATGGTTTCCCAGGAAAAGACGTGAAAAGGGACTTTGAAGGAGTTCACGATCAGGTAAAACCAGGCCCCTGTGCCGATGAAAACATTTTTTGGCAAGCGCATGGACAGGAAGTACAGCGCCGTGATGGCCCCGGCCAAGTTGCCCACCATGGTCGTAAAGCCTGCCGCCAGGCCCATCAGCGCGGCAAACCAGCCGTAGTCGGGAACAGCCTCACTGGCCCGCTGCCGATCCCGCCATACCATGATGGCCAAGCTGAGGAGGATGATGCCGCCCATCATGGATTTGAAGACCTCATCGTTGACGTGTTTGCCGAAATACGTACCGAGCAAGACACCGGCGAACGACCAGGGCAGCAGTTTGAAAAGGTACTTCAATTCGGCATGGCGGCGGTACCACGCCACGGCAAACAGGTCGGCCATGATGAGCATGGGAAGCACCACACCGCTGGAGGGCTTGCCCCCGAAATAGTGCGCCATGACGGGCACCATGACCGTCACGATGCCGAACACCCCGGTTTTTGACATGCCGATAAACAGGGCCGTGATGCCCAGGGCGAGCCACTGCGCATGACCTATTTCGGGATTGTAAAGAAAGTCCATAACATGAGTACCTTATCGGTCGCAAGAAGTTGAGATGGTTTGATGGTTGAGATGGTTGGATGGTTGAGGGAAGGTACGACTCAACCATTTCAACAAAGAAGTTACGGGGTTGCTTGAAGCGACCCCGTAATTTGTTCAGACATAAGTAAAGTTACGGGGGCGCTTGAAGCGACCCCGTAACCTCAGAACTACTGACCCAGCCAGCAAAACAAAGAGTTTGCAAGGCCCGATTCGCAAAATGAAAATACGATATTTTTCTGTGCTCAGTGGTGTGTCAAGTTAATACGGCCGGGTACTTTGCCAAAAAGGGGTTGGGAGAATTTGCAAACACCCCCGACCCCTAAAGGGGAGCAGCCCGAAGCACCGGAGGGCCGTCGTTGCCATAAAGCGCTCTTTTTGAATTGCCCGACATCCGTCGTTGCAGTAAAGCGCTCCCCTTTAGAGCCTGTCCCGAACTTGCTTCGGGAGGCCGGGGGTGTTTGGCGGACGGACACATTCCTCATCTGGTAAACTATACATTCAATTTGCGAACAGGTCAGGAGTTCTGAAGGTGCCAAGTCAATTGCTTTTTCCTTTTTCCTTTATTTCAGCCTGCCGCATGGGCATACCGTCAATGAGATCAAAAAGCTCTTTCAGGAGAACGGGCTTTTCGGAGCGGAGTTTTTCGGTACCGTCTTTACCAATGAGCACCAGCGTGAAGCTGTGGCGGGCCGCTCCGTGGTGTTCGTACATGCGGCGGAAGGTTTTCGGGTCGGTGAAAACGGCAATCCATATATCCCGTTCCTCCACGCCATCGGGGTCGGCCAGTAGCCAGTCCCGCTGCATCTGCAGGTTCACGTCGGTACTGTCGCCTGCGAACAGCAGCAACCTCCGCACGTTTTGCGCTTGACATTCGGAGGAACATGCCATGAAAAAGGTGAGAAAAAGCGGTAACAGGTATTTCATCCCAAGTATTTTACGCACCGGTAAGCCGACCGGCAAACCGGGCACGAAGCTACCCAACTTTTTACAAAACCATTCTTTGCGGCCTTCAAAATTCCAAGTCGGGGTTTCAGGTAGGGCCTGTTAACATTGCGTGTTTGTGCCTACTATGGAAGAAGTCCATGTTTATAGCGGCAAGGGCTTGAAGAAAATGACCGTTTGCCAAAAAGGGGACCGCTGCTCTGCCGCATCCGTGATTGACGGCTTCGAAATGACGGTGGACGATGTTTTCAAAAAACCTGCAAAACCGGAATAACAAATCCCCCATCTTTTTTTGGTAAAACAGCAAAGCATGTTGCCTTTTTACATCATCAGCATCATTGTTCCCACTTGCGGGAGGACTCACATTGAAATTCGCCCATAGCTGCTTTATGTATTTTTGAGGCGTAACTGTTTAGGAGGGTGCGGGAGGAGAAAGAAAAAATTTCATTTTTTCTCTCTCCTCCCGTATTTTGGGGGTGTTTATGGGGNNAACACCCCCTGCTAAGTAGTTACTTTGAGGCAAAACTACCAACCCATATCCATTCACCGAAAATAATCCAGCCAAAATGGAACTGACCACACGAGGTGACATCTTTTTGCCCGCCACACCTGTCAAATTATAGCAGAATTTGACAACTTGATATCGCAAAATGCGACATCAAGTTGGGGCGGACGGCGAAAATTGCCTTTCGCTTTCACTGAACACGGTACCGTCATGGCTGCCAGCGTGCTCAATACCGATGCCGCCGTGCAGGCCAGCATCTATGTTGTCAAAGCCTTTGTCCAAATGCGCAACATGGCCGGCATGTACCTGGAACTGGAGCAGCGCCCGGGCGAGCTGGAGGCGCAATTCGGGGAGCAGGGCGAGAAAATCGAGGGGATTGTGGAGGTCATCCGAGGGTTTGTCCGCCCGGAAAACGGGGAGCGTCGTTCGGTTGGGTTCAAAAGGAGGGAGGAAGGCTGAACCGCCTCGTTTTACAACAAGAAATAATCCCCCACATCTTCCCCAACTGCCAAATTACCTTCTTACTCCCCGCCACACCCCAATTTGCCAAGCCCAAAAATTCCTGTATTTTCGCCAAAAATATCACCATACGGCACATCCTCTGGAAGGGTACAAGCAACGGTATATGATACTCACCGGACAGCCTCCATATCCCCAACGGCGATGAACCCGGCCCAGAAAAAAGGATGCATCCTGGAAGGCTGCCCGGCCCACAGTGCCTGTTTGGCGTTGCGCAGTGCCAGGTCTTTTGATGTGTTCTTCTTATTTAATTGCAGGTAAAACCCGTTCATCAAATCCTTGGAGGCCTTGTCGTCCACTGCCCAGAGGGTGGTCACCATGCTTTTTGCTCCTGCGTAAGCAAATGCCCTCGCCAGGCTGATGATGCCTTCGCCCTGTTGCAGTTCACCGATAGCTGTTTCGCAAGCGGACAACACCACAAGATCGGCGTTGAGTTGGAGATTGTAGAGGTCCCGTACATAGAGCAACTGGCTTTCGGAGGTTTCCTTTGGCTTTGCAAAAACGAGGTAGGAATGGTCGCCGACCCGGGGATCGGCCATGCCGTGGGTGCTGAGGTGCAGTATTCGGTAATTGCCCGCCACATCACGGAAGCGCTGTGCCGTGGCATCTTCATGAAGGAAATAGTCGCCTTTCCAGATTTTTGCCGCCGTGGCCGCCTCTTCACCGGAGGCTTTTAGCTCGTTGAACTCCCTGCGGCTTACGGTTTCGCTTGCACTTACAGTATCCAGTCCGGTGGCGGGGCCATCCAATTCGATCTTGACACTGCTCTCGGCCTTTGCATAGCTGTCATTGTAAAACGGTGCAAAAGCCACCAGCGATTTGACCGGTTGCCGCTTGTGCTGTTTTTCCTTCATCTCCCGCAAGAGGGTAGCAGAATAACAGTAGCTGATTTGATGCTCCTTGAGGAGGAAAGGATAGGTGGAAAAATTGGAAACACTGGCTGGCGGTGCTGTTAACAAGGCTTCAAAAGGGACGTATCCCAATGCGCCATCGGGTACAATAATGACTTCCTCTGTGAGTTTGTCCCTGACCGGTGCAACGAGCTTTTCATAAAGTTTGGACGCTATGTCGGCATAAAGCTGCAAGGTCTGTTTGTATAGATCGTCCTTGCGTTCGGATATATCCAGTCCAAAATAGCCGTATATACCTTGCTGTAGTTGTTTTACCCAGTCTTCGAGGGGGAAGTCCTTTTTGATTTCCACGACCTGGGAGAGGTATTTATTGATGACGAAAATGAAGATGATGCTGTCGCCGAGGAAGTATTCGAGAAGGGTTTGGCTGGGTGCCAGCAGGCTATCAGAAACATGCCAGTGAGGAATATGGGGTAATTTGTACCTGGCATCATGGTAGGCCGGATAAGCCTTTTCGAGCCTGTTTTTAAAAAGCACAAAAGCGTCCCTTGCTTCCCAAAGCTGGTTTTTGTAATCCTGCAACTCGTCATCGGTAACCGGGATGCCAGCATTTCCGGATATTATTTTCTCTAAAAATGCGATGCGAATTTTCAGAGCGGCTTCCTGTTCCAGCAAAGAGTCTGGGATACCTGCAAGCCTTTGGGTCTTGGCTTCTTGCATGGTTTCCAGCAATTGCATGGCCTTGACCATTTCGGAAAAATACAGGCAATCCCCGATGTTTCTGTCTCCGGTAAAACTGGCTTCTATGGCGCTTTGTGCTACATATTTCATCCGGGCAGCCAGCAGTTTTTCGGTATTGGGAGATACGGTGGCGAGCTTCTGTTGCTTGATGGCCTCTATGGCTGCCTTGAGGTATATTCTCGCTTCGGCCAAGCGGCTGGCATCACCGTTTTCTTTGAAGACTTCAAAGTGTATGGCCCCCATGCCTCCGTGTAATTTTCCGGTCAAAAAATAGTACGTTTCCAATGGCAGCACTGCCTGAATGGAATCCAGGAGTGAAAAACCTTCCCGGTATTGAGCCAAGCTTTCCTCAAACTGGCCGTTAAGTCCCAGTGCATTTCCCATGTTAACCATCGAAACAATAACTTCCGGATGCATCGTGCCCAGGGCTTTCTTTTTAATCCGCAATGCAGTATCGAAGGCCATAAGTGCCGCAGGAAAATCCTTTCTGCTGAGGTAGGCATTGCCAAGCCCATTGTAGGAGTAGGACAAATAAAAATGATCTTCGCCGAGCAGTCGCTTCATTTCCGGCAGGATTTCCAGATAGTTTTGTATGGCCTCATCGTACGCTCCGATACTCTGTAGCGCAACGCCCATATTGCTACGGGTTTCGATGGTGATTGGATGGTCCTCCCCAAGCAATTGCCCGTACAGCCCGATTGATTTTTTAAAATAGGCCAGTGCTTCATCATGTTTGCCTAGTTCTTCAAAGGCCACGGCGAGATTATTATATGCCCTTGCCACGTCGGGATGTTCACTGCCCATTGTTTTCTGCAGCAGCACGAGCGAGCGTTCCAACCATGCCACTGATTGGTCGAACTCCTTCATTTCGCTGTAGGCTGCACCGAGGTTGTTGTAAAAATTAGCCAATACGGGGTGGTCTTCGCCTACGAAGGACTTGTAGATGTGCAGCGCTTTTTCCGTGTAGGTGACAGCGGTCGGCAGGTCGCCGAGCAGGTGATGGCTGTTTCCCAAGTTGAGGTAAGCGACTGCCACATCGCGGTGGTTTTCCCCGTACATGCGCAGGCGCATATTCAAGGATTTCTCTTTCCAGGCTTTTCCCTTTTCAAACTGGGCCATTCCTTCGAGGACGATGCCGAGGTTCATCATCAGGTGCCCCGTGATTTCGTGGTCTTGCCAGTCGAAATGCGACTTTGCGAGGTCAAGGCCCTTTTCCAGCCAACCCAGCGCCGTCTGCAATTCCCCCAGGCTATTGTAGGCCGCACCGATGTTCAGGTATGCTTTCAAAATGTCGGGGGTGGTACCCTCACTGGTTTTTTCGAGGATTTCCAGCGACTTCAACTTGTATTCGAGGCCCTTTTCATGAATGCCTAGCAGGTCTGATAGGATACCTATTGTGTTGTAGGCAAAGCCTGTGTTCGCATGGTTTTCCCCTAATACTGCCAACCGGATGGCGAGCACCTCCTCGCCGAGTAACAGGGCCTCGGCATATTTTCCAAGTTGTTGCAAGGATTTGGCAGCAATTTCTTTTGCATCCGATACCCAGGCATGTTGCATACCAAACACCTGCTCGAACATAACAGCTGCCGAGTCCGCTTTGAGGAGAGCATCCGAAAATTGTTGCTGAGCGAGGAGCGTTTTTGCCTCCTCAAGCAACACGAGCGCCAAGGCACTATCCCTTGGTGTTTGTGCCTTTGCTTTTTCAGTTTGGAGAACACAAAGAAACAAGAAACATATATAGGTGACAACTGAAAGGTGAAACGTGCGCTGCATATTTAAGACTGTTTGAAAAAATTTGGCAGTGGAAAAATGCACCTTTATTTGCTCGCGCTCACATTGATATCGAACCGCACGGCTTCGTTGGTGGTACGACCCTTTACCTCAACGGAGATTTGATTGCAATTAATAGTGCCCGACAGGGTGGTTTGGGTATTCATGGCGTTTGCCAATACGAAATTGATGAAAAAATCCCTGACGTTGATAAGGTTTAAAGCCAGCGATGATGAGATGTGGGTATTTGTGAGATTCCCGTTCAATGTCTCGCCAGATACATTCCAGTCCAAGTTCCAATATTGGTTGAGGACTTCTTTTCCATCATTGGGGTCGGTAAAACCCATTCCTGACACAACCGAGAAAGCACCTTCTCCGACTTGGTTGTCAGCGTAAATGGAAAAGTTGAAAGGATTATTCTCTTCTAACGAAGCGTTTTTAAGTTTTGCGGGTTTATCCACAAACACCTTGCAGGGATACTGAAAGGTTTTGGTGCTGTGAAGACTGCCGTTCGGGTTGTAATATCTTAATTTGACCTTCGATGTACCAGTATAAGTGCCTACCAGGCACTGTGCTCTGGACGGCATGCCGCTATCGTCTTGCTTGCACCCGCCAGCCAATAAGAAAAGGAGCAAAGCAAAGCAGGATATTTTTATGAAATGTTTTGTTGACATAATGACTGTGATTTGAAAATTTGAAACCCGTTTAATTATACTCAAATCCAATAGGTTTTGTGCAAATGGGACACATTGGAGGGCGGAATTTATTCCGCCACGCATGACCCGGCGGAATGAATTCCGCCCTCCATTTGCACAAAACCTATTGGTGTGAAGTATAGGCTCACTATTTTAATCCCCCGGAACATTTTCGCAACAAACCACCCTGTGCTGCGAAATCAAATTATATGAACAAGAAACGGGCGATGTATCCTTTAATAACTGAGTCAACTCCGAAAAGTCATTTTATGTCCTCGTTTATGGCACAGGGAGAAGAATATTTAGATAGAGAATTTTATTTGAAATAAAATTCTCTCTCTGTTTTTTTTTTTCTTGCAAAGACTTTTAGGAGTGGACTCAAAAGCGGACCAGCGGGGATTACTGCTTGTTGTCCGGCAAGAGCAACACGCCACTGGCCATGAACTTCAATTCTTCCACCGGCTCGGTGATGGCTTCGATCTCCTCTTTGGATTTGCCTTCGTCTTCGGCGTAGTGGCGGAGTTCATCCACGGTGGTCACTTCGCGGAAGGCATAACCTTCCATGATGACTTCCCGCCCGGCAATGTCCTTGGGAACGAAGAAACCATAGTCCTTGAATTTCACGAAAACTTCGTGGGCCTGATCGTCCATGAGGTTCATCCAGCAGCCTTTTGTCTGGCATACGGATTCTACTTTGCCTTTCACTTTCACGGCAACAGAATCAACGCCATCTAACTGGGCAATCATATCCGCAAGGCTAAGGGCATTGTCGGCAGTGATTTCTTCGCCAAAGGACTGGGGCTGGCCGGTTTCTGTGGTCGTGTCGGCAGGCGTTTGGCCACAGGCCAGGAAGAACAGGGCCAAGGTTGCAAGGAAACAGATTTTTTTAATCATGTTGATTTTGAATTTTAAGTTATCGGATTGCCATAAGATTGGTCAGAACGGGTGCAAAAATAGCTAATTCACAGAGATTCGTGCCCTTGTGGCAGTTGAAGAAAGTTATTGAGGGATTTCAGAGCCGCCCCGACGGCGCAACTTGCCCGCACGGCTTGCACCCCGTGACATGGACGGTTCCCCCTGAAGGGGGATGACAAGGGCGCAGCGAGCGGGGAAGGAAGGGATGAAAAAGCAACTTGCCCGCACGACTTTCCCCCGTGACGTGGCAGAGCCTGCCCCGGTTCATCGGGGTCCCCTGAAGGGGGATGACAAGGGCGGTGGCCTTATCTTTGAAGCGGGTCTGTTTTCCCGATGTTTTTCCGGTCTTTGTCATTCCCACCAGGGAACCCGCAACGTCATGTTGGCCGTCCCGTCGGGCAATGCGGTTTTCCATGCGTGGCTTCCGCCGTGACGTGACAGTTCCCCTGAAGGGGATGACAAGGGCGCAGCGAGCGGGGAAGGAAGGGATGAAAAAGCAACTTGCCCGCACGACTTCCCCCGTGACGTGGACGGTTCCTTACAGGATGACAAAAGGGGCATCGGGTTATTCTCCATTTTCAATTTACGAACAGGTCAGGAATTCTGAAGTTGCATTTCCAAAAGCCCTTCTCCCGCGTCAAAAAAATATTTCACCATAAAATAATATTAGCAGGGGGCATCGTTTAATTGCGACCACGCCCCAGCCACAAAGCCATCTCCGCCAAGTACCTGTTCACACAACAAGCAAACTTTCCAAGGCCCCCTACCATACCGCAAACCATTTTTCCAACATTGTTCAACGTGCCTGACATGCATTGTCGGGTTGTATTTTAACTACAAAGCAGCGGGTGTATGTTGAGGAGAAAGAAAGGATGAAATGTTTTTCTTTTTCCTGCCACACCTCCGAGCAGCCACGTTTCATCAAAATCCTGTATGCAGCACAGCTACCTTTTTGCAACAAATCCATATTTTGTTAAAACCCGGAATCATGAAAAGATCATCGCAACTGGTAGCAGCATGTATCACCGCTATGTGCCTGATGGGATTTATGCCTGTCAGCGGTGTGACCAACGAGCCTTTCCGCTGTGTGAAAGGCGACTGTCAAAACGGTTACGGCACGTTTCACTATGCCAATGGCAACCGCTACATCGGCGAATTTAAGGACGGTTGTCCGCATGGCCAGGGCATACTCTATTGTGCGAACGGCAACAAGTACCTCGGCCATTGGGAAAAGAACTGGCGGCAGGGGGAGGGCCGCTACGTGTTCAACGAGGGCCACGAATACCTCGGCCAATTTCACCGCAACCAATTTCACGGGAAAGGAACCATGCGCTATGCGAATGGCGACAGCTATGAGGGGGCATGGGCACAAAACCTGCCCAATGGCCACGGCACGTATGCTTTCCGTTCCGGCGACCGCTACGAGGGGCAGTTCGCCGATGGACGGTTCAGTGGGGGCGGCACGATGTACTACCGGGACGGGTCGCGTTTCACGGGCCGTTGGCGCAGCAGTAAAAAACATGGCCCAGGCACATTCTACGACGCAAAGGGTACGCCCCGGCACGGGGAATGGGCCGATGGTAGGGCCTTGAACGCATCGGGCAATTTCCGCACGGACGAAGAAGTTTTTATTATTGAAAACGTAGAGGAAGAAGCACCTGATGTCGCAGGCCGCCACGATGCAGCACCTGCACTGGTGACGGCAGCCCCAGTGCGTATATGGGCCGTTGTGGTCGGGATCGCTGCTTACGAGCACTTGCCTTCCCTGCGCTATACAGACGACGATGCCTATCTGTTCTATGCTTTTTTGAAAAGCCCTGAAGGGGGAGCCTTGCCCGATGGGCAGGTAAAAGTGCTGATTGACGAAGCGGCCACCCGCGAGAACGTTCTCGCGGCCATGCGCAACACCCTGTTAAAGGCCGGTGAAAACGACGTGGTCGTATTCTATTTTTCCGGGCACGGCGTGGAAGGGGCGTTCATTCCAGCCGATTTCGATGGTTACAATTACCGCCTCTATCACGATGAAATACGCGGCATACTGGAACAAAGCAAGGCCCGCCACAAGATAGTGCTCGGCGATGCCTGCCATGCGGGCACGCTCTCCGCCACGGACAAGAGCGACCTCCTGGCCACACGTGCGCCAGTCAATCAAATGCTCGAACGCTACTACAAGGCATTTGAGAACAGCACGGGCGGCATGGCCCTTTTTCTTTCGTCAAAAGGTGCGGAAGTGTCGCTCGAAGATGCAGGGCTGCGCTCCGGCGTGTTCAGTTATTTCCTCATCAGGGGCCTGAAAGGCGAGGCCGATGCCGATGGTGACAAGATCGTTACCATCGAAGAACTCTTCACTTTCGTCCGCACGAAAGTACGGGCCTATACCGCAGGGGCGCAAACGCCCGTGTTGAAAGGGAATTTTGACCATAAAATGCCGGTTGGAGCAGTGAGAAAGTGATAGGCGGGTGTAAAACGCTCAAGCGTTAACCTTTTTGGTTTCTAAAACTCAACGCAGAGAGGTAAATAGCAATGTATAGGAAAACTGGCCTTTTGGCGAAATTTTCTTGGGCTTTACCACTTTCATTTTCTGGTTTTCAGTGGCTCCCCGATGGAAAATGGCTTTGAATAGAATAGGGTTTTATAGTGAGAATGGCAAGTTCCGGCTTTGCCACGTTTTGAAAATACTTATCTTCGTACAAATTTTAAAGTAGCGGTCATGGTCATGCATGCAGTAAAGGAAAGGTCAAAGAAAATCACTTGGGAATCATTTCGGGAGATGGAAATCCCAGATGGCGACACATCTATCTATGAACTTATCAATGGAGAAATCGTGAAACGAGCATCACCCAACACCCCCCATCAAGAAGTCTCGCATAGGCTGAATGGTTATCTTTTCAACTACAACCGAAAGAAAAAGGCTGGAAGAATCTTTCAAGCCCCCTACGATGCCTATTTCGACGAATATACCGCCGGCGTTCAACCCGATCTGCTCTTTGTATCCAAAGACAGGGATTTTATCATAAAGGAAGGAAACGGCATTGCAGGGGCTCCTGATTTGATAGTCGAAATAGTTTCCCCCGGCTCGGTGGACAAAGATCGTTTCACAAAAAAAGAGGTGTATGAGCGATTCGCCGTCAAGGAATACTGGATAGTGGACCCGCAATGGCAGACGGTTGAGGTACATTGCATGGAGAACGACCGTTACCGGCTATATTCTTTCGCTGAAAGGAAAGGCAAAATAAAATCCTCCGTATTGACGGGCCTCAATCTTGATGTCAGTCGCATTTTTGAGGATTAAGCCTTTGCCCATATTCACTGTGGTATAAGTATCTTTCGGAATAGCAAATTTGACGTTGAGCAATAGGATGGTTATCTTTGTTCAGAAAAAAAATTTCAATTATGGTAAAAGAAGAAGTTTTGATGGAAAGCCCGGCAACGGAGCAACTGTCCGATTATGAAACTGAACGAAACAAGCCTATGCCTAACAGAATTCACGGTGTCATACAAACCGACATCTCCTCTCTGCTGAAATCGAAATACAGCGACAAGTACCAAATTCCTTCCGAAGTAACATTGGATACGCTGCCGCCATCCACTCCCGACATTTCCATTTTCAATAAAAAGCAACTACGCTGGAAAGAAATGGAAGCCAGGGAAAAGGAAATGCCCATCACCACCATAGAAATACTTTCTCCCAGCCAGACCATTGACGATCTGATTGGCAAAGCATACGATGTCTATTTTCCTGCGGGGGTCAAGTCTGCATGGGTTGTCGTGCCGCCCCTCAAAACAGTCACGGTACTCACGCCCGACGAACGGCAAATGACCTTCAGCCAGGGTGAAGTCCACGACCCGGTGACGGGCATTCAGTTGCCGGTGGACAAAATATTCGAGTGCATGGCCTGATGTGCTCGTTCTGGCAACTTCCCTATTTGTAGTTTCCGTTTAGTAACGATAAAAANNGCCTCCGGCGGCAAACTTTAGGAAATTTCTAGTGGTTGTTGCGGCTTCGCCGCAACAACCACTAGAAGTTATTTTTTAATCGTTACTTAATTCATTTTTTAACAGAGATATACGAGTGCTCTGCTCGCAAAATGCAGTTGGGCAAGTTCATTGTAATGGAGCGCCGTCGCCCGCTGTCACGGGCAATTTCACGATAAAAACAGCACCCTGCCCAATTTCGGACTCGACCTGGATACTGCCACCGAGGCGGGCAGCAATTTTTTGGCATATAGCGAGGCCAATGCCTGTCCCTTCATAGTCGGAACGACGGTGGAGCCGTTGGAAGATTTTGAAAATGCGGGTCTGGTCTTTCTTTGAGATACCGATGCCATTGTCGGCTATTCGAATGGTATATTCCTGATCGCAGCGGGTTGCTTCAACGTGTACAATGGGCTGGATGCCCGGTTTGGTAAATTTCAGTGCATTGCTCAGCAGGTTCTGGAAAAGTTGCACGAACAACTGACTATTGCCACTGACAGTGGGCAGTTCATGTATCGTAACAACAGCACTGGTTTCCATGATCCTGGAGCGCAGGTTTGCCAGGCAAATACCGATGATTTTGTTGAGGTCCACGTCCTCATTTTCCATTTTGGTATTGCCGATGGTCGTATATTTCAGCAGGCCATCGAGCAGGCTGTTCATGCGTTCGACACCTTCTGTGACGTATTGGAAATATTCCCTGTCTTTTTCTTCCATGAGCGGTTCTGCCAGTTTTCGGATCAATTGGGTATAGGAGCCTATCATGCGCAGGGGTTCCTTTATGTCGTGCGATACGACATAAGCGAACTGCCGGAGGTCTTCGTTGGCCCGGAGGAGTTCCTCGTTTTGGCGGGCGATCTGATCGCTCTTTTGGAGCAACAATGCTTGAAACTCGTTCTCGGTGGTCAGTTGTTCGATTTCCTTTTGCTTTTCCCGTATGGCATGGCGTATTTCCAAATCGAGGAACTGGCGAGACCGCTGTAATCTTGCATACGCTTCCTGTATTTCAGCATATTGTTCCTGATAAAGCAGGGCCTGTTCGAATTCCCCTTTAGCCTTGTAAACGGAGGCCAGCATTTTATAGCCCCGGATTTCGGAAGTATTGTCCTTGAAGGCCTGACTTAATTCGATGGCTTGACGGATGAAGGATTCCGCTTGGGGGTACTGTTCATTGTGAAATGCCAGGCTGCCCATGTTCAGGAAGTGGATTTGTTTGCCGTTGGCAATTTCGTTTTGGCTGAAAAGCGCCTGTGCGTCTGCTGCAAACTGTTCGGCATCGCTGAAATGCTGTTGCTTGATTTTCGTGCGGCATATTTGTGCGAGGGTATAGGCGATCATTTCATCAAGCCCCTCCTGCGTTGCAATGGCGTTTGCATTTTCAAAATGGGGCAAAGCGGCATCGGGCTGTTCAATGGAGAAATAGATGTTCCCCAAGTTGTTGAAAAGGATGATGCGGGTCGTTTCGTCGAGGATGTCAGTATGGTCTTCGAGCACCAGGCGGTATCGGCGGATAGCCTCGTCGTAGTTGTAGAGGTGGGCGTAAAGGGTGCCTATGTTTATCTGTATCTGGGCAAGCAGTTCCCTATACCCGATAGCCTCGCATTTGTCGAGGGCTTCGAGAAAATACTGCATCCCGATTTTATAGTTGGATTTCACCCCGCATACCACAGCGATATTGCGCAGGGCCAGCACCTCCATCTCAGCTTCGCCCACTTTTCGGCTGGCCTCCAGCAGTTGTTGGCTCATTTCGAGCGAGCGAGAATAGTCCTGGGTTTTGATATACGCTTGGGAGAGCTGAAAACAGACTGCAGCTTTGAGCAGATCGTGGTTGCGGTGGCCACATTTGCTTATCAGCGAAAGGCCGCTTTCTGCAGTGCTCACCGCTTTTTGGTATTCGCCGTTTTCCATGCACAACTGGCTCCAAGCACACAGCGTATATATCTTTAGCGCTGTATCCCCCGTCTCATCAGCAATGGCCATAGCATCACAAAAACATTTCGATGCTGTTTCGGTCTCTTTTTTATTGAGGTGAATTTTTCCTTTTGCTAAAAGAATTTCTGCGGTTGCCGATGGTTCCGGGTCAAGTTTGTTCAGCCGTTCGGCCTCTTTTGCGCTGTTGAGGGCTTTGGTGAAATAGGAAGGGTCGCTGCGGTATTTTCCGTTGGTGTTGTATATCTCTGCAAGCAACAGATTGGCCCTCAGCAGGCCGGGTGGTTCGGTGCCGGCATTTATGCCGAACTCCAGGGCAATTTGGGCAGCGTTCAGTGCTTTTTTTAGCTGCCGTCCACGATAATACCGCTTTGAATCGTCAAGGAGTGTCTGTAACTGTCTAATCATCAGGTTTCAGTAGTTTTTTGAGGGATTTCAATATTCAGGGTGCATCTTGTTCAAAATACTTGCCAACGAGGCTTTTTTAGAGAATTTAACACAGCCATTGCAGGTTGCCAACAACGTGATTTCGTGACAACCTCCATCGCTGAAATTTCCTGATCAGTCGTTATCCCCCCTGCAACCATCATCGAGTTTTGCAAGTAGCTTTCGGTCAAAAACGAGTGACTTGGGAGGTTCTCCATTGGGGAAAATCTCCCAGAGCGAATCTGTGCGGGGATTGAACAGCAACCAAAGCATCGTGGATGCCAGATTATCCCGTTCGCTGGAAAGGCGGTACAGATAAATACTGTCTTTTTGAACCCCCAAATCCTCCAGTCCGAAGGGATTGCTCACCGGGTAAAGCGAAAGGCTCTGGCCATTGGGGCCGCTTCTTTTGGCTTGCTGCACATGCGCTGTGCTCAGGATGATCTCTTCCACCATTTTGCCGCAGGTAATGATGCGCACGACCGGCGAACGGGGGTCCAGCCGCAGGCGATAGAGGGTGTCGGTGGTGAAACCCCTTTTCTCCGTTTCACGAATCGGCTCGTAGTATTCCCGGAGGGAAGCAAGGCCCCGGAGATTGTAATGATCCAGGCTGTCGAGCCAGTGGAGAGAATGGAAGTAACACCCTTCGAGGTTCACATCGGTGATGGTGGCCTGCTGTACTTTCACGCCTTCGAGGTTGGAGTTGCGGAAGTCGCCGTCGAGATAAATTTCCCGGAGGTCGGCGTTTTCGAGGTTCCCGGCGATGAGGCTGATACGCTCCATGCGGGAGCGGCGCAAGTTGGCCCTGGAGAGATCGGCCCTGTCCATGCGGGTCGCTTTGAAAGTGGCTTCTTCGAGGTAAGCATCCGAGAGGTCGGCATCTTCGAGGTTGGCACGCTCGAAATTGGCTTTGTAAAAATAAGAATTGGCGAGTTTGGCTCCTTTCAGGTAAGCATCCGTGAAGTTGGCCTCCTGGAGGTCGGCGTAATTGAAATTGGCACGGGCAAATATTTTATCGTAAGTCCTCCGGTCGAGGTTGCTGTTGATGAGCGAAAAGAGCAACTGTCCCCGTTCAGGGCTAAGTTGGCGTTCCGTAAGTTCGTCGTTTTCGAGGTAACGATAGGGCCGGAGGGCCTGGCTCAGCGACACAATGCGCCCAATGAGGGGGTCGGAAAGTGAGCGGGTGGGGTTGCCTTTCATTTCTTCGTCGAGGCGATCCATGATGTTGCTCATAAAAAAGATGAGCGAACTGCGGCGGTTGCCCTCTTCGAGATTGATCTGCTGATCGAGGCGCTGGTTCTGTTTTCCCAACAGGTGGTTCTGGATTTCGAGTTTATCGTTCTGGCGACCGAGGATATAGGTCTGCACGATCATGATGAGCAGCGGCCCCATGGCAGCGAGAATGGCAAACATGCCGATGCGCGTCAGCCGAAAGATGAGGTGGGTCAGCACTTCCGAGATCGTATCGCGGGTAACACTACCACCGGAGAGTTCGTCCAGCATCCGGCGCACACTGCTTTTCAATCGCCTGCCGGCAATAATTCGGGTGCTGGCGCTGGTAAACATATTCCCTGCGCTCTTGCCGGCAGCGGCTCCCGCCTTTCGGGCTTCCAGTTCTGTCCGGAGGCGAATGTTTTCCAGTTCGAGCTGGCGCAAACGTTCTATGATGTCGTTGTTTGTCATGCCTGCCGGGTGGTTGTTTTCAGAAGACAGGTTTGAAAAAACAGGTGCTCCGAAGAGCACCTGTCGTTGTGCGCGGGCTTAATGTCCAGGGTTTTCGCTTGTTTTGACCCAGCCTTCATCGGTTTCTGCGATAGCCTCTACAAGTTGTTCGAGCGCCCGGAGGGATTCCGGTGCGCCGTAATAATCTTTCACGGTTTTATTGATGCCCCCATGACGGAAAGTGAGCCAGGTCGTGGGGAGGTCTGTCACCATGTCGGTGTATTCGTCATCGAAATCATCAAAGTTGCTTTTCACGAAAGCATCGAAGAGGGCCTTGGTTTCGGCCTGCGAGAGGGTGCGCTCCCAGGTGCCTTCTTTCGATACGTTGCGCTCGCCGTCGAAGCGGGCGTTCCCCTTTCCGTTCACCCGGAAAGCATAGACCGGGCAAAAACCAAAACAGGGGTCTTTTTTCATCTCTATGAGCGAGTGTTCATTGTATTCCTCGGTATTGCAGGCAGCCAAAAGCACTGCAAATGCGAAAAGCAACAAGCTGTTTTTCATGGTACATGGTTTAGGTAAAAATATGGAAATCAACCTTTTACAGAGCAGATATGCGCACGGTGGGCCGGGTGTGAGGCCGAAAGGTATGACAAAGGATAAAATAATGCGGACGAACAGGCTGCTTTTTTTTCAACTTTGGACCTAAGACTTAAGACAAGACTTTCCAAGTTTTGAAAACTTGGAAAGTCTAAGTCTGAGTCTCAGCTAAACTTGAAAAATCCAAAAAATGGGCACTAACAACGTTTTCAGGGATTTGCTTATCAATGAAACGCGCCGTCGCCTGATGGACGAGGGCGTGCCGAGGATCAAAAAATGCCTCTCCGAACTTACCGAGGCCGAGATTTGGTACCGGCCCAACGAACACAGCAACAGCGTGGGCAACCTCGTGCTGCACCTCTGCGGCAACGTTGGCCAGTGGATTTGTACCGGACTCGGCGGCAGGCCCGACCGACGCATGCGCCAACAGGAATTTGATGAAAGAGGCCCCCTCCCAACGGCAGAACTGCTCTCCCGCCTGGATGCGGTGATGGCAGAAACCGGAAAAGTCCTCGACCAACTGACCCCCGAAGACCTCATCCGCCCCGTCACCGTGCAGGGTTTTGATGAAACAGGTATCAGCGTGCTCGTCCACGTCGTGGAGCATTTTTCCTACCACGCAGGGCAGATTACTTATTTTGTAAAATGGATGAAAAACAGGGACATGGCCTTCTACGAAGGGCAGGATTTGGATGTGACGGGGGGAGTCAACCAATAAGGCATTTCAGGTCACGCAATGCGCCCAAACGGTGCTCGGTTCCTTTGAACGTTCGGTTGTAATTTTTCCAATTGTCCATACACGTCAAATGTAGTTGTTTTTGAGGTTGGCTGTTCAGTTACCGGGGTGACTCGAAGTCACCCGGTAACTTGCTTCTATAACAACCACCCCTCACCCCCTCATCCCAAGCACTACTCCCGCCTGTCCCGTTCATACACGTTAAGTTCGTGCAAAAAGAAATCCAGGCGAAACGCTGCAACAAGCAGGAAGGACAAGGTGATGCCGCTAAGCAGGCAAAGGGCAACCCCACTGCCCAACATGTAGTCCCCTAAATGGAAAAAAGCCCCGGCGATGGTGAACATGCCGCCGAGCAGGAAAGTGGCACTGGATGCGGTTCTGTATTTTGTGAGCAGGTTTTTCTGGTGGTGCAGGCGGGCCTGTTCGTCCGTTGTCCAGGTGACAGGGTTATGATTCCATTGGGTCAATGGCCTGTTTCGGTGGGAAGCCATTGCGCCCCCTGCCCCTAAAACGAAGTGCAACAGGCTAAAAGCAATGCAGGGCACGGCAGCCCCACTATAGACTTCACCCTCCCATTTTACAAAAAGAAGCCAACCGAGCAGCAGGCAGAGCAAGGCGAAGGCCAGCATCACCAAGCCTTGTGTCTTTTCGCCCCGGTAAAATTCCCCGATGGCTTTTTCCATTCTTTGATGTGGCGTGAGGTCTTGTTCCATGTGCAAATGTAGCCCGTTTCCGGAGAGCCGGGCTACTGGCGGGGCAGGGTAAATACGAAAGTAGTACCGCAGGTTTCTTCCTGCTCGACCCAAATATTGCCGCCGAGGTTGTTGACGATCTTTTTGCACGTGGCAAGTCCGATGCCCGTGCCCTCGTACTCATGGCGGCTGTGCAGACGCTCAAAGATATTGAAAACACTTTCACGGTGTTCGGCAGGTATCCCGATACCGTTGTCGTGCAGCTTGATAACATAGTGGCCGTTTTCGGTGCTGCAGTTGATATCTATGATGGGATTGACCTCCTTTTTCCTGAATTTGATAGAGTTGGAAATGAGGTTTTGGAACAACTGCATCATCTCCGTCGAGGAGGCTTTCACTGTGGGCAATGGGTTGGCATAAATGGCAGCATCCGCATCCTTCATGGTGGCAGTGAGATTGCCGACCACCATGAGCAGGATATCGTCCAGGCTGATCTCTTTCTCGTTGCCATTGCGGCGGCCCAGGCGGGAGTATTCGAGCAGATCGTTGAGCAATCTTTCCATCCTGCCCACGCCATCGGTCACGTAGCCCATGTATTCCACAGTGGCCTTGTCGTCCTGCGGCGCTATTTTTCGTTTTATCAATTGCGTATAGCTGCCAATCATCCTGAGCGGTTCCTTGAGGTCGTGGGAGGCTGCGTAGGCGAACTGTTCCAGTTCCTTGTTCGATGCGAGCAGTTTGGCCTCAGCTTCCCGGAGCGATTGTGCTTGTCTGGCCAGTTCTGCTTTTTGTTTGGCCAGTTCCACTTGTTTTTCAAAAATGGCCTTGATGATCATCGCTTGGCCGGTTGCAAAAATCAGCACGATGCCCACAAGTATGATGAATAGACCGGCATAAGTGGTATAATAATAAAGTGAATCGAACTGGAGGGTTTGTTCCCGGTAAACGCCGCCGGATTTGGCATCGAGGATGAAAAGATAAAAAGCACAACCTTGCAGGGCAGCCAGCCAAAAGAACCCCGATCTTACATTAGCAAACAACAGGGCCAACAGCGGTGCAACCACCATCCACAACAGGTTGTCGGAGTACAGTCCACCCGTATCGAAGGTGGTCAGGAACATGACCACGAAAAGAAAGAAGGCCAAAAGGTTCCCTGACAAATTGAAGTTGCCCCAACGCCGGAAAATAAGAATGAGCAGCACGGCCACCAACATGGCGATGGACAACGGAGGGGTCTCCATGTCGTCGAAAATGAAAGTGTTGGCGAACTGGAAAATGGCGGCGATAAAAAACAGGAACAAGTGAATGGACACGAGCGTGCGCGCTTTCCTGAGCGACCAAAGGCTGTCGCGGGCATGATCGGGTATAAACCACTTATCAATCAACGATATGTTGTTTGTGTGATCCTCTTTTTCCCTCATCGCTTTGCGTTCGTGTTGTGACCATAAACCTGCCGCAACAGCGAGCAAGCTATTCAACATTGCTGCAAGCAATCGTTTGAAACTATTCTTCAGTTTGAATACCATCAGACCCGTCATAAGTTAATGACAATCAGATTATTATTATCTCTAAAACTGCTGCGGACAATGTCAGTTGTATAAAATCGGGCTTTACTATCGAAATCCCGAATGGAAGGGGACGGTCAAATTCCCGCCAGAGGCGGGCCGTTTTGTATTCAATTCAATGAGGCGGGGAGGCAAGGGGTAGTTTGAAAGTTACCAACGACGTGACATGAGCAACATCGCTTGGGGCAATTCTCTCATAATCAATATGTTTGCCAAATGGGTATTTCACGGGATTTAACACTATCGGCACGGAACGCCGGCAACAGGGATGAGGGATGACCCAGCCACCCGCCGCCGTTGTTGGCGTCCCCGCCAACAACCCGCCTGGCCAACAACTCGTTTGTTGCACAGTTCGTATTTCTTCCATTACTTTACCGCCCGGTGCAACATTGCCAACGCACACCTTATTTTTGATAAAAAAAACAACCCGCACGATGGGCCAGCAGGAAAGAACTTACATAGCGCAGACCGAGGACGACTTGCCCGGCATCGCCGAAAAGATCATCGCCACTGCCGGGAATCGCAAAAAGTTTGCACTCAATGGCGACCTCGGAGCCGGTAAAACGGCCTTTGTCAAGGCTTTCTGTCGGCAGCTTGGCGTGCCGGACAATGTGACCAGCCCTACTTTTTCCCTCGTCAACGAATACACCTACTGCCTGCCCGATGGCACGGAACGAGCACTTCACCACCTCGATCTTTACCGCCTCAATACCCTCGACGAGGCCCTCGGCATCGGCATCGAAGACTACCTCTACGACGATAGCTACTGCCTCATCGAATGGCCCGACCTCGTGGACAGCATCCTCCCGGAAGATGCCGTTCACATATTTATTTCAATTCTGCCGGATTCCGGCAGGAAAATTCTAATTTTGTCAGGCCAGGATTGAAAAAAACAAGGTGAACATTTTCTCTCATCAAAGTTTTTCATCCAAGTCAACGAATTGACCAACAAATGCCAGAATCAACTACCACCAAAAAAATTCCCATTCCCAAGTCGCTCACCGAATCCAGCCTGCAACCACAGGCAGAAATGCTGGCCGTGGAGCGCAAGCCCGGCGGGTTGTCCATCGGCATCCCCCGTGTGGACATGATGCAGGAAAACAGGATAGCACTCGTGCCTTCCGCTGTCTCCACGCTCACGGGGATGGGCCACCAGGTGGTGATTGAAGCGGGGGCAGGCGAGAAAGCCCACTATACCGACCATCGCTATTCGGAAGCAGGCGGCGAAATTGCTTATGAAAAAGAAAAAGTCTTTCAAGCGAACATCCTGCTAAAGGTCGCTCCACCGACGGTTGAAGAGGTGGACTTGTACCATCCCGGCCAGATCATCATATCCCCTTTGACCATCCCCATGCTCTCCCTCGAACTTGTGGAAAAGCTAAAGGCCAAACGGGTCATTGCACTGGCCATGGAGTACATACAGGACGACAGCGGCTCCTTCCCCATCGTTCGGGTGATGAGCGAAATGGCCGGGGTGAGCGCCGTGCTGACGGCAGCGGAATTGCTGGCATCCACCGGCGGCGGCAAGGGTGTGCTGTTGGGTGGCGTGGCAGGAGTGCCTTCCGCCAAAATCGTGATACTCGGCGCAGGCGTAGTGGGCGAATCGGCCACACGGGTGGCGCTTGGGTTGGGTGCCGAAGTCAGGGTTTTCGACAATGATGTGTATAAACTCATGCGCCTGCAGCGGCACGTCGGCCAACGCCTGAACACTTCCACCTTCAACCCCTACCAATTGGAAAAAGAACTCCTCAATGCAGATGTCGTCATTGGGGCCGTCCATTCCAAGACCGGCCGCACGCCCGTCATCGTACCCGAAACGATGGTGGAAAAAATGAAGCCCGGCTCGGTCATCATGGACGTGAGCATTGACCAGGGCGGCTGTTTCGAGACCTCCGAAATGACCAGCCACCACCGGCCCACTTTCATCAAACACGGTGTCATCCACTACGGTGTGCCCAACATCTCCTCCAAAGTGCCCCGCACGGCATCCATCGCCGTGAGCAACATCCTCACGCCATTGCTCATCAGTGCCGACCAGGCTGGCGGGGTGGAGCAGTTGCTGTTCGACCACCTCGGCCTGCGCAACGGGGTCTATGCCTACAAAGGCCGCATCACCAACGCTTACCTCGGAAGGCGCTTTGGCCTTAAACATACAGAATTAGGGTTGCTGCTGACTTCGAGGCTGTGAAAAAGGCCCGCTTGTGCCATTCAGAGCGGGTCAATCTTGCAACTTGGACCTTGTTTATGGGTATTTTTTTTTTAAATTTTGACAAGTCAAATCAGGCTCCTATATTTGTGGCTGGTCTTGGTAGCTATACTACTACCTTGTCTCAAAATCAGCCAACTGCTCTTGCCCATATAAATTCTAATCGTCTTTTCGCATTTCTATTTTCTAGGTTGTTAGGATAATAAAAAAAAAACAAACATGAAACGAACTTCCTTCTCACCAGGGATGAAGGTAAGCTATTCTGCGAGCCTATCTACTGTATCTTTTGCCGGCGAACATGTTCTGCTCAATCATCAATCTGGTATCTATTATGGCGTAAACAGCACCGGAGCATTCATTTGGGAGCTAATCGGCAAGGCGGGGTGTACTTACTCGGCACTTTTGGAAGCCGTGCTAACAAAATACGGAATCCCACGAGAACAGGCCGAAAACGATGTACAAAATTTATTGCAAGAACTTGAAAAAGAAGGACTTATAGCATTTTCAAAATAACCATAAAATGTGAATGGCTTCCAAGAAAAGTTTCATGAAACTTGATGTGCAGGAACGCTGGTTGCTGATCAAGAGCGTCCTGGTTTTGAACGCTGTTCAAATAGCATTGCTGTTCATACCGTTCAAAGTTTTCAAAAAATGGTCATGCAGAATGTATGGGAAGCGCACAGCACAACACAGTCTTTACAATGTGCTGGAAGTGATAAACGCAATGGAAAAAGCAAGTTTTCACACGTTAACACCTGCAACATGTCTGCACCAAACACTGGCAATCAAGTTTTTGCTACGGGGCGACAATCGGATACGGCTCCAAATTGGAGTCAAGCGGCCAGAAAAGGGGCGACTGGCTGCACATGCTTGGATCGAGATGGATGGACAGGTTGTTGGCAACCATGACGTTTCCGAAAAATATACCTCTATTTGGCTTTGGGAATGACTGGATGATTTTTTCACGCTAAATTTTTATATAATGAAAGCAACACTTCAAGCAACAATCACTGAACTAAACAAAACGAAGGAACCTTACCAAAAGCCTTCCCTGATTCATTATGGTCAGGTAAAGGACTTGACATTAGATTTCGGTTCCTTTGACGATTGTCTCGGCGACTGTTAACCATTATCACCTGCCAGGTTTCGTACCGTGAAGATTTACAAGGCTTATGGCTTTCCGATAAGTTCAGTTTTTGAACTTCCTGAACTGCCACCCTACACAGGTGCAGGTTCTTGTATTAGCATTTGTGATGCAGAAATTGTTCTGCCCTTATCATTGAAGGCCCAGAACTGCTATCGAAAAGGTGTACAGGCGTTTTTTCACGGAGACGAAAACCTGGCATTCCTCCATTGGCCAGGAATTGCAGATTTCAAGGCAGAGAAGGGCACCACCCTCTATGCGGACGTAAAAACCGAGAATGACGACATTTTCAGGATGTTCCTGTTGAGTGAGGCCCTGGGGCTTGTCTTGTTCCAAAGAGGCTGTTTTTTGCTTCATGCAAGTGCTGTTAAGGTAGGGGATCAAGCAGTTGTGCTCATGGGGCTGCCCGGTTCCGGCAAGTCCACCACGGCGGCAGCCTTTGCCATGTCAGGATGTCCCATATTGGCCGATGATCTCGTGGCCCTATCTTTTGACCCGGAAAACCGTCCGTTCGTTGTTCCGGCTTTTCCTCAGATAAAAATCTGGCAATCTGCCGTCAAGGGCCTGGGGTTGGAATCCGCACCGATAGATCCGCTGTATCCAGGTTCGGAGAAATTCAAATTGGTGGCAAAATCGGATTTTCCCGATCAGCCTGTAAAACTGGGCCATATCATCGTGCTGGATGCCAAGGGGATGCCTGCTTCCATGATTGAAATACCATCCCATGAGGCATTCCTGCAACTGACGAGATACTTTGCCCTCCCCCCTTCCTTGTTGCAAGGTGCTGCTTTGCAACGCCATTTCAACCAAGCATCCGCTATCACCATGCATTCGAAGATGTGGAACCTGGGCCGTCCGGCAGGGTTTGGCGAGTTGAAAAATTTCGTGGAAAGACAACTTACCGATTTTACAGCCGAATATTCATCGCAGCAACCCACTCGGCCATGAGCCAACATTGCCCACCTGAAATGGCCGTTCTGATGAACAGTACCCGTTGGTGTGCCGGAAGTGCCGGCCCCCTGGCCCAGGCTTTTGTTCGTTGGGACACCATCAACTGGGAACGCCTGTTACAACTTGCCGACTATCACAGGATTCCATCAGTTGTCTATTTGTATCTCTCCACAACCCTGGCCGACAAAGTTCCAGCGGCCATTCTCGCCAAGCTGAAAGCCAAACATTTCACTTCCGCCTTCTTATCAAAAGCCAAAACAGCACGATTAATTGAGTTGATTCGATTTTTCGACGAGGAGGGCATCCTCGTTGTGCCGTGGCGTGGATTGACCCTGGCGCAGTTGTATTACACTGAACTCACAGACCGGAATTTTGGCGACCTGGATTTTTTGATAAAAAAAGAAGACCTCCCCAGAATAAAAAAATTGCTGCTTGCAGCAGGTTTTCTAATAGGCGAAATAGGTGAAAGCGAAACCAACATTGAGCGTCATTTACACTCCATGGCATTTTACAAAAATGAAAACGATCTCTACTGCGAACTGGACTGTCACTGGTCGTTCGCAGAGAAAAAGTGGCGCATCCCCTTCCCTGACCGGCACGTTTGGGACAACCTGCAGAAGGTGGCGTTTATGGGCCAACCCTGCCATACTCTTGCCCCTGAAGACTTGCTGTTGGCATTGATCGTCCATCATGGGCTGCGAAGCCGGTGGAACAAGCTGAAGTTCATGCTGGACCTGGCGCTCATGATCAAAAAGGAAGAGGCCCTTGATTGGCAGCACCTGCTAACAAAAGCAAAGCTTTTAGGCATGGACGAAATTATGTTGGCGGGGCTGACGGCCATGCAAGATTTGACGGGACAGGCACTACCTCCCATCACCCGGGAACAAGCAGCCGGAAAACTTCGGGTAAAATGGCTCAGGGAAAATATTATCCAGCGACTGGAGACGGGAAAGGCACATTGGCTACCCTGGACGATTGTACTTGCGCCGTTTGTCCGCATGTGGCTCTCCGCTTTTGTGAAAAAAATCAAGCGCCTGTTGCTTCCCAATGTCAACGATTATGAAAAAATATCCTTCCCTGCCCCCCTTCATTTCCTGTATTACCCTTATCGGCTATGGCGTTTGTTCCACAAATACGGCATCAAACGCATGATCAAGTTGTTGGGGCGACGATGAGTGCAGTTCCCCTCCAAAAAGTTGTTCAATCGCCACTTGGGATCGGAGAAAAAATAAAATGTACATTTTATTGATAAATACTCCTTCAACGTTGGTTTCTTTTGAAAATGACTTGTACAGTTTATTGATGCCCCTATATTTGGCAACATACTGAAATACTTTGTCGGAAATCGTTTACTGCACCTTTGGAGGTTCAGTAAATGCGTCCCCAAGGTAGGCAACGAGCATCGTTTTTCCGACCTCGGAGAGAGCCTGCCCCGATTTTTCGGGGTCGCATGTTTCGGCATCCCTGCCAGACCTGCGCCCTGCCGCCGTTGTTGGCGGGGACGCCAACAACGGCGGCAGGCTGGATCATCCCTTCCCGAAGTATTCCGAGGTCAACTCGGAACTAAAGATTCGGGACAGGCTATCCCTTCATTCCTCATCCCTGTTGTGCAGCGGGTTGTTGGCGGGGACGCCAACAACGGCGGCAATGCTACTCATGTAAATAAAATAAATATTGCATATCTACTTGCTTTTTTAGTTTTTGCAATTTACTTTTATGTTCAGGCTTTGAAGTATGATCTTCTTCTTCTTCTTCTTCNNAAACCTAATTCATTAACAATCAAAACATTAAATCATGAAAAGAAAAATTTCTTGGTATGCGGTTTACATCCTGTATTGTTGGTTTGCACCCCCACTACAGGCACAGCAACAGACAGATTTGATGCGGCCCAAGAACAGAAGTTGAACAGGATTATTTCCAACCCGCTTTACAAGGCTCACTATTATGTGAACTTTGAGGACTTGGTCACCCATCATGTGGATGGTGTGATTGTGGTAAATCTTCCGGCGACGGTCAATGGTTTCCTTTCGCCGAATTCAGAAGACATGGATGGAGACGGCGTGGCCAATGATGCTGACAGTTCTCCTTACGACCCCTGCATTCCTTATGAAAATAACGCCAATTGTGCCGGTTTGAGACCTACGGCATTTGTCCAACACACGTTTTATCCACTGAATGTCCAACGACACAACGAATCAGAGTACATATATTATGGCATGAGCGAAGCCTGTAGTGACACCGTCAGTTACATTCATTTGATTGCCGAAGGAGGAAGATTTTTCGGACAGATCAACATAGAAGACGAGGTATGGGAAATCTTCGATTTGGGGTTCGGAAAAAATGTTCTCGTAAACTGGAACAATGCGGCATTCCCAGTCAATGAATGTGCACATTCCCATGGTGAACCGGATAGTCTTGAACATTCCTTTTCGGAACGATCTACTACCTTTTGTGATGTGCGGGTACTGGTGCTGTTTACCGCAAATGCCGCAATGGTTGCGGAACCGCTGCAAACAGCAATTTTAGGCATACAACAAAGCAACGAAATTGCCCAAAACAGCAAGGCCGGGGTCCGGTTCACTTTGGCAGGGGTAGAACTTCTGCCCGGTTTTATTGAAGTAGCCGGAAATATTGAAGCTACCCATAACAATTTCAGAGATCAGTTTAACGGACTTCCGACCCAACTCCGAGACCTGTTTGATGCCGACCTCGTGGTGTTATTGGTGGATACTGATGACACTGGTGCTGCGGGTGTTTCACAGCTTAATAACTGGGGAAACCCCGAATTGGGTTCATTCGTCACGGTTGAGATTGATCTTGCAAATGGAAGGTTTACCTTTACCCATGAACTGGCACACAACTTTGGATGCAAGCATCACAACGACGACAGCGGACCACCAGATTTTGTATTTGAAGCAAGAGGCAGGATAATTGAAACCGGATTTATAATTACATTTCTAAGAAGTACGGTCATGGCTACTGGCCCTCGACGTTTTATGAATTGGTCAAACCCGGATGTCAAATTCAGAGGTAAACCTACCGGGACAAATGATAGAAACAATGCGCTTCAAATGAGTGACATGGCCTGCACGGTGTCACTTTACAGACAGGCAACACCATTTGCGGCACTCATAAACGGGCCGATTGAAGCTCCTTCGCTGAGTACGAATACCTATTGTTTGGCCATAGACAACTGCAACCAATGGACATCGGGACCATGGGAATTCAGCTTCAACGGATTCGACTTTACCGCTGTTTCAGGTTCACAAAATGCCCTTTGCGTGAATGTGCAGATGCCGTTCAGTGGAAACCTGTACCTTCGTGTCAACGTGACCTGTCAGGGAGGAGAAACACTGACGCTATTTTTTACGACCAACAACAACGATGCCGGCAATCCGCTTTGTGGTGATGAAGGAGGAGAGAGAACAGCCGCCGCCGAGGCAACAGTCTTTGCAGACAGTTCCGACGTTGAAATAAACCCAAACCCTGCAAGTTCGCATCTTTTTGTCCGTTTAGATATGAAACAAAGTGGAGAAGTGCAAATTGCTGTTTTCGATATAACGGGCAGACAAGTGGTTACGCACCAAAAGGACTATCCCAAAGGAGAAAACGTGGTGGAAATAGACACGGGTACGTTAACTAGAGGTAGTTATGTCGTGACAGTAAGGAATAGGAACCAACGGATGATTAAACGATTTATTAAATTTTAAATACAAATAACATGAAACTGATTCATATAGTATGGCTGATTGTCTTGGCAGTTGGCTGTAAAAAAGAAAAAACGCTGGATGATATTTGTGGGGTGGAAGCCCCCAAATACTGGCATGGCAAAGCGGGAATAGCTCAGGCATCTTCTAATTTGCCCTATTGGGAAGACATGCGATGCTGGGCACGGGTCAATAAGGATCAATTTTCAGTTGATTTGACAAAATGGTATAAGCCATGTGATAAAATTCTTTGTATGATAGAAGGACTACCCTTTTTACAGCGAGATAGTATTCCAAATTTAAGACGGTCTGAACTACCAAAAGCATGGTTTGAGATTGTTCATGGGGATGATGCTTTCGCAGAATCTTATGTTATTCTTGAAGATGCTGACAACTGGATAACAATAGATGGCTTTAACATCGATAGTACGGAGATATGGGGGCGGTACAATCTGACTTTCGTACTGAGTCCACTTTCGGTAGGAATGGGGCGGTACGATCCTACCTTTCCGGATACGATTTTTTTGAAGGATGGGGTCTATACGACAAGAATTTTCAGCAGGAGATTTTGAAATAAGAAGGATGGTATAACAACGCACTGCTGTCCATACCCGCCAGCCGCCCAACGCTCACCTGCCAACGCTCCGGCGGGCACGGGCAGCAGTGCAGCCGTTAGTCATAATCAACAAACGAAAATTAAGTAAATGAATCCAATTCTAAATCTGACATTAGTCTTACTACTATGTAGCTGTATTCCCTGTTTGTGTCAAGATATAACTCATTCATTTGATAAAAATGAGTTCAATGCAGAACTACTAGGAAGTAATATTCTGCACTCAGTACATTATGAAAGACTTTTAGCAACAAAAAACAAATTCCAGTACAAAGTTTCTACTGGACTACATTTTAATCCTTTAAGAATTGAACCTCTATTAATAGAATATCGGTCAATAGGAATAAATTTTGAAACTAAACTAATTTATAACCTAAAAAGAAACTCGATAGTATTAGGAGTTGGATACACATATATTTTTCTATTTGATAATCTTCAAAAACAAGTATTTGGGTGTTGTGCTGATTTAAGTCTCTTAATCCCTAAACTGGGATATAGAAGATATACTAAATCAAAATCAAAATACTGGGGAATATCATTTAACCCAATTTTTGTGTTGGATTTAAATGAAGAAGGTGAAGAGTGGGATAGTAATTTTATAATACCGTATGGTGGTATTCAATATGGATGGAAATTCTGAAAAAAGGAATAGCCTATGACTAACAAAGCACACAACTTTCATAGGGGTTGTGTAAAAAGTCATGAGGGGCATTTTTTATTCTGTGGCCAATTTTTGCAATTTTGCTAAACGGTCATTCATTGAAATTAAATTTTAAAGTTTAAACAAAATGCGCCATTCAACAATATAATCTTCCAATTCAATTGAGGACACTACAGCTTAAACCCTAAGTAGGCGAATAATATTTTGATTTTCGCAGCATGCTCGACCTTTTTACACAACCCCAAAAACACAATAAATCCTCTGCAATATGGAACGTACTTGTCAGAATTTACTTGACTAACCACTAAGGGGAACGGCGTAAAGGATTATTTATCATTTTTGAACCTTCAAAAACCAGCAATGGGGCGCAAGAGGATTGATAACTCGATTGATTGTAAAAAACCATTGCTGCCACCTATAAAATTGCTTACAAAATGAAACAGATCATTGCTCTCTTTCTCTCCCTTTGCCTGACAGTGGTTGGTTTCTCACAGTCCAACAGCTCCGGCGAAAATTGAAAATGGGAAATCGGACTGAACATCTTGCCATTGTTCGGCCCGGACTTTTACATCCTTGAGTCTATGGGTACGTTAGAGCTAAATACAGAAGCATTGGCCAATACAGTGCTCGTGAAGCGGGCAATCACGGACAGGTTTAAGCTAAGGGCTTCAGTAGGACTAAAGAATGTGAATAGAACTTGGGATTTCAATCATAAGCTTCCAGGGCAATTACACATGAGCGCCACTAACAAATTTGTAGGACGCTTGGCCTTCGGGGCAGAGTCATATATAAGGATGGGGAAAGTCTCCTTTTTTTTTGGGGGCAGAGGCGTTCGGCAGTTATGCCCGCAGCAAATCCTTGGCTGAGAAGGATAACAGGCCTCACGCAAATCCTCCGACGATCTATGAAATCCATAATATTGTTTCGGTGCGACAGTATGGAATGAACGGCTTGATAGGCATCAATGTACGCATTGTTCCGCATTTTTATATTTCCCTGGAAGCCCTGCTACAGGCAGCTTATAGCAGGGAATATTCTGACTATAAGCAGTTTGAAGGGGAAGGTAAAATATTGGGAGTTTATGGTGGGGAAACCCGCAAACAGTACATCGCAGAATTGAGGCCAATATCGGCTTTCAATATTATTTACCAGTTCTAATCACCAAGTTCAGCAAGGCCTGCCTTTTACAACCAAGGAAATTTACTGCAACAGCACAACGTGACAGGGCACAACATCCAGCTTGATGTTTCCAACTTAAACAAAGGGCTTTATTATTTAAGAACCTGGATTGACGAGGGATATGTCATTGAACAACTTTTGATAGAACGATATTGATCTTAAATAGCTCCTTCGCTGGTTCCGGTCATCAGACCGGAACCGGCAACTTCGTTCTTTGAAAGGAAAGACGGTATGCCGGCCGCCGATAAATATTAAATTTGCCCAGTCACCAGCGGCACACTGCTGGTGCGGTAGGATTTTTCCCGGCAGTTCATGTTGCGCAAAAGTTTTTGTACCGGAATCGTGCGTTTTGCCGGGAAAAACCTTTCCTTTACCCAATCAGCTATCGGGTGATTTGTTTTCAGGGGATTTTTACAAAAAAACCTGAAAACAAAACCACCTGAAAGGCAACAGAAAAAACACAGGGTCATGGATACATTCAAACTCAAAACCGTTCTCCACGAAGAACAGGAACTGGTCAAGGAAAGGCGCAAAAGGCTTTTCGGCGAGGAATCGTCGGAAGATTTTGGTAAAAACAAATTCGGCATAGCGCTGTCCGGCGGCGGCATCCGTTCCGCTACCATCAACCTCGGTTTTTTGAAAACGCTCAACCTTTTCAAGATACTTGAAAAGGCGGACTATCTCTCTACCGTGTCGGGCGGAGGATATACCGGGGCATACATCCAGGCTACCGTCAAGGAAAAAAACGGCTACGACGAACTCTTCGACGAGCGCAAGATCAACCACCTGCGCATGTACGGTGACTACCTCATACCCGGACAGGGCAAACTCGACAAGTTTTGGAACACGATGCTGCTCGTCATCGGCTTTCTCGTCAGTTGGGCCATGAGCCTGTTGAGTTTGGCCGTCACGGCGCTCATTGTCTATTTGTTGTTCAAAATCGTGGCATCCATGCCCTTCATCCATCTGGAGGAAACGCTGCTGGATTTGAAATACGAGGGCAATAAGGTAATGGACTTTCTGGAGCCGGCGCTTTGGCTGATGCTCGTCGTGATATTCCTTCACCTGATAAGCAACCTGTACTTCAAATTCGACCTGAGCGTGTCGAAACGTTTCAACCGGATCGAGACGGCCATTGCTGTTTTGCTGCTGCTGTTCATGGGCCTCGTGGGCCTCGTGACCGCCGACCCGACGCAGGATTGGACACCCAAAGAGATGCTGTGGGGCCTGCTGATAGCGGCTGGGCTGTTCACGGCGGGTTTTTTCCTGAATCCCAATGCACTGAGTTTTCACCGTTATTACAGAAAACAGTTGGCCGATGCCTTCCTCAGCCACACCGGCCCCAACTACAAGAACCTGTTGTTGAAGAATGTTTTCAATATGGACGGTGACCCTAAAGATTACCTCGCCCCCTACCCGCTCATCAACACCTGCCTCAACCTGCAAAATCCCGGTGGCGACGATAAATTCAAGGGAGCCAAGGCGAGTGATTACTTCCTGCTGTCGCCGCTCTTTTCCGGCTCCAAACTCTCGACTTTCGTGAAAACCGCCGAATTTCCCGGCTATGATAAAATGACGCTTCCCGCAGCGCTCACCATTTCGGCGGCAGCCGTCAATCCCGGCATGGGCATCTACTCCAGCAAAATGCTCAGTGTGTTTATGACCCTGTTCAATGCCCGGCTCGGCTTTTGGGTGAACAACCCCCTGGCCAAACCCCGCAAGGGCCTGCCCAAATGGGCTACTTTCTCGGTATGGTGGCCCAACTATTTTTTCAAGGAACTGCTGTCGAAAATCGGCACGGACAACCGCAAACTCAACATCTCCGACGGCGGCCACATCGAAAACCTGGCCGTCTATGAACTCCTGCGCCGGGAGTGCAGGCTCATCATCGCCGTGGATGCCGGGGCCGACCCCAACAGCACCTTTGCCGACCTGGAAAACCTCTCCATCCGGGCCAGGAACGAACTGGGCATTGACATCTGCTTCCGGCCCGGCCAAGACCCCGTGGACATCATCCGTCCGAAACCATCCTCCGGCTATGCCCAGAAGCGCTTCGCCGTTGCCGACTTGCTGAAAATATGGGAGGAATTTTACGTGAACGACGACAACGGCGAACCTGTGTTTTTCACAAAAAAAATAAGGGAGGGTAAGGGCCTGACCGAACAGCGGATAAGGGCAGAGGCCCTCGTGAATTACTTCTACTCAAGAAGCGATGCCAAAGTCCTGAAATTCCGGGTGGACATCAAGGCCGAGCGGGGCATTGACCTGCCGGAAGCGACCTTCGATGCGCTGCATAAAAAGGCCATAGAAACCGTGAAGAAAAAACTGGATGGCATGACCGGCATGGAAGGAAGGGACAAAATAAAGATGGGCACTATGGTCTATGTGAAATCCTCCGTTACCCCGCCCCGCAAGCTCTTTGTGCCCGAATACGATTCCAACGGTGAAAAGAACACCCAGTTCGATACCTTCAAGTACAAGATTTACCACCCCGACTTCCCGCACGAATCCACGGCCGATCAGTTCTTCGACCCCGTGCAGTGGGAGTCCTATTTCCAATTGGGCCAGTTCATCGCCACCGATGTGCTCGACACGCCCAAAATGCCCAGCGACTATCACCGGGGCGACCGGGACATCAACGTGGACGAACTTATTGCCTTGTTTGATGGAGGCAAGTCGCTTTTCAAAAGGGAGGAACGGCTGGAGGGCCTTGTGGATGCTTCCTCCGTGCCCGCTGCCATCGCCGACGAAGCCGAACTGGAAATCGCCAAGCCGAGAGGCCCTGCCGTCGTCGCTCCGCCCGTGCGGGAAGCCGTGCCAGCGCCCCTGCTCGAGGAGATAGAGGAGGCCATGCAGTTCAAAATCTAAACAAGTTTACCTATTGGTTATCAAGCCTTATTTGTTGTATCTCTCATACCAGCCAAACGAATCCTTGATGATGCGGTCCTTTTCCGCCTTGATAAACTTCAGGTAAGCATCGGCGATGGGGGACATTTTTTTGGCTTTCAGCCAGATCAAATGCCAGTAGGAAATGATGGGAAGGCCACGAAAAGGCACGATTTCCAGGTCGTTGTTCTTCAGTTCATTTTTAATACCGATCAGTGGCATGATGGAATAACCAAGCCCTGCGATCAGGGCCTGTTTGACGGCTTCATTGGATGTAAGCTCGATCTTTTTGAAAGTGGGCAGGCTCTTTTCGGCAATAAACTTTTCCATGGATAACCGGGTTGCCGATCCTTCCTCCCGAAACAGCAACGGGTAACGCTCGAAAATTTTCTTGATAGGGAGATTGGGATTCCTGTTGATGCACGTCCCTCCGACCAGATAAAGTTTGTTGCTCATGAGTTGGATAGTATGGAGGCTCAATTGTTCCGGGATGGTGGAAACCAAAGAGAAATCCACCTCATTGTGTTCCAGGCTTTTCACGACCTGTGTCTTGTTGGTTACGTCCATTACGAGGTCAACGGCACTGTTTTGCCTCAAAAAATCCGACAGGAAAAAGGGCATCACGTACTTACCTGTCGAAACGACCGACACCCGCATTTTGCCAGCCAATTGCCCTTTGAACGATTTGGTTTTGTAGTCGAGGGCCTCTATGTCTTCAAGGATTTTTTGGGCATGAGCGGCGACCTCTTTTCCAAAATCAGTAACGTAAAGTTTCTTCCCAACCACCTCTGTCAATGGCACTGAGAATTGTTCCTGAAATTTTTTCAACTGAATTGATACAGCTGGCTGGGTCAGATAAAGCTCATCTGCTGCCTTTGTAATGCTCTGTCTTTCAACGACTTTTAAGTATATTCGTAGTTGATGCAATGAGTAATCCATAAATATTGATTATGCTTTTCATTACAAAGTTAAATGTTATTTTATGAACCAATAGCTCAACTTTGCGTCATTGTGACTAAAAAATTAATTTACTATGACATTAGATGTTCTTCAACCTGAGAATGAAGTTGAAGTAGCAGAGATGGAGTCTGCCTTCGATTTCGCCAATGCCGGACATGAGCAAGAAACAGAAGCGGAATTTCCGGTATCCACCGCCTTGGCGGTAATTGCTTTACCTTTCATTGCCATCCTGTTCTCGGTAGCTACCAACAACCTGTTTATTCAGGAGTTGATAGTCGCTACTGTGGTCATCGTGTTGGCTTGTATTGGTAAAATAATTTCGCCGTAGCAGGCCAAATAACTGCATTGCTGGATATTTCTTTGCCCTTCGGTTCATGTAATCAGATGCGACCAAATGAACTCTTTCGCCCTGATGGTTCCTAAATGCGTTATACATATCTGAAGAGCATGGAAATTCCAGTAATGTGGTTATGAGCGCCATTAATCCCCCCGCTGCGATAGTGCAATATAATTCAAATCGCCCCCCTGATATTGAGTTCGGAAAAAGCTGCAGTGTATATAGTCATTGATACTGTATCTATTCAACGTTTTGTTTGCTTTGAGGGATACGATGAAAAATAACTTCTTTTTTGATGACAATCAAAATGGGCTATCCCGTTTTGCTACTCCTTTCTTGCTCTTTCTCATCAAAAGGTGTACGTTTTGCCCTCGAAACCAAAACGCATATAAACCCTGATAGAGGTTGCAGGTCGCAGCCCCCCATAAAGCCAAGCCTTTCGAGATAGCGATTCACTCGCAAACCATTTTCCGGTAGTTATATTCATCAACATGGCTTTGCCAGTTGTAGGTGCGCAAAATTCAAATAAATATAGCCCTTTGGGGTAAAAATCTACACTCAAAGCACTTTTCGGCTAGCACAAGTCGGGCAATAGTCTATGCTAAAAATTGATCGCATTGTCTATGGACAGTAGTTGATCGCCATAGGATATATTACACACTAATGCCCGGTCAGTATTTGGCCGAAAATACGTATCGTAAACAATATTTACTGACAATAAAACAGCTAATATGGTAACCAAAGAAGTTTTAAGGGAAATTGAATTGCTGAAAGGCAAATATCAGCCAACGGAAGCCTTTGAGATAATAGATGAATTGATTGTCCAAAGGATAAAATCCATGAAAATAGAAAATTTGCGAAAGTGGGTCGGAAACCACTCTTGCAACACTGTGCATCAGGAAAAAATGATAAAGAACTTATTGGAAGAAAAATCCGCCCTTCATGCCTTCTGTGCCCAGGCTCGCAAAGATGGATTTGACGTTGAAATTTCAGGTACAATCAAGATGAAGATCGTGAAAAAAGCACCTGTTATACAACCCGTCAAAATCTCTATGTCGAACAACTAAAACGATTAAAAAAACAACTACCAGAAGTTTGCCGCCTCCGGCATCAAACTTCTGGTAGTTTCTTGTGGTTGTGGGGGCG
>JRYF01000773.1_pt1 | contig 55794 bp, 48 predicted proteins | sample 235331 | NCBI WGS metagenome assembly JRYF01 (sample SAMN03074217, study PRJNA261475) | activated sludge metagenome | biome: Wastewater Treatment Plant; feature: Wastewater; material: Activated sludge; isolation source: activated biomass of a wastewater treatment plant treating hydrocarbon... ... | reverse complement strand
CGGTCTGGTATAAGGACGGTTTCTCCGGTATCCCTGAGGGAGAACCAGCTTCGCAGGTTCCCCCTCAGACTCCCCCTCCTTGAGCTTCTTCCCCTCCGGGGGAGGCTTTGTCGGGGAGGGGCAGGGGTTGGGTCGCACGGAGGAACGCAGATGTCTCATCGCAAAGCACGTCGTAGCTGGAAGCCGGCGGACAAGCTCCGCATCGTGCTGGAGTCCATGAACAGCGACGCGAAGCTCGCCGAGATTTGCCGCCGCGAGGGGCTTTCGCCCAATCTGGTCTATCAATGGCGCAAGGCGCTCATGGCATCGGCCGAGCAGGTCTTCGCCCACAAGAAGCGGGGAGACAACGGGATCGATCCGAAGGTCCAGAAGCTGGAGACCGAGAACACGCGGATGAAGAACGTCATCGCCGAAGTGATCGCGGAAAACCTGGAACTAAAAAAACGCTCTTGGACTGACCGATCATGCCCGGCTTCCCAGAGAACTTCAGCGCGAGGTGCAGACCGTGGTGACGCAGACCCGAGCGCGCATCCGATGGCCGATCCGGCGGATTCTCCGGCATCTGGAGATCGCCCCGGCCACCTATCATCGATGGCGGACCACCGTCTCCGGGGACGAAGGGTCGGCATCCGCGTCGCGCGCCGCAGGCGGCTCGATCTACGAAGTGCTGCCCTGCGAGCGGCAGAAGATCATCGACTACGCTCTGGCTCACGCCGACGTGCGACACCGCGAATTGGCCTGGAAAATGCTGGATGAAAACGTCGCTGCGGTCAGCTCCTCCACGGTCTATCGCGTGCTGGGCGAAGCCAATCTGGTCTGGCGTTGGGTGCCACGCGGCAAACGCAAAGGCGTCGGTCGCGGCGACCCGCCGACACAAGCCGATCAGAACTGGCAGACCGACCTCCGCTACGTGAAGGTCGGGCAGCGCAACTACTATCTGCTGGCCTTCCTGGATGTCTATTCGCGGTACATCGTGCATCACGAGCTGCTTCGCTTCATGGATGGCCGCAGCGTCGCCATTGCCGCGGCGACGGCCGTCGGCAAGCTGCCCGCCGGTGTCCGCCCGATCATTCAGAGCGATCACGGCTCGTGCTTCATCGCCCGCGAGTTCGCCCAGACCCTGGACGCGATGGAGGTCGGTCACACCCTCATCCGCCCGCACACGCCGACCGACAACGCCGAGATCGAGCGCTGCAACCGAACCCTCGGCGAGAAGATCGACGACCAGTTGGCGGCGATGGCGGATGCGGGCGATGGCCCGGCGGGAGGCTTGGCCGCCGCCCAGCGGGTCATCGACGGCGTGATCGACCACTACAACCATGACCGGCTGCACAGCCGTTTGAACTTCCTGCGGCCGGTGGACTATTATCGAGGTGATCCGGAGCCGCTCCTGGCCGAGCGACGCCGGAAATTACAAACGGCCAGGGAACTGCGCAAGCAGGAAAACATCAAACTGCGACAAAAACTACTGCCCTACCCGGCAGAGGAAATCATCCTTAATTCCGAAAGGCGAACTGTCTCACTTTGAGTGAAACATTTCATTTGCAGGCGAGGCACCAACTCGAACATTGATAGTTACTAATTGCCTGTTCGCGGAAAATATCGCACAGGAGGGTGGAGCGGGGTATTGCTTTCATCGCCCTGAGGATTCTCCCGCTGATTTTATCAATTGCACCATTGCATACAATCACGCGTTGGACAACATTGGCGGAATTCACATGCGTAAGGAAGACGGCGCATCGTTTCACAATTGCATCTTCTGGGGCAATACTGATAACGGAAGCACTACGACAACAGCAGCGCAACTGGGCCCTTTGGGCACTGAAACAGCCATTGTCACGTACTCATGCATACAGGATGACGATCCGAATGACAGCAGCATTCCCTTCGGCGGCGCGTCGAATCACAACATCGACGACAATCCGTTATTCGTTGATCCCGCGAACGGCAATTATCGTCTCCAGCCGTGCAGCCCGGCGATCGATGCGGCCGACTACGACGAAGTCCCTCCGGACTTCGCCGACGTCAACGAAAACAGCAACACATCCGAGAAAACACCCTGGGACCTCGACCGGCAGCTGCGCGTTTACGATGTCCTCGAACGCGCCGACACGGGCAACGACAGTCTCGGCAGCGTCACCTACACCGACATGGGGGCTTTCGAGCTTCACGTCCCCGCGTGCGAACTATTCGGCGATCTGGAAGTCGATGCGTCCGTGGACGGGCTGGACATCGCCCCGTTCGTGAACTGCATCCTGGGGTATCGCAGGATTGTACCTGTGCGGACATCAATCGCAGCGGGGCTGCGGATTATGAGGACATCGCCTGCTTCGTCCGGCTTCTTCTGTACGGCACGGGATGCATCGATGACTGCAACATCGGCCTGCGGAGCTTCCCGGACTGCAACGCCAACGGCATCCACGACGCCAACGACCTTCATAACGGCACGAGCGCCGACTGCAACGCAAACGGCGTCCCCGACGAGTGCGAGATCGACGCGGAAAGCGCCGCGCCGGGCGGGCCGTACTTCTGCACCGAGGATTGCGCGGCAGACGTGAACGACAACGGCGTGCCCGACGCGTGCGAGGCCGACTGCAACGCCAACGGCATCCCGGATGCGTGGGACATCTCGGAAGAGACCAGCGCCGACCTGAACGAGAACGGTATCCCCGACGAATGCGAGCCGGATTGCAATACCAACGGCGTGCCGGACGACTACGACATCCTTACGGAGGCCAGCGCCGACTGCAACCAAAACGGCATCCCCGACGAGTGTGAGTACGACTGCAACGAAAACGGCGTGCCGGATGACTGCGACGTGGACCCGAGCGACCCCGACGGCGATGAGTGGGTGAGCCCGGATTGCAACGGGAACGAGTATCCCGACGAGTGCGACCTGAAGCTGGGCCCGCCGTTTGGGAGTTTCGACTGCAACGAGAACGGCATCCCTGACGAGTGCGACCTCGCCGATTGTGACAACGATCCCGCCTGCGACGACTGCAACGAGAACGGGATTCCCGACGGTTGCGACATCGCCGCTGAGATCAGCGAGGATGTCAACGAGAACGGCATCCCCGACGAGTGCGAGGGCGAGTCGTTCATGATGGGCGACGGCGAAGGCGGCGAGGCGGCGACGCAATCGGAGCAAAGCGGAGCTCTGCAGTCCCCTGAAGAAGACGCCGTGGACGAAGTCGACACCGGCGATTCGCCGGTGTCACAGGAGGACGAAATGCCGCTGCCACATGACGAAGGCGCCGCGTGGGAGGCCTTCTACGAGTGGGCGTACGAACAATGCTGGGGCGGCGACTGCGAGGAATCGACGGCGGAACAGTTCCGCCGCATGATCGACAAGAAGCGCGAACTGGGCCTCCCGCTGGAGCGCTCGTGGTGATTCCTGCATCGACGGCTCACACCTCGTCGATTCAGATTGCAGCCCGTTGTGAAAGTCGCATTGCCGAGAATCAACTCGCTTACTCGTATGGTTTCTCGCCTACCTCGGCCGACGAGGACGCCGGCCGCTGCTTTCGCCACGGACTGATAGAGGACCCGGTCGTGGTATCCCCACGCAGGCGAGGTGATCGCCTTGGAGACATCGTCCTTGCCGCACAGGACAACGCGCTGGGGGCTAGCTTGACAGGCATTTTGACGGGTTGTAGATTGCATGGCTCGCGATGTGGGATTGGCTACAATCCTGCCTGCGGTGATCGTATGCCTTGAAATGCAGGGGCTGTAGCTCAATTGGTCAGAGCGCCGGCCTGTCACGCCGGAGGTTGCGGGTTCGAGCCCCGTCAGCCTCGTTCCCCCTGCAAGACCTCCGCATCCGCCATCGGGTGCGGAGGTCTTTTCATTTCACGCCGCTCCGTCAATTCGTTTCCGATCGCTCGACGACAATCACCCTGTTTGCGGTAGAATGTCCGGCCGTCATGCGGCGATAGGCAAGTTTGTGCAGCCGCGGTTCGGGCGGATGCACAAGCGGACAGTCGCTCAATGTGTTCTCGGATCGTCATGGGCAACGAATCAGATAATGTGATATCCATCCGTCGCCTGCGAAAGACCTTTCGCAGCCGTGAGGGAGTGATCCAGACCGTTTTGGACGACATCACCTTCGATGTGCGGCGTGGTGAAACACTCATCATCATGGGCGGCAGCGGTTGCGGTAAAAGCACGCTTCTGAACTGCCTGATCGGCGAATATACGGTGGATGGCGGTGAGATCTGTTACCACACCAAGGACTCGGCCGAGCCGGTGAACATCGTCGGCCTCGACGAACGCCGCATGAACGACATCCGCAAGCGCTTCGGGATTCTTTTCCAGAGCGGCGCCTTGTTCAATTCGATGACCCTCGCGGAAAACGTAGCCCTTCCGCTTAGTGAGCACAGCATCGTCGATCCCTCGATCATCGATATCGTCGTCACCCTCAAGCTTCAGCAGGTTCACATGCTGCCGCACCGTGACAAGCTACCGGCACAGCTTTCCGGCGGACAGAAGAAGCGCGGCGGCCTGGCCCGTGCGACAGTGCTGGACCCCGAGATTCTGTTCTACGACGAGCCCTCAGCCGGGCTGGACCCGGTGACCAGCGCGGCGATTGACGAGCTGATGATGGATTTGTCCAAGAAACTGAACGTGACCAGCGTCGTGGTCACTCACGAGATGGATTCCGCATTCCGCATTGCGGACCGCATGGTCATGCTCGACCGGGGTCGGGTGCTGAAGATCGGCACACGGGCAGAGTTTGAAGCCCTGCGGGACACGTCGATCGACCGACTGACCACTCGCGAAGACAAACTGATGAATCAGTTCCTGAACGGCCACACTTCCGGGCCGCTGACCGATGCGGAAGGCATGAGCGAGTATGAAAAACTGCTCGTTGCCGGTGAGGAGTAGATAGACCGATGCCCGCCGAAAGAAACGCGCTCAAAGTCGGAACCGTCACCGTTGTGACCATACTGGCGTTCTTCCTGATCCTCATCTGGATCAGCCAGGGCGTCTCCGGAAGAATGCAGACCGTTGCCGTTCGGTTTGATTCCTCGCCGGCCATGCCGACGCTCTCCGCGGGCTCCAGTGTTCTCGTCGGAGGCCAGCGCGTCGGCCGCATCACGCATGCCGAGCTTCGCCCGTATGAAGCCAGAGACGAAGCGACTGGTGCGACCGTCACCCGCTACTACGTGTGGGTCAAGGCGGACATTCGGGAGGATGTGCGACTTCGGGCGGATTGTCAGGCCATCGCCGAAGGACCGCCGCTCGGCGGTGACGGTGTCCTGAAAGTACTAGTCGGCACCGCACCGCAGGCCTTCACGGCGGAATACATCGAGGGTTCGCAGCCGGCCGGTTTCGCGGCCATTCTTTCGTCGCTGCAAAGTGAGTTCGACGGAGCCAATCCCTCGAGTCTCCTCGGTCAGATCAAGGCCCAGCTTGATCCGGAAGGAAGCCGTTCTCTCCTCGCGAAGCTGCTCATAAGCGTGGAGGACATCAACGCGATGACCGCCTCGATGTCCCGGGAGTTTGGCGCACAGGACCGCTCTGCCCTGTTGGCCAAAGTGCACGGCATCGCCGACAACATCAACGGCATGACGGCGTCCCTGCGGGCTGAGCTTGAGAGCGGCAATCGAGAGGCCCTGTTGGGCAAGCTCTCGCTGGCGATGGATTCGGTGAACGACGGTCTCTCCACGGTGACACGCATCCTCTCGGCCAACGAGACCTCGATCAATCATTCCATCCTGAATGTGGAAATGACCACGGAACATCTGGCCACCGAGACAGACGCCTCGCGCCCCGACAGTCTCATCGCCCATTTCCGGAAGACCGGCGACCAGCTCAACAGCATGCTGGAGGACCTGCGCGCCGTCACCAGCACGACGCGCGAAGTCGTCCTGCTGAATCGCGACAACATCGATCGAATGCTGATGAACTTCAAGGAGTCGTCCGACCATATTAAGAACGGCATGAAATACGTCATTCGGCATCCCTGGCGTCTCTTCAACGAGCCCAAGCCCCAGGAGATGCGCCAGCAGGCCATCTTTGATGCCGCCCGCAGTTTTGCGGAAGCCGCGACGCGGATCGATGACGCCTCCGGCAAGCTGCGCGCCCTGGCCGACCTGCACGGCGGAAACATTCCATCCGACAGTCCCGAACTGGCGCGCATCGAGGACGACCTCGCCCAGACGCGCGAGAAATACAAGAAAGCCGAAGACGAACTCTGGCGTCAGTTGAAGATTAATTGAGGGTGCGAGGAGCGATCCACTGCCCGGCAAATCCCGCGGGCGGTATCGTCGCTTTTGAGATCAGTTCATCTCGCCCGGATGGAAAAGAAGCGGCTGATTATCGGGGCGCGGTGCCGCTTCGGCGCCCACTTCCGGCAGGACGAGCACGTCGATCACCGGTCGTTCGCTGTCGTCCGTCTCGATGCGAATCACGTCTCCGTAGGCCGGTGGTCGATACTGCCCGAGCGGCAGCGTGACCTTGATCTCGCGTGTGTTCGGCTTGGTGGGGTTCTGCGGCATTAGCTTCAGCTTGAACTCAGGGTTGCTGCACGAGATGGACAGCAGCTCGAAGTGCTTCGACCCGTTGTTCTTGACGCTCAGGGCCCGGATCGGCTGAATCGGGTACTTGGGGTCCACATACATCTTCGGCGGCATGACCTCGATCCGCGGCGGGACATAGGCGTAGGCACCGATCGTGAAGCTGGGGCTTTCCGTCAGTCCGGTGGTAAACGTGATCTTGCCCTCGGTATATCCATCGGGAAACGGCGGGATGCCGGTGATGGTCAGTTCGTAGGTCTGATTCGGCTTCGTCTCACGCAGCTCGGCCTTGAAGCGCTCCGAGGCCTGATTGATGCCGATCACTTTCAGGTTCAGGTCCAAACCGCTTGTGTTTTCCATGCGGATCACGCGGCGGAGATGCTGATCGGACTTGATCCGGCCGAAGTTTCCGTCGGCATAGCGGATCTCGTTGAACTCCGGCGTGCCGGGCCGTGCCACGCCGTCGTCAATCACTTCCAGCCGGCAGATCGTTTTGACGTGGCCGCGCATCTCCAGGGTCAGCCACGGCTGCGTCTTGTCATTCGTGCGTACCGAGATCGTCTCCGATACCGGGCCGTGCTTGCCGGCGGTATTCAGGGTGAACGGAATCCGTCCCTCGCCACCGGGCGGAATCTCGCGCGTGTAGTCTTCAGCAATCGAACACGCACACTTGGGCTTGGCCTCGTGAATGATCAGCGGTTCGTTACCGACGTTGCGTATAACGAACGGATACGTCAGCACCATGCCCGCCCAGGCATTACCGAATTCATGAACCGGCTGATCGAGCACCCAGCGTGGGCCGGATGCCGTCTCCGTCGTACCTGTTGAGGCCGGCTTCGACGCATCGGCAGGTGGCGTCTGCCCGATCGCGGGAAGGGCCGTCATCATCGCGAGAGCAAGAACACAGATCCATCGAACGCCGGCCATGTGTCGCATGATTCCTTCACCCCTGTTTGCAAGTCTGCGGTAGCAGCAATCCCGCGGGATCGCACGCATCCAGTACCATATGAACCACGAAACTCGTTGCATATTGTAGCGATACAGTGTTGACGAGGTAAACCGCCGCAAACCGCCCCGTGCCACTCGGGAATCGCGTATGCGGACCTAGGCCAGTAACTGAAAGACAATCAGCAGGACGACGCCGATCAGGCCCATGCAGACCAGGATCATGATGCACAACACGATGCTGGCCATCGGTATGCTCGTCAGTCGCTCGCAGCGCATCGTTTTATAGACCACGCTGATGCTGAGTGTCAGCGGGATGAGCATGGCCAGCCGGCCGGAGCCGGTGATCGAGATCGGCTGAATGAAGAGCGATGACAGCATCTCGGACATGCTAGGTCTTTCCTCGGGTCATGGGCGGCGGACGCGACAGCGCCGCGTGCTGCCGGGCATCGCAACGGGCCAGTACGTCGATAATCACCAGCACATTGAGCAACCCTGCAACGCCCGCATAGACGACAGAGATGTTCGACGCGGGCCAGGCCGCCTTCACCTCATCCTTGTACTTAACGCTGCGATGGTGGCTCCAGTAGAGCGCCGCGAGGGCCTGTGTACCCGTACAGAGCTGCGCGGCGATCCACGCGCCGTTTTCCCGGGGAGTGATCGTGGTGCGAACGCCGCCTACCGCGATGCCGCCCCAGAACGTGACCGATATCACCACGAAGAAAATAATCCCACGGATGCGCTCGCCGATGATCCAGTGCCCCAGCCCCGGCAGCACCCAGGCCAGCAGGGCGGCCAGCGGCGCGGGAACTCGAGTACCGATGGTCGGAAGCGGGGCTCGATTGGCACTGCTCATCAGGTGGATTCCTGGATCGATCCTACAGCCCGCAGGGGCCGTTCGGGTCTCCGCATCGACCGCATCCGCCCACCGGCAGCGCCGCGGATGCGGGACTGGTCGCCGCGCGGGCGGCAAAGATGCTGAACTTCCGGCTGACGTGTTTCGTTCCGCATGTCGGGCAGCAGACACTGTCCGCCGCCTTGGCGCTTCTCACCAGCTCCTCGAAGTCCTTTTTGCAATTCTCGCAGTAGTATTCAAAAAGGGGCATAAACCATCCCGATCAGCACGACACGCCGGCGCGGGCGAAGGCGGTCTCCTTCGTCGCCGCAGGAGTATATCGGTCACCCGTCGGCCGTACAACGCAGGCGGTCGCGCGGCGCATAACCCAAGCGTGGTTCACGAACCGAACGACTGCTCATGTTGGAGGGGACTTGCCAATCGTCGGACCGCCTGCTTTAATACCCCCTGTCCCTCTTGAGTCTGGCTTGTCTGCGCGGGCAACCACGCAGCGGGCCTATCCGGCCCCCATCGTCTAGTGGCCTAGGATATCAGGTTCTCATCCTGGAGACCGGGGTTCGAGTCCCCGTGGGGGTGCATTCGCACGAGCCCCGTCGACGCAGCGTCGGCGGGGCTTTTTTGTTGATCAGGAAAACTTCGCCGCAATCGGCATCCGTCGGCCAACGCCGAAGGCCCGGCTGGTGACCTTCAGGCCCGTTGCGGCTTGTTTGCGCTTGTACTCATTCACATCCACCATGCGGATCACTTTCCTGACGGTTGGCTCGTCGAAGCCAGCCGCTACGATGTCCGCAGCCGACTGCTCCAGCTCGATGTAGCGATGCAGGATGTCGTCGAGCAACTCGTAGGGTGGCAGCGTGTCCTGATCGCTCTGGTTCGGCCGAAGCTCCGCCGAGGGCACCTTCGTGATGCTGGACTCGGGAATCACGGCCCGACCCTTTATCGCGTTAAACCATCGGGCGAGTTTATAAACCATTGTCTTAGGTACATCACTGATAACCGCCAGTCCGCCGCACATGTCGCCGTAGAGCGTACAGTAGCCGACCGCCAATTCGCTCTTGTTGCCCGTCGTCAGCAGCAGCCAGCCGAACTTGTTCGACAGACTCATCAGGACGTTCCCGCGAATGCGGGCCTGCACATTTTCCTCGGTCGTATCCGGCGGACGCCCGCGAAAGGCCGGGGTCAGGTGTTGCTCGAAGGCCTCGTGCATCGGACCGATCGGAATCACCTGGTAGTCGATGCCGAGATTCTTGGCGAGGGAATGGGCATCCGCGAGACTGTGGTCGCTGCTGTAGCGCGACGGCATGGCCACGCCGTGAACGCGCACAGGTCCCAGCGCTTCGGCAGCGATGCAGGCCGTCAGCGCCGAATCGATGCCGCCCGAGAGACCCAGCACCACATCCGTAAAGCCGCACTTGGTCACGTAATCCCGCGTTCCGAGAACCAGCGCCTGCCAGACGGATACGAGGTCCTCGGGATAGGGCTCGCGTGAAGCTCGGTCGGCACGTTCGGTGTCGAAAATTACGAGGTCTTCCTCGAAGGCCCTGGCCCGGGCGAAGACGCTGCCATCAGCGGCGAACACGCAACTGGCCCCGTCGAAGATCAGCTCGTCGTTGCCGCCGACCTGGTTGACGTACACGATCGGGATCCGCAGCTCAGCGGCCTGCCCGCCCATGAGCTGCTCACGCAGTGCCTGTTTACCCATCACGAAGGGCGATGCCGAGGCGTTCAGGATGATCTCCACGCACGCACGCTGTAGCTCGCGCGGCGGGTGCCGATCGTAAAGTTCACGACCAAGAATTCGCTTGTCATTCCAAAGGTCTTCGCAGATGGTCACGCCCACCCGATGGACGCGCCCTTTCAGTGCCCATTCGATGACACTTGGAGACTCCGCCGGCTCGAAGTAGCGATGCTCGTCAAAGACGTCGTAGGTCGGCAGCAGCGTCTTGCAGCACTCCGCCTGAATCTTTCCACCGTGCAGAAATCCGAGCACGTTTCGCAATGCCCGTCCCACACTTCGCTCATTCGGCCGCACGTAGCCCACCAGCGCCGCCGGTGACGCTACCATCTCCCGGGCGAGTTCTTCAGCAGCGCGAACGCAATCGGAAACGAAACGCGGCTTGAGCAGCAGGTCCTTCGGCGGATACCCGCAGAGCGTCAGCTCCGGGAAAATCGCAAGGTCCGCGTCTGCGGCCCTGGCCTGCTCCAGATAGCGCTGAATTCGACGAAGATTGCCGGAAAGATCGCCGATGACGGGATTGATCTGTGCCAGCGCAATGATCATGCTTAGCGTATTCTAGCGGTCTCGCGTGAGGGATGCGAAGCGGCAGACTCGCCTTGGAGTTGAACCGGGTTTTTCGGGGCAGTTTAACGAATCCGCGTTTGTTCCCACATTCTCTGGTCCGCTACTTGTTACCGGGCTGCAATGCATGGTAAAATGGCCTCAGGTGCAATCGGAGACCGTGCGAATCAGGTCTGTCGACGCCTGGGGCCACCTGCCGACCGGGTTCATATACAGGAAATCATCATGACACGCTCGAATACCTGCATCGTTGCCCGTCGGTTTCATCGCTCGCCGCACCACACGTCCCGGTCGCGACGACGCATCGCTTGCCTTGCATGTATGTTTGCCGGATGGCTTATGGCGGCTGTGCCGTCGCAGGCCCAGCACATGGTTCGCGATCAGAAGCGAGTCCTCGATGAAGCGAAGAAGAAGAACTTGCTGGTCCATAAGCAGGCGCCGGACGGACGAGGCATCGGTCTGCGCGCTTTTTACAAGGGCATGCCGCTGTACTACAAGACGTTCAACGCAACCGCAGCCCGAAGCACGAGCACTTATCCGCTTTACCCCGGCGGTGCTGCTGGGCTGAGTCTCACCGGTGCGGGCATTAAGCTCGGCGTCTGGGATGAAAGCCAGGTCCGCCTCGATCATGTCGAATTCAACGGTCGTGCCGTCCAACGTGACATTCCATACTACCTCAGCGACCACGCGACGCATGTGGCCGGCACCATGATCGCCGCCGGGGTCCGGCGGACGGCCCGGGGCATGTCCTTCGAAGCCGACATCGACTGTTTCGACTGGTTCAATGACACGCTCGAAATGGACGATATGGCACAGAATGAGAACTTGCGCGTTTCGAACCACTCTTACGGTCTGATTGTCGGCTGGATCATTCTCTATGTGGAACGTTGCGATGTCTGTCTGAACGAACCCCTGCCGGATCCACCCTTCGCCTGGTTCTGGTTCGGTGACGTCACCGTCAGCCAGATCGAGGATTTCTTTTTCGGTTATTACAGCGCCGAAGCAAGGGAGTGGGACGCCCTCTCGGTAGACAACCCTCGTTACCTCTGGGTCAAGGCCGCCGGCAATGATCGCGACTACGGCCCGACGCCCGGCTTCTGGCACTACTACTGGGACGCCGCCGGCGCGCCGAACACGGTCAACTGCGGCGGTGGCCCCTTTCTGCCCGGCTGCTGGCGACTGAGCCACACGCCGCGCAACATTAACGGCAACAACGGCTACGATACCATCAGCCATTCCGCCACGGCCAAAAACGGTCTCGTCGTCGGTGCGGTCAACGACGTGCCCAATGGCTATCAGAGCCCGGCCGGTGTCACCATGAGTTCGTTTTCCAGTTGGGGGCCGACGGACGACGGCCGCATCAAGCCGGATATCGTGGGCAACGGCGTTAACGTCCTGTCGTGTATTGCGGACTATCCGTCGGCCTACGACAGCTACAGCGGGACTTCGATGGCATCGCCCAACGTCAGCGGATCCATCGGCCTCCTCCTTCAGCATTGGCGAAACACGCACTCCGGCGACGAGGACATGCTCTCCTCCACCATCCGCGGGCTGGTCATTCACACCGCCGATGAGTGCGGCAGCGCCCCTGGTCCCGACTACGCCTTCGGTTGGGGATTGATGAACACCCGCCGCGCAGCGGAGCTGATCTCCCGTGATCAGTCACTGCCGCTGACCATCTCCGAGCACACACTGAACCAGGGCGAGCTCAAGGAATGGTTCATCGTTTCCGATCCCGCCGCATCTGAATTGCGCGTGACGATCTGCTGGATCGACCCGGCTCCGGCATCGCTCCCGCCCGTCTCCGTCGACCCGCGAAACCGCGTGCTGGTCAACGATCTCGACCTGCGTGTCCTCGGCACGACACTGACCTACGAACCCTGGGTGCTGGACGTGGAGAATCCCAGCTTCCCTGCGACCCGCGGTGACAACATCGTGGATAATGTCGAACAGGTGGTTGTTCCCACCACGGTTTCGAATGCGTATCGCGTTCGAGTCTCACACAAAGGAATGCTCAACGGCGGCGCGCAGACCTTCTCCATGATCATTTCCGGCGCCAAGTCGATCCGCAGCGAGCCCGAAAACGTCGCCCCGCTCGTCGAATCGGTCACTCCTGCAGCCGGTGCTTCCGTCGGCTTTTTCAACACCGTCGTCGTTTACTTCAACGAGCCGGTCTTCGGGGTCCTGCCCAGTCATCTGTCGGTCGGCGGCTCGCCCGCGGCGCTCGTCGGCGGAAGCGGCGCCGGCCCCTACACCTTCAGCGGTTATGCCACCCCGGCGGATGGCGCCGTGAATGTGCAGTTGCTCGGAGGCGCGCAGGACATGTTCGGCAATGCCTTCACCGGCGCAAGCTGGAGCTATCAAAAGACCGACTGCAACGCCAACGGCATTTTCGACAGCCAGGACGTCAACACCGGCGCCAGTGCCGACTGCAACCGGAACGGCATACCCGACGAGTGCGACGCCGACATCCTCCGGCTCGTGCGTCCGACCGGCGAGGTGGTTCCGTACGCGGAGGTCAAGGCAACCGGGGCGGCCACCTTCGTCGCCGGTGGCGTGCCGCCGCTGTCGTACCAGTGGACCATCATCACGCCGAGCGGCGCGGTAAGTTCTGGTAGCAATGTTCCTGCTTTCGCTCCGACCGAGGCAGGCGACTACGAGGCGCGCCTCTCCGTATCGGATTCCACTGATTGCACGGTTTCAGGTGTCTATTTCATTCGTGTAAAGGCGGATGAAGTGGTCCCCGTCGCGCCGCCCATCCTCGGCGGCGGCGGAGTTTTCTGCCCGTTCATGGGTCTGCTTGCCGTAGCGGCGACGTTGGCCGGTATGATCACCCTTTGCGCGCGGCGGCGAAGCAAACCACGCACGCGATAGAATGCCCCCGACTTGAATCGGCTTCGATTCGAACAATTCATGTCTCGAATACGCAGGCGACTCGCGACGCCGATCCCTTGTCCGGCCTGTCCCTGTCTTACGAACAGATGTATGCCCGTCGCCCAGTTATGATCTGCGGGTCGCCGCTTCGACCTGCCGCATGCTGGCTCCCCGCGAGATCATCGGTTAAAAATGGTCTGGCTCGGCGCAGTAGCCGGCCGCTGGAATCGAGGGAGAGGATTGTGTGAAGCCAGGGCTAGCGGTCGGTGCAACTTCTCAGGTCTGTTTCAAGGTCACATCGGAGATGTGTCCGGCTTTTGATGGCCACGTGGTCCATCGCGTCTGCTCGACGTGGTCGATCGTGCACTACATGGAGCTGGCCGGCCGCAGGGTGCTGTTGCCGCATCTGGAGGATGACGAAGAGGGCGTCGGCAGCCATGTGACATGCGACCATCTCGGCCCGGCGCCAGTCGGGGCGGAGGTACGCGTGACGGCGACGGCGACGAAAGTCTCTGCGCGGGAACTGGTGTGCGAATGCGTCGCCTATCGCGGCGAAAAGCGGATCGCGACTGGCACGACGGTGCAGCGCATCTTTCCCAAAGCGGTGCTGGAGCGGATACTGAATCGGGGGGGAGGATCAGATTAGCTTTGGATTTCAGATTCTGGATTGCGAATTGGGCAGAACAACATCAACATGAAAGGGTTGCCGCATGGTTAAGCTCGTTGCCGTTTACAGCAAGCCGGAGGACGCCGAGGCGTTTGAGCGACATTACTTCCAGACGCACCTGCCGATCGCAAAAAAAATGCCAGGGCTGGTGAAGTGCGAGATCGAGCGCGTGACCGGCTCGCCGATGCCGGGGACGGAGACGCCGTACCTCGCGGCGCACATGTATTTTGCAGACATGGGCACCTTGCACGCGGCGATGAAAAGCGAAGAGGGCAAGGCCGCGGCCAAGGACTTGATGAGCTTCGCCGGGCGGTACGTGCGCATGTTTTTCACGGAAGTCGTGGATCGCTGAGTAACCGCGTGGTATGAGCGACGTTCTTGCGGTGCGGATGAGGTAATGCAGCGATGACTTACAACGGAAAACCCGCCGAGTCGTTCGACTTCAAACACATCAAGTACGAAAAGCGCGACCTGAAGGCGACGGTCACGTTCAATCGGCCACAGGTGCATAACGCCGTCAACGGCGAGATGCTCGTCGAGTTGAATGCCGCCTTTCAGGATGCCGCGTGGGATGATGACGTGCGCGTGCTCATCCTCACCGGCGCGGGCGACAAGGCCTTCTGCACCGGGGCGGACGTGAAAGAACAGGCCGAGGAGTTCGTCGGCAAGCCGAACACGTACTGGAAGTGGATGGGCCTGTTCGTCGAGTGCCATGAGCGGCTGCGGAACCTCGGCAAGCCGACGATTGCCCGGCTCAACGGCATGGTCGTTGGCGGGGGCAATGAGTTCAACCTGTCGTGCGATCTGGCGATCGCAGCGGACGACATCATCATCAAGCAGGTCGGCGCGGCGCGGGGCAGCGTAGCCGCGGCGGGGGCGACGCAGTTCCTCCCGCTGGTGGTGGGAGACCGTCGTGCGAGGGAGATTCTCTTTCTCTGCGAGGACATTCCGGCGGCCAAGGCACTGGAATGGGGGCTGGTTAATCAGGTCGTGCCGCGGGCGAAGCTCGACGCGGCGGTCGACGAGATGGCGAAAAAGCTGATCAACAAGCTGCCGGTCTGCCTGCGCTATGCGAAGGAGCAGCTCAATTTCTGGCGAAACCTGTCCTGGCACCTGACGATCGGCCACGCGAAGGAGTTTCTGTCGGTGAACAATCTTTCGCCGGAAGTCGCGGAGGGGATGGCGGCCTTCGTGGATAAGCGGCCGGTCGATTACGACAAGGCCCGCCGAGCGATCGAGTAGGCATTTCCTCGCCAGCGTCTCCGGGCGGGTTCAAAACCGCGGCTGCTTCTTGCGCTTCTTGGGCTGTTGCTGCTGCTCTTGCACTCGGGCGGATTGAATCTGGCGGGCCTCCTCGGCCTTCTTTGCCAGCCGCTCCAGGAATGACGGCTTGCCCCCGCCGGCAGCGTCGGGCCTGGGTTTCTTGACATCGAGCTCGCCGCGCTCGTCCTTCTCACGGATGTGCTTCTTGATCCGATACTGCTCGACCATACCCAGCAGGTTCGAAGAGAGAATGTACAGATTCAGCCCGCTCGGGAAATTGTAGAAGATCAGCCCGAAGAAGATGGTCATGATGTTCATCATCTTCTGCTGCTGGGCCACCGGGTCCGGCATCGGGTTGCCGTGCTCATCGACCTTCGGCGTCGCCGGCGTGGCCGGACGGGTGAGCTTCTGCATGAACTTCTGTTGGGCATACATGGTGATGGTCATCAGGATCGGCAGGATGTTCAGTCCGTGAATCGGTCCCATCAATGCGCCAAGCAGTGGAATTGAGAATCCGGTCTTGAATGGGATCAGTGCATCCGGTGAAGACAGGTCGCGGATCCACCAGAAGAACGGCTCGTGCCGCAGGTCTACGTTCGTATTGAGTGTCACCCACAGCGCCACCCACACCGGCATCTGAAGGAAGAGCGGCAGACAACCGAGGATACCGCCGGCGGGGTTCACGCCCTCCTCGCGGTAGAGCTTCATCGTCTCTTCCTGCAGCTTTTGCTTGTCGTTCTTGTACTGCTGCTGGAGGGCTTCGAGCTTGGGCTTCAAAGCGCCCATCGCCTTCTGCATCTTCATCATGTTGATCTGGCCGCGCTTGGTGATCGGGTGCAGCACGGTGCGAACAATAATGACCAGAATGATGATCGCGATACCGTAGTTGCCCACGACACGATGGGCCGTCGTCAAAAGCCAGAGCATGATCGAAGGCAGCGGGCGGAAGGTGCACGTGCCCGACTGGTCCACGTGCTGCGCCACTTCGTAGCCGCGCGCCGCCGCTTCCGGCAGCGTATCGAGCAGCCGATTGCTCTTCGGGCCGCAGAAGGCCTCCACGCGAAACTCGGTCGTCTGCCCGGGCTTGATCTCACCACTGGCGAAGACCTGTTCGAAGCCCAGGTCCTCCGTGGCATTGGCATCTTCAAAAAAAGCACGGCCGACCACCTTGACGAAGTAATCCGCATTCAGCGTCTCGCTACCTTCACGTGGCAGGGGGCACACAATGCACGCGAAGTATTTGCTGCCCAGCGCCGCCCAGAGCGTGTGACGATCTTCGCCGGGCGCCAACTCCTTGCGGGAATCCAGCTTGAAGACGTCCGCACGCGTGGCATTCTGGCCGTCGAGGATTCGGCCCGTCTTGTCGACGACCGCCGAGACGATCCGGCGGAATTCCCGCTGCGGATCGTCGTTGCGAATGCCGACCGGTCCGCGTTCGGTGATGACGACCTTGCGTGGCTGATCCGTCAGGTTCTCGATCGTGGTGTTCAGCTTGAGATGATACGAACCCTTCTCCACCCGGAAGCTGCGTCGCAGCCGCAGGACCGGGCCAGTGGAGGTGCGGATCGTGGTTTCGAGCAGCGCCGTCTCGCCCGATTCATCCGTCGTCTTCTCGATCGACCAGACAGCGTCCGCCAGCGGGATCGTCTGCTTCTCTTCAACAATCCGCAGCTCCTCGATGACAAACGATGCGTATCGTTGACCGGTCCGTGCATCCTCCACTTCGCTGAGCAGACGGTAGGGATCATGGCCGGGGTTCTTTCGATCTCGTGCGACCTGATTGCGATGATCCGACAGTGTGATCGTTGCTACGCCGGCCCCTTCCGGGGTGACGACGACCGCCATGTGATATGGATTTTCGCTGCCTCGGGTCGGGTCGTCCGGACGGTCGTCGCCGAGTGTCACCGGCTCCCGGGAAACGGCGCTGACGACCTGCGGCAAGTCTGTGGAGGGCGCGTCGCCGGTTGTGGTCGCTTCGGCGACGGCCGGCCGCGATTCAGCCGTTTCATCGGTTTGTGTCGTCGCGTCATCTGAGACGGATGCGGACGGGGTCGTCGCCGCCGGTTTCTGCGGGTACATGACCTCCGTCAGCTTGATCCAGCCGACCATGATCAGCATGCAGATCGCGATTGCCAGAAAAGTTCGTCGGGTTTGCGGTTCCATCAGGTGTCTTTCATGGCAGTTGGCGGCGAGCGGGAAGCTTAAATGCAAACGTCGGCGGATTCAAACGGATGATCGGGCAAGTTTGAGGCATGGGATGCGAAGCCGGCGGGATCCAATCCGTCGGTTTCATTTTCCTTCGAACAGCCGGGCTCCGAGAAAGTCATCGAGCTGCGGATTGTCTCGAATCTTTCGTGCCGTCACCTGTATGTTGTACTCCACGCGGATGAACTCCACCTGGTCGCCATCCACAATCACGTAGGCCGCGCGCGGATCCCGATCACGCGGTTGACCGACCGACCCCACGTTGATGATGACTTTTTCATCGCCGATGGTGTAGCGCCGGTCATCGCCGAGTTCATCCGGCGGCTCAAAGTAGGGATCGTCCACAAACACACCCGGAACATGCGTATGTCCGCAGAAGCAGGTGAGCTGCTCCATGCGATCAAAATTGGCCTGAAGCTTCTGCGGTGCGGTAAAGACATCGTCCGGAAAAAGGTATTCATTGATCGGCTTGCGCGGCGAGCCGTGTACGAAAAGCAGGCCGTCCATCTCATTGCGCGGTGATAAACCGCCGAGGAAGCGCCACCGCGCATTGCGGCGAGCGGCGTCGGTCTCGGCCTCCAGTGCCGAGCGCGTCCAGAACGCGGCCTTCTCTGCGGCCACGTTGAAATTCGCGGGCTCGTAAAAAACCGCATGGTCGTGGTTGCCGCACAGACTCCATTTACACACACGGGAAACCAGGTCCAGGCACTCTGCCGGGTCGGGGCCATAGCCGATGATGTCCCCCAGGCAGTAGATCGTCTCCACCTTTCGACGTGAGATGTCATCGAGGACGCGCTTAAGTGCTTCCAGGTTGGAATGAATATCGGAGATGATGGCAAACATGTGTCGGTGGTGATGATCTCGTCGTGTTCGATCCGTCTATTGGCGTCTTCGATAGGGGAAATTCGCTCAGGTCCCCCGCACAGGGTATTGCCGGATGTGCGGCGACTATTCGGTCGGCTACGTTTTCCGGTCGGCCCCGTCGCCGGATTTCGCCTCGTCAATGAGCATGATAGGTATCCCGTCGCGAACCGGATAGCGAAGTCCGCACCCTCCGCAGACCAGCCAACCCTGCACCGATTGCTCCTCAGGCCGAGCTTCCTTTGGCTTTACCGGCTGCTTGCAGCTCGGGCACACCAGAATCTCAAGCAACTCATTGTCGATCATCGACTTAAAGCTCCTATCGGACGCTCAGCACCAATCACGCCGTCCGTGCCGACCTGCGAACGGGGCATGCTAGGTGATGCGGCGAGGCCCGTCAATCTGAGGTTGCAGAAGCGCGGCTGTCTGCGAGTGAGCGCCGGCGCGGCCACGGAAGAAGCATCGGTGTCTGAGCCCGATACCGCCGGTAGTCCTCACCGAGAATCCGCTCGATATCGCGCTCTTCAAATGACACGCCGACCAGGATGTAGGTCGTAAACAGCAGGCAGAAAAGCAAATGTCCGCTGGTCATGTCCGGCGTGAACCAGAAGGCGATCAGAAAGCCGAGCATCAGGGGATTTCGCACCAGTCGATAAAGCGGCGGGCGCTTAAAGGGCGGATGCACGTACGGGCGTCCATGAAAATACAACCACACCTGCCGTAGTCCGAAGAGATCAAAGTGGTCAATCAAAAAGCTCGCGTAGAGCGCGATGCCCCAGCCCATCACTGAAACCGCGATCAGAAAGGTGCGAATCGTCGAATGGTCGACCTGCCAGATGACCGTCGGAATTGGTCTCCACTGCCAGAAAATCAGGCAGAACAACGCACTCGTAATCAGCACGTACGTGCTCCGCTCGATCGGCTTGGGAACCATGCGCGTCCACCACGCTTTGAAACCGGGGCGGGCCATCGTACTGTGTTGAACACCTAGCAATGCGACGAGGAGAGTGTTGATCAAGAGCGCCTGCGAGAGCGGGACGACCTCGCCCGTGTCGATCGACTTCGGCACGAGGAAGTTCTCGACGAAGCAGATCAGATAGAGAAACGTCCCGAAGAAGCAGAAATAGCACACCACACCGTAAAGCAGAAACAGTGTCCGTTTCATGGTGGTTTTCCTCTGCGTGACAATGTACGAGATTCGTAATCCGGTGCGATCGCCCGAAATCGGAACCATCCGACCGGCAGCGAGGAGCAGTTGCAAGACCAATTAGAGGATTCGAGAAGCCGCGAGTCAAATCAGAAATGCAGGAACGTCATCAGCGGCCTGCGGACTCGCGAATCCGCAGGCACGTCGCAAGCAGTGATTCTACCTGATCGAGCGGGTAGACCGTCGCAGAGTCAGATTTTGCTACATCCGGCCGATCGTGAACTTCGAGAAACAGCGCATCGACGCCCACCGCCATCGCTGCCTTCGCCAATAGCGGTACGTATTGCCGCAGTCCCCCGGATTGATGCCCCTGCCCGCCGGGAACCTGGCAACTGTGTGTGGCGTCGAACACGACCGGACAGAATGCCTGCATGATCGGGATGCCCGTAAAATCATTGACCAGCCGCCCGTAGCCGAAGAACGTGCCGCGATCGGTCAAGAGCACGCGGTCATTACCCGCGGCACGGACCTTAGCGACCGCCTGTCCCATCTGCTCCGGCGACATGAACTGGCCCTTCTTGATGTTGACCACGCGACCGGTCTTGGCGGCGGCCACGATCAGATCGGTCTGGCGACAGAGAAAGGCGGGAATCTGCAAAATATCAGCAACTTCCCCCGCTGGTCCGGCTTGCGACTCCGTATGGATGTCCGTGACGATCGGAACGCCGATTTCTTTCTTCACGCGCGCCAGCGTTTCGAGCCCCGGCTTCAGCCCCGGTCCTCGAAAGCCATCAATACTCGTCCGGTTGGCCTTGTCGAAGCTGCACTTGAAGACGTAATTGATGCCAAGCCGTCGGCACACGTCAGCGGTTGTCCGTGCGATGCGCAGGCAATGCTCACTCGACTCGATGATGCACGGCCCGGCCAATAGCGCAAGTGGCTTTCCGTGTCCGATCTCGAACGGCCCGATGTTGACGGCTTCAATTCGCATTTGCGTTTACGCCTTTACTCGAGTGCGACAAGTATAGTCGCATACCAGAGACCCGGCAAAATTGTACGCCGCCGTGCTGCGCCGTCATCTCAGCGTCGGCATCCGCGGCTTGATCGCCCCGCGCTCGTCATAGTTGGCGACTTCCGGTGGCGGCAGATCTCTCAGGTGGGATCGCTCATTCAGGCACACCAGCGTGCCGACACCCGCGCGATAGCGAAGCACGCTGACGGTCGCGTTGTCGATCGCGAAGCGGTACGACGGACCCGGCACATCTGACAACCACGAGTCGATCAACTTTGCAATCGGGCTGCCATGACTCACGACCAGCACCGCTTCGTCCGTATCGCCCCAACGCTGCTTCAAATAATCGCCGAACGACAGCATCCGTGCGAACAACTGCTCACGGGTCTCATCCACCGCAGGCAGGACAATCGGCCCGAACCAGTCCTCACAGAGACTCGCGATTGGCCGAGTCGCCAGGATTTCCGACATGGGCTCCAGTTCCGTATCGATTCTTGTCCCCGCAGGCAGGTAGTAACACTCGTGTAACTCCGGCCGTACCCGGATCGGGAGCGATCTACTGCGGGCGATCGGTTCCGCCGTATCGAGACACCGCCGAAACGGGCTGGAGTAAATGGCTGTGAATTGAATGCCTGACAGCCCGCGGACCAGCGCCTCCGTCTGGCACAGACCCAGGTGCGAGAGCGGCGGGTTCATGCTTTCGGAGAGCTGTGCGTTGGTCAGCGACTCGGCATGACGTACGAGATAAGCCAGCATGCAGGGGCGGCTCCAGTTCGATACATGCGGCCGTCTGATCGCGCGATGATACCGCGCCGCCTCCGTACCGCGGGTGTCATACTCTGCGGGATCATAACAGCGCCGCCCGAATGAATCATGCCGGCTAAATCGTAGCTTCGGACGGTTGTTTCGTTGACTTTTGACCTTCGCTGCCGTACCTTTTTGCGCACGGATGACATTCCACGCACGCTGGCCTTGCTTCACAGGCGGCTCGCGGGCCTACAGGGAGGTATGCACATGCCATCAGCGAATCGACAACTCCGGACGGCAGCTTTCGTCATGTCGCTTGCATTGGCCGCGGCGCAGATCGCGCAGGCCAGCGCGCCGGCCTTTCCCTGGGAAGGTGAAGTCAGCGGCAGCGGGGTCTATGTTCGCAGCGGCGCCGGAGCCAACTGGTACCCGACGACGAAGCTCAACGCCGGCGATCGCGTGGTCGTTCTCGGTGAGAAGTTCGGCTGGTATCAGATCACGCCACCGCCCGGCAGCTTCAGCTTCATCGACATGGCCATGGTCGATCGAAAGGCCGGCGCCAAGGCCGGCACCGTCAATCAGGACAAAGTATATGTCCGCGCCGGCAGCACATTGGAACAGCGCAAGAACGCTACGCAGCTCGTGCTTAACAAGGGGGCGACCGTCGAGATCATCGGCGAGGCCGAGGGCTTCTATAAAATCACCCCGCCTGCCGGTGCCTCGCTGTACATCTCCAAGCAGTATGTCAAGCCCGTGGATGGCAAGCTCACGACCGGCATGGTCGAGCGTTACCTTTCAACAAACCCGCCGCCCGCCCAGCCAAGAGCGGAGCCCGTCGAAACGGTGAGTGCCACACCACCATCATCGGACGCAGCATCCGGCCAGGTGAAGCAGCGCCCGAGCGATCTCGAACCGCTGGCCCGGGAGGAATCCGTCTCCTCGTCCGGACTCGCGCCTGATTCCGTGAAGCTGCCGCCGCCGCTGCCGGACTCCACGAGCGAACTGCCCGCCGAAGCCGAAGGCACCGAACCCGTCGAAAAGCCCGTGTCTGTCGATGCTCAGAAGACGATAGCAGAACCGGCCAAACCCGCTGTACCCCCCAAGTCCCAGCCGCAAAAGACCCCGCCGACATCGGCCGCGCGCGACGCCGCGCGATCGGCGCCCGCTGAAAAAGTCGAGCCGGGGCTCAGCCGTTTCCAGGCCATGCTTTCCTTGTGCGAGAGCGAGCTGGTCAGTCTGCTCAGCAAGCCGCTCGAGCAGCAGGACCCCGGCCCGCTGCTCAAGAAGTACGAAGAAATCGCCGCCCAGACGGATGAGTATGTTCCTGCCGAGGTCGCCAAGATCCGCGTTCGGCAGTTGACCGATCGAATGAAACTGCGAGAAACCCACATGGCCCTGCATTCCGACCAGAAAGAACTGGCGGAGTACCGTGCCAACATGGATGCCGAGCGCATGAAGATCATGCGTCGCCGCGTGGAAGAAGCCCTCGATACGTTTGACCTCGAAGGTGAACTCCGCCGCAGTCTGGCCTTCGCTCCGGAGAATCGTCGCTTCCGCCTCGTCGATCCTGAAACCGGCTCCACGCTGGCCTACGTGGACATTCCCCGATCAGTCGAAGAAAACCCCGAGTACCTCGTCGGTCGAAAAGTCGGCATCAAGGTCGCCGGACAGACTTTCAGCCCGTCGGCTCGCGTGCCGATTGCCGTTGCAAAGCGCGTGGTCGATCTCTCACCGCGCCAGTCCAATCCAAACCCGCCCATCTCGCGCGATCGCCAGCAGAAGGGCAGCACGGCCGATCAACAGGCCGAATCGAATACTGACGGCGCGACCGTTCGCATCCCGCGTAAGACGGTGGCCACCGGCGATAACGATCCCGATGCCGAATAAGCGGTCACGGCACACGACGTGCGCCCGCAGCCGGGTTTCGACGATTGCTTACTCGAATGCTTCAGAAACGTCCGTGGGGGTTGCTTTGCTCAGCACCTCGCAGCCGTCGTGCGTGACCACGATCACGTCTTCGATGCGTATGCCGAAGCGTCCCGGAACATAGACGCCCGGCTCGATCGTGGTGCACATGCCCGGCTCCAGAAGCGTCGGATTACCCGCGACCAGGTAGGGCGGCTCGTGCACGTCCAGGCCGATACCGTGCCCCAGTCGATGCGAGAAGTAGTCCCCGAGGCCCGCGCGCTCAATAACCTCGCGCGCTGCCCGGTCAACTTCCTGGCAGGCGATGCCCGGCCGAACCGTGCGGATTGCGGCCCGCTGTGCCTCGCGGACGACCGAGTAGGCCTGGCGAAGTTCTTCGGAGATGCCATCGACTGCGAAGGTTCGCGTCATGTCGCCGAGGTAGCCGTCGCGCTGGGCCACAAAGTCCACAATTACTCCGTCGCCGTTCAGAAATCGGCGTTGTCCGGTCGGTTGATGTGGCACGGAAGCGCTCTCACCGCCCTGGATCAGATGACCGAAACCCGACACGCCGGCCTTGGCGAGCGATTCCATCACTTCGCGGGCCAGGTCGGCTTCGGTGATTCCGGCGCGAAGTCGCTGCGAGACCAGTGGGAAGATTTTCGCGGTGTCCTCGCAGGCGGCTCGTATCGCCGCGATCTCCTCGTCGCTCTTCGTCACGCGGATGGTGTCGATTAATCCGGGATCGGTCGTGAGCCGGGCCATCGGCAGGGCGGTTTGAAGCCGCGCGTGCGCGCTGAGCCAGGTTTGTCCATCAAGAAGAATCGCAGCGCGATCAATGCCCAGAAGCCGTGCCGCCTCCGCGGTCGCTGCGTAAGGATCGTCGTTTTCTTCCCAGGCGACCAGCTCGCTTCCCGTCGGTAAATTTCCGGCCATCTCCACCTCGAAGGCGGGCACGACGAAGGCAATACGGCCATCTGCATTCAGCAGGCCGCAGACCAGGCGATCTGACGGTTCGAGCGGCACGCCGGTGAATCCGAGGATGTTCGACTTGCGAAAAAAGAGTACGCCTTGCGCTGCGTAAGTCGGCAGCAGCGAAGCAGCGCGATCGATGTGTTGTCGCACGAGGTCAGCCGAAATGGCTGGCCGGGCAGTAGCTACGGTCATGTCCGATTCCTGTGTCAAAGCCCGGCGCTCGGCCGTGCTGAGTCGACGCTATGGAACGAATCTCAGCCGCCATTTTAACGTTATCAATTTAAGATAGCACGCATTTTTTTTGGAGCTTTTTCAGCAGATTTGATCGCGCGCCTCTTAAACCGAAGAAGCTGGCAGGATTGAGTAAACACCCTAGTCTGCGATCGGACCATCGCCGATTACCCAGAATCGATTCTTTCCGGCGACCTTGGCTTGCAGCAGCGCCTGGTCAGCCGCTTCAATGAGTCCCACGGCGGTATTCGCCTGCCACGGGAAATGGGCAAGCCCGCCGCTGATGGTCAGACAGCCCTGGGCTTCCGGCCCCAGCCGCGTAAAAGTATGACCTTTGAGGGCTTCGCGGAATCTCTGAACGACCGCGACAAAACCCTCGGGATGTTGTGAGCCGAGTGTTCTGGGACCTTCAGGATCCCAGAAGATGACGATGAATTCATCGCCGCCATACCGAGCCACAAGGTCCGTCTTCCGGCTGCACTTCTCAAACAGCCTGCCTACCTCGATCAGGATCTCGTCACCCGCATCATGGCCGTAGGTGTCGTTGTAGCGCTTGAAGTCATCGATATCGAACACCAGCGCCGTCACTGTGATGCGCAGTTCACGTGCCTGCGTGAGCTTCTCCTCGAGAAATTGCAGCAGGTGCCGACGATTCGGCAGACCGGTCAAGTCATCGGTCAGCGCAAGATTCTGCCAATAGCGCACTCGCTCCGCGCCCTCGATCAATCGACCGATCAGCACGCCGTAGTGTCGCAGCTTGGCAGTATCTTCATGCGTGAAGCCGCCGCTCCGGCTGGGACCGACGCGAATCTGGCCGACCCGGCGATCCTCGCGCGTGATGGGTTCGAGCAGGGCCGCCTGCTCGGCACTGCGAACCCCGTACCCCGCGCGGCCGACCCGGCCTTCGATCAGGATGGTGGCATCTTCCGCGTTCAGCGCTGTGCAGATCAGGGCAGCAAGGGCGTCAAGAGCATCCAGCGAACCGGCGGATAGGCGAGGCAGGACGTCGGAGAGCCGTTCCAGCTCCTCGGCCGACGGTACCGGGACGACTTGCGGACGTTCGATCCAGCGCCGCTGCGTTCTGCGGGAGGGGATACCCAGTACGTCTTCAAGGTCCGTCGCATCCGGCGGGAAGATGACGTAGGCATCGGCGCCATGCTGTACGAGTCGTCGGCCGACTGACTCATACGCCGGTTCACAGCACACCACCAGCGGCGCATCACCGGCCACCTGTCGCATCGCGGAAATTGCTGCTTCCGGCTTTCGACAATGCGGATCGTGGCCGACCAGCACGGCCCGCGTCGGTGAGCGCGGTATCTCGGCGATCCCGTCGAGATACGTGTGGACGCCGTCGATTCGGTGCGGAGAAAAGCAGTCGGCGACCAGTGGTCCCAGCCGTTGCAGGTCGCCCACAATTAGCAGGCGACGATCTGCCTGTTCCTCGCGCGTCGTCATGGCGCCGTATCCTCCCCATCGGGGCTCGGCTCCGTCGGATCAGGCGCCAGCAGCGCTGACAATTCCTCGTCGGTAATCTGCGCCGGCATCTCCTCGGGATGTTTCGTCGCCGGCGCGGTAGCGGCCGACGGCGGCCTGCGACGAATCCGACGAGGATCGTTTCCGCCCTCGGAGCTGCCGGCCAGGCCCTGCATGCGTGCGCGGACCGCTTCGTGCAGCGATGGCCCCTCCGGCGCATCACCCGGTCCGCCGTCGGTGGAGAGTCCTCGCGGCTGAGTCCCCTGTGGCGGCGCTGTCATCGGCGTGGACGATTCGTTCCGCAGTGGTTTCGCGTCCTCAGGCGGATTTTCGATGCGAGGTGTCTTCTGATCGGGCGCTTTCGTTGGAGGAGCAGGTGGACGCGTCGCCGCATGCTGTTTACCTCTTCCGCCCGCTGTCCAGCGTGTGATAAAGGCCTGCGGGGTAACGCATTCACACGAAATATTCAGGGATTGGAGTCTTTCCGTGCTGCCGTCCAACAGTGCCACAGCGAATTCGACCGATGGAAAATAACGGGGAGCCAGCGAGATGAAAGCCGCCTCCATGCGATCCAGACCACGGATGTCAACGAGTACCGACTCGACCCCGGAATCCCGTGCCAGCAGTGCCATGGCGGCATAGACATCGTCAACCATACATGCTTTGCGGCCGCTTCGCCGCAGCGCATCCGCGCAGTGATCCAGGACCTCGTCATGCGTTGCGCCGACAAGAAGGATGCTCGAATGCGTTCTATCGGTAGACAAGGACACGGTCCGCCCCGTGGAGTTGTGCCCGGCGCTGATCGGGATCAATCGATGGTCTTGTGCTGGCAGGATGGGGCCGGTCGAACGCAGGAGTGTGCTTTCCGCGCTGCCGGGCAGCGTCTGGAAATCACCACGGAGCCGCCATCCGCCGCCGTCGCTCTCTCATTCAGTGTATGGGTACGTAAAACCCAAGTCAAAACTGGCAGGGATCGATGGCGGCGCTTTGCCGCTCGCCGCTGGGGCTCGTAATATCGTGATTCATGAACGAGAACGAAATGGATAATCGGACTTACTCGGACGGCTTCTCCTCGCGGAGCGTCGCAGCCCTGCTGGCTGCCTGCTGCTTCGTGCTGATTTCTGTTTCGCAGGTGTCGGCTGCGGAGGATGCAACTGCCGCACAGGCCTTCCGAAAACAGTTGCACAACGTGCTAACCGGCCACGGCGACCCGAAGGCGCGAATGTCCGTCCGTGTCGTTGACTTGTCCACCGGTCAGAGCATCTACGACCACGACTCCGATACCTGTCTTATTCCTGCGAGCAACATGAAGCTGATGGTCATAGCCGCTGCGATCGATCGCTTCGGGACGGATCACCAGTTCCAGACCATCCTCGCGATCCGCGGTCGCGATCTCGTCGTGGTCGGCGGTGGCGACCCGACCTTCGGTGACGAGAAGCTCTGCGCCGCCCGCGGCGAGGCCATCACCGCCGTCTTTCACGAATGGGCCGGGAAACTCAAGGCCGCAGGCATTCAGCAGGTCTCAGGAAACCTGGTGATTGACGACTCCTGCTTTGACCGTCAGTTCATTCATCCGAATTGGCCACCGGACCAGTTCCAGGCGTGGTACGAGGCCCCGATCGGCGGTCTCAATTTCAATGCGAATTGTTTCGATGTTTCCGTCAAACCCGGCAAGCCCGGACAGCAGGCCGCCGTTTCGCTGGTCCCCGGCAACGTCCTGCTCAAGATCGTGAACCAGACCAGGTCCGGTGAGAAACACCAGCCGGCCGCTCGCCGCAAGGCCGGTACCGACGAAGTGATCGTCAGCGGCAGCGTTACCCGATCAGACCGGCTTGGCCCGATTACCGTCCGCGATCCTGGTCTCTACTTCGGCTACGTCTTACGGACGGTTCTCGCTGCCAAGGGCATTCGGGTTCAGGGCAACGTAGTCCGCGAGAAAGTCGATCTCGGTCCGGATCGCATTCCGGTCGGAGGTCATGGTGTAGCCATTCATCGCGCGCCGATGCTGGATGCCGCCCAACGCGCAGGTCGGCAGAGTCTCGGCATGATGGCTGAGGGGCTCATCAAGCTGCTCGCAAAGGAGGAAACAGGTGTGGGCTCGTGGGATGGTGGCCGGATGGCGATGGAAAAATTCTTCCTCAAATCCGGCGTTTCACCGGGTCAATTCACGGTAGACGACGGCAGCGGTCTTTCGCGCCGCAATCTGCTCAGCGCCACGGCGACCACGCAAGTCCTCGCCGCCATGTACAAAGCCCCCGGAGACCGCTTTCAGGCCTTGCGAGATTGTCTCGCCCGGCCTGCACGCGACGGCACTCTCAAGCGTCGCATGACCGGCCCGGATACAAAAGACCGCATCTTCGCCAAGACCGGCTACATCAACGGCGTACGCACCCTCGCGGGCTATGTGCAGACGAAGTCCGGGAGATGGCTGGCGTTCGCCATTTACTACAATGGCACCGGCAAGACTCGTCCACTGGCGCAGCTTCAGGATAAGGCGTGTGAAATCATGGTCCGCTGGCCTGACCTCAGTACGACCGGTCAAACCGCCGGCGCGGCCTCAGACGGGGCTTCCCGGTAGTGGGCCACCCGCTCCGCGCATGGCTTCCACGTAGGCCATGCGTAGCTGATGGAGCGTTGTATCCAGAAGTCGCTTTTCGTCCGGGCTGAGGTTGCCCTGCGTCTTCTTGTCCAGCACGTCCAGCATGTCGATGTGGTGCTTGGCCAGTTCCAGATTCGGGGGGATTTCCTGCCCGCCCGGCCCTGCGAAACCGCCCAGACCGACCAGGGCCTGCATGGCGATGATCTGCACCAGACCGACGAAATCGGCATTCGGCAACTGCCTCATGCCGGCCGTTTCGACGGATTCTGCTAGCCGGGCCTTCTCGGCGGCCGCCTGGCTTTTCCAATCGTCATCGATGTGCAATCGGGTGCCTTCGTCGGACATCGGGGCTGCCTCCGGATAGTTCGTGTCTCATAGCCAATCGTTGATTCAATCCGTGACCCAGCAATAACTCAAAAATCGGCGTCCCGCAAGCAGGTCGGCAAAATCGTAAAAAAGGGCTTGCCCAAAGCGACCGAATCAGGCCAAACTGGTAGACCTTCTTCGACGTCGGTGACGTTGAGGAGCGGGCCACGGGCCGTCCGCGGTCGCGCTGACGCGTTTTCTCACACCAGACAACTTGGCCTCTTTTTGGGCAGGAGGACGAAACCATGAAACGACGAAGCCGTCACTTCGAGTGCCGATTCTTCGCGTGCGCGCTGGCCGCCGCGATGCTGCTGACGTGGTCGGCGCAGCAGGTCGTACAGGGAGCAGACAAAGCTCATCCGCTGCTGGACATCCTCCAGAGCGAGATGGACTTGTCCATGAAAGGACTGGTCGGCGCGGACGACATCAAGCCCTATTTCATCGAGTACACCGTCAGCGACCAGCACAGCATCAGCATCTCCGCGACGCTCGGTGCCCTGACCAACGAAAGCGAGAACCGCAGCCGTCTTCTCGATGTCAGCGTCCGCTGCGGCGATTACGCCTGCGACAACACACGGCAGATTCGTGGGCAGGGCTACCTGGGCGCATTGGAAGGCCGCATGGGTGGTCAGACGGCTCTCCCGCTTGATGACGACCCCATCGCCACGCGCCACGCCGTCTGGCTGGCGACGGACGAACAGTTCAAATCCGCCGTGCGTCGCCTTGCACAGGTCAAAGCCAACCTCAAGGTCAAGGTCGAGGAGGAAGACCCGTCCGACGATTTTTCGAAGGAAGAGCCGAGCGTCCACATCGGGCCCTGGGTCGAACAGTCCTGCGACCGCGTGTGGTGGGCCGAGCGGATGCGCAAGCTCTCGCGTCGATTTCGCGATCATCCGCAGATCTACAGTTCCAGTGTTTCGCTCAGCGGCAGCGCCGGCAATCGTCTCGCAGTCAACAGCGAAGGCAGCCGCCTCCAGTTCGGCAGGGGGTGGTGGCGCGTCGGTATCTACGCAACAACCATCGCCGAAGATGGAATGGAACTCTGGCAGTACAAGTCTTTCGACGCCCACAGCCCCGACGGTCTGCCGGATGAGAACACACTCGCAGATGCCGTCGATCAGCTCATTCAGGAATTGAAGGCCCTGCGGGATGCTCCGATCGTCGATCCCTACACCGGTCCGGCCATTCTGATGAATCGCGCCAGCGGCGTCTTTTTTCACGAAATCTTCGGCCACCGCATCGAGGGACATCGTCAGAAGGACGTTGAGGAGGGGCAGACCTTTGCCAAGAAGATCGGCAAGGAAGTCCTGCCGTCCTTCCTCAGCGTGATCGACGACCCTTCGAAACGACAATTCGGCAAGATCGACCTGAACGGCTTCTTTGAGTTCGACGACGAATCCGTGCCTGCACAGCCGGCTCGCCTTGTTGAACAAGGCGTCCTGAAGTCGTTCCTGCTCTCCCGCTCACCGACTCGGGGATTTACCAAGTCCAACGGTCATGGCCGCGCACAACCTGGCATGAAGCCCGTCGCCCGGCAGGGAAATCTTTACGTCGAATCGACAAAGCAGGTTCCCTTTGCCGAGTTGCGAAAGCTGCTGATTGAAGAGGTCAGGCGACAGGACAAAGAGTATGGCCTGCTCTTCAGCGATATCTCCGGTGGCTTCACGATGACCCAGCGCTGGATGCCGCAGGCCTTCAAGGTCATGCCCATCCTCGTCTATAAGGTCTATGCTGATGGCCGCCCTGATGAACTCGTCCGCGGCGTCGACATCGTCGGTACGCCGTTGACCTGCTTCTCAAAGATCATCGCCACCGGCGACGACCCGGACGTGTTCAATGGCGTCTGCGGCGCCGAGTCCGGCATGGTTCCCGTCTCGGCGATCTCGCCGAGCATTCTGGTCGAACAGATCGAGATCGAGAAGAAACAGAAGGCCCAGGATCGCCCGCCGATTCTCGATGCCCCGATCGCATCCGAGCGGAAGGCCACGGCACAGCGTTAACCGGCGACTTTGCAAACCGGAGGAATCATCATGAATCGGTTGAATAAACTCGCAGCGATACTCGCGACCATTGCTCTGTTCGGCTCAACCAGTCTACTCGCCGAGGACCGCCCGGCCGCCACGACGGCCGAGACGGTTCGCAAGGAGATGCAGCAGGATGTCGTCCTGCGCGCCCTGGTGGATGAACTGGCCCGAAACATCGAGCGACTGAAGATCGAGGACATGGCCCAGCCCTATTTCATCGAATACGCACTGAACGATGGCACCGGTGCCTCCGTTTCCGCCCGGCTTGGCGCCGTCACCAGCCGCCGCGCCGATTCGCGCAGCCGCCGGCTCCGCACCGATGTGCGCGTCGGTGATTACGAACTGGACAACACCAACTTTCAGAGTGGTGGTTTCGGCGATTTTGGCTTCAGCGGCATGGGCGGTGGCATGTCCGGAATCAGCGTGCCGATCGAGGACGACTACACCGCCATCCGCCAGGCCCTCTGGTGGGCCACCGATCGCGACTACAAGTCTGTGGTCGAGGCCCTGGAGCGCAAGAGGGCCTTTATGGAAACCAAGCTGATTGAGGACAAGCCCGAGGATTTTTCGCGGGAGAAGCCCTCCGTGCATTTCGAGACGCCGGTCCGCGTCGAGCTTGACCTGGCGGCCCTCGAGAAGCTCGCCGTCGAATTATCCTCTATCTTTCGAGAGTTTCCCGACGTTCAGAGTTCCATCGTCAGTGCCTCCGGCGGCGCGTCGAATCGCTATCTGGTCAACAGCGAAGGCACCCGCATCCGCACGGCGAACACGAGCTATTCAATTACGATCACGGCTACCGTGCAGGCCGATGACGGCATGAAGATGACTGACACCATCACCGAGCGGGCCGAATCACTCGACAAGCTGCCGTCGCATTCCGATCTCGAAAAACAGTGTCGCGAGATGGTCGCACAGCTTCTGAAGATCAAGGACGCGCCTAAACTCGATGCCTATACCGGCCCCGTGCTGTTCGATGCCAGACCTGCGGCACAGATCTTTTTCCAGACCTTCTCATCCCGGTTCGCCGGGGGACAGCGTCCGGTCGGTGGGCAGGCGCAACCTGACGATTTCGAGAAGAAAATCGGCACCATCATCCTCCCCAAGAGCTTTACCGTGATGGACGACCCCACGCGCGAAGAGATCGATGGCACGCCCGTCGCCGCGCACTACCGGTACGATCAGCAGGGCGTTCCTGCGCAGCCCGTAACGCTTGTCGAGAAGGGCAAGCTGCTGGCCCAGGTCATGTCGAGGAACCCGTCTAAGGTTGCGAAGTCTTCTACCGGCCACGGTCGGGGAGACTGGCGCCCGAGTGCCTCGACGGGATGCCTGGTCGTCCAGACCAAGGGCGGCAAGAGTGTCGACGACCTCAAGCAGAAGCTCATCGAGCTCTGTGAGCAGGAGGACCTCGAGTTCGGCATTCGCATTGCAGCGCTGGGTGCCACCAGCGGCGGTATGGATAACCGCTTCAGCATGCTGATGGAGTCCCTGGGCGGTGACTTCGGATTCAACCGCTTCGGCGGTGCGGCCGCGACACCCTTGGCCATCTACAAGGTCTATCGCGACGGACGTGAAGAACTCGTCCGTGGTGCCGAGATCGCCCGGATCGACCTGAAGGCCTTCAAACGAATCCCGGCCACAGGCAAAATGCTGTACGTCCACAACACCGGCAGCGGGGCCAGCGCCAAGACCGTCGCCGCGCCGGCCATGCTCTTCGAAGAACTGGACCTGGCGAAGATTGACCGCGACTTTGACAAACCGCCGATCCTCCCGACGCCGCTCGCGCGGGCAGACAGGGAGAATTAACAGACCTCGAAGTTCGTTGGATAGGGGACGTTCGTACCGGTCGAGAGAAGTCCGTCCGATGAAAAATAGAGGCCAGGGTCCGGGCGCGGCTGGGGGGAACCGCGTGCATCCGGAACGCCTGGCCGGGAATCTGAGTTTATCAGATTCACGCCCCGGAAAACAAGACATTCTGTGGCGAACGGGCTTTTTATAGGCGCTCAATCTTTCCGTTGGGCTTGCGGGTGTCGCTGAGCAATTCTGCGCGCTTTGCCAACAGGACATGATCGATCGCGCCGGTTATCCACGTTCTAATCCGTGGACAACGAAGCGGTTGCGCAATTCAGGATGAGGGACTACAGTGAACGTTTTCCCCGCCGATCCACACCTTAACCAGATCACCCGTTCCGTGCAGAAGATTCCGCAACGGGTCCTGCGGGCCATTCGAACTCCATCGCACGGCAATAATGTCCGCGCGCTTGCCCGGCGAGAGTGTGCCGACTGCGTGACTCATAGCCAGCGCCTCGGCGCCGTGCCGTGTAGCCATGGCGAGAATTGTGGCCGGTTCGCTATCAGGAAAACACGTTTGGATGTATCGCATCTCGTCCAGCATGCTGAGGGTCGGCGTGCTCGCCAGACTGTCCGTGCCAAGGCAGACATTGACGCCCGCCGCCAGCAGCTCGCGCCACCGGTGCGGCGGATGTCCGAAATAAGAATGCGTCCGCGGACACCAGACAACGCTGCATCGACTTGCCGCGAGTCGGGCGATGGTCGCGTCATCGACGTAGTTTACATGCGCGAGGAGCATTTTTCGCCCGAGTGCGCCGCAAGACTCGAGATGCTTGAGCACATCACCAGGAGGTGTCGATTCTCCTCGCCGCACTTGATAGCGTGAGAGGTAATCCGCAACACGACCGCCGCCTTCGTGCAGCCATCGTGCCTCGTCCGCCGTCTCCAGGAAGTGCATGGTCAGCGGCGCATTGTGCTCGGTGGCCAGTTCAATAGCCGCGCACAGGTCGCTTCGAGTTACGGAGTAGGGGGCATGTGGAGAGATGCCCAGCCGAAGCCGGTCATCCTGCGTTATCGCACGTCGGAGTGAGTCGAATTGCTTGCAGAGCGTCACGGCATCGTTCGGCAGCGTCCGAGCGCCACTGATCAGTTCCAGATAGCAGACCTTGCGGATGGGTGATTGCACAAGCAATTCGGCGCTGGCTCCCGTTCGAGAAATGTCGCCGATGGTCGTCGCGCCGCCGGCAATGCTCTCTGCCGCGCCATCCAGCACGGCCCGGCGTCGTTCTATTTCTGCATCGGGAGATCGGTTCAGCTTGACCAGTTCATCAAACCAGTCCCAGAGATTCCGCGATGTGATTCGCCCGCGAAGCCCGCCGAGTTCCAGATGAGTGTGGGCATTCACCAAGCCCGGCAGGAGAAGGACATCACCGAGGTCTTCAAACACGCCAGCGGCGCATGCGTCCGGTGTGCCGATGCTGTGAATCCGGTCGCCGCGGACACAGACCACGCCGCCATCGATCGGCGGTCCATCCACCGGCACAACCCAGCGGGCCCGGTAACTCCGAATCGAATCAGATGAGTTCGTCATCGGCTGCGCTGCGCTCAGGCAAAGGCCCGATTGAGCTTCACACCGATCCACAGGCCATCACCGATTGGCACGATGATACGCTGCAGTGTCTCGATCGTCGCCATGTGGTCGTTGAAGGCGCGGATGGCCGGCGCCTCCGGGTCCGTCGGTTGGTCGTCGAAAAGCTGACCGAATGCAAATGCGTTGTCCGCCATGATCAGCCCGCCGTTCCGCACGAGTCGCAGACACTGCGACAGATAGTCGATGTAGCTCTTCTTGTCTGCATCGAGAAAGGCCGCGTCGAATGAGTTTTCGGCGAACCTGGCCAGCACTTCGTTGCCCTTGCCGCGATGAACCGTGATGCGCTCGCTCACGTCCGATCGTGCGATCCACTTTTCCGCGAAGTCCGCATGGGCCGGGACGATCTCAATCGTGTGTACGCGGCCGCCAGGTGGCAGTGCCCGCGCCATGCAGATCGCCGAGTACCCGGCCAGCGTTCCAACTTCGACGACCTCGCGGGCCATTGCCAGTCGGAGCAGGATCTGCATGAGCGCCGCCTGTTCCGGCGCGATCCAGATCGACGGAATCCCTTCAGATCGGGCGGCGTCTTTCAGCTCGCGCAGGAAGTCGTCCTCCTGCGTTGTTCGCGCGGCCAGATAGGCGAAGTGTTCCCGGGTCACCGAGCTGGACTGTTCAGACATGTCGTGATCCGTCGGGCGAGCGACCGGGCACAGGTCACTGTGTGAACTGCACCGAATCCAGAACCTGGTTCAGGATGTCCAGCAGGGTCTGGGAGTCAGTCTCGTCCAGCACAGAAATGATCAGGTTGTTTCCGCCGGGCAGGGTCGTTCCACCCGAATAGCTTGTACTCGTGCCCGAATCGCCCAGGTCCAGCGCCAGTTTCCGTACTTCGAATGTGATCCCGTTGGGATTCGTGCGATCGGGCAGCTCCGTCACGGTCACGCCGTCAAGCGTTTGGTTGTTGTCGTTCGTCGGTTGACTGACCACCACGCTGATCGACGTTTGCGTCGACGACTGGACGTAATTCACACGGCTCAGCACCAAGAGGGCCTGGATCGTCGAAACCGCGCTGCACTCAAAGCCAGCAGGAACCGACAAGGTGAAACCAAAAGCCGAACCATTGAGCGGATTGGCACAGATCAGGGCCGGTCCATTGCAGTTACCGGCGACGCAACTCACGAGAAGCACAAGCGCAAGGATAAACTTTCGCATGGATGATCCTTTCTTCTTCTTTGGTCGGCATCCGAGCCGACCGTTCGCTGCGAGTGCCGCGGATGATAGCTTGTGCCGCCAGGTCGGGCAAGCAAACGCATTTGCAGGCCCACGGATTGGAGTGCAGCAGTTTTGGAGCGGGGCTGTTGGCCCGTGGATACTCAGTGAAGCGTCGAAGTTTCTTAGCTCAGTCGCACGCCGAAGGACTCCAGCGCCGCGGAATCTGATGGGTAGAACTTGAAGAGCTTATCGAGCCCGGTCAGCGTGAAGACCTTCATCAGTTCCTTGCGGATGCCGGCAAAAACCATCGTGCCCTTGATCGCCTGGCTCTTGCGCTGCAATGTCATGAAGACGCCCAGCGCGTGCGACGAAAGAAATTTCACGTTGGAAAAGTCCAGCACGAGCTTCTGCTTGTTCTGAACGTCGGTCAACTGGTACAAGTCGCGCCCGATCTGGTCGATGGTCGCCGCATCCAGTATCGAACTGTCCGTGAACGTTACAACCGTGACACCTGCATAGTCTTCGATCAACATGTGTGAACTCGCCACGTACCTGGGCTCCATCGCGATACCGGCCCGCTTACCTTCCGGTCCCGCCAATGCTATCCTACCACCGGCAGCGTGAATCGCCAGAAGCACCGGCAAAACGCCATTACTCGGCAGCTATCGACGGTACGAAGCAGCCGGCAGGGTCCGAAACAGCCAGGTGGATTCGTGAATGAATCAGTTCCGAATTGTCGCCGTGGAGACCTCCAGCCGGGTCGGTTCGGTCGCCCTCGCACAGGGCGATCGAGTCCTCGGCGAGAGGCAGTTCGCCACCCAGACGCAACACGCCCGCGAACTGCTGCCGACGCTGGATGAACTGTGCCGTGAGCACGGCTGGCAGCCCGATCGTATCGATGTCTGCTGTGTTTCGATCGGCCCTGGAAGCTTCACAGGTCTTCGTGTCGCGGTCACATTCGCCCGGCATCTCGCGCTGGCTCGCGGCATCCGGATCGTGGCCGTTCCGACCCTGTCTGTGATTGCGGAAAATGCCACGGCCGTCTCGTCGCCGCCCAGTCCGCTGGCCGTTGTTCTTGATGCCAAGCGCGGTCAGGTCTTCGCGGGCGCCTTCGAGTACGAAGGCGACCGCTACCATGAAACCATCGGACCGTGTCTGGTCGAACCGCACGATTTCCTTTCGCAGTTCGGCGACCGAGTCTCTGTCATGGGCGAGGGTGTCGATTATCACGAGGACGCGATCCGTCGCGCCGGCGCGCAGCTGCTTGACCGCGGGCTCTGGACGCCGCGTGCCTCCGGTGTGGTTACCGTTGCACGTCGAATGATCGAGGAAGGGTGCTTCACGCCGCCACGGAGTCTTGTGCCGTTCTACCTGCGCAGGCCCGAGGCAGAAGAAATCTGGGAGAAGCGGTTCGGCTCGAAATAGAGGCGAGCGAATCAACCGGCGGACGATGCGTCGGTGCGGCCCAGTCGCCTGCCGTCTCACCAGGGATACTGAACCGTCTGCGGCTTTGCAGGTCCAACGCCGACGGGCTCTCTGAAATTTCGCGCCGTCTGCCATCGACCGCCGTGGCCGGTCTGGTCCTTGGCCTTCCGGTGTGAGGACAAAAGATCGATCGGGTCAACGAGGCCGCTGCCCAGTTCCGGCGTGTTGAAGAAGCGGATGCCCAGACGTCGAACGCCGCGCTCCGTTGCGGAGCAGTTCACCACGATACCCGTCTCGATGCGATATCTGCCTTCGGATCCGCCATCGTTGTTCGGCGTTTCAAAGTGAACGTTCAGTCGTTCTCCGATCTGAGGTGCGTTGTGCGCTGTCGTCAGAATCGCCGCGCCCGTCGCGGAGAGGTCAAGTAAGTGTGCGGGTGTCTCGTGCGGATGGCCCTCGATCTGCAGTGTGATGGGTGTAAACGCGCTCGTCCGGGGTTCCACGCGGCGTTCCAGAGATCGAAGGTTCATCGTTGTCACTCGTCTGCGGCGAGTTTGGTTGTAAACCGTCTGCGACCATCGACGGCTCGGCTTGTTCTTCCTGATCGGGCAGTAAAACAGGGGAGATTACTTAACAAGCGCAACGCAAGGTCCGCCCGCGACCGTGCCGATCCCACAACGCCAGCCGAGGAATTATCGCCCCGATTCGCACCAGCCCGCCTGCAGAAATTGCCGGATTGTCGATCGCGCGGCTGGTCATGGTCTCCCGGCGAATGGTGCTACCGGCTGAACTTGAGCTTTACACCGATCTTGTATCCCCCGATCGTCTGTGTGCAGTGAACGATGCGACCGGAGAGCATGATGGTCTCGTCCCCGCGATGCCATTCGATGTCGATCCGGAAGCGGTCCGGGACTTCTTCGGGTGCGATGGCCGTAATCCCCTCGCTGGACACCTGTATCAGAGACCACGTCCGCTGCTTCATCCCCTCGTCCGTGGCGAAGCGGACCTTGATCTCCCCGTTGCACGGATAACGTCGATGGGTCCTGCGAAACTTCGGCTCCACCTCTGGCTCGCCGAGCGTCGAGATCAATTCCACCCAGCGGCAATGCAAGGTCGGTATGTGTGTGCGAGTCTGCGTGGCAACGTCGTTCATGGAGCGCCTCCTTCGAGACCGTGCTACCCACCCTTCATGGGTAGTCATCTCATCGGTAAGCGGCCATCACGGAATGACGATCATCGGGTGAAGAGTGTTGACGTCACGCACAAGGTCCCGAAAGGCATCGAGAATCGCCCGAGATAAACAGAGCGAGAATCGCAGGTGCGGGAAAATATGGATGTCCGAAAAAGAGGCAGACAAGCTCGGCGTACTTGAAGCGTTTCACAATCGGGCCCTGCCGTGCAGGCGATGGGAAGGTCGCCAATCAAGATTCAGCCGCTGCGACCGGTTATGGCCCGGCACGTGACGCGCCCGTCTGCCGATTCGCCACACATCGGACAGGCGAAGCGAAGCGTCAGCTCCGCGCGATCCTCCATCATCAGCGCGAGCTGGACATCCCGTAAATCCACGGGTTGCGGCCCGCCCGGCCCGAAGTGCATCGCCATCGGCTCCCGATCCGTCTGGATGCCCACGGCGAATTCGATGTATTCATCGCAGTGCGGGCAGGTTCCGGTGTAGTCGCCGGTGAATCGTTGCAAGCGTGACTTCCTCCATAGTCGAGATCATCCGGCATCCTGCCGGTGACGATTATCGCCCGTCCGTTCTGCAGTTTCGGAATGGCCCGTGCATAAATCTCAAACGCGCCCGATAGGATTCGAACCTACGACCTACGGTTTAGGAAACCGTTGCTCTATCCAGCTGAGCTACGGGCGCTGCTGGTAAGTGCCAATCAAGCGTCAAATCGTTCTTTTCCAGATTATGCCAGGAACCGATCATCGTCAACGCGACAAGGTGGTATCGAATCGGGTGCTGGCAGCTATGCACGAAATACCGCGGGGCGACTCGGCGAATCATCGAAACACCACGCGCTAGCAGTGTATGGGGGCGTTACTCCGACCAGCATCCACGCAAGTTCAGCGGCGTTACCATGCCATCGCACCAGCACTCAACAGCAGCGCCTATCTCGACCACTTCTGCCGACAAATCAGGCGCAAGCGTCGATTCTTCGCCGCATAGACCCCGTTTCGGAGCGCGCTGCGTCCTGACGAGTTGTCGAGGCCTCCGATCAAGCGTTATGCTCCGGCTCGGAGTATCGGCAACCGTTCGATCATCGAGCCACCATGACGCCCATCGACTGGTTCATCGTTGCCTGCATGTACCTGCTGCTCTTCGCCGGCGCCATGAAGGCCGGTCGGCGGATGCAGAGCGTTGCCGATTATCTCTCCGCGGGCCGCACGGCCGGTCGCTATCTGCTCGCCATCGCCTGCGGAATGGCCGGTCTCGGCGGCATCAGCATCATTCGCGATTTTCAGATGAACTACGAAGCCGGCTTCGCCATGGCCTGGTGGGGCATGAGCATGTCCGTCGTCCTGGTCATCCTCGCCGTGACCGGCTGGGTGAATTATCGCTTCCGTGCGACGCGATGCCTGACACTGGCTGAGTTCTTCGAGCGCCGCTACAGCCGTCGATTCCGTATCTTCGCAGGTCTCGTCGCCTTCGGTGCAGGCATCATCAATTTCGGAATCTTTCCCGCGGTCGAAGCCCGGTTCATCATCCACTTTCTCCATCTCCCCGAAGGCCTGTCGCTCGGCGGAATCACGGTTTCGACTTACCCGGTGATCATGTTGTTCCTGCTCGGCACGGCGGTCTGCTTTGTCTTTCGCGGCGGCCAGGTCACCGCCATGATGACCAGCTTCCTGCAGGGGGCTTTCGCCAATCTGGTCTTCGTGATCCTCGCGGTCTTTCTGCTGCTGCTGATTCCCTGGCGGCAGATCAGTGAGGTGCTCACGCAGGTGCCTCCCGGTCATTCGAAGATCAATCCCTTCGACACGGGCTACGTCGAAACGTTCAACTTTCGCTTCTTCATCATCGGGGTCATGGGCGTCGTCTACAACGCGATGTCCTGGCAGGGCACCCAGGGCTACAACAGCTCCGCACGCAGCGCCCACGAAGCCAAGATGGGCATGGTCATCGGCACCTGGCGCGGCTATCCGCAGAGTCTGCTCATCATGCTGGTGCCGATATTGATCTTCGTGGTCATGCACCATCCTTCCTGGAGCGATCTTCAGCTCCGTGTTGATGCAGATCTGTCGCTCATTCCGAACAGCGAAGTTCGAAGCCAGATGCGGGTGCCGATCGCGCTGGCAGAGCTGCTGCCCACGGGTCTTCTCGGGGCCTTTGCCGCGCTGATGCTCTGTGCTTCCATCAGCACTCAAAGCGCCTACATGCATTCATGGAGCAGCATTCTGATACAGGATGTGATCCTTCCCTTGCGCGGCAAGCCGATCTCACCTGCCCGACACCTGCTTCTGTTGCGGCTTTCTGCAATCGGCGTCGCCTCCTTCACCTTTGTCTTCGCCATGTTCTACGAGCAGAATCAGGCCATCGCCCTCTTCCTCGCGCTGACCGGCGCGATCTTTGCCGGCTGGTCCGGGGCGGTGATCATCGGGGGGCTCTACTGGCGGCGCGGTACGACACAGGGCGCCTGGGCTGCGGCGATCCTGGGCATCGGCATTGCCCTTGGAGGTCTGATCCTGTCCAGCGCCAATGCCGACTATCAGACTACGGGGCGCGCGCTCTGGGGCTGCGCCGACTGGCTGGGGGCGGATCGAACGGCGGCCATCGGCGCCTGGTTGAATCAACATCTTCCCAACGGGCAGGAACTCTGGGGCCTGGCCATGCCCACGTGCATGACCACCTACATCATCGTGTCGTTGATTTATCGCCCGAGAAAGTTTGAGTTGGACCGCCTCCTGCATCGCGGCAGATTCGCCGTGGAGTCGGACGTGCCGACGACGCAGGGTGAACCGTCCTTCGGGTGGCGCGTGCTGGGCATGAATCGGTATTTTACCCGCCGCGATCGGTTCCTGTACATTCTGACATATCTCTGGACCGCCGGCTGGGTCGTGATCTTCGCGATCGGCACGGTGTACATGCTGACGGTCGGGTCCTCTGCGGATACCTGGCGGCGATTCGATCCGGGGTGGATGAAGTTCTGGCAGGTATATATCTGGATACAGGTCGGCATCGCGCTGACGGTGGTCATTTGGTTCACCGTCGGTGGCATTCGGGATGTCGTGAACATGTTCCATCAGCTTCGTACCATGAAGCGCGACATCCACGACGATGGTGTCGTGCGCGAGGAGCCGTCGGCCGGATGAAGCGCCATCCGAACAATCCGATTCTCACGCGGCAGGACATTCCGCCGATCACGCCTGAGCTGGTTGATGTCACGTCGGTCTTCAACCCCGGAGCGGTTCACTGGCAGGGCGAGGATCGCCTGCTGCTCAGGGTGCAGACGCGCGGACGGGAGACGCGACTCCTCTGGGCCGATCGAATGGATGGCTCGAATGAAAAATGGAACGTGCGGCCGCAGCTTGTTTCCCTCAGGGGGATCGAACGGCTGCCGGTACGGGCCTATCACGTCTACGACCCGCGCCTGACCGTGCTCGAGGGAAATCTCTATGGCGTGTTCGCAGTGGATACCGATGTGGGCTGTCGATTGGCGATTGGAATCTGCCGGGACGGTCACCATTTTGAGCTGATCTCTTTTGATCCCGATGGCGACCGAAGAAACGGCGTCCTGTTTCCCGAGCGAGTCGGCGGGCGTTTTCTCCGCCTGCAGCGCCCTAATGCGCAAACCCTCGCAGGCGGACCTCGCTCCGGCTCACAGATCGAACTGGTTGAATCAGATGACCTTGTCACCTGGCGCGTTGTCGGCCCTGTGATGGATGGCCGCTGGCGATACTGGGATGAGTTGATCGGATCCGGTCCGCCGCCGATTCGCACGCACGCGGGATGGCTGCATCTGTATCACGGTGTCGCCACGCACTTTGCGAGCGTGAATATCTATCAGGTGGGTGCCGTGCTTTTGGACGACTCGAATCCCGCCCGGGTAATAGCACGAAGCCGGCTCAATCTTCTCGAACCTCGTGAACCCTACGAATTGACCGGCCAGGTTCCCAACGTCGTTTTCCCGGGAGGCATGCTCGTCGATTCGTGCGATGCGAGCGGAGTCGCCACGCCGTACAGCGTGCTGCGAGTGTACTATGGCGCGGCGGACACGTGCGTCGGCATGGCAATGACGAGCGTGAAGGAACTCCTTGACGCATGTGAGCCCGTTACATCATGAAGAAACCACGCATCGCCCACATCGTTTCACATACCCACTGGGATCGGGAGTGGTATCGCACGTTTCACGTTTACCGTGTCTGGCTCTGCCGCACGGTGAAAGCCGTACTTGCGGCACTCGAACAGGACCCCGCGTTCAAACATTTCCTGCTCGACGGTCAGGCGGTGATCCTCGAAGACTACCTTGAAGTGCATCCGGAAGACGAGACTCGCATTCGCGAGCATGTGCGGACCGGTCGGCTTACCATCGGCCCCTGGTACATGCTTCCGGACGAATTCATCGTCAGCGCGGAGTCGCTGGTACGCAATGTGCTCGTCGGTCACGCTGTCTGTCAGAAACACGGCGGCCAGAACCGTGTCGGCTACATGCCGGACACGTTCGGACACGTCGCCCAGATGCCGCAGTTACTTCGCCAGGCGGGGCTCGATTCGTTCATCTACTGGCGCGGCAACGGCGACGAGATCGATGAACTGGGCCTCGAATATACATGGGAGGCGCCCGACGGAAGCAGCGTGCTCGCCATTCAGCAGGCCGGCGGATATTGCAATGCAGCAGGGCTCGGTCATCGGGAGATCTGGCATGCGCACACGCGAAAGACCGTCGATCTTCAACTTGCATCCCAGCGAGTGGGCGATCTGCTCCATGCGATCGGCGAACGAGCCAATACCCCTATCGCGCTCCTGAACAACGGCTGTGATCACTTTCCGCCGCAACGGGACTTCGGTCGTGTGCTGTCACAGCTTCAGAAGGATCATCCCGCCGTCGAGTTTCGCCACGGCCCGCTCACGGACTATCTGGCAGATGTCCGCCGTTCTGCATTCGAGCCGAAGCGATTTTGCGGGGAGATGATGAGCGGCAAACTGGCGCACATCCTGTCCGGCGTGTGGTCGGCGAGAATGTACATCAAGCAACTGAACGACCGCTGCCAAACCCTGTTGGCGTCCTACCTGGAACCATTCTCTGCATATGTTCACTTCATGCGGGGTCACGATTACCCCGCTGGCGCGATCGGGTACGCATGGAAGCTCCTGCTTCGGAATCATCCCCACGATTCGATCTGTGGATGCAGCATTGACGAGGTACATGCCGACATGATGCCGCGGTTTCGCGGCGTGATCGATACAGCCGAAGAAACGCTTGTTCGCCAGATGGAATCGCTCGCACCGGAGTTTGCCCGGGAAGACGCGGGCGACCGCGACACGGTGTTGTGCGTGATGAACACGGTGCCGCATCATCGTCAGGCAATCATCGAGCGGCTGGTGATTCTGCAACCCTGCTGCGCGGACGTCAGCGCGCTCCGCCTGCTCGATTCAGCCGGCCGCGAAATGACGTGCCGGATCGTTGACGTGTCGCATGTCGAACGATTCTGGGGTGTGGATTACCGCCTGTTTCTCGATGTCCGACCGCAGCTCGAGCAGTTCGATATCTATCGCCGCGACTTCGGGCCGCGCATTCTGAAGAATCGAGTCGAAACACCGCTGACCGATCGTTACGTCCTGCTTCAGTTCCTTGCGAGCGACCTGCCGGCGGTCGGACATGTCAACTACTTCCTTACGGATCGTCCACCAGTGGAACCGGGGGAGCCGCCGCCCCCTTCGGTCGTTGTGAACGGCTCGACCATTGAAAACTCGCACGTCCGGATCGTCGTTCAGCCGAACGGCACCTTCGATCTGACGGACAAGCAAAGCGGCAGAACATTTTCCGGTCTCAATCTTCTCGAAGACACCGAGGACGTAGGCGATGAATACGACTACTCGCCCGGCGAACAATCCTCCACTGTCACGTCGGCAGCTGTAGCAGGCGGATTATCCGTTTACCGTGATACGGGTCTGGTCGGCACGCTGGAGGTGAGTTTCGTATTGTCTCTGCCGGCCGAAATACAGCCGGATCGACGGGCACGGTCATCGCGAATGATCAACTGCCCCGTGCGCATGAGGATCGGACTCAATGCGCTGGACAGCGTGGTGGATATCAGCGTTGAAATCGAAAATGGCGCGAAGGATCATCGTCTCCGGGCATGTTTTCCCGCCGGCATCCGCACCCATCACGTTCACAGCGACGGACATTTTCTCGTCAACCGCCGTCCGGTCGATCGCCCAAGCGGCGAAGCGTGGGTGCAGCCGAGTCCGCGCACCTATCCGCAGCAGGAATTCTCCGCAATTGAGGATGAGCGTGGAGGCCTGGCGATCTTCAATCGCGGACTACCGGAGATTGAGCCGATGCGCGACCAGAAGGGCGGCGTCGGCCTGTCGCTGACCTTGCTGCGCTGCGTCGGATGGCTGTCGCGCGACGACTTCCCGACGCGCCGCCGACAAAATGCCGGACCCACCGTGGCAACGCCCGACGCGCAGTGCATCGGCACACATCGATTTGAGTATGCGGTGATGCCGTTCCGAGGAAGCTGGTTGCAGGCGGGTGTCAAACAGGCCGGCCAGTCCTGGCATGCGCCGCCACTGGTCGTGCAGGGTGTCGAAGATCAGCAGGCGGAGGGCGGCATCGGCCTAGTTCGGGCTTCTTCTAAGCAGGTGGCGATCACGGCCATCAAAAAGCACGAATCGCGCGATACACTGATCGTGCGGCTGTACAACCTCGCCGATGCACCGATCAGGGAGCGGCTCGAATTCGGCCGAAAGCTGAAGGCCGTGTGGAGCACCAATCTGCTCGAAGAGCGTCAGGGCGACCTTCCCGTCATCACCGAGAATGCGGTCACACTGGAACTCGGGCCGCACCGCATTGCAACAATTGAGTGCGAATTCCAGTCTCGCGACCCTGAGACTCCGGACGGCGGCGATCACCAACCAGAAGCATGATTCGGTAGCTGCCAACTCATCCCGCGGCAGATTCTCGCTCACGAACAGCAGATTATCGGTTCCTGCGGGGTCGAATTTTAGCGACCTCCGGCATATGATGTATAGACTCGGCCCCCTTGGCGAGCGACTCCGCAGCGTGTCGCCCCTCCGATTCGCCTCGAGGTGTGCCGGTCAGGGTCGGATTGAGGCGGGTCAATCTGCTCCTCCGAGTACCTGTGAGGCGGGGAAAATGGGCGCGACGTTTTACCGAGTAACCTTACTCACGCTGTGGGCCTGCGCAGCGATCGTGTCGGCAACGAGCGCTGCCGCATACGCACAGGCACCAGTGCCCGACGGCGCCCGCGATCATACGAAACTCCTCCTTCGCACCGGTACGGTCGACCTTGCTTCCCGTCCATCGCTGCACCGCACAGGCGCGGCCTATGAAGCCGACACACCCTATGTCATTCATCTGGACGGCCCAATGACACCCGAGCGCCGCGCCGCGCTGGAGGCAGTCGGTGTGGTCCTGCAGCAATATCTGCCGATGCACGCCTACCTTGCGGACCTGGGAAAGGCCGACCCAGATGCCCTGGCCGCGATGGAGTTCGTCGACTGGATCGGCGCGTTTGATCCCGCTTGGAAACTCAGCCCGGACATCGGCCCGCGGACCTTCCGCGAGCCGGATCGGCAGGCACTGGAGCGCGGCGGTCGAAAGCGGCTCATCGCAGAGTACTTCACCGACGCGCCGCAATCGCGCATCCGACGTGATCTGGAAAAGCTAGGAGCAAAAGTTCGTGGTCCGTCGCGCGCCGGCGATCGGCGTCAGTGGATCGTCGAGATGGACCAGGCGCGCATCGCCGCACTCACGCAGGACAAGCGCATCCTGTTTGTGGAAGAAGCACCTGAGGCCGAACCCCGAAACGCCAGCAGTTCGTGGATCATCCAGAGCAACACGTCGAACTACCGTCCCCTCTGGGACGCGGGTCTCCTCGGCCAGGGACAGATCATCGGCATCATCGACTGGGACATGCGTGCAGATCATTGTGCTTTCGAGGATCCGGATGGCCATCCGATCGGCCCGCTTCACCGCAAGATACTTGCCTATTACGGCATGGGCATCAACCCCGGGTTCGGCTATCACGGTACCCACGTCGCCGGTGTAGTCGCTGCCGATGAGCTGGCCAACACCAACCCCGAACTCAAAGGCATGGCCTACAAGTCGAAGATCGTCTTCCAGCATTACAACGGCGTCCTTGAAGGAGGCACGCTCAACGTCTTCAATCGGCTCACCATCGCCCACGATGACGGTGCCCGTGTGCATAACAACAGCTGGGGCAACAACGACTTCTTCTACAACGCCTGGGCTCGTGACATCGATCTGTTTACTCACACAAATGAAGAGGACCTTGTCCTCGTCGCCGTTATCAACGGCGGCCAGGTCCGCGCACCGGAAAATGCCAAGAACTGCCTCGCGGTTTCCGGCTCTCGCGACGCGCCCAATCAGCACCAGCATTGCGTGGGTGGCTCTGGGCCCACGGCCGACGGCCGTCAGAAACCCGAGGTCCTCGGCGTCGCATGTGGTTCGCGTTCCGCGGATGTCAACAACATCTGCGGGAACAGTGACACGGGTTTTGGCGGCGGCACTTCGTACGCTACGCCCGGCGTCTCAGGGATGGCCATTCTCATGCGGCAGTATTTCATGGAGGGCTTCTTCCCGACCGGCGCCGCCAACCCCTTGCACGTCTTCATACCGAGTGGCGCGCTCCTCAAGGCCCTGATTGTCAACAGCGCGGTCGATATGTCAGGTGTCGCTGGCTATTTTACGGCCACCGAAGGTTGGGGACGCATCCTCACGTATGACACGCTCTACTTCGCAGGCGACGTCCGCCGTCTGCTCCTGGAAGACATCCGTCACGCCGATGGCTTGTCGACCGGTCAAACCGAATCTTATTACGTCTCCGTCGGCCCCGGCGCGACGCCGCTCAAGATCACGCTCAACTGGACCGATGCCCCCGCCGCCGTCATGGCCGCTTTCACACCGATCAACAATCTCGATCTGGTTGTCACCTCGCCGACGGCTGTTGTCTACAAGGGCAACGTCTTCAGCGGCACACAGTCTACCACCGGCGGCGCCGCGGACGCGGTCAACAATCTGGAGCAGGTCCATCGCACAACGCCGGCATCGGGAATCTGGCGCATCGACGTAAACGCCACAGCCGTGAATGTCGGCACGCAAGGGTACGCACTCGTCGTCACCGGCGATGTCGACTGTCTCCGAGGCGACGTCAACGGCGACGGCATCGTCAACGGCGAAGACATCGGCCCGTTTGTGCGGGTCATCCTCGAAGGCGGCACCTTCTTCCAGCGATGCACCGCCGACATGAACATCTCAGGCGAGGCCGACGTACTGGACGTGGACGGCTTCGTGGCCGCATTGCTGAACTGATGCGTCACGAAGCGCACGCTACACGGCGAACAACATCCGACCAGGCCGTACCGGGGGAGGCAGGAGTGAATAATCGGTGATGCTTGGTTCACAAACGCTTCAGAGTGCGGCACGATCACGAGAAGAAAACTTCGACGACGCCCCGATACAAGCTGCACGAAGTCCGATTCCTCGCGACGCCTGCCTGAAAGCGACCGCAATCCTCACGATCGTATTCGTGTATCTGGTTCCCGCGCCGTCGAAGGCGGAGATTCTTGAATCCCAGGTTCTCGTCGTCTACAACTCCGCCGCCGCCGGTGCCACCGACCTCAAGGATGCCTACCTGGCCGCGCACCCCGGCATCCCTGCCGCCAACGTTCTCGACTTGAACAGCGCGACGCTTGACCGGGCAGAAGTCACGCACGCCCAGTTCGCCACGCTGATCAGAAACCCCATTCGAAATTATCTGTTGAGCATGGCGGGCCCCGCGCCGCAGCAGATCGTCTCAATCGTCCTGATCCGTCCCTTTCCGCATCGCGTGCTCGATATGAACCAGTCGACCGTCGGAGATTTCCCGAGCAATGCCGGACCGCGCTTCAACGCCGGAAATGCCAATTACGCCTCAGTCGATTCCGAATTGGTTCTCCTCTGGCACGATCTCAACACCGGCGAAGCCGACGGCACGATGGACTCACTGGCGGACAACATCATCGACAATCCCTACCACACCAGCGCCGCTCCGATCGAGTCCTTCTCCCGTGCGAATATCACCACCCCCAAGAGCTACACCAATCGCGGGAACGTCGCGTGGGTCCTCGGTGGAAACGGCGCGACGCAACTCACGCCCGGAGACATGTACCTCGTCACTCGTATCGATGGTCCTACGCAGGACGACGCTATCGCCGGACTGCATCGCGCACAGAACCTGCGCATCAACAAGGCCCTCGTCCGCATCATCCTCGATGAATACAACACCAGCTCCGGACAGGACCTCGACAATCACCGCCTCTTCGCCATCAACTGTCCCTTCTTCGCCGGCAACGATTACGAGGAAACAGCAGCTCTGCTGATTGCCGACGGTTGGAATGTCCGCTACGACAACACCGCGGACTTCATCGAGGCCCACGAAGAACCCAACCCGATCATTGCCTATGCCTCGTATGGAGAGAACCACAGTCAGAACGGCCTGGGGCAGAATCCCCCCGGTAACGGAACCTATATGATCGGCTTCGATTACCCGCCCGGCGCGATCTTCAACACCATCGAATCTTTTAATGCCCGCGCCTTCAACGGTCTCGACACACGCTTCAACCAGGGACAGGTGGCCGCCTTCATCAGCGCCGGCGGCACCTTCGGCGTCGGCCATGTCTGGGAACCATTCTCCTTTTCGATTCCCGACAACGAGTTTCTCTTTGTCAATTTCCTCGTCAACGGATTGTCCTGGGGGGAAGCTGCCTACACGTCGCTTCCCGGTCTGAGCTGGCAATATCTGGTGGTCGGCGATCCGCTGGCCCGGGCGACGATCGTGAATGACCCCGGATTACCGAAGGGTGATCTCAACGGCGACGGCAGCGCGGATGGTCTCGACATCGCCGTATTCATCGACCTCGTGCTGAACGGCGTGACGGGCTACCACACTGCGTATCCCGCACTCGACCCCATCGCCCGCGGCGACTTTACAGGCGACTATCGCGTCGATCTCGACGATCTGCCCGGCTTTCTCAATACCCTTCTCGCTCCCTGAGTGCTGCCGATAGGAGCGGGTTGAGTTGTACGCCGTCTGTCGGTTAAAGTGCCCGCCGGCGCGGTCACAGGTTACTGCCGCGCGTAACCAGCGAGGCATCATGGCGATACAATTCTTCTGCGCGGCATGCAAGCAGCCCATCGAAGTTGACGACGAATTCGCGAACCAGGCCGTGACCTGTCCTTATTGCCGCAAGGTCGTGACCGCACCGCCGTTATCTGACCTCTCGGTTACCCGGCAGGCCGCCGAAGCTCGCGAACCGGGCGCCCCTGGCCCCGATTCGGACATGCCGCCGTTTACGCCGGTACTGAGCAACAACTGGGGCTGGGTGGCCCTCGGCTGCCTGACCGGCGTACTGGTTATCCTTGCCATCTTCTGCGGTACGGCCCTGTCCATCATTCGTGAATTGCCCAAAGACATGCCGCCGGAGCAGATGCAGAAGGCCATGGCCGACGAGATGCAGGCCCGCAGCGGCCTTCAGTACCTGAGCTACGCCATGCTGGCACTCCTGCTCGTCGGAAATGCCGCGGCGCTCTATTGTCTTGCGAAGAAGAAAGTTCCTCGCTGGCCGGCGATTGCGACCCTGGTCGTTCTGGTGCCCGTGATGCTCTGTTTCTGTTTCTCGATCGTCATGCAGGTCTCTCAGGCCCTCTCGCAGGGCGCGCCGCCGGGTTGAGGCGCGTGACAGCGATCGTTCGACGAAGCCACCATGCCGCGAGTGTCCGGTAATGGTGGCGGTCGGACGGAACCACGTTCTGCATTTCCCATGTTGCCGCCTGTCGACTTTTCACGCGACAGTCCGGCTACTTTTAGCGGACGCTTGCTTGATGACCTGAGATCACCGCACTGCACAAAGCGCGAGGAGATTTTTTTGCGAGTCGGATTGCCACCGAATTCGTTGACACACGCTGCGCGGGCTGGTAACTTCGAGGAGTAAGTCAGAACGAGGCAGCACCGGCGCGGTCGCGGGGGGATGGGCTCGCCGTTCGCAGGGGCCGAATCAGGAGCGAGGTTTGCATGGAAGTCTACGAAGCACCCAAGTCACAGTCCCGCCCCGTACGAAATCGACGGCGAAAGCTTTTCACCCTGGAACACGCCAATCGTACGCTTCCGCTCGTGCGCCGAATCGTGGCCGACATGGTCAAGCAGTACAAGCGCGTCTGCATCCTTGAAGAGCGCTGCCACATTCGACGGCCCTCCGTCAGTCAGGAAGCGCACCAGAAGGTCCGCCTCCAGTATGATGCCGAGCTTGAAAAGCTCCGCGGCCTCTACGAAGAACTCTCCGCCATCGGTTGTGAGCTCAAGGATTGGCGCCTCGGGCTTATCGACTTTCCCGCCATGCGCGATGGGAGAGAAATCGAACTCTGCTGGCGCCTCGGCGAGTCAGACATCGCATTCTGGCACGAAATCGGCGCCGGATACGCCGCCAGGCAGCCAATCGGCGAAGCACTGGCCGCGGAACCGGCGCATCAGGCCTGATGGTTGCCGATGCGGCTGCCGGCGCGGTCGCCCGTCGGTTTTCCCCGGTACGCACCGAGGAATTGACCATCCTGTTGCATTCTGTTAAGCCCTCGGTCATCTCGTCCGAGGGCTTTTTCGTTTGTGCGAGGGCCAGATGGCGACCGAGCGGGCAGTCGAGTCAGCAGTCATCAGCGAAATCGGCAGGAAGTACCTCCGGCTCACGCTCTGTCCGGATGTCGGTCCGATCCGGCTTGCGAATCTGTTACGAGAACTCGGAGGCATCGATGAGGTCCTCGGTGCTTCCGTCGCGAGACTGCAATCCGTCGAACGCGTCGGCCCGAAAGTCGCCGAGGGGATCGCCCGCACGCGCGACAAGGCCGATGTGGACGGCGAAGTCGCGCTTGCAGAAAAGCACGACGCGCGAATTGTCTGTCTGGCCGACGAACAATACCCGCTCGCGCTTTCGCGGATCAACGATCCGCCGCCCTGCCTTTACATCCGCGGCATGTTGGTGCGTCAGGACATTGCTGCGCTTGCAATCGTCGGCTCGAGGGCCTGCACGCATTACGGCGCCGAACAGGCGGAGCGGTTCGGCGCGCTGATCGCCGGAACCGGCCTGACGGTCGTCTCCGGCATGGCTCGCGGCATCGACAGCGCCGCCCACCGCGGAGCACTCGCTGCAGGCGGGAGAACGCTCGCGGTCCTGGGTTGTGGACTTTGTTACCACTATCCGCCCGATTCCGTAGAACTGGCCGCGCGCATCGTGGAGCGCGGTGCCATCCTCAGCGAGCTGCCCATGCGCACCGCGCCTGATGCCAAGAATTTCCCGCCGCGTAACCGCATCATCATCGGATTGTCGATGGGCGTACTCGTCGTTGAGGCCGCGCGGCGAAGCGGCGCGCTCATCACGGCACGGCTCGCCGTCGAGTACGGCCGGGAGGTCTTCGCCCTGGCCGGCCGCGTGGACACGCCGCAGGCCGAGGGTTGCCTCGAACTGATCAAACAGGGCAGTGCCAAGCTGGTGACGCGACTGGAAGACATCCTCGCGGAATTCGGTGAGGCCGGCGCAGCCCTGCAGGATGCGGCTCGACCCAGCCACCCGGCGGAGCGATCAGTCGAATCGTCGTCACTGCCGCCGGTCGCGCTGGATGCACCGGAGAACAGGATCGTTACCGCGCTGGATCGGGACGCCCTCGGCATTGATGCGCTATGCGAACGGACCGGCCTCCCGCCCGCGCGTGTTGCCGTGGCGCTGACCGGCCTTCAGTTAAAGGGCTTGGTCCGCCGACTTGCCGGCGAGACCTACGAGCGCACCGGTAAACGAGCGAGCTGAAGCGCATCGCTTCGACCCTGACTGATGGCGATGCGACATGTGCTCAGCCCGGCTTATGGGCCACCTTCGTCCGCGAATGTCCGATTGCCACCAATCGCCGCTGAAACCGACCCGCCCCGTCTTGAACACGACCGCTTGTTGGCGATAAGATAAGCAGGTCTGCGGATGTTCATGCGAGCCAGAGCGTCCGAACACTTGGCAGCACGGTATCACATTCAGCGGTCGATGGACCGCAACGATCTCGTCGGACACGCTCCATGACCAGTCGCGCACGCCCTCCCCGGTCTGCATTCACGCTCATCGAGCTGCTGGTAGTCATTTCCATCATCTCGCTGCTGATTGCGCTGCTGCTGCCGGCGCTCTCCTCGGCGCGGCAGACCAGCATCGGCCATGTCTGCCTGGCCAACCTGCGTACCCTCGGTCAGGGGCTCACCATGTACTCCACCGACCACCGCGATCAGCTTGTCCCCGGTCGTCTGCCGCGTGTGGACAACGAAAACTGGCGGGCACTCGTCTACGGCGGCTGGAAATATCGACCGACCTTCCTGACCATGATGGGTACGAATGTGGGCATCCAGCCCTTCGACGAACCGATCGCCAATCGATTCGACCTGGATCGCTTCGGCCAGCGAGGTGAGCGCCAGGACTATGCCAGCAAAGTCTATGTCTGCCCCGCCGTGAGCGATTGGACCGACGAGCGCAACGGCAGCTACGGCTACAACTATCAATTTCTCGGTAACTCCCGCTTGAGTGATCCGTCCGACATTTCCTCGTTCAAGAACTGGCCGGTTTCCGTCACCCGCATACGAGACACCTCGCGCACCGTCGCCGTGGCGGATTGCATGGGCACGGCGGCGAGCTTCGCCCCTGATCAGCGATGGCCCTACGAAAATAACGCCGAAGACGGTCGTCGTTATGGCAACGAGGGCTTCAACCTCGATCCACCACGCATCGATCGCGCCCGGGGAGAGGCCGCCAAGTTTCCCGATCGTCGCAGCGCCGCCGATCCCCGGCATCTCGGCCGTATTGCCACGCTCTGGGTAGATACTCACGCTGACTTCCAGACGACCAAGTCCCTCGGTTATCAGCTCAACGACGACGGCAGCTTCGCCTGGGAGGGCAACAATGCGCTCTGGTCGGGCAGCGGCCGCGACGTACCATGGACTCCGGACTACGGTCTCTAAGCCCGCGCTGCCCGCACGTCTCTGCTACATACCTCGACTGATCTCCTCGATACGCGAAGCCCGTCGCATCGGCTATCCTTTCCCGGATGAATCTGCCGGTCCTCCTTCCCGATCTGAAATCCCAGCAGTGGGATTGTTACGGCTGCACCAGATGCTGTCGCGAACTCGTGGTCCATCTCACGCAGCGCGACATCGACGAGATCGAACGGCAGGGCTGGCGGCAGCGAATGTCAGAGCCGCCGTACATCCGACTCGGCCGTGAGCGCGTTCTGAACCATCAACCCGGCGGCGGGTGTGTGTTCCTTACCGAGGACGGTCGCTGCCGGATCCACGCCGAATTCGGCGCCGAGGCCAAGCCGCTGGCCTGCCGGCTCTACCCGTTCACTTTGCATCGAGAAGGCGATGCGATCCGCGCCGGCCTGCGTTTCGACTGCCCCAGCGCAGTTTCCAATTCTGGATCAGCGCTCACTTCGCATCGCAAACACTTGACGCGACTTGCCGCGGAGCTGCACGACGCAGGCCCTTCGCTGTTGGGCGATCGCGCTGCACCGGCATGTCTGACCGACGGCCGCCAACTGACCAACGCGGAGCAACACTCCTTCATCCGCTGCCTGGATAGCTGGCTGCGCGACGCGAATCGCCCGCTGTCGCAGCGATTGCTCGGAATGTACCATCTGATTTGCACGCTGAGTCGGGCCAAGCTCCAGAAAGTCCGCGACGAAGAATTCGTCGAGTTGCTCGACCTGCTGGCGATCGACCTGCCCGCAGCCACGGATGAACTTCGTGCACAGGCCGCCCCTCCGCCCTCGTCGCGCGACGGGAAGCTCCTGCGCATGAACATCTTCGCGCACTGCGAGCACGTCACACTCGCACAGGCACGTCGATCGTTTCTTGCGGGCCTGACCTACCGCTTCGATCAGCTCAGCCGAGCGCGCCGATTCGTCAGAGGCGTCGGACCCGTGCCGAAACTCGTCGCGGGTTTCCACGGCGGTACGTTCGCTGAGGTTGCGAGGACCGCATGTCCGATCGGCGTGCGTCGGCAGGTAGATGAGCTTCTGACGCGATATCTGCGTGCTCGATTGCTCGGCGGCACGGCCTTCGGTGCGGGCTACTACGGTTGGGCTGCGGTCGACGGTCTATCGGCTCTGTTGCTGGCCGTCTGCTGCGTGGACTGGCTGGCTCGGTATTTCACCGTGACGGAGGGTCGCGCGGCGATCATGATCGAAGACGTCCATCACGCCCTGGGTGTGGTGGATCGCACAGCGGGGAGGGCGCGAGAACTGGGCACAAGGGCGGCGCGGCTGCGGGTCCGTTACCTTGCGAGCGAGGGGGGGATTGAACGGCTCGTGCGGTCAGCAGGGATCGTCGGCGAGGCATGAAGTGCCGAAGATGTGACACGAAGCGGATTGCGCGTGCTCAGGCGACGCCGATCGTAAGGAAAATCGGCGCCCAGATGTTGGTCTTATGCTGGCGAATGTCACGGAAGCCGGCGTCCTCGAAGTAGCGACGCATCTGGCTCCACGGGGCGTGAAAGACGCGGCCCTGCGGCGTGCTCTCGGCCTTTGTGATGAACACGTCGAAGAGCACCCAACCGATGACATTATCACGAAAACCGTCGATCAGCATGAGACGCCCGCCGGGGCGGAGGATGCGGCGCATCTCGCGGATCGTCGCGGCCTGGTGCGGGTAATGATGAAACGAGTGACTGCACGTGACCACGTCGAATGACCCGTCGGCAAACGGTAGGTGCTCGGAGTCACCGTTCACGAAGACCGGCGCGTCCTCAATACCGCGGGACTTGCCGTGCGCCACCTCGCACATGCTGCCCGAATAGTCCAGGCCGATCAGGAGGTTGCTGGGCAGGATGCTCCCGGCGACCATGGCCAGCCAACTCCCGGTGCCGCAACCGATATCGAGCAGGTCGAAGGGGGCCGGATCATCTTTTCGCCAGCGGTAAAGTTCCTCCATAAACATGCGATAGGCCGGCTGAAAGAGCAGGTGCTGTACGATGGACCGGTCGTAAGTTCTCGCCCAGCCGTCAAACTGGCTTCGGGCACGATGTTTGACGGCATGGCCGACGGGTTTCGGCGCGTGCGGTACGTCGTCGCTGCGGTTGTTGTGCGCTTCGGTCATACGCATGGAGCATTGATCAGATGTTGGCACGGGATGCATCTTGCGCGGGATCTCATTCGGCCGGGCAGGCGTCTGCGGGGCCGTCCATTGGCCACCACTGCCCGATCACTATATGTCTCATCGGCAGCCCCGGCAAGAATGCCGCTTAATCTCGTGGTGGAAACGGATTCGACGCAGGGCCTGGGGCTGGTAACTCTGGGCTTGCACTTGGGGCCTGAGGCGTGTGTGCCTGCCCATGAGACCAGAGGCGCGAGGCGGCTTTTTCATGTGCACGCTACAGGTGATGAATGGCGAATTTCGAACGACGAATTACGAAGGGCGGCGAGCAGGAGCGCCGGCGTCGAAGCGCCACGGCGTTCACGCCGTACGACGCAACATGATCCCGGGGCGGGGTTTGAAGATCGAGATTGACAGTACCAACAGCGCCAGCGTGGCCGGTTCGGGGACGGGG
>JRYF01000614.1_pt1 | contig 56978 bp, 48 predicted proteins | sample 235331 | NCBI WGS metagenome assembly JRYF01 (sample SAMN03074217, study PRJNA261475) | activated sludge metagenome | biome: Wastewater Treatment Plant; feature: Wastewater; material: Activated sludge; isolation source: activated biomass of a wastewater treatment plant treating hydrocarbon... ... | reverse complement strand
TCGCTTGAACAGCGGTTTTGCATAATGGCGGGTGCAGTGGTATATTGAACGGTAGTGCTACCCATTAACCTTTGTGCAGGTTGATAGTTTTGTGCTTCTTAACCCGCCCGAACACCAAGCCCGAAAACGTTGGCGGTAATTATGGACGACATAATCGACAATGAAAAATAGAAAAATTATGAGTACCTTCTTCTTAAGTGCATTAGTCAGCGTTCTGATGACATGTACAAATTCAACCAATCAGAAGCATTCACAACAAAATGAAATTGTTCTTGGCAAGAAAGATAGTTCATATAAATGGACTCGTGTTATTGAAAGTGCTGACTGGAGTAAAAGCTATAACTTTCAAATGTTTAGCATTGGGGACACATTATGGGTTTTTCATTCAGACGGAAACTGGTTTTCGATAAACGGTTTACAATGGGAAAAGTCACTCCTTAACAACTCAATAAATAATCTTGCATTTCTTGACTATGTCTATTTTAAAGGAGCAATGTTTGGTTTGGGCCATTTTACAGGAAACATAGAGAGATATAACTTAAAGACTGATATACACATTACAACAGACTTTAAAAACTGGCGAATCGTTTCCAGGAACAATTTGCCTAAGAGATTCTTTTATCATCCGTTCGTATTTCAAGATAAGCTGTGGATAATTGGTGGTGAAGATAAAAACAGAAAGTACTCGGACATTTGGACTTCCATTAATGGAATTGATTGGATTAAACAGAAGGAAAATTTGCCATTTGGATTTAATGACGGCGGACAATTTGTGATTTTTAAAGACAAAGTATTTATGTTTCGCAGTGACGTTTGGTCATCATCTGATGGACTTAATTGGGAGCAAGTGACTTCAGCAATCGTTCCAGGAGAAGAAATATTTGGATATGCTCCGGTAGTATTTGACAACAAAATATGGTTACTAGGCTGTAATAGAAATGGACAGTTCACAAATCAAGTTCTTGCGAGTACAGATGGTAAGACTTGGAACGGACATGATGCTCCATGGTCACCACGTGGGGGTGTTGCAGCAACCGTACACAATGATAAAATATATATGACAGGTGGGAAATATGGTGGCACACCGAATCACCCTGAATTTAGATATGACAATGACCTATGGATACTTGAAAAAAATAGATAACTACCGCTAATAGCCGTAACTGTTGCACAACCCTTCATAATGCATCCAACTGATGAACACGCTTGGCTTTGCAAATAAGGAAGAAGTCACACTCACAACGCTAACACTTGACGTTATAAAATCCTCCGAAATAGAAGGAGAAAAACTCGACTATAACCAGGTTCGATCATCCATTGCAAGACGGTTGGGCATTAATATTGCCGGACTTGTTCCTGCCAACAAAAATGTGGAAGGTGTTGTATGCTTGACGCAAATCAAAACTACATGAAGCCATTGACAAATAAACGTTATTTTAACTTAACTTAGATGTTGTAAGCCTTCAAATGTAAGTACAATATGCCTGAAATCAGTTTAGACCTGTTTAGTGTATTTATTTTTCTGGGTATTACCCAGGCAATTATTCTTGCTGCGTTTTTTTTAACGGGGGAGAACAGGAAAAGTCCTTTCAATTATTATTTGGGTCTTTTATTATTGGCCATTACGGCGGTTATTCTGGAAATATTCCTGATGTATAGCGGATACATACGCTATGTGTTGCACCTGGTTGATTTTTCTGAATCCATTTCGCTATTGTTAGGCCCCTTGTTTTATTTCATGATCAAGAGCCTTGTTGATGATCGTAAACCAAAATATGTTCACCTCCATTTGCTTATCTTTTATTTATATTCCGTCTATCTTTTATTTTTTCTGCTGCAACCTACAGAAGTAAAATACAATGCCTGGATCAATGCCTATCACCCCGATAATGAAAGAATAGCTGTAGAATTGGCTTTTAGCAATGACCCGTTAAGAATTAGACAATATATTTCCGTCTTTACAGCCTTGCACATTTTTTTCTATACATTGTTATGCGGTTGGGAGTCGTTAAAAACCTTTCTCAGGCGTAAAGAATCGATTTTCAAACCCAATCATCCTACCCTTAAAATATTGCAAAAGGGTCTGATCGCTTTTTTAATCATAAGCATTATAATTTTTGTAACAGAAATATTTTTTGTAAACAGTACAGGAGAACATCTCATAGGAGCTTTTGGGTCCTTGTCAATATATGCATTAAGTTTTTCTGTCATCGGAAATTCAATGTTTTTTAAACACAGGTTTCAAACACAGCCCGATAAATATAAAACCTCATCACTCAGTGAGGAAGATGTTGCGTTACTGGCAGAACGAATTAAAGAAATATTGGAATCGGATCACGCCTACCTTAAAGAAAGTTTCTCACTTGCACAACTTTCCCACCAATTGAAGACCTCCATACATACCACATCCCGGGTGATAAACGATGGGTTGGGAATGAATTTTTATGAACTTATGTCGGTTTATCGCATTCGCCATGCTCAAAAATTGCTAAAAGACCCGGATTCTTCCAACCTGAAAATTGAAGAAATAGCATGGCAATCCGGTTATAACTCCAAGTCTTCATTCAATACAGTTTTTAAAAAAATCACCGGACTAACTCCTTCCCAATACCGGTCGCAAAACGTTTGATTTTATCGAATCGAACGCCAACTTTATAGAGCCGTCCTGCTGAAGGGTTGCTGAAGCTTACCTTTGTTAAAAAAAATAACATATGGTTACGATGAGAAGATACGATCTGGACTGGCTAAGAGTCTTCGCTATATTTCTGTTGATGTTTTACCATACAGGGATGATCTTTGTTGCCAATTGGGTTTGGCACATCAAAGACGCAAGCAACAGCCATTTATTTACCGAATGGATGTTTTTTATGAACCGGTGGCGTATGGTGCTGCTATTTTTTATATCCGGGGCAGGAAGTTGGTATGCACTGGGATTGAGATCAGGGAAAGGGTACCTGAAAGAAAGAAGTCGCCGCTTATTATTACCTCTCACCGTAGGCATGTTGGTCATTATCCCACCACAAATTTATATCGAGCATCTGTGGCGAGGCACTGAATATGTCAACTATTTTGAGTTTTATTCCTCAGTATTCAATTTCGTACCCTATCCGGCAGGAAGTCTTAGCTGGCATCACTTATGGTTTATTGCTTACCTTTTTCTGTACTCCATTATTGCCTTGCCTGTTTTTCTGTTTCTTCGTTCAGATAAAGGACACAGGTTCATGGGTAGAATTTCCACTGCCCTGGGAAGTGCAAGTTTATATTTACCCATAGTTTTTATTACCATTGGTTACATGATCATTTTACATTATCAGGTACCTAAAGAAAGAAATCTGGTAGATGACTGGGCTCGCTTCTTTTATTACTTCTGTTATTTTATTCTTGGTTTTTTGGTGCAGTCACATCCCAATTTTTGGGCATGGATAGAACAAAAAAGAAAACTGTCTTTAAGAATTGCATACATTAGTTTGGTGGTCGTATACTATTATCGCTGGAATGGGATAGAGCCAGGTAATGATGTGTTATGGAGTAGCTCATTGTACTTATTGATCAATATGACTGTTTCCTATGCCTGGGTATTGGCCATTCTGGGTTATGCAAAAAAATACCTCAACAGGCCCGTTAGATGGTTACCTTGGGCCAGTGAGGCGATCTATCCCTTTTACATCCTTCATCAAACTATTATTGTTATCGTTGGCTATTATTTCATCAAGGATATGATCACTGACAGTATCTGGGTGAAATTCTGGATGATCAATCTTATCACTCTTTTCTTGTGCCTGGGATTATATGAATTGTTCATCCGGCCTTATGACCATGTTCGCCCTTTATTCGGGCTTAAACGAAAATCAAAAACGGTACCAACCATTATGCCTGCTAAAGAATTTCACCAGGTAAAAGTTAAAGTCTAAAATGAACAAGAAACATATAATTCCGGCTATCCTATTTTTATCGATAACGCTATCGATTTTTTGTGTTTTGGGTTGCACTACAAATTCCTACATGGGCAGATGGGTTATTTGGAATAAATCTCGCATCACAGATTATATGAGGTTCCCGGATTATTCATTTAATGCTTCCAGTGATCCCTTTTATTTTCAAAGCCATGATCACGTCTCTTATTCATTTTTTGACACATTACTTGTCTCTGAAAAAAAGAACAAAAAAAGGCCATTACACCAAGTTCTGGAAAATAGCCAAACAACCGCCTTTCTTATTATCAGGAATGACACGATACTGTATGAAAAATATTTAAGTGGGTATGTTCGAAATTCAATAAACACCTCATTTTCCACCGCTAAATCTATCACTTCGATTTTGGTTGGAACGGCAATAAATGATGGCTTTATCACTTCTGTAAACGACAAGGTCACTGACTACCTACCTGAATTGTTACAAATTGATTCAAACTATTCCGATTTAACATTATCCCATCTTTTGGATATGCGGAGCGGTATTCAATTTAGAGACCATGACTTGCCCTGGGGTGATAAACCTAAAGCCTATTACTATCCCAGGCTTCGGGAAAAGGTTTTAAGTTTACCACTAATTACTCAGCCCGGTGAAACTTTTAAGTACAATTCATACAATCCCATTATTTTAGGATTGATTATTGAACAAACGACAGGTCTATCACCCGCAAGGTATTTTGAAGAAAAAATCTGGAATCATCTTGGCATGGAGTACGACGGTTCGTGGAGTATGGATAGTGAAGATTCAAAGACCATTAAAATGGAGAGCGGGTTAAATCTTCGGGCAATAGACTTTGCAAAATTCGGCAAACTCATTCTTAATGATGGAAAATGGAATGGACTACAAATTGTTTCCGAACAATGGATAAGGAGTTGTTTTACAATAAAACCGGAACATAATGTGACAGATTTTGGTGAAGAAATTTACTATAAGAATTTCTGGTGGTTGTACAGCAAGGACAAACAGAATCCATACATTATTTCAGGATGGGGTCACCTGGGTCAATACCTTTATGTTTTTCCGGACAAACAGTTGATTATTGTAAGAATGGGAAAAAAAACAGGGAATGTTACTTCCTGGGGTAAAATCTTCAAGGAAATTGCAGGCTATAAATGATAATAAACAAAGGCCAACATTTATAATATTTACCACTTTATCTTTTTTACCACCTAAAATTGAAAAAGCAAAACTCTTCATTAACCTGGTTCGTTCATCCATAACAATTAGGTCGAAATGAACATAAGCTTACATCTCCCGGCAAAGAAACCAGACTTTCACTCTGAACGGGTAATTAATGTCAGATCGTTTGGAATGACCTCACACCCACCATCAATGTTTCACAAAAAATGGGTTCTATCTTGGTATCGACGTTAGTTTTGTGCTAACAATACTACGTAATAAAAACCTGAATATCGCCATATAGTACTCTCATTTTATCTCAACCCACTGATACTTTAAAATCACAAATCGTTGAACAATAATACTTTGGAAAACCATTATCAAATAACCCAATGATTATTATTATATTTGTGTGTAATCATAAGCAGTTGTTAAACATTAATCAATAATTGGGTATCAAAATGATACAAAATTCAATCAAATCAATACTACTATTAATTTTATTAAGTATAATATCAATTTCTTGCCACAAAGAAGATTTTGATTTAGAACTAAATTCAACCATTTGGAGACTTTTGGAATTTAAGGATCAGAACGAGTCCACCTTTATGAAGGCCAATAATGATTACTTCCTTGAATTTAAAAATTTTTCAACCTTAGGAATTTTTTTAGATGTGAATTTTTGTTCCAGGTCCTACGAAATAGTAAGTCCCGGCAGCATCGAAATAGGTTCAACTCAATTTTGCACATATATTTGTTGTGATTCTGATTTTGCAAAAAAATGGAGCAACTTGCTTCCATTAATGACAAGATACTACGGTAAAGGGGACAAATTGATTTTACAAGGACAAGGCGAAATGGTCTTTATTCGTGACAATAGAAATTAAAAATGAATGTCAACACTTACCCAAAGTCGTAGATTAGAGGTAAAATCATGATTTGTGCATGTATGAAAGTTGATGCCTGGCTGACCCTCTTGCATTGAGGACTCTGGAATCCGCCAAAGACAAACGCCAAACGTTAGCAGTAATACGAGCTTCAGATAACTTAATTAAGAAAATAACAGTATGGACTCTCTTCAAAAGATAATTGGTGATTTTGAAATTCACTCCGCTGAAGGGATTAGGGATTGTTTTGAAAATGGAATTGATCCCAATCAAATGTATAAAGGGAAGCAGCTCATTTATGAGTTGATAAATATGTATCTGCGAAGTCCGGATTTTAAAGAGTGCATCAAAGCATTTGTTGACTTTGGGTTGGATTTTGACGACAAAGTTTTGCTCGCAGTCTTACTTGACGATGCAGATTCGTTGGATAAATTCCTGACAAAAAACAACACACTGAAAGACAAACTTTATTCCTTCGATTGTGCTTTTACACCACTTTATGACGCATCACTCCTGCATATTTGTGCTGAATACAATCACTTAAACTGTGCAAAGATTCTAGTGAAACACGGGGCAGACATTAATGCAAAAGCCGGATTTGACATCCATGGATTTGGAGGACAAACTCCTATATTTCACACAGTCAACCAACATTATAATGCCTGTATTGATGTAATGAGGTTTCTTGTTTCGCAAAAGGCTGACCTGTCGATGACCATAAAAGGACTTATTTGGGGCAAAAGCTACGAATGGGAAACTTTTATCCCCTCAGTCAATCCGATAAGCTACGCCATGATGGGCTTGCTGCCGCAATTTCAACGAAAAGAAAAGGATATTTATGAAGTTGTGGCCATTTTGATGAAAACCGCTTACAATATCGAATACGATCCAATCAATATTCCAAACCTATACCTGAACAAATGAAGCACAAACCGCCAAAACGTTCATTTTATCAGAAAGAGAGCAGGCATTAACCCAATGAATAAAACGAATATAATAAACCCATATTTTGAAGCCAAAACCAAATGCCATTCACTAATTCACTATAAGAAAAATAAATGGTTCAAAGAATAGCACATATTGCTCTGGTAGTTGATGATTATGATGACGCTATTGAATTCTACACCCAAAAACTTGACTTTCAATTATTAGAAGACACCAGGTTAAGTGATGAAAAGAGATGGGTAATTGTAGCCCCTTCAGGATCCAAAGAATGTAGTTTATTATTGGCAAAAGCTGCAAATGAAATACAAGCCGCATTTGTAGGCAATCAAACAGGAGGAAGAGTTTTCTTATTTCTTTATACAGACGACTTTTGGCGGGATTACGAAAAATTAAAAAGCAGAGAAGTAAAATTTATAAGACCACCGCAAGACTTTGAATACGGAACTGTAGCTGTATTTGAAGATTTATACGGCAATATGTGGGACTTAATTGAGCCCAGAGAAAATAACAATGGGCTAAATAAATAATAGTCAAAAAAGCCAATCAAGTCGAAACTTCATGACTTTGATACAACGGCTGAAATAAAACAACGAACCGCAAACATTTTTTATTCTAAAAGTAGGGGCTTCCCGATTGTGGTGGGACAGGATTTTCTTCAATGAAAATGAAGTGAAGCATTCAAACTTTGTGCACCTAATGGAGTTTAGAACTAAAACTCTCCGTCTGCGCCAAACGCCAAAACGATAGTGGTATCCGTAAAAGACGACACCGAACCTGCAACTGAATTTAAAAAATGACAAAATATATGGCGACTGAAAAAATAATAAAGATCTGTAAGTTTGGGCACACATTCCATAAAAGTAGTGACTGTCCGTCTTGCCCAACTTGTGAAAAACTTAAGGAACCTGCATCAGGATTTTTAGCACTATTGAGCAATCCGGCAAGAAATGCATTACTTCATCATGGAATAGATACAATTCAGAAATTATCAGAATTTACAGAGAAAGAAATATTGAAAATTCACGGTATCGGAAAGGCTTCAGTCCCAACATTCCGAAAATCTCTCGAAGAAAACGGACTGACATTTAAACCAAACTTTGATAAGGATAAAACAAATTAAATTTGTTGAGCCAAAAGTAAATCCTGATATCCATCAAGTCATGTTACCCTCAAACCATCTCCCCATCCTACCATCAGCAAATCGGCACATCGCACCATCATACCATCAAATTAATAATTTCATGTCCAATAGCACATTGAGTACATTTTCTTTGATGGCAATATTCTGTTTTAAGATGGTTCAGTGCCTGTGACTGGGCGGCATTGAACACCTTCAAGGACAGTGATTTCCACTCTCTGATGATTTTGTTATTTTCCGGAGGTAATTTTTCCAGGATTTCTATAGCTCGTTCTTTGTAAGTCAGGTCGCCGGATTCCTGCCCGTACAAAAATAAAAGAGGGGACAGTACATTAATTTGCAGAATTTCTATCATTTGCTTGCCCAGCCCTTTATGCATTGGCTTACTGCTCTGGTCAAATCGATAGTGATCCTCCCAGTATTCATGCAATCTACTATTTGAAAACCCCGCAATCCAATCTGGTGAATACTCACCGGTTAATTTTCCAAATAATCCGGGCCATGTTCGCATAATACCCCCTAATTGCGCAATCCTGATCGTTGGAAAATGTATAGGTCTTAAACGGGCAAACTTCCACATAGACGGGTCTATGGGATGCAGGTCATATTTCTTTTGTAGAAACCTGTATTCATTTTTCAGATGATTGGGGTACTCGTCTTTAAAAGAAGATTCCAACAAACCGGCCTGACCAAATAATAAGGCATCGATTATCAAAGGCTGATCCCGGTTTTTATATATTATATGCACATGAATGCTCCTGGCTAACATCTCAAAAGGCAACACATTGACTCGTGAGCCCATATAGCGGGCCAACCAAATGAAAGTAGTCTGCTCCCAATCCATATTCTGATGAAGGAGTATCTGATGAAGCATCTGAACTTTTCTTTCCAATCTTTCTACCAACAGCGCATGCTGCCAGAGAGATATTTTTTCAGCATTTACCTTATCAATCCATCGGGCACAGGGAATGGTCAGATCATTGTTAAGCAAGTCAGCATATGTTTTTAATACGGAATCAGGAATTCTATCCTTAAGCCTGAGACAAGGAATAAGGCTTCCATTTCTCCGATACACATGACCATCACTTTCATAAACCACATGCAGTATAACATTATCATAGGCAGGATCTTCATCATGCTTGTGCTTATACCAAAGGGATGACAAAATATGCATTTCCACATTGCCTACCCACTCCACACCATTGATCCTGATTCTTGCATGTGAAAAATCCGGGCCGGCATCGATATTTTGAATGCCATACTGGATAATTTCAATGGTCTCACCCTCATCTGTCAGTAAAGGATAAGCCAAAAACTTTCTGGTTCTCCATACGTATTGCAGTAAATCCTCCCTGATTTCAGTTATAAAAGTCATTTCCGTTCATACACCTTGAAGGTGTAATGATAAGGATTTTTTTCATCAAGCTTGTGGTTTTCTTCGAATTTTAACATCCAATTATCCCAGTCAGGTGCAGGAAACCGGGTATCCCCATCCACTTTCAAATCAACTTCCGTCAAATACAGGCGATCCCAAAAATCCTGAGTCTGCCGGTAAATCTGTCCACCACCAATAATGAAACATTCCGTTTCACCATTATCATATGCGATGGAAAGCGCCTCCTGAATGGAATGAGCAATCAAACAATGAGAAACTATAAAATATGGATCTTTGGTAATGATAATATTGGTCCGGTTGGGAAGGGGTCGACCAATCGAATGGTAGGAAGACCGGCCCATAATCACGTGATGACCGGTAGTTGTTTTTTTAAAATATTTTAAATCAGCAGGCAGATACCAGGGTATTTCATTATTACGGCCTATGATATAGTCATGAGCTACTGCAACTATACAGGATACAATCATAGTACCGGTTTCTCTAGCAGGTTGGCATTAACCATCCGATCTTCCAGCCATTTTTTCGATGGACTTACTTCGCCTTTGAGATATTTCTCAATCATCAGGCCTGCAATAGGAGCAGCATATGAGGCACCCCAACCAGCATTTTCAACAAAGACGGCAATGGCAATTTTTGGGTTGTCTTTCGGGGCAAATGCAAAAAAAACACTGTGGTCCTCCCCGTGGGGATTTTGAGATGTACCTGTTTTACCACACACTTCAATGCCTGCTACCTGGGCAATCCGTGAAGTGCCCCCCAGTACTGCTTTTTCCATACCATCGATTACCGGCAGAAAATGCTTTTCATCAATGCCTGTATAGTGTTTGGTCGTATACTTCTCTGGTAAAGATTTAATTCCGCTTCTGTATCCTTTAAGAAAATGGGGAGTTATATAATATCCTTTATTAGCAATGGCAGCTGCCAGATTAGCCATCTGAACCGTGGTGAACTCAAATTCACCCTGACCAATACCCAGAGAAATGGTATATGTTGATTTCCAGCCGGTTACTTCCGAACGGTAAACACGATTATAATAATCTGCCCAGGGAATAGAGCCCGGACTTTCAAATGTATAATCAATTTCGAGCTTTCTCCCCAGTCCAAATCTATCTAAATAAGTCATCAATGTATCCATTCCCATCCCAGCTTTTGTAAATCCATACTGATCTACAAATTCTCTGAACATTTGAAAATAATAGGCATTACAGGAATGCTGTATAGCCATCGGAATATTGGTTATCGGAGGGTGCCGGTGACAGCCCAATAGCCTGGAACCCAATTGATATCCCATTCTGCACGAAAATGAACGATTCACCGGCCAGGTGCCATGGTGTAATGCTATTGCAGATAAAACCGGCTTAAAGATGGATCCGGGAGGATATTTCGCGGTAACAGCGCGGTTGATCAATGGTTTATTGAGCTCATCAGAAACCAATTCTTTAAAAGTTCTATTCCGGGTATTGGTAAAACTGAGCAAGTTGGGATCATATACCGGAGCGCTGATCATGGTGAGGATCTCTCCGGTAGAAGGCTCAATGGCTACAATGGCTCCACGCTTATTTACCATCAGCCATTCACCATATTCCTGGAGATCCAGATCGAGTGACATGATCAGGTCTTCTCCGGAAACCGCAGCGGAATCCAACCTGCCATGGTTGTACGAACCAACATTTCTACCCAGATTGTCACGGAGTAAATATTCTATTCCCTTTTTACCTTTTAATTCTTTTTCATACTGTTTCTCCAATCCAATAGCACCGATCAGATCGCCGGGCACATATTCACTCCCTTCCATTTCCACGTCTTTGGGTTGCACTTCCATCAAATAGCCCAATGCATGCGCTCCACTCTTATGGGGATAAGATCTTACATTTCTAACCACCGGATAAAATCCGGGAAACTGATACATTTGCTCCTGATACCGGGAAAAAATATCGGGATCTATTTTATTGAGGAAGGTAAAAGGCGTGGATTTGCTATATTTTATATTGCTCCAGTCCTTGTTGATATTATCGATAAATGTCTGTTTGGAAATATTAAGAAGCTGACAAAATAAAGCTGTATCCATTTTAGGATTTACATTTCTGTAAATCACTTCTATGTCATAAATTGGATTATTAGCTACCAATATTTTACCATTGCGATCAAACATCATTCCTCTGGCAGGATATATCACGTTTCTAGAAAGGGTAGTCCGCTCCGCCATGTCCCTGTATTGGGAGCTGAATATTTGCAATTGCGCCGACTTTCCAATCAAAATGATGCCGGTAATCACAAACATGTAAATGATGATATATTGTCTGTCAGCGTACTTGTTCAATTAAATCTACTTTTTATCTGATTTCATTGTAAATATAACATACTCATACACCTTTATCAGTATTTATCACCAGAAAAAATGTTGAAAAAGAGGATGAAAAGCTTATAAAAATGGTTAAAAAACCATATGCATTTACGTTGTACCAAAACTTTTCCATGCTCTTTATAAAATTTTAAATCTATATAGGTTACAACCTCTAAAATACATTCTTCATCGGTTGCACCCATTCAAATGCTTTTTGGAACAAATGGGGAGCGGCCGCCAATATTTGACCGTGATATAAAAGATTTTCTTCACTACCTGAAAAATCGGTGACAACACCGCCGGCTTCTCTCACTATCAAAGTGCCTGCGCACACATCCCATATATTAAGAGTGGTTTCATAATACACTCCAAAGCGGCCTGAAGCAACATAGCATAAATCCAATGCAGCCGATCCCAGGCGTCGAATGTCACGGCTTTCTTTTAGAAATTGCTTAAAAACCAACAATGCCGTATCATAATCAAAAGACTTGGAGTAAGGGAAACCTGTGGCCGTTAAAACTTCATTCATCGTCTTGACGGTTTTTATTTGTAACCTTTTTCCATTAAGAGTAGCGCCCTCTCCATTTTGTGCAAAATACAATTCGTCTCTGCAAAGATCATATACCCACCCAATCACTACTTTATTCTTTTTCATAAGCCCAACCGATATACTGAATACTGGTATTTGCTCGAGATAATTTGTGGTTCCGTCCAATGGATCGATGACCCAAACCCATTCAGATTGAGACCGGGGCACTGTATTTTCTTCAGTAATAAACCCTGCATCAGGAAAAATTTTGCGAAGGCTTTCTACTAAAAATAATTCGGCATTTTTATCCACAAAAGATACCAGGCTATTCCAGTCTTTTTCTTCAATATGCTCTGAATTGACCCTTCCAAAATGAGAAAGTATTTCGTCACCACATTCTTTGATGACTTGCTCACATTGGGATTTCAGTAAAGAGGGGTTGAATGGATATTCTTCTTTCATAGGATCATCAGACATCATATGTGATTTCGGCGGTTTCAGACAATATTCTTGACTGACAAGTCAGTATGTATCCTTCTTTCACTTCATCATCATCCAGCGCATAGCAAGCGTCCATTTCAATGATGCCACCCAGCTTTCTGGCAAGGCAACTGCTACAGGCCCCACTTGTACATGAATAGGGTGGGTCCAACTTATTTCGGATCATGGATTCCAATACAGTTTCGGTGGGCAGTACTTCTACTTTATATTTAGACCCATGAATTGTAACATTACATTCTGCCGCAACCCCTTCACCGTTAGAACCTGCTTGTTCCGGCGTGGTAAAATATTCCTTTAAAATGCTGCTGGGCATCACTCCTCTTCGCTTCAAATGCTCTTCAGTGTGTGTAATCATATCTCCGGGTCCGCAAATGTAGTAAAGAGCAACGCCACTTCGGGATGGATGCTTTAAAAGAAACTCTTCGACCAATGAAGGATTTATTCTTCCTTTTTTCCCAGTCCAATCCATTTTCTTTTTACCCAGAAATCCACTGAAGCCCACCACACGCTGTTCTTTGGGGCGGCTCAGCGTATATTCAATATATAGTTGCCCCTCATGCTTTTTGAGCAGTGCATCCCATTTTTCTCTAAATATTATATCCCTTTCACTTCGACTTCCATATAATAAATATAACGTGCTTTGAGGTTCAAGTTCAAGGAGTGCATAAATCATAGACATGACCGGAGTGATACCGCTACCCGCTGCAAAAAAATAATGATCGCGATTCAGGTGATGATCCGGTTCTACAACAAAGCGGCCTTCGGGTTCAGAAATTGAAAGTGGTTCACCAGGCTTAATGGTATCGTGAAGATATCCCGACACTTTTCCCCCTTTTACTCTTTTCACAGTGAACCCTACCTCATCTTCAAATGGTGCAGTGCAAAGAGAATAGGATCTCCGGGTTTCACCATTTTCTCCCAAACGCACAGTGATGTATTGTCCGGGAAGATAATTCCTGAAAGCTTCAATATTTTTTTCGAAATAAAAGGTCTTCGTGTCGTGCGTTTCTTCAACAATTCTTTTTATCTGAACATCTCTAAATTCCATACTGTCACAACAAATTTGCTACGCTTCTACTGAAACATATCATTGAGGGAAAAGATTAATACTTTTACTCGAAAGCTGCAAAGAAACAAAAAGTTGGTAAAAATCACTTCATACTCAAAACGATTAAGTATGTTTAAATCCTCCTCTTTTGATAGAACAAACACACTGAAAATGACTGAGAATTAAAGATTGATCCTTCAAAATATGTATGTCATTTAGCTTGTCATTACCTTGTTACTAAATTCAAATCAAGGATAATGATTCGTCATTTTTGTTCTTTTCCAAATGTCTTATTGGCTAACCATGTACTGATCAATATACCATAAACAATAATTGTAATTGAACTGATTGGCATTAAGATGGCTGCAACCAGGGGGCTAAGCAGGCCGGTCACAGCAAAGGCAAGACCAACGGTATTATATAAAAATGAAAAAGCAAAACCTCCATACAATGCATATCGGATTCTCCTGGAGAATACAAACAGGGAATTCAATTGTGGGAAGGCGGTCGCAGCCAAAATGACATCTGATGAAGGAGTGAAGTTGTTAGCATCATCAGAAATGACCATACCCACATCGCTTTGTTTCAGAGCGCCTGCATCATTTAATCCATCGCCTATCATCACTACCTTTTGCCCTGCTGATTGAAGTTTATTGATGTACTCCAGTTTATCTATGGACTTTTGTTCAAATAAACATTCTGTTTGATCTCCAAGCAATTGCTGCATCCTTTCTTTTTCAGCGTGATTGTCTCCTGACAACAAACCCAATTTATATTTACCGGCAAGGTTTTCAACGATTTTTTCAATCCCCTCCCTGAACTGACTGGTAAATACAAATGACCCCGGCACATCCCCATTGATCTCAATGATTACCTCCTGGGAATCTGTCTTGCCATCAATTCCAAAAATAAATGTCGCTGAGCCCATCCTGATCATATGATCTCCAATTCTTCCCTGAATTCCCAGGCCGGGCAATTCCTTAAAAAAATCAATATCAGTAATCGTTCCGTTAATACTTTTATGAATACTCATACTCAATGGGTGCGAAGAATGACATGTGAGTGATTTCACCAATGATTCTTCAAATACGGTGAGAGGACGCCCTTCGTATTGTACTTGTCTTCTGGCATTGTCTGTGATTGTACCTGTTTTATCAAAAATGATTGTATCAACATCCTGGAGGTTTTCCAGCGTCTTGACATTTTTAATGAAAATGCCATATTGATTTAAAATTCTCAAACCATTTCCATAAATAAACGGAACAGCCAAAGCCAACACACATGGGCAAGCTATGATTAACACTGCAGTGAAGGCATTGAATGCCATACGCCCATCTATTGGATACCAGAAACCTAATGTTATCACTGCAATTACCAATATAGCCAAAGTAAATTTTCGTGCTACCGCATCAATGAGGGTGGAGGTTGTACTTTCTTCTGTCTTATTAAATACACTATTATTCCATAAACCTGTAAGATAACTTTGATCAATGCGTTTGGTCACTTCCACCCTGATGGCTGCCCCTTTCTGCTTACCCCCGGCAAATATTGGATGACCCGGATCGACATAGACTGGATTGGACTCTCCGGTAACAAAACTATAATCGATTCGGGCATGCCCATTTAACAAAACTCCGTCACAAGGAATGATTTCTTCATTTCTTATCATGATCTCCTCATTGACTTTGATTTCGCTTATAGGTGTGGGTACCCAGTTATTATTTTTCCAGACATTGGAAGAAACCGGAAAATATGATTTATAATTTCTGTCAAAGGAAATGGAATGATGGGTATAGTTTTGGAACCATTTTCCTATCAACAGGAAAAAAATAAAACCCGCTAAACTGTCCAGATAACCTTCGCCGGTATTACTGATTATTTCATAGATGCTGCGAAAGTACAATGTCAACATCCCCAAAGCGATAGGTACGTCTATACCGGGATTCTTATATTTAAGAGAGTAAAATGCAGATGAGAGGTAATGACTACCAGAATAAAATAATAAAGGAGTGGCAAGGAGTATCATTAAGTATCCAATGAATGATCCAATATAGTAGTCTACCTGCCCCAGATATTCAGGAAAACTAAGTAACATGATGTTGCCAAATCCAAATCCGGCTAAACCCATTTTATAAAGAAGGGATCTGTCCTTTGGTAATCTCTCAATGTTTTTATCGGCATCCACCCACCGGATAGTAGGATCATAACCAATGGAGTCCAGCAACTCAGCCAACTCGCGAAGTGATATTTTTGTTTCATCGAAAAGAATGGATGCTTCCTTTTCGAGAAAATTTACCCGTACCTGGTGAATACCTCCATGCAACAATTGCAGGTTTTCTAACAACCAAATGCACGATGCACAGTGAATGGCAGGCAATCTCCATGTAATCCGATGATGTCCCGGAATCCTGCTGGATAATAAAAGATCGGCTACTTCAGGCTGCTCCAGGTATTCAAATTCTTTTTTCTTTCTATTCTTAAAACTACTTCCCGGTCTAGATTCAATACTGTAATAACCATCCAGGCCATTTTCGTTGAGAATATTGTATACGGTCATGCAACCATGGCAACAAAACACTAAATCGTTGGCATGAATGTGATCACTGTGACATTCATCGCCACAATGAGTACAGAGCATTTTTTTCTGAGTGGATGGATTCAGGAAATTGTTGAGTTAAATGGTAAATAATCATTTAAATTATGAATGGCAAAAGAATAAAAAAAGATTGAGCGATGCGATGATAATAATCATAAAGTACATTGATATGAGTCAATGGCATGGGAATTTGTCCAAAATATCTTTGCACCATGATTTTTAGCGATTTAGTTGAAATGAATAGTAATAATATTCCAATGTACAATTCATATCCTCCTCTTCCTCATTGGAATACGGGGTTGATATCAAAGTCTTCCTGGTATCAGTCGCTAGACCACCATTTGCGCAAGAACAGAGGGATTAGTATATATATTCATTTGCCTTTTTGCGAAAAGTTGTGTGCATATTGTGGATGCAATCAAAGAACAACATCCAATCAACATGCAGAACAATCCTACGTTGATACTATTATTGCCGAATGGAATACCCTCTTGAATAACCTTGTTATTACGCCAATCATCCGGGAAATCCATTTAGGGGGAGGAAGCCCAACTTGTTTCTCTCCAAAAGAATTAACACGGATGCTGAAAGGAATCATCAACCATCAGATGGTTGTACCCACAGCCAATATGGGATTTGAAGCCCATCCGTCAACTACCCGGTTTGATCATTTAATTTCTCTAAGAGATTTCGGGTTTGACAGAGTGAGTTTAGGGATCCAGGATATTTCTTCGGTGGTTTTAAAAGCGAACAACCAAGAACAAATTAAGGAGCAAATTGAGAAAGTGACGTTTTATGCAAGAGCTTTGGGTTACAAATCAGTGAATTATAACCTTATCTATGGTATTCCATTTCAATCAGCAGATCATATGCATTCCACCATGGATTATGTAACTAAGCTTCGTCCCGATCGCATAGCATTATACAGTTATGAATATGTACCTTGGAAAAGTAGGGGACAACGAGCATTCACCGAAAATGATTTCCTCAAGAGCAATGACAAATACCTTTTGAGGGAAATTGCTGATCAAAAACTCCTGGCCAATGGATATATCAATATTGGTATGGATCATTACGCTTTGCCTCATGATGATTTGGCTCAGGTAAAAATTCAAAGGAATCTTCATCGTGATTTTATGGGCTATTCCATCCACCACAATGCAGTTACATTAGGATTAGGGTCTTCAGCCTTTAGTTCTACACCGGATATGTTTATACAGAATCATAAATCCGTAGAAGAATACCAACAATGTGTTAATAATAATATTTGGCCTGTCAGTCAGGGACATATTTTGTCTGCAGAGGATCGAATGGTGAAAACAGCCATTCATGAATTGATGACAATGGAGCGTCTGGTGTATAAAAAGGGGAGCGCACTTGATCGCTTAATTCAAAGCAGAAAATCAGTATGGAACCAATGGGTTGCTGATGGTCTTTGCATTATGGAAGATGAAAAAATTATAGTTACACCCAAAGGCGCTCTGTTCATTAGACAAATATATTCAACTCTTGACCCGAATATTCAATGTGAACAGAATCAAAGATCCGCTTCAGCAAAACAATATGTTGAATGAAATATGTAAAACTCTTTCGAAAAGTGTTTTCCACTCATTAAAATTTTCCCTATGGCTATTTAGACTAATTTAAAATAAATGAATACATTTGTGGTCTGATTATTTTAATATGAAGGGACAGATAATCGCAAGCCAGGATCAACCCATAAAATTTCCCTGCCCTATATTTATAGTAGAGGGAAAAAAGATGAAAAAAAAATGTTGCAAAAAATTTAAGAAAGGGAAGCGATGTGATCGATGTCCTGGCAAAGGGTGCTGAATTGCTATTTGCATTCACTGAATTTCACCGATTCAAACAGTTATCTTCGAAAAGTATTTTTTTTAAATTCCATTTTGGATCACAAAGCTTTTGCCGTTACAAATTTCTATTTTACTTTAGTGTTTAAACAACTTAAACTCTTCACACTATGCAAAGGATGATTGTTACTATATTATTCATAATCACTTTCACTGCCGGCATTATAAGTCAGCAGAGTGAGCTTTATTCTGCCATTGCTCAGCAAGCTGAAGAGATGGAAGGTCAGGTAATTGAATGGAGAAGACATATACATCAATATCCTGAATTGTCTAACCGTGAATTTAAAACGGCAAAATATATAGAGAATCATTTGAGAACATTGGACATGGAGGTCTTTACCGGAATAGCCAAGACAGGTGTTGTGGGTGTATTAAAAACTGGAAATCCTGGTCCTGTTGTAGCATTAAGAGCAGATATGGATGCTTTACCTGTCAGAGAAAGGGTCAATATTCCTTTTGCATCGAAAGAAGAGGATTATTATCTGGGGCAGAAGGTTGGTGTAATGCACGCCTGTGGTCACGATAGTCATGTGGCTATGTTGATGGGCGCTGCTACCATATTATCCTCTATGAAGGATCGATTGAAGGGGACGATTGTTTTTGTTTTTCAACCGGCAGAAGAGGGAGCTCCTCCAGGAGAAGAGGGTGGAGCCAAATTGATGGTTGATGAGGGAATCATTGAGCGGTTCGGTATTGATGTATTTTTTGGTCTTCATATATCATCAGTTCTTGAAACTGGAAAAATCATGTATAAACCCCTGGGAATGATGGCTGCTGCTGATGTTTTTAATATCCGGGTTGTAGGAAAGCAGACACATGGGTCCACACCATGGACCGGCATTGATCCCATCACTGTTTCAGCACAGATTATTTTAGGATTACAAACCATCATTTCAAGACAGACTGAACTTACCAAAGAAGCGGCAGTCATCAGTGTAGGAAAGATAACAGGAGGTGTTCGAAATAATATTATTCCTGAAGAAGTGGAGATGACCGGTACTATACGCACCCTGGATACGGTCATGCAACGCATCATTCATGAAAAAATAGTAAGAACCGCTGAAGGTATTGCTCATAGTGCGGGCGCAACTGCAGAAGTAAGTATAATTAGGGGGTATTCTGTGACTTTCAACAGTCCGGAACTGACAGCCCTTGTATTGCCTACTTTGGAATATACGGCCGGAGAAAAAAATCTAATCGTGACCCGGCCGATCACTGGTGCGGAGGATTTTTCTTTTTTCGCCAATAAGGTACCTTCTTTTTTCTTCTTTTTAGGGGGACGTTCTCCTGAAACAAATCCAATGGAAGCGCCACCTCACCACACCCCTGATTTTTATATAGATGAAAGCGGATTTGGATTAGGTATTCGGGCACTTTGTAATTTAGCCATTGATTACGCGACTGGGATCCATATGAAAATGGAAGGACAATGATTTCGACTACTTTGTATCCTTGATACTGCCATTGCTCCCCTCGCGATAATGCAGCACTGAAAATCGGTTTATTTTAAAAATGACCATTTTTTATTTTTCAAGTTTTTTTTCATTTTACCAAAGCAGACATGTTGAGGTTCTCTTTTATATGCCCGTCTAAAATTTGTAATCTAAGCCAAACGTTCCTTATCATTGTTTGAAATGTAAAATCAACAGGTATGAAAAGAATCTTGATTGTATTGGGCATCCTTGCCATGACTACTGGAATGGTAGCGCAAAGCATTGATGAATACAGGGAGCAAAGAAGGGAACTGAGAAACCAAATCAGAGGTCTTCAAAGTCAAATCAACAGTTTGCAAGCCGGTGTTGACACTTTAACAGAAAAAATAGACATTCTTACAGGATGGAGACTGGGATACACCGGAATATTTGGCTTTAAACTTTCCAGTTTTAACAATTGGATAAAAGGTGCCAACCCCAATGCAGTCTCATCCAATATCACAGGGGTAATTACAGCACATGCCCATAGAAAAACTGACTTGTTTTTTTGGAGAAATAATCTCAATATTAATCTTGGCTGGCAAAAGCTTGACCTGAATGGCACGGAAGAAAGTGCCAGATTCCAGAAAATTGCCGATGTTTTGCGTATCAACTCACATATAGGCTCACGACTTAATGAGGAATTTGCCCTTTCAGGAATGTTAGAGTTTAATACAGCAATGTTGGAGAATTTTAATAACCCTGGAGTGTTGGATGCCGGAGTAGGATTCACATGGTTGCCTGTGCCCAGTATGGTGCTTGTCGTTCACCCAATAAATTATCATTGGGTATTTGGAGACAATCCCGATTTTAATAATGCTGTAGGTATTAAATTTTCCGGAGATTACTCTTTCAAATTACCGGCAGGAATTCGCTGGAGAACCGTTTTAACCGGATTTCTCCCTTATAAGGATAAAGCCCCATCACTTCGGGAATATACATGGACCAATAATGTTGTCTTTCCTGCATGGAAAGGCATTGGCATCGGCTTAGACTATTCATTAAGAAATGCAGAAGTTGAATTTGCAGGTCTGCAATACTTCTTTGTTTTAGGAATATCGTATACATTGACTAACTCTTAAAAATATATTTAGTGAATGTTTTTGTCTAAATAACTTAAAATAGCCTCAAATGGCTAAACAACATAAGAAAATGACAATTAGAGAAGCATTGATGACAGATTTGGACAATTTAGCTGAATTATTCGACCGGTACCGGATTTTTTATGAAAAACCCAGTGATAAAAATGGAGCCATGAACTTCATTAAAGAAAGAATACAGCTTTCGGATTCAAAAATTTTTGTCGCCGACCATGGGATGAAAGAATTGATAGGATTTGTACAGTTGTATCCTGTGTACTCATCCACACGGTTGAAACGGTTGTGGTTACTGAATGATCTGTATGTATTGCCCGAAAAGAGAGGGTTAGGCATATCAGTATTGCTGATAGAAAAAGCCAAAGAATTAGCCAGGGATACCCATGCCGCCGGATTAATGCTTGAAACAGCTCGCGACAATATCATTGGAAATAATCTCTATATTAAAACCGGATTTAAGGAAGATCGTGATTTTATCCATTACTTTTGGGATATCGATTCATAAGTCTTGTATTGTAATTTGTTTTCTTTTAATTCATTCATTGCATGCATATTGTAGCTTTTGCTATCAAACTTAACAATCTGATCCATGTTCATATTAAATAGTTCCCAACATAAATTTTAATTATCTTGAATCTTTGAAATTTATCCTTTTATGTTTAGAACTATGGTATATTTCTGAATGAAGAAATATAATTCTGAATATAATTTCACTTTTTTAGATTTTTTCATATGAGATTACTTTATATCATTGCAGTGATACTCCTCATTTTATGGGCTGTTGGATTTGTTGGTTTTGGGATAGGAAAATTGATTCATATCCTATTGGTATTGGCGTTGATTGCCATATTGTTGCGAATAATCCGCAGGGGGAAGATTTGAACATTTTTGAGAATATAAAAGAAAGCAGGGTTTAACTATGGTCACCAGATTGAGATTTTTGGTTTTTGTAGATTTTTCTGCCAATTCTGAATCAATCATTCGGACTGCCCATTCATTGTCTTTGGCATTGGGAGCAGAATTGATATTTATACATAAAATTCAATTATTGGTTCCTGCCATGGCTGGAGCTGCAGGGAGATCTTTAATTGCTGAAGAACAGAAGAACGAAGCCATAGGTCAATTAAAATCTCTGGTTGAGCCTTTAATTAAAAATACCAGAGCNNCTTGGATATTTACAGGATTAAAAGGGGCCGGCCCATTGAAGAAAATTTTCATGGGAAGTACAACCACCAAAATTGTTGACCATACCCAGCTGATTTCTTTGGCTATTCCCATGCAATATTCAAGTTCATTGCCGGAAAGGCTTATCATTGCCCTACATTACAAATTTCCAGTCAACACTGACAAACTTAAACATCTGCTTTCCACTTTCTCCTCTATCGTAAGCCTTTTCACTTTCCTAACCATCGTGAATACCGATGACGATTCAATAAAAGCTACGGAATATTTGGATCAAATACGAAGTTTTATTCCTGGTATTCCTTCTGATAGCGTAATTTTTAAAGGGAATGAACCCTTGCAGAATATCAAAGAATTTATGTTAACTAAAAATAACGCTTACCTCGTTTTACAACAAGGCTCACGAAATTTTACAGACATTCTTCTTAGAAAATTTTTAATTAACGAATTGGTATACAAATCTTTACACCCTTTAATAATTATTCCTAAATGAATTGGATATCTACTCTTGCGGAAAATCCATTTTATGAGTTTGCGATCATTCTGTCCCTGGCTGCCATTTTAGGCTCAATCGGACAATTATTGAAGCAGCCACTTATTGTAGTATTTATTGCATTGGGCATTCTAGTGGGACCGGCATTCTTAGATGTTGTAAAATCAAAAGACAACATTCACTTGTTGGCAGAAATTGGGATTTCGGTTTTATTGTTCATTGTGGGTTTGAAACTTGACCTTCGCATCATTAAATCGGTAGGGAAAATTGCACTATTGACCGGGATGGGCCAGGTATTATTTACTTCACTTTTTGGCTATATTATCGGGATTCTTCTCGGTTTTTCTCCACTGCATAGTTTTTATATAGCCGTAGCGCTTACATTTTCAAGTACCATCATTATTGTTAAACTGCTATCCGATAAAAAGGAAATTGATTCACTACACGGGCAGATAGCAATTGGCTTTCTGATTGTTCAGGATCTGGTCGTCATATTGGTTATGATCATATTATCGGCGATGCGATCCAGTGAAGGCACCACACTCACTTATGATATTATAAAAACCGTAATCGCCGGAATCATCCTGGTTTCAGCTACATTGATATCCACGCGGTGGTTTTTACCCTCATTAAGTGCATTTCTGGCCAAATCCCAGGAATTACTAATTTTATTTGCAATAGCCTGGGCAGTGCTACTTGCATCGGTTGGTGAAATCATTGGCTTCAGCGGAGAGGTCGGAGCTTTTTTAGCGGGAGTAAGCCTTGCTTCTTCCGAATTCAGGGATTCAATCAGTAGTCGTTTGACCAGTATTCGGGACTTTTTATTGTTGTTTTTCTTTATCAATTTGGGTGCAGAATTAAATTTAAGTGTCATAGGTAGCCAGGCATCAGCGGCTTTCATTTTTTCCATATTTGTACTGATTGGCAACCCGATCATTGTGCTAATCATCATGGGCATGATGGGCTATAGGAAAAGAACATCGTTTTTGGCCGGGTTAACAGTAGCCCAAATCAGTGAATTTTCCTTAATTTTTGCAGGTTTAGGTCTTGCCGTAGGACATATCACTGAAGAAACAGTGGGATTAATTACTTTGGTTGGTTTAATTACCATCGGACTATCTACTTATTTAATCTTATACTCCCATCCAATTTATGAAGCCATATCTCCTTTTCTTCATATTTTTGAAAAGAAAAATTCATTTAAAGAAGATCATCACCCCACTTTGGCTGCCGAAAAATATGACCTCATCATTTTGGGTTATGGTCGCTTTGGTAAAAGCCTGGGTGAAATGCTGCAACAGCATCCGGAGATCAAATATTTAGCCATAGATTTTGACCCGGAGATAGTCAAAATATGGCAGAAAAAGAATAAAAATATTATTTACGGTGATCTTGGAGACCCTGACTTACTGGATCACATTCCCTATTTGGATACCAAAATCATAATAAGTACAATTTCCGACTTTGAACTATCCAGACAATGGGTTGACTCATTAAGAAAATCAGATTATAAAGGTAGAATTTATGTTTCTGCTTCCTCAGAAAAAGAATATCATGAATTAAACCAATGTGGCGCTGACTTGGTCTTATTTCCACAACGGATGGCAGCAACCAACTTTTATAATGATCATCTGAAGAAAATAATTTGATGGAAAAAGTAAAAAGCTCTCTTTTGAAATAGCTATAAACAACTCACACAAAATTTCATATTAAATTTTAAAAAATGAATTTCAAAACACTCCCATTATTGTTTGCATTGCTGATTTTTTCCTCTTATTCCTTTGCACAAAAACGAAAATTACCTGTCGACACTGTAGTTGTTACTAACCACAAGGTGACCGTGAATGGCGCCACTTTCAACTATACCGCTGAAACAGGCACCCAACCCGTTTGGGATGAGCTCGGTATGCCCATAGCTTCTCTTTACTATACTTACTACACTCGTGATGATGTACGAAACCGTGAAAACAGGCCTTTGCTCATCTCTTTTAATGGAGGGCCGGGTTCAGGTTCAGTATGGATGCATTTGGCTTACACCGGCCCCAGGATTTTAAAGATTGACGATGAAGGTTACCCTGTTCAACCTTATGGTGTAAAAGAAAACCCCTATTCTGTTCTGGATATTTGTGACATTCTTTATGTCAATCCGGCGAATACAGGATATTCCAGGACTATACCGGAAAGTGGTAAAGAAGTGGATCGAAGTAAATTTTTCGGAATCAATGCCGACATTGCTTATCTGGCAGAATGGATCAATACTTTTGTCACCCGGCACAATCGCTGGTTGTCTCCCAAGTACCTTATCGGTGAAAGCTATGGAGGTACCCGGGTGGCAGGATTGGCTTTAGAATTGCAAAACAGGCAATGGATGTATCTGAATGGCGTCATCATGGTCTCTCCTGCAGATTATAAAGTGATTCGTAATGATGAACCTGTGGCATTGGCATTGCATTTTCCTTATTTTACCGCTACTGCCTGGCATCATGGTATGCTCCCACCTGACTTGCAGCAGAAAGACTTGCTGGATGTATTACCTGAATCAGAACATTTTACCATCAATGAATTAATACCTGCTTTAGCCAAAGGGGGCTTTATTGATGATGAAGAAAGAAATAGCCTGGCTTCTAAAATGGCAAGATTGTCAGGACTCACAGAAAAAGAGATTCTCCAGCACAACCTGGCTGTCCCGACCCGTTATTTCTGGAAAGCGTTACTAAGGGACAAAAGCGGTCACAATGTCGGTAGATTGGATTCCAGATATTTAGGCATTGACCGGCAGGAAGCAGGTGTTGCTCCCGATTACGCCGCTGAGCTAACTTCCTGGCTGCATTCATTTACTCCCGCCATTAATTATTATCTGCAGGAAGAGTTAAAATTTAAGACTGATATAAAGTACAACATGTTCGGACCTGTTCATCCATGGAACAATGAAAATGATAATACCCGTGATAACCTAAGACAAGCCATGGCACAAAACCCTTACCTGAATGTAATGTTTCAATCAGGTTATTATGATGGTGCTACTACCTATTTTAATGCCATCTATACAATGTGGCAGATGGATCCATCCGGAAAATTAAAAGATCGTCTTAGTTTTAAGGGGTACAGAAGCGGCCATATGATGTACCTGAGAAAAGAAGATCTTAAAAGTGCAAATGAAGATATAAGAGAATTTTTGCAAAGAACTTCCAATACAGGAAAGTCTGCAAAATATTGATGGATTTTTAATACTATTTGACTGAATGAATTGATCCATATTGGTGTCTCTGGCAAACAGAGGGACCAATATGGGTTTTTGAACCGCAACATTATTTACTTCTCATTCACTTTTAAGAATATTTTTGTACATTACGTTACAAATCCTTCTTTCGGATGCTGGAATTATTTAGAAAGAATATATTTCTTAATATGGTTCTCCTTTTGCCATACATCGTATTGGTTAGGCTGGGAACTCTTATTTTTCCGTCAAGATATTATTACACTTATGATGAAGGAAATGTCTTGCTTGAGTATGTGTATGGATTGTTATCTACGCCAATCAGCCAAAGTATTTTGGCCATTTTATTGATTTACATTCAGACTTTGTATATCAACAGGATCAGTATCAACAACAAATTGGCGCTGGATGTCAGTTATTTTGCCGGGGTATTGTATGTTTTGTTTACATCACTTACTCCGGATATTGCTACATTTTCTCCCATTTTAATTGCAAATACATTTGTCCTCCTTGCTGTTTCCAATTTGTTTAAAACTTATAAAAACTTAACGGCGAAAATTCAAATTTTTAATGTAGGTTTTTTCTTATCCATCGCTGCATATTTCCATAAACCCTATATATTTTTCTTCCTGTTTGCATTTATAGGATTGATGATATTACGGTCTTTTAAATGGCACGAAAGACTGCAATACTTCAGTGGGTATGCAGTTTTTATATTTTTGGTTTCCGGTCTATATTTTTCCATGGGAATTAAAATATCTGACTCTATACAGAGTTCAGTAACACAGTTTGGACTTGTCATTTTTCGCCCTATTACATTATCAGAGGGAATTACCTTAGGTGTATTTGCGTTGATGCTTGCCTTTATCATCCTGAACTATAATACCTATATTGGCAAAAAGAATATTCAGGTACAAAAGATGATCGACCTGTTGTATTGGTTATTATTGGCGTCACTGCCTATGGCTTTGTTTTCTGCTGAAATATTTATCGTTGAATTGAAAGTCCTGGCCATTGGAATGTCTATGCTATTTGCACTTACATTGTCAGCCAACAAAAATGTTCTAACCAATGAATTTATACATATTTTGTTTTTAGGTATAATTACATACACTCATCTGTTTCATTAAGTAAATCTCACTTTGGTTTTTTTCTTTTTATTAATCAAATGGTTAAACTTTTTATAAAATACCTGAAGGGAAAAAATTTCAAACATAAATGGTGTTATTTTTGGAAATTCAAATATTCAATTCCAAAAAATACTGCATGAAATCAGGATTGATATTCCGCCGATTTTTTTATCTATTGATCATTCAGGGTTTTACTATTTTTTGTTTATCAGCCCAGGTTCTTGAACCCGTTAAGTGGAAGTTTTCAACAAAGTGGGTTGAAGAAAATACCTATGAGCTTATATTTACCGCAGACATCGCTAAAAGCTGGAGTGTTTATTCCCAATTTACAGGAGATGATGGCCCGGTTCCAACAGAAATAACATATGAAAAAACAGAAAATGCCGAGCTCAAAGGAGAATCCATTGAGGAAGGTAGCAGGAATGAAGGATACGACAAACTATTTGATACACACGTTATCAAATTTTCAAGTGATCAGCCTTATGTAATCCGGCAGAAAGTAAAAATCAATGCTGAAAAAGGAATTATTGAAGGTTATTTAACCTTTATGACATGCGATGATACCAAATGCCTGCCTCCCACGGATGTAGATTTTTCCTTCACTTTGAAAGGGAACTCTCAAAAAGAAAGTTCAGCAATGAAGGTTGAAAAAGATCCCGTTACAATCACAGAAATCGCATCATTGTCAGAAGGCACTAAAAACCAGCCTGGGGAAATAACTTTGAATCTTTCCCCAACAGAGAGGACAAATTTTTCAACTCCCGGTAAAGTGCTCGATCCGGTACAGTGGACCTACAATTATGAAAGGAATGATGACTCACATGCCGTCATAAAGTTTGTTGCTGTCATGGAAAAAGGTTGGACTGTATATTCTCAGTTTACTGACGACAAAGGTCCTGTTCCTACAGAACTTGTAATAGAGAGATTGGAAGATGCAGAGTTAGAAGGTCCTTCAATAGAAAATGGTCACAAAAAAGCAGGATTGGACCCATATTTTAAAGTGCAAGTGATTAAATTTCTTCATCACGAACCCTATACGCTACAACAAAATATAAAAATTACCGGTCCAAATCCAAGAGTCAGCGGTTATGTAACTTATATGACTTGTAATGACGAAACCTGTCTGCCACCCACAGATATTGAATTTGATTTACTTCTGAATGAAGATAGCCCTTTTCAAAACGATGCTTTGCTGTTATATGCCGGAAAAATTGAGAATACGGCAGAAGGAAAAACCATCGACCAGACGATACCAACCATTTTGGATTCTTATAAAGATCCGATATCCGACTGCGAAGAATCTTCAAATGAGAACTCAGGGTTTCTTTGGATTTTTATTTTTGGATTTGCCGGGGGGTTACTGGCACTATTGACTCCTTGTGTATTTCCTATGATCCCAATAACGGTATCCTACTTTACAAAAGATACAAAAAGAAATGGCTGGACTAATGGATTTATTTATGGAGTTTCTATCATAGTTATTTATGTTGCTTTGGGTCTGTTGATCACAATTTTATTGGGACCCGAAGCATTAAACAGACTGTCCACCAATTGGATTGCCAATACATTTTTCTTTTTAATTTTTATTGCTTTTGCATTTTCATTTTTTGGGTATTATGAGATTACACTACCCAGCTCCTGGACAACCAAGTCAGACAGCATGGCTGACAAAGGAGGGCTGATTGGAATCTTTTTTATGGCTTTTACCCTGGCATTGGTTTCGTTTTCCTGCACCGGTCCTATTATTGGTACGGCTATTGTCCAGGCTGCTTCAAAAGGAGAATACATAGGTCCTTTTATAGTGATGTTTGGCTTTTCATTAGCGCTGGCACTGCCTTTTGGATTATTTGCTGCGTTTCCTGCATGGCTAAATTCACTTCCCCGATCCGGAAGTTGGATGAATTCAGTAAAAGTTACTTTGGGATTCCTCGAATTGGCTCTGGCCCTCAAATTTTTATCCGTAGCAGATATGACCAATCATTGGGGGTTTTTAAGGTATGAATTGTTTATGGGTCTTTGGATTTTAATATTTCTAGGCCTTACTCTGTATTTATTTGGATGGATCCGGTTCCCACACGATAGCCCGACCCAAAAACTTTCATTGACAAGAGGGGCTTTCGCCACCCTTTTCCTGGTATTTACTCTTTATCTGGGCAAGGGATTTTTTATCAATCAGAATACAGGGACGTATAATACACTCACTCTGATGAGCGGACTGGCACCTCCCGGCCATTATAATTTTTTCCTTCCCCCACAAGATTTAGACCCTGCCATCAAGGAAAAATACCCTTCATTTTCAAAATGTGCCAATAACATTGATTGCTTTAAAGACTACTACGAAGGTCTGGCCTATGCAAAAGAAGTAAGCAAGCCAGTACTTTTGGATTTTACCGGTTATGGTTGTGTGAATTGCCGAAAAACAGAAGAACATATATGGGTAGAAGATAAAATCAGAAGCGCGCTCAATAAAGATGTGGTTCTAGTCTCTTTATACGTTGATGATGATGAAAAATTGGATGAAATTTTGATATCTAAAAGCAGAGGCAAAAAAATCAGAAATATAGGCAATAAATGGGCAGATTTCCAAATAGTAAATTTTGAACAGAATTCTCAACCATTATATGTGCTTATGACTCCAGATGAAAAAGTAATTAGTGCACCCCGCCCATTTAAGGAAGGAATTGAAAGCTATTTTAAATTTCTTGAATGTGGGTTGACTTCATATAAATCTATTTCCTCAGCCAACTAAATATTTGAGTTATGCCAAAAAAAATGAAGAAAAAAGGCAAGCCCAATGTCCATGAGGATTTAAAGGGTTTTGACATAAAAATCAATTCGTTTGGAGAAATGGAATCAAGCTTTCCTATTGACAGGATCAATACCTTCCTCAATGAAAATGTTGCAGATAAAAAGCTGTCTAACAGAGATTTGGAAGAAGAAGAGTAATGGCAAAAAACAGCCATTGTCATTCATTCTATTGGTTTTGAACTCTTTTCTGATTCAACATGTCTTTTCAAATTTCCTTCACTTCACTAAAAGGAAAATAAATTCATTTCGTTCTTATCAATAACTTCTCGTTTTGATGGATGATTTCCAAGGATTTCATGGTCAACTTTCGGAAGATTGTTAGTTTTGTATTAAAGTCCTGGACTTCGATTTATGACGAAAATGAGATCATTTTTATATCCTTTAGTATTACTGATGTGGATCACAGCTTGTCCATCTGTCATTTGGGCATGTGATGATGATCATGATCCTCCATTAATCTCAGCCATTCCAAAGGACGCAGCAATCAATTGTAATTCTCCCAATATATTGAACCTCCTGACCCAATGGTACAATAATAGTGGAGGAATGATAGCAAACGATGAAAAAAGTAATCCAGTACAATATTTTGGAATTCCTAACCTCCAAACGGCTATAGATCAATTTAATAGCTCTTTATTTTGCGGCAATACCAAGTCGGTCACTGTATTATTTTTTGCCACTGATTCATGTGGAAACAGTACGGATACATTGCCTGCCCGTTTTTACACTTTTGACAACAGAGGTCCTACCATAGTCAAACATGCAGAATCCAGAACCTATGCCTGTGCTACTGGAATCAGAGATACTCTGAAAAACTGGATAAGAAACCACGGTTTTAGCATAGCCACAGATGATTGCTCAAATGCCACCTGGTTCCGGTTTGCCTTTCAGGATAACAAAGGACAAGCAGGTGTAGGTCTGATATCCAGAGATACAATTCCTATACCCGATGGTATTTGTAACTGGAAAGTTGACGTTTCATTTATAGTTGTTGATGGTTGCAATAATCAATCCGTTACGACCGCTTCTTTTTCTATCATTGACACCATCAAACCCACCTTGTCAGAGTATCCTGCAGATATTACCATTTCATGTGAAAATTTGCCATTGACCAATAATATAAAGGGCTTGGATATCTGTACAAAAAATCCCATTTTGGAATATCATGAATCCTCGGATCGTCAGGGTACTGAAGATGAATGTGAATATTATTTTTATACAATAACAAGAACCTGGATTGTCACTGATAATTGTGGCAATTCGGATAGTCATACACAAATAGTCACAGTTATAGATCAGACACCTCCTGATATTCAAATACAAGATACCCTAGTCATTTCCTGCGATCTGATTGACGACCCCGAGGTAACTCAATCCTTATATACCATTACAGACCACTGTAGTGAAGTAGTTTATGAGATTTCCGACAGTATCATCGGTGAAGGTTGTAATTACACTATAGTCAGAAAATATTCTGCAAGAGATGTGTGTAACAATGATACTTCTGCTATTCAGATCATTCACGTCAGAGACATGACACCTCCTGAAGTTGAAGTTCCACATCAAAACTACTCCTATGTATGCAGTGATCTTGATTTCATTACTTTTTCTGAATGGATAGAATCCCTGGGCGGGGCGATTTATTCTGACAACTGTTCTGAAGTCTTTTCGTTTGTAGCTGTTAAAGGCACCTATGATTTGTCAGACCTCAGCACATTCCCGGGATTAATTCCAAACGATATTTTTACCACTTCATGCTCTTCTCTGTCACCGGGTATTGTTTTCAATGTGGCGCTTGATTTTGTATTTTATGACGCCTGTTTCAATTACACGGTGATCGAAGCTACATATGTGGTATTGAATGATGATACTTTTGAAATCCTTTCCTGTCCTGAAAATCAATTACTGGAAGTCATCCCGGGGTCGTGTGAGGCCCTGTTTTCACTACCTGAATTAGAATATGCCGGTGGTTGTATCAATTACGATCCTTTTATTATTCTTGAGGGAAAAGTTGGTTTTCTTACAGACAGTCTTGCCAGTATGCAAAACCAAATTGTTCTTCCCTTCCAACCAATAAATCCATTTGGTGTGTGGCCGGCTGATTCAGCTATATTGTATATTCATTTATATGATTGGGATATTGAACAGTTGGGGCCTTTCTTTTATCTGCTCTCCCCGGAAAATGACACATTAGCAACCTTTCAAATAGATGGTAAGGAATGTGTTTCAGAATTATTTACCTTAAATCTATCAGTTACAACGTTACAAAGATGGATGATCAATGGCAATTTTCAATGGATCATACAAATACCTTTGAATCTGGGGGAGGATGATAATGTGACGTTTACATGTGAAGAGATAAATATTGAGGGAAAAATTGAATTTTATAATAAGGCGAAACAGACCATCAGTAGAACCATTATTGTCAACGGAAATCCAATCTCTGCTGAACAGATCATGGCTATGGAAGGCATTATGCTTTCTACGGGAATCCATTTTGTTGAAGATGTTTCAACGGATTGTTCAGGTTTGTCCCGCTCCTGCAGTTATTCCGTGACTGTCCTTGATAATACACCCCCTACCATTGAATGTGTAAATGACACAATTTTGTATCTGCCTCCCGCTGCTTGTGAAATTGAAGTTTCAATCCCATTGAATAATTTCATTCTGGAAGACAACTGTCTTTTCAATAAAGTGTATCAAAAGCAAATGCCATTGACCAGTCAGGCTTCTTTATTAAGATTTTCATTGGTTGAAGAAATCAATACCTATACTTTAAATAATATCTCATTGTCATTTGATGAAATTTTCCCGATAAAGAACAATCAAAATCCTGCACTTTTGAGCATTGAAATGCTTGCAAATGTGATTGAAAGTGGAGAGTTTCTCCAAATTTTTGGTGAAGATGGCAATCTGATAGGAAGTATTACAGATTCTATCAGTGAGGAATGTAAGATTATCAGAAAATCGTTTGCAATATCACCACAACAAATTAATGACTGGGGCTTAGATGGAACAATACAGTTTACGATTTCCGATTTAAATCAAATCATTAGACCATGCAGTCCTGTCGGGCAAAATGGAACTGATGGAATGAGTTACCTGAGGGCAAGACTGGTTTATAGTGATGCTGAGTTGGAGTATCATGTTAGCGGAAGTGTCACTATACAAAATTCGGTTATACCTCATGAAGTGAACGAATTGGCTCTAACTCTTCCATTGGGCACTGCAAACATTACACTCTTAGTCAGAGATAACGGGGACAACTTAGATTCTTGCTCGTTTCTTATTGAAATCAGGGATACTTTTCCCCCTACTGTTTTATGCAAACCCGCTGTTATTTTTTTGGAGCCTTCAGGTACCGTTTCTTATGTCTTAGATCCTTCTATAATTGATAATGGGTCTTTCGATGGGTGTGGGATTGCAAGCAAAACCGTTACTCCAGCCTCCTTTGATTGTTCTCAATTAGGAGAAGAAGTACCTATAATACTTACAGTAACCGATTTGTCAGGAAATTCGGCAACTTGTACTTCTACAGTACAAATAAGAACCCGAGTGCTTGCACCATTTCATGAGCTTGGGATTTGCGATGTGGATACATTGCGCTTATTCGCCAACCTGCCTCCTCCTCCTGTACCCGATGCTTATTCTTTCCGATGGACCGGACCTAATAATTTTTCTTCTTTTCTGGAAAACCCTGTAATACCCAATGTCGGGCCACAAAATAACGGTACTTATGTTTTAGAAGTAACAGGTTTTGGAGGCTGTGTATCTTCAGGAACTGTTGAGGTCAATATAGATCAAGTCACTACACCGCGCATCATCATTGACCAAAATACTATTTGCAGAGGAGAATCTATACTTTTGAATGCAGAAGGTCAGGGTGGCAATGTAACATACTTTTGGTACGAAGGAATTTTTCCAAATGGCCTTTTACTAGAGTCGACAACAGCGCCCTCCCTCTTATTACATCCGATGCCCGGTCAGCATCTGTACTATGTAGTGGCTGAAAGAAACGGTTGCCTTTCCAGCCCTTCTCCATCCGTTATGATTATGGTAATAGAACCTCCCGAGGCCAGAGTCAATGACCAATTCATTTCAGTATGTGAAGGAGAAGCTATAGTATTAGGAACCGATGTGGGAGGAAGTAATTTTACATATCATTGGATAGGCCCTGCACAATTTCTTTCAACAAAACAGTTTCCTGACACCATTAAAAATGCTTCCTTCAATAATCAGGGTATATATTCTTTGGTAATTTCCAGAGGAGGATGCACGTCTGATACCGCTTCTGTTTTAGTAACTGTATTTAATAAACCCATTCGACCTCAAATCGAATCGGATGAAATGGTTTGTGAGGGATCCTCAATTATCCTTTCTGTAAATAATATACCAAATGGAGACCTGTACACATGGTATCAGGAAGGCGTATTCAGAACCACTACTTCTACCAATATTTTGACATTGAATAATGTTACGGTCAATAATGCAGCGGGTCATTGGACAGTAGTTGTTACTGATGGTATATGCGAATCCGATCTTTCCTTGCCAAAACTCATAAACGTTGACCAGCAAATTTCTATCAACGCAAGCAATAATAGTCCTGTGTGTTTGGGTGATACTATTGAATTAACCGCTTCATTTATTCCAGGAGCTTCCTATCAATGGAATGGCCCCGGAGGCTTCAACAGCATATCACAAAACCCAAGATCTACAGCAGGCGGAGGGATTTATTTTGTAACAGTGACCACACCTTCGGGCTGTTTGGCAGAAGCATCTACCACGGTTCGAATTGAAGAAGCTCCGGAAATCACTGCGTTAAGCAGCAATGCACCGGATTGTAGTGATGGGAGTGCCGTGGTTACATTTTTTCCTTCCATTTTTCCTTCAGGCAATTACATTTTCAAATGGACAGGACCTAATGATTTTATATCAGATGTACAAAATCCTTCCATTGTTAATGCAGGTGCTCATATCAATGGCATCTATACGCTTACAGTGATTGCAGGAAGTTGTATTTCTGAGCCCCGATCCGTCGAAGTTAATATTAAAAACAATCCACCTAAACCCATCATTTCAGGTGAATTGAATTATTGCGAAAACGATGATCTTTTTCTAAGTATAGAACCTTTTGAAGGCGCATCCAACTATATTTGGAATACGCCACAAGGAGTCAGGTTTACACAGTCCCCATTCCTTGCTATACCTTTTGTTGAAAGAGAAGATGGGGGCCTTTATTCCGTTGTTATTGAAAAAGATGAATGCAGATCACCTGAAAGTAATGAGGTCAGGATCGAAATAGGCTTTTTGCCATTCCCCCCAAGTGCTGCATCCAATGAACCTCTATGCCCTGGCAGTGATTTGCGTTTGCTCGCCTCTTCATTTAGTAATGTGACGTACAGTTGGACAGGTCCGGATGGTTTCAGTTCAAATCTCCAAAATCCTATTATTCCTAATGTGAGTATAAATAACCGGGGTGAGTATCAGGTTACTGTAATATCAGGAGGGTGTAGAATATCCTCTCCTTCGATTTTTGTTGATATTTTAGATGGCGCAGTGACTCCTGAACATGAGGAAGAACTTTACAGTGTATGCGGTGAATCAGGAGGAAATACGATTCTGATTTGTATTAACAATGTTATGACAGGTTCTGTAATTGAACTGTATCATGCCGAAAGTGGCTTGCTGTTGGGTCAAAGTCAATCGTCCTGCATCATCCTCAATGACTTTTCAAAATTAAATCCAGGAGGTAATCCAGTGTTCCTGATTGCTAAGGATGACCTTTGTACTTCACCTCCTTCGAGACAATTTACCATTTTAGTTGAAAATGTTCCTATTGTAGATGCAGAGGCAGAAGTGAATCCTATCTTCATTTGTGACGATCATCCGGTTACTGTTATTTCTGTAATCCGGCCCCCTGAGGTAATAGTATCCTGGGATATTATAGATTCTTATCTGGATATTGATGCCACCTCAGGTCATTTTACCAATGTTTCTGGAATCAGATTGGGTGAAAACAGGATTACACTTACCTATAGCACAGAATTATGTGGTGCATTCACTACCGACACCATCACCATATACAGAAATGAATTACCCGATGCGAGAAATGATATATTTACTTTAGAAACTTATGAAGAAACCCTGCTTCCTGTATTTGACAACGATATTTTTCCTGAAGATGCGGAAGTTTTTATTTCGTCTATGCCTGCCTTTGGAGAAATCAACATTGTTGCAGAGGGTATATTGTATATTCCTGATCCTCGCTTTGCAGGCACAACTACTTTTACTTACCGGATATGTTCAGAATTATGTGGTGACTACTGTTCTGAAGCCACAGTAGAAATCACAGTAGGGGATGTTGCAGAGTGTATGGCCCCCACTCTTTTCACTCCCAATGGTGATGGAATAAATGATTATTTTGCCATTCCCTGCCTTTCTTCAGGTCAATATCCTGGAAATAAACTTTCCGTATTTAACCAATGGGGACAGGTCGTTTTTGAAAGAGTCAATTACGAAAATGACTGGCAAGGCACAAGATCAGGCAATCCACTTCCTGAAGGAACATATTTTTATGTTTTAAATTTAGGAAATGGATCCGGAAATATTGCGGGATTCTTAATTCTGGAGAGATGAAAAGGTTTGCTATTCAATGGTTTTTTTTCGTATTCTTCGGATTGCTGTCTATGCACATATGCTCACAGCAAAGCCAATTGTATACACAGTTTGCCTTCAATAAACTGGCTCTAAATCCTGCATATGCCGGTAATAATGACCATTTTACCCTGACTGGCATTTACAGGGATCAATGGAGCGGTTTTCCCGGTTCTCCAAAAACTCAAAATCTGACTATCAATAGTCCCAGAATATTGTCCAATGCCGGATTAGGACTTAACCTGGAAAGATTTAGTGTAGGTATTACTCGTATTGTGAACATCAGTGGCCAATATGCTTATAAAATCCGGATGGATGATCTCACCTTGAGCTTTGGATTAAGTACTACTTTCAGGAATATGGTAAGAGATTTTACTGATCCCAGATTAGTGGCTTTGGAAGATATCAATAGGGATGGAGCTATTATAGCCGACCGGTTGAGCACATATTTGTTCAATGTGGGTACAGGTATATACATTAATAATGAGCGATTTTTTGCAGGGATCTCTACCCCGGGACTTTTAAAGACCGATTTGATTCTGACCACTGATGAAAAAGAAAGCCGATCCCCATTTGTACGTCAAATAAATTTTATGTCAGGAGGTATCATTCCTTTATCAGAAATGATTGACTTAACAGGGCAATTCTTGATCCGGTGGGCTGAGCAATCTTCAATTGGAGTTGATATCAATGCTGGTTTTTTATTGGACAACCGCTATCGTTTTGCTTTAAGTTACCGGTCTGGAGGCAGTAGTGTCGACATTGGAGAATCTTTAGGGTTAATTTTTGGTTTTGATATAGGAAAGCGGTTGATGATCGGCATTTCATATGATTATACTTTAACAGGAATACGTCAATTTGATCAGGGAAGTTTGGAGTTTTTAGCTGCTTACAAGATAATTGGAAGCGGGGAAAAGGGAAGAATTGCAAATCCCAGATATTTTTAGGAAATGAAGATTTTTCTGTACAAAATAATGATATTAATCGTATTGTATCCTGAACGGATCCATGTACAACCCGTCATTAATATACAGGTTGCGGAAAATGCTATTTTAATTCACGAAGATGAAATCAACACCTCCACCTATGAGTTTTCACCGGTCTTTTATGGTACGTATATTGGCTTTGTAAACGATCGGGGTAAAAGCATATATTACGACAAAAAGAAAAATACGCCTTTTTTTGATCTTTCATTTGCAGGAGCCAATACTGAAGGTAATCTTGCAAAAAAAGCAGCTTTTTCTCCAGCCATCACCACTGAAAATCAGGAAGGCCCTTTTTGTTTTTATGATAATGACCAGACAATACTTCTCACAAGATCAACCCGCGAACATAAAAACCTGTTGATCTACAAGGCCCAAAGATTTGACGGTCATTGGNNAGGAAAAGTTGAGCTGATGCCACCGTCCTTTCATGTTTGTCATCCTACAGTATCTCCTTCAGGCCATTGGCTCATTTTTGCTGCGGCCCCTATACAGGAAGGTTCAACCATGGATCTCTATATGGCAGAAAGGGAAGATAACCAATGGGTCAGAGTGAACAAACTACCTGACCATGTTCAATCACAGGCTAATGACTGGTTCCCCCGATTCATCAATGACAGTATACTGGTTTTCTCATCTGACAGAGATGGCGGAATGGGAGGATTGGATGTGTATGCCATCAAACATGCAAAAGAAGGTTGGACCACTCCACAACAATTTCCTTATCCTGTAAATACAGCATATGATGACTTTGGGCTGATTGCCTCTGAAGGAGTGGCATATTTTTCTTCCAATAGACCGGGTGGAGCAGGAAAAGACGATCTTTACCGGATTGAATTTGGAGGTGAATTGTTTTATACCCCCAAAAGTGATCAAATAGACCTTCATCTTTCTTTAAAGAATAAGCTGGGACTTGCCCCCATAGCAGGAGCTACTGTAGAAATTTTTCCCTTTGATTTAAGCAAGCTGGGTCAATCCATTTCCACATTAAATATTCAATTGGTAGATTCAGGCTCAAGTCCTGAAGAAATTATTTTAAAACTGCAGCCTTCTTCTAAAATACCCTCTGACGTTGGGGTAACCAATGAATATGGACGGGTTGTCCTTAAAATAAAAGAATTTTCTGACTATATTATTCATATCAAAGCAGATAAATACCTCTCATTGAAATCGCTGTTTAATGTAAGAGAGTTTGGTGAAAGTATTACTTTAGTTTTAGAGCCTAAAGAAGAACCCGCGTGGGAAGACCTGGTTTTCAATCCAATAGTAGAATTGGATGAAGGAGCCACGATTGTATTCGATAACATATATTATGATTTTAATAGTCACATCATTAAAGCTGGCGCCGCTATAGAATTAGATCAACTAGCAGATGCTATGATTGCCAACCCAAACCTGAATATCGAACTGAGCGCTCATACCGATTCCAGAGGATCAAGAGTCTACAACCAGAGACTTTCTGAAAGAAGAGCATTGTCAGCAAAAAATTATCTGGTTAAGAAAGGAATTGATCCCAACCGAATCCGTACCTTTGGATACGGTGAAAACCAAATAAGAAACCGTTGCAAAGATAGAGTTCCCTGCTCCGAAGAGGAACACAGATTTAACAGGCGAACCGAAGTTAAAATTATTAAGAAATAAATAAATGCAGGGAGGATGCAACCTTCACTCATTCGCATCGTCATTATTGCAAAGAGTTTTTGAGATTAAGTATTAAAAAATTCTTTTTAAATTTTGAAATAGTATTCTGGTCAACATATTAATAAAATAAAGACCTGGAAATCAATTAGAAAAACGAATTTTATTGCTGCTTTAAAGAGATTAACACAACCCAACCAGAAAAGCATTGAGGACACTTGAATACAAAGAAGAACTGGTTAGTAAACTAATAAAAGGAGAGCGTTCAGCACAGTTTACCTTTTATAAAACGTATGCTGATGCCATGTATAATGTATCTGTTCGTATTGTGAACAATCATGATGAAGCACAGGATATTTTGCAAAAATCTTTTATGGATGCATTCAATAATATTCATACTTATAATGGCAGCTCAACTCCAGGGGCGTGGTTAAAAAGAATAGTAATCAATAACAGTATTGATTATCTGAGAAAGCAAAAACCGGTATTTCAAGAAATCGACCATACCATTATTTCTTTACCGGATGAAGAAAATGATGAAGTAGATGTTCGCTACCAGGTAGATAAAGTGAGAAGAGCTATAGAATTACTTCCGGATGGATATCGTACAGTGTTGTCACTGTATTTATTAGAAGGCTATGATCATCAGGAAATTGGAGAAATTCTTAATATAACTGAATCGACTTCTAAATCACAATACAGCAGAGCAAAACTTAAATTGAAAGAATTATTGAAAGAATCAAAATACAGCACCACCTGAGCAGACTAATTTAATCTAAAGGAATTGAATAAAAAAAATGAAAAAATGAAAAAGGATAGACTCGAACAATTTATAATTGAAAACCGGCATGAATTGCAAGTCCATAGGGCTCCTGATCATATCTGGCAAAACCTGGCCAAAGAATTGGATAAATCCGAAAAATCATCACATGGAAAAAGTCCATTCTTTTATTTTATCAGTGGCATTGCAGCATCCATTGCTTTGGTGATTACCGCCATTTTTGGATATCATGTTGTTCAAATTAATACCAATAAAGTATACAAAGAAGAAATTACCATGATGAGGGATTTTCAGCAAAAGGAAAATAATTATGTAAAAATGGTCAATAACAAACTGACTTCTCTCAAAGGCAGTAATATCGACCAGTCACTTGAATATGATTTATTGCAATTAGATGCCGTATACCAGGAATTAAAAGCAGAACTCCTCTCCTCTCAGAGTGACAATCTTGAAGCTATTATTTCTGCGCTCATCAACCATTATGAAACCAAGCTTGAAATCCTTAAAACATTAGAAGATAAACAATCTGAATCTCTAAACACAACGGAAAATGAAAACCTCAACATTTAATATTTTATTACTCATATTTGGCAGTTATTTTCTTTTTTCTTTTTCACGTCAAAGCGACGAGGCTGAAAAGATAATCAGAAAGACATTTCAGGTGCATCCTCAAACTGCTCTTCACATTATCAATAAACACGGCAACATTGAGATTTCGCACGGAAAATCCAAAGAAATCAATCTGGAGGCCAGAATCATAACGAACAGCGGAAGCAAAAGTGCCCGCGAAACCTTTTTGAAAGAAAGTTCAATAGATTTCAGCACCCAGGGACATCATATATATGCAGTTAGTAATCCCAAACAAATGAATAAAGGAAAATACTGGTGGAATAGAATGTTGTCCTCTCCGGTGGGTTACGCAATCCATTATAAAGTGGATGTGCCTGCCAACCTTGAACTTGAATTGGATAATAAATATGGAAATATCGTAATGGGAGATCATACTGGAATTATAAACCTAAAAAACAGTTATGGAAATATTGAGGCCAATCACCTCGAAGGTCAGGTTACACTGGACCTAAGGTATGGAAAAGCAAAAATCACCTCTATCCAGGATGGTAAGGTAAAACTGGCATATTCATCTCTTGAGCTGGAAAAAGCACCTACTGTTGAATTCAATTCAAAACAATCCAGGGTACAAGTAGGTGAGTCTTCTGATCTATCTGTGTTCAGTAAATATGACAAATATAATATTGGGACAGTAAACAGCTTGTTTAATGAAGGAGCTTATGACAACTTTAAAGTATCTCATGTGGACAGAATTAAAACCATTACCCGATATTCAACTTTTGATATTGAAAAATGTGCAAATAAGATCGAATCCGATATGGCTTATGGTTCAATTAAAGTACACCAGATTTCACAGGACTTCACGGGAGGAAATATTCAAACCAAATACACTAATGTATCTTTCAAAGACCTTCCCAATCACCAGCTTTCTTTTAAAGGTAAATATACCGGACTAAATTTGATGGACGGTTACTTATTCAATGAAAAGATAACAGATGGAAATGATGAATCCATTGAGGCAGTGTTTGGAGAGAATGGAAAATTGCCCAGATTGATTGTAGATATGAGATATGGAAAGTTAAATATTAACTAAGCAAACACCAACCTAAATAAAAACACAGGCTGTATACATACACTGGCCTGTGTTTTTATTTTTTACGATGCACATAAGAATCAATGCCCTTTGATTTTAATTCCGAAACAATAGTCATCGCTCTGTTATGGTCATCCGTACGTGCTGCAACCACAGAATGATATTGTGAGAGATCAAATATGACTACTTCCGCCGATTTGTATCCCATTTGATGCAATTTCCCCACCATACTTCCTGCATTGGAATGGATGATATAACTTCCGGCGATCACCATGTACTCTCCATAAGAAGTATTCGAACGTATCGGTGACTGATTGATTACCGGGGCAACATTTTCTTTTTCTGATACCGGTATAGCTTTAGGAGGTTGTTCTTCCTTTCTTTTAGCCAATGTCTTGTCTATGACGTCATAATCAATAGCTGGTTGCTGGGGAGTCTCCTCCACGGATATTTTCTCTTCACCAAGCGTATAATCTTCATCATCGAAGAATTCATCCTCTCCAAATAATGAATTCGTTTTCTCTTCAATACTTGTATCCATTTCATCATTTCCCCATTTGTTAAATACACTTAATACAAGCAGGTAAACAAGAAATATAACGACAGCATAGGATAGAATTTTGAGAATCCTTGTCATAATCGAATATTTTAGACTACAAATATATATAAAATTACAATAATTAATAATATGTAACAATATTATATAACAATTTATTATAAAATATATAGAGTTTTTTATCTATATATATGTACTTTCAATGATTAAACTGATCATATATTGATTATTTTTCATATATATTTTTGTTGCTTATCAAATAAAATGAGAGAAAAGGATTTACCAAACCTTTTTGTGAAAATTGATGTATATTGTAGTTCTAAAACAGCTCATCGCTGATGTGGTCGTATTATTTCAATAAAGCCATCAAACAGTATCTGAAAATCAGATACCGTAGGATTGAAAATATCCGAAGTTTTCCTGGCTTTCATCAGGCATCTATCTTAAACAAAATCCTGCATCAAAACAAAGATACGCTATACGGTAAAAGCTATTCCTTTAATAAAATAAGAAATTACCGTGATTTTCAATCAGCAGTACCCATCGTTGAATATGAAGATTTACAGCTATTCATTGAACGAATGATGTCCGGAGAGCCGGGGTTGCTTGTACCGGGATCAGTTTGGTGGTTTGCTAAATCGTCAGGAACCACTTCATCGAAAAGCAAGTATATACCTGTCCCTGATATTTTTCTGAGAAATAATTTGATTCGTTCTGGTTGGGACGGCATGAGTATAGTATACAATCAGGTAGTAGGATCACAGCTTTTCGAAAAAAAATCCCTGGTGATGGGAGGCAGCCTGAATTCCTGGCCACATCATCCTAAAGTGACGGTGGGTGATGTATCAGCCATAATGATTTTGAAAATGCCCTGGGTTGGCAAGCCATTTTATACCCCGGATTTTGAAATCGCATTGATGAGTGATTGGGAGGAAAAAATTAACCGGATGGCCACCCAAGTCATTAAAGAAGATGTAGTTATGTTTGGAGGTGTACCCACATGGAACATTGTATTATTTGAAAAAATGCTTGCATTGACTGGCAAATCCACCATTAAGGAGATTTGGCCTAATTTGAATATGTATCTCCATGGAGGAGTAGGTTTTGAACCTTATAGAAAGCAGTTTGATCAATACATTGGAACAGATAAAATTCACTATTTTGAAGTGTATAATGCCTCAGAAGGATATTTCGGATTTCAAGATCAATTACAGGAAAATGGACTGCTTCTACTTGCTGACAATGGAATTTTCTATGAATTTGTGCCAACTGAAGACTGGGGAAAACCCAATGCGAAGGCATACAAACTGGATCAGGTAGTGCCCGGTCAAAATTATACCATGCTGATCACTGGATTAAATGGACTGTATCGATATGCCCCCGGAGATACTGTGAAATTTATTTCGGTTAAGCCTTATAAAATTAAAATCACAGGGAGAACCAAACATTTTATCAATGTTTTTGGAGAAGAGGTGATTGTAGAAAATACCGATCAGGCACTTTCTAAAACTTGTCGTGAATTGAATGCTGTAGTTAAAGAATACACGGTAGGGCCTATATACATGAATAAACCTGGGCAGGGAGGACATCTCTGGTTAATCGAATTTGAAAAAGCTCCTGAAGATATTGCACTATTTGAAAGCCGTCTTGATAAACAATTGAGGGAGGTCAATTCTGATTATGATGCAAAAAGATTTAAAGACTTGGCATTGCAGCCCTTACAGATTATCCAGGTACCTTCAGGCACATTTCTCAACTGGCTTCGTTCCAAAGGAAAGGCAGGAGGCCAGCATAAAGTACCCAGACTATCCAACACAAGAACCTATGTCGAAGAAGTTTTGGAATTTACACGCTGAAAATACCTGGACAATGCCAAAATAATATCTTCATGGAGATTATACCCACAGATTTTGATATAGACAACATTGATGATCCAGACAAAGATCAATTGCTCCTAAAACGCATAAAAGGGAGAGTATCAGAATTATTGGAGAAAGATCCCGGACTTCTCATGAGCTATTTATACCGGCTGGATATTGATGAAGAAATGGTTCAAAAAGTAATACACCCCAACTCACTTTTACCGGTCAGTGATGCTATAGCTACATTGATATTCGAAAGGCAAAAGAAAAGATGGGAATCTAAAAAAAAATATATCCAAAAACCGATAGACGGTTGGGAATCGTTTTGAAGTTATTGTTGATCATAGACTCACAATTCCTATTTTATAATGGAAATATTCAAATCCAAAGGCCTTGTACTCAAAACCATTAAATACAGTGAATCAAGTATCATAACACACATTTTGACAAGAGAGCTTGGTGTACGGTCTTTTATTATTAATGGTGCGAGAAAACCAAAATCATCTATGCCTGCTTCTTTGTTCCAACATGGAAACTTTTTACATATCGTAGCATATAATAAACCCTATGGACAATTAGCAAGAATTCACGAAGTTTCACCCGCCCACCATTATAGTCAACTTCCCTATAAAATTGAAACATCTTCGATAGCAGTATTTATCTTAGAAGTGATAGAAAATACAGTCAGACAGGAGGATATAGATCCTGCCTTATTTGACTTTTTAGAAGATAAATTTATACAGCTCGATGGAATGCAATATGGTTTTGGTCATTTTCATCTGAAATTTCTTGTAGATTATACAAAATGGCTGGGTATCCGTCCTATGGAAAATTACAGTCATGAAAAACCTTTTTTCAATATGGAAGCAGGTAGATTTACCGCAGCTGAAAGTGAAAGGCTTGGGATGGATAAAGTAAAAAGCGAAATGCTTTTTACCCTTTTATCTCAGGAATCTAAAATTTGGGGGGACATTTCTATATCCAAAAAATTGAGAATGAGTTTACTCAGGGATCTATTAATCTATTATCAGATTCATATTGATGGATTTAAAACCATTCAATCATTAGATGTTCTGGAACAGATTTTTTAAATGGTCTGAATGGCAGGTATTGAATCAATGGATACGACTAATCAATATTGGAATTGAACGAAATACTGATTGGAAAGTCACTCCTTATATTTTAATTGATCTTTGAAAAAGTATCTCCTTCTCTTAAATCACCTGTTCGAAAGCCATGCCGGAACCAATGCATTCGCTGCTCGGAAGTGCCGTGCGTAAAACTCTCTTCTACCACATAACCCCGGGTGCGTTTTTGAATCGCATCATTGCCTACTGCAGCTGCGGCACTCAATGCTTCCTCAATATCATTTTCATCGATGTATTTCTTGATATGATGGGCCCACACACCGGCATAAAAGTCAGCCTGCAATTCCATAGCAACCTGTACTTTGTTCCCTTCCGCAACCGACATCCCCCGTTTCATTTCCTGAACCCTTCTTACCGTTCCTGATAGATTTTGTACGTGATGACCTATTTCATGAGCAATGACATATGCTATAGCAAAATCTCCTCCCCTGGCTCCAAAACGCGTTTTTAATAACTCAAAAAATGCAAGATCCATATAAACGGTTTCATCTGCGGGACAATAAAAGGGTCCCGAACTGGAGGAGGCACCACCACAAGCAGACGTGACTGCATCTCTAAACAACACCAATTTGGGCTCGCGGTAAGAAGCGCCATTTTGTCTGAATAGTTTGTGCCAGACATCTTCCGTGTCTGCAAGCACAGTTGCAACAAAATCACCTAGCCGCCGATCCTCATCAGAAAGTTCTGTAGTACTCACCCCCCCTTGTGGATTCAATTGGCTTTCCAGTGATTGTAACAAATCCTGGCTGTCTCCTCCCATCAATAACTGTAATATAAGAAAAAGAATGCCGGCCAGTCCACCACCTACGGCCACTTTTCCTGTATTACTCATTCGTCGATCTTCCATATTGGAGCTCTTGCGACGACCTTCCCATTTCATAATAGATCCTGGTGTTTTGTAAGTAATTGATATGCTAAAAATTTAGCAACAATCCGTTCCTAAAAAAATGGATTTACCATTCCCGATTCAATGTACATAAACTTTGTGAATCATAATACAGTTAAAACCCAGATTCTGTTGAGAAATAAAACTCTATTCTATGTAATATCCCTTCAGATTCCAAACACAATTTTTCTCTCATTGAAGAAATGGAGTAAGGATGGGTAAATCCTAAATCAAAATAAAGAGATTGCTGAAGTAATCACTGAAAAAGGAAAGTAACGAAATGAGCATTGAGTACCCCCTTCGTTACTTATCCAGATCACACCATTCAGATTAAACTCCGCTAAAAAGGTAGTTCCTTTTTGGATATTTTGAGAAAATCCTGCGCCACGACCTCAGAAACTGTTCTCTTTTTACCATCTTTTCCTTCAAAAGTCCGGTAACGCAATTGCCCGTTAACAGCAACTTCCACTCCTTTACTCAGAAATTTCTCCATGTTTTCTGCCAATTTACCCCAGGCAACTATTGTATGCCATTGGGTTTCTTTGACTTTCTCCCCCTTGTTGTTTTTGTAAAATTCATTGGTAGCCAGAGTAAGTCTGGCCATTTTTGAACCACTGTCAAATTGGGTCATCTCAACATCGTTACCCAGGTTTCCGATCAACTGAACATGATTTCTTAAAGTGTTCATAATTAATACTGTTTTGTATCCTTTTAATCTCTTATTTTCTTTTTGATAAGATCCTTAAGGACGAATGAAACAAAAAAGTGATCTTTCGATCGATATCGATGCAAAGATGTATGCAAAGGGAAATGAGATTCGTATAATATACGTTTACATACGTTTGTACTTGTTTGTATAACGTTTGTAAACGTATATATTATTGTATATCAAATGATTACGTAAAAATGTAATCGCAACTAAAGATTAATATTAATCTTGTTGAGTATCTTTAGCAAAGTCGCCTGCCTTCACCATATGTATTTTATCCAGGTTAATATACTTTTTCATCACCTGATTGATTAGGTCAGCGGTCAATGCTAAAACCTTATCCTCCAGGCTCTGATCCCACTCCATAGTTCTTTTTAGGAACATATTGTTATTCAGAGTCATAGCAAGGCCGGCATCCTGTGCTCGATTGACGGTTCTGGATTGCAACCATCCGCTTTTGGCTGCTTCCACCTCTTCTGCTGTAAACCCTTCCTTCAGTACTTTTTCTATCTCTTCCTTGAAGGCTGTTTCCAATCGCACAACATTCTCAGGGGCATAAATCGCATAGCCATTAAATGAAGCTATTCTGTCGATAGATCCTGCATTAAAAAAGGATCCCACTCCATAGCTGATTCCTTCGTTTTGTCGTATTCTGGTAGCCAGCCTCGAGTTGAGAAATCCACCACCCAATATGAAATTGCCTAGAACAAAAGCGGGGTAATCTTGATCGGAATCTCCCATTTCAAATTGCATAAGTGCCAGGAAAAACGCATTTGCTTTATCCGGTGTTTCCAAATTAACATTCAGAGTTTCCTTTTCTTTCATTTTACCCTCTAATCGCGTGTAAGAAGAAGATGAATTCCAGTTTCCAAACATATCTTTAATGATATGATAGGTTTCACTCTCATCAAAATCTCCCACTATACCTAATGTGCTTCCTTGATTTACGCCGATAAAATCCTTATAGAATTGTTTGACTTCATCCAATGTAAGACTCTTCCAGCCTTCAATACTCTTTTCAAAAGTCTCTGTATGGCGAGGATCTCCTTCTTTATAAGGATCAATATAGGTAGAAAGTTTATTAGATGCTACAGCAGACGGTTCACTCATATTGGATTCAATGGATGTCACCTGTTGTAAAACGGCTTTTTCAAATTCATCCTGAGGAAATACAGGGTCTTTAAGTATCTCTTCAACCAACGCCAGCACTTTGGCAAGGTTTTCCCGGGTAGTTTCTATATTGATCCCCAAGATGGAAGCGCTGCCAAAAAAACTTACATTCGCTTTCATTTGGTCAAAGGCATCTTTGATTTCCTCTCTGCTCATTTTACTGGTACCCCGATTGATCAAAGTGGCTGCCATTTGTCCTGCTTTTCCTTTGCCCCACACGTTGTCAATATCACCAAAGCGGAGGGATATCCTTAATTGCACGGACTCACCTCTTGTCTTTTTAGGGAGCATGGCTATTTTCATCCCATTGTCCAATGTATACTGGATTGTTCTTGCATCAATATTTGCAGGTGTAGGTTCAAACTCCTCGCCCATGACTATGTTTTGAGTTCCTCTATAATCCTTTACCAGTTCTGCCACATCAATATCCTCAGGAATTTTTGTTCTATCCGGCTTTTCCACAGGAATAAACCGGCCTGTGGTTCTGTTGTCTGGTTTGAGATAATGTTTGGCCACTCGTGTTACATCATCCACAGAGACTTCCTTCAATCTATCCCGGTGAATAAAAAGTAAACGCCAGTCGCCGGCGCCTATCCATTCACTAAGTTGTAAAGCGATCCTTTCGGATGAATTAAATGCCAATTCAATTTGTTTGATCAATGCATTCTTTGCCCTTTCCACCTCTGTGGAAGTTGGAATTTCTGTTCTGACATTATCAAATGTATTGATCATAATTTGCATTGCCTCTTCAGCAGACTTATCTTTGGGCACTTCTGCCATGGCCAGCATAAAACCGGGTTCCTTCCATTGGAAGTTAAAAGTGAATACATTAGAAGCTTTCTTTGAATCAATCAATGCTTTATACAGTCTTCCTGAAGGAGTGTTTCCCATAATATTATTAAGAACCTCCAATGGTGCTGCATCGGGATGTGATCCTGCAGAAGTTTTATATCCTACTCCTATCATTTGTGTATCACCAACCCTTCTAACTGACACGGTTCTTTCACCATCCTGTTCTGGGTCTCTCGTATAGGTTGGCATAATGGATCTGTCAGGTCTTGGAATGGGTCCAAAAAATTCGTTGACCCAGCGCAGGGTTTTTTCCTCATCGATTTTACCGGCAACCACCAAAACTGCGTTATCCGGTTGGTAATATTTTCTGTAGAAAGCCTGTAATCTTTCAATGGGTACATTCTCAATGTCTGATCTTGCACCAATGGTTGATTTTCCATAGTTGTGCCATTCAAAAGCAGCAGACATTATTCTCTGCCAAAGTATCCTGAAAGGACTATTTTCACCGGATTCAAATTCATTACGAACCACAGTCATTTCGCTGTCCAAATCTTCTTTCGAAATAAATGAATTGATCATACGATCGGCTTCCAGATCCAGTGCCCATCTCAGGTTATCTTCAGTTGCTGTAAATGTTTCAAAATAATTTGTACGGTCAGTCCATGTTGTACCATTGGGAAATGCACCTCTTTCTGTCAATTCTTGAGGGATATTAGGATGTCGGGGAGTCCCCTTAAATACAAGATGTTCCAATAGGTGCGCCATACCCGTTTCGCCATAATTTTCATGTTTTGATCCCACCAGATAGGTAATGTTCACGGTGATGGTTTGCTTGGTTGGATCAGGAAATAAAAGAACTCTCAGTCCATTATTGAGTTGATATTCAGTAATTCCTTCTACCGAAGTCACTTTTACCGGATCGGGTAGATTGCCAGGAGCCTGTGCATATAATGAAGTGATCATTAGTATTAGGATTGAGGCTTTAAGATATCTTTTTAACATAGAATTTTGATTTAAATGAAAAATTTAGAAAATGGTTGACATGATAAAGGGTTAAAGTTTATGATATATGAAGTTCATCACTAAAGTAATAACGTTAAAACTATAAATTTCGTTGAAAAAAGTAATAACATCAATCAGCTACTTGCAAGTTATTTAATTGTCCAATGAAAAGTTAAAAATATTAGAAGAACGACATCTAATGTCCGATGAAGGAATTTTTAATAGTAACGGAAATGAAAATAACTCAAGCTGGGGAAAAATATATGTATAAAACCTTTAAATGGTTTATACCATTATAATATTTCTTTTAATACATTTGAAAAATCTATCCAAACTTTGTTAACCATGAATTCTGAGACTAAATATATCATTCCAAAGGATACCCGAATCGGGCATGTACACCTCAAAGTTTCTGACATTCAGCGTTCACTGGATTTTTATTGTGGATTGCTTGGATTTGAATTGACAGCAACTTATGGCAATGATGCCGCTTTTATTTCAGCTGGGGGTTACCATCATCATATCGGACTGAATGTATGGTTCAGTAAAAATGCATCCCCTGGTCCCAGGAATACTGTTGGACTGTTTCATACAGCCATTTTATACCCGACGAGAAAAGACCTTGCTGTCATTTTGCTTCGTCTTAATAATGCCGGTTATCCCTTAACCGGAGCATCTGATCATGGCGTATCCGAAGCGCTCTACCTTGATGATCCCGATAAGAACGGAGTTGAATTGTATTGGGACAGGCCGCATGAACTCTGGCCCAAAAACCCGGATGGATCTTTAAATATGTACACCCAACGATTAGATCTTGACGACTTACTTAGAACTATATATGAATCCGAATAATCATTTTAAATAAAAGCATTATGAATAGAAATCGATACTTGGCTCACCGCATCCGGGAGGTTTATCTCGATGGAAAATGGGTTGCCAATACCAACTTTAAAAGCGCCATTGAAAATTTAACCTGGAAGGATGCTACTTGGAAACAGGGAAGCCTGAATACGATTGGTGCTTTAGTTTTCCATGTGAATTATTACCTGGCAGGCCTTATCAATGTATTTGAAGGGGGTGGTCTTGAAATTCGAGATAAATACAGTTTTGACATGACACCCATCGAATCTCAAGAAACCTGGAATGATCTGAGAAATACTTTTTTGGCTAATGCCGAAAAATTTGCAGCCCACGTGGAAAACTTATCGGATGCAAAATTGGATGAAGCCTTTGTGGATGAAAAATACGGAACTTATCTTCGAAATATAGAAGGGATTATTGAACACGGTTATTATCATTTGGGGCAAATCTCGCTGATTAATAAAATGATCGCAGAGAAATAAATACATTGGCAGATTTTTTGATCAACCTACCATACCCTCAGGAAAACAATGCCAAAATAGACTCTCTGTCTGGATGGCATACCCCCCGCTCTGTAATCAGCCCTGTTATGAGGCGTGCCGGGGTTACATCAAATGCAAAATTAGAGGCTGGGCTTTCCAAAGGTGTTACCAAGACAGAAATAGTCTTATTACCATCATAACCCTGCACATATTTGACCTCATCAATGTTTCTTTCTTCGATGGGTATCATAGAGGACTCACTGGTTTCCCAATCCAATGTCGAGGAAGGTAAAGCTACATAAAATGGAACATCATTATCAAAAGCAGCAAGAGCCTTCAGGTAGGTACCTATTTTATTACACACATCCCCATTCAGTAAGGTGCGATCCGTTCCAACTATACATATATCCACTTTGCCGCTTTGCATCAGATGTCCCCCTGCATTATCCACAATGACCGTATGAGGAATGCCGTGGTGGAGCAATTCCCAAGCCGTCAGACCTGCTCCCTGGTTTCGAGGTCTTGTTTCATCTACCCAAACATGAACCGGTATTCCCAGATCATGCGCCATATAGACAGGAGCCGTTGCTGTCCCATAATCCACTGTGGCCAACCACCCGGCATTACAGTGAGTGAGAATGTTTACCGGATCACCATCCTTCTTTTTGCTAATATCTTTTATCAGAGACAGTCCATATTGCCCGATATGTCGGCATGTCATGATGTCCTCCTCTGCCATCCGATGGGCATTTTCAAGCGCTATTTGTATTTTTTCAGAAAGAGTAGTGCCTGTTCCAATGGCTTTCATTTGCATATTGAGTGCCCATTTCAGATTACTTGCTGTTGGTCTGGTATTCAGTAAACGATTGTAAGCTCTTTCTAACATTTCATTGGCATTATTTTCATTAGCATGCAATAATGCCGAATACAATCCATAAGCCGCTGTTATTCCAATCAATGGAGCACCGCGAACTACCATATCACTAATAGCGAATACGAAATCATCCGGATGTTTGAGATTTATGGTTTTAAAAGTATGGGGTAGAAAACGCTGGTCAATTGTTTCTATTACCCGCGGATCCAAAGGATTTGCCCAAATTGTTCGGTAATGTTTATTGTTGATTAGCATGAAATGTGAAATATATGTGATCTATGTTTCTGTTTACTTCCAAATGGTATGCACCGGAGGGCCTTCCGGATCATCTTTTCTTTTATAAGTATGGGCACCAAAATAATCTCTTTGGGCTTGCAAAAGATGGGCCGATGATTCTGCCTGAAACCAGGATTTGAGATAAGTCAATGCGCTTTCGAGGCAAGGAATGGGTTGTATTCCCCTGGCGGCATGGGTGACTGTCGTTATCATATCATTTACATCCTTTTGAATGGCAGATAGTATCTCCGGATGCTTAAGTAACAATGTTTCTTCTCCTAAGTGTCCTGAAATTTCTTCCATAAGTGTTGACCTGATTATGCATCCCTGAGTCCAGATCGAAGCCAAATCATCCAAACGTATACCCCAATCGTTTTTATTTGATGCGGCGTGTATTAAATGAAAACCCTGATGGTGGTTAATGATTCGCGCCAACCTGTATGCTGATGCCAGTTTCTCTGGTGGAAGTACAGATGGTTCTCCATTTAATGTAAGAAGTGATGAAGCTTCATTTCTTTCGAATTTAAGAGATGACATATATCGCGCATTCAGAGCGGCACTGATTACAGGAATGGGAACTCCAAATTCGCTGGCAGCTTCTGTTGTCCATGCTCCGGTTCCTTTGCTGCCCGCTACATCTAATATTGTGTCCAGCGTAAGCATTCCATCCGTCTTATGGGTAAGAATATCAATGGTGATTTGCAACAAATAGCTTTGTAATGATCCTGAATTCCAATCATTGAAAATATGAGCAATCCTTTCCGGTTCATAACTCATGCCAAAACGCAAAAGCCCATAGATTTCAGCAATTAACTGCATTTCGGCGTATTCGATTCCATTATGTACCATTTTGACAAAATGACCTGAACTTCCAGTCCCTATATAAGTGCAGCATGGCTCTCCCATTGGATTTTTTGCTGCTATTGTCTTTAAAAAAGGCTCCCAGTACTGATAGCCATATTCACTTCCTCCAGGCATAATAGAGGGCCCCAGCAACGCTCCTTCTTCACCACCGGAAATACCCGCACCTAGAAAGTGTATGTCCGATTTTGCAAGATTGAGTTGCCTTCGTGCGGTATCTTTATAATTCGAATTGCCGCCATCGACAATCATATCGCCACTTTCAAGATAAGGCATCATAGATTGAAGCAGGTCGTCTATAGGCGCTCCCGCCTCTACCATGAGTATAATTTTTCTCGGTTTTTGCAATGAGTGTATAAAAGCACCCACCTGATCAAATCCTTCAGCATCCAGGTTAAACTCTTTGATCAATTTTTTCGCAATATTTTCTTCCTTGCCTGGAAGGTGGCGATTAAACAATGATAATCTGTATCCGTTTCTTAAAAAATTTCTGGCCAGACTTTTCCCCATAACGCCTAAACCGGCCAAACCAATTTCATTCATAAAGTTCATTCTTTATTTTCTTTACAATCTCTTCCACAGGAAGATTTATATCTATTTCCAGGCCGTAATCCGGCTTTTCTAATTGTGAAATCTGCGATGGCAACAGTCCCGAAGGCATAAAATGCCCGGTACGGTTATCCATTCTTTCCAATATGGTATTCATATCTCCGTTCAAAAAAATCCAGAAACTCCGTCTTTCTAATCCAGCCATTAGCAATTGACGATATGATTCTCTCAGTGCACTGCATGCTATTATGACAGATGAATTTTGTAATTGTTTCTTTACAAACTTATGTATGTTTTCTAACCATGGGTAGCGGTCACTGTCATCCAGTGAAATGCCTTTTCTCATCTTTTCAATATTGGATGAAGGATGAAAATCATCGCCATCAAAAAACATCCAACCCGTCTCCTTTGCCAATGATTCTCCTAATGTGGTTTTGCCGCTTCCTGTCACTCCCATGATCCATACCACAATATTCATATCTATTATTTCAAGTGAAGATAATGTATACCAGGAAGTCATTTGAATTTTCTTCAGAATTGAACAAATATTTAACAGAAAGTAACATTGATTAAAATTATAGGTACACAGGCAAAAAAACAATACACTGGAGCTGTAATTTTGTAACTTTATACCTAAACAAGCATTCAATGAGAGTATTAGTTGTTGATGATGAACATGATATAAAATTATTGTTTGAACAGTATTTTAGGAAAGAAATAAAAAACCAGGAAATTAATCTTACCTATGCATTCTCAGGAGAAGAAGCATTAAATTATCTAAATGATACCTCTTTCAATGCTGTCCTTATTCTTTCAGACATCAATATGCCGGGTATCAGCGGGTTGAAACTATTAGAAAAAATAAAATCGAACCATGTTTCATCTTCAATTTATGTGATTATGATTACCTCATATGGTGATGAAGAGAATTACCGTTATGCAGTTGAAATAGGTGCAGATGACTTTATCACTAAACCAGTTGATTTTCATGAATTAAAAAACAAATTAAAAAATCTGCCATGAATTTTAAAATAATGGTTGTTGATGATGAGTCAGATCTGGAAGTCCTTATTAAACAGAAGTTTAGAAGAAAAATCCGTGAGCAAGTCTTTGATTTTCTATTTGCTCCCAGCGGTAGAGTGGCACTTGATTTGCTCAATGCCAATCCTGATATAGATCTGGTGCTCAGTGACATCAATATGCCTGANNAATTCAGGAAAAAAACAGTCTTCTGAAAACGGTAATGGTCTCAGCTTATGGGGATATGGAAAATATCAGGGCCGCTATGAATAAAGGGGCTTTCGATTTTGTGACCAAACCGGTTAATTTTGATGATCTTGAATTGACCATCGAAAAAACTTTAAGCCATGTTAAACATCTCAAACAAACCATTAAAGCCATTCGTGAAAACAATATTTTAAAGATGTATGTCGATGAAACCGTACTTCATTTTATGGAAAGCAAGGAGTTTGAATCTACCTTAATGGTGAATGAAACCATTGAGGGTACAGTGGTTTTTATTGATATTTGTGAATTTACAAAAATCAGTGAAAACGAATCAGCAGACCTGGTAGTCAATCTTCTCAATCAATATTTTGATCTGATGGTAAAGGAAATCATTAATCAGAAAGGAGTTGTAGATAAATTTATAGGAGATGCGATTATGGCATTTTTTAAAGACGAATTTCATCTGGACAGAGCCATGGATGCAGCGCTGGCCATCAGAAATGCTATCAATCAGCTTCCTGTTGCAGGTGGAAAATCCGGGTTCAAACCACAAATTGCTATAGGAATAAATAGCGGAGAAATGGTTTCAGGAAATATAGGCTCTTCCACATTGAAACGACTCGATTACACTGTAGTTGGAGATACTGTCAATGTAGCTTCACGACTCCAAACTGCTGCTTCTGCAGGTCAAATCCTTATAACTGAACAAAGCTATAACCAAATAAAAGAATTTTTCAATTGTAAAAAAATCGGTGAAATTTCAATGAAAAACAAAAAAGATCCGATTGCTGTTTTTGAAGTTCTTGAATAATTTTTAACCCCGGGGCGACACTGGACATTCTATAACATAATAATTAAATCTTGCCAGGGAGCTTCAACCAACCTCCAATCTTTTGATGAATAAAGAGTTGATACCTTACATGTGGCAAGGCCTTTCATTGGGTCTTGGATTAGCTGCTCTTTTTGGGCCTATATTTATAGCTTTAAGCAAAGCTGCTTTGCAAAAGGGTGGACGAGCAGGATTCAGGGTTGGATTTGGTATTTGGTTTAGTGATGTAGTGATTGTTCTCGCGATCTATTATCTTATCTCACAACTTGTACCATTTCTGGAAAACAGCATCTTCTATTTCTGGTTAGGGCAGTTAGGGGGTATAGTCTTAATTGGGATGGGATTATTAACACTTATTAGAAAAACAGATTTTTCCATGCATTCTAATAGTGGTTCAATTCTTGAATATACAGGTGATTTTTTTAAAGGGGTAGCTGTGAATACTTTGAACCCATTTACATTTATTTTTTGGACCGGAGTAATATCAACTTATGTCATTGGCAAAAAAATTACAGACCAACAGGCCATAGTTCTTTTAGGCACCACCATTTGTACCATAGTCATCACAGATTCATTAAAAATTTTGACAGTAAAAATGATTAAAAATCACCTTACATCAGTCTGGATGGCATGGATCATTAAAGGTGCAGGCTGCGCCTTAATAGTGTTTGGCATATTCCTGATGATCAGGACCAACTCATCCTTTTAATTCAGTTGACCTAAGTATTTAAAAACTCTCCGTTCATGGTATACAGCCAAATCAGCAGAATGATAAATAAAAATAAGGCAATTAAAAATTGGCCCAGACAAGAAGCCTTTTTTCCCCAGTTTTGATTATTTCCTGCCATCTTCTTTTACGTATTGGTCTTTATTAAATCTTTGCAAAGAAAAAGTTTTTCCTCAAATAAATAACAGAGAATCCCCAAATATTTGTCAATCTGCCCGAATTACTGCCAAAGCTATGGATTGTATCCCTTCAAGATCTTCGTCCCTGGAATGTTGTCTTAATTCCAGAGCATACTGACCGGGCTGGGGAAATCGAGTTCCCTGTTGTAAATTAATCTCCACTTTACAGCTGCCCCTGGAACATTTTCCCAACCACAAGCCTTTACCATCAGATATTTGCAGGCTTAAAATCTGTTCGACTGAGTCTCCATCTGGGAATAGGGTAGTAATAAGCGTGTACAGGTTTTGATACCGGTATTGTTCATCATGCTGGAGGGTCAACACCAGATCGTAATTGTTAGTAGTATCCGGGGCATTAAAATGATAGGTCAATTTATGGTCAAAATTCCAGACCTGATCTTCTATTACTTGAACTTCTTTATACCAATCTCCCGACTTACAGGAAATTATTAATATTAATGAAATAAATATGTATAATATATTGTATATCATTGATTTAAAATGAAAATAATTGACCCTCTCCT
>JRYF01003857.1_pt1 | contig 57068 bp, 35 predicted proteins | sample 235331 | NCBI WGS metagenome assembly JRYF01 (sample SAMN03074217, study PRJNA261475) | activated sludge metagenome | biome: Wastewater Treatment Plant; feature: Wastewater; material: Activated sludge; isolation source: activated biomass of a wastewater treatment plant treating hydrocarbon... ... | reverse complement strand
CTGCTAAGTAGTTACATTTTTTTAAATAAAAATGTCAATGCAAAGCGCACGATAAACTGCTAAGCGTGTACCTTCACAAAGCGATTATATCGGTTAACAAAACAAACCTATACTGAGCCATGTCCAATGATATTTGGTTCCTCGACAATTTCGATTTCAACAAAATTCTTTGCCCCTACAAATTCAGCGGACACGTTAAGAATCATCCGCTCAATACCTATCATAAAAACGAATTTCTCTTCATGGAAGATGACCCTGCCAGGGAAATCATCCTCATAGATCAGGGTAAGGTAAAAGTAGGTCATTACGACCATGAAGGAAATGAGTGCGTGCTTGCCATACTCGGTAAAGGAGAAATTTTGGGCCAGATGGCCCTGCTCGGTGAAACCCGCCACCATAGTTTTGCGGAGGTCATAGAGGAAGGTACGATGGTTTGCAAAATGAGCATTGAAAAAGCACAGGAGCTTGCCCGTGATTACGTTCCCTTTGCCCTGGAAATGAACCGCCGCATCAGCGGCCATATCCGCAAATTGGAACGACGCATAGAAATTTTGCTTTTTAAAGATGTAAAAACCCGCCTCGTCGAACTTCTTAAAGACCTAGCGAACGAATACGGCAGGCCACGGGACGGTGGCATCGTTTTTACTCACAGCCTTACCCAAAGCGACATTGCTGCACTCATCGGCACTTCCCGAAAATCAGCTTCCCTCATGCTCAATGAACTGGAAGACGAAGGCTACATCCGGTTTGACCGCAAGCAATTTTTTATCTATGATTTGAAAAAACTGGAAATGGCGGCTATCAAAAAAGAACATGTTTTCTGACCTGTAATCGCCTCACCTCTTAAATTTTTTCACTTCCAACCTGAATTTTCAGCGATTGTTACCCTCGTAGCAAAGCAGCGCTGCTGGCCCGCCTACTTTTGTCCCATCAATTTTTTGAAAACAATCTGACAATGAAAAAGTACGATCTCATCATCATCGGCACCGGTGCCGGCGGCGGAACGCTGGCGTATAGACTCGCTTCCACCGGCAAACAAATTCTCATCCTCGAACGGGGCGATTTTTTACCCAAGGAAGTTGAAAACTGGAACCCGCACGAAGTCTATACCGTGGGCCGGTACCGGCCAAATGAAAACTGGCTCGATCGGGAGGGCAATTCGTTCGCTCCCTTCACCCACTACTGTGTTGGTGGCAACACCAAAGTCTATGGTGCTGCGTTGCTGCGGCTGAGGGAAAGTGATTTCGCAGAAGTGAAACACGCCGATGGCATCTCTCCTGCCTGGGATTTGTCCTACGATACCCTGGAGCCGTATTACACCGAAGCCGAAAAACTGTACAGCGCCCACGGAACCCGGGGAGCCGACCCGACCGAACCCTGGGCAAGCGAACCGTACCCTTTCCCCGCATTGAAACCGGAACCGGACATGCGGGAACTTTTCGAACATATTGAAATGCTCGGCTTTCGCCCGGCCCCAATTCCTATCGGCGTGCGGCTGCCGGAAGACCATCGCAAGCGCCTCGATGCTACCACCCTCAGTCTTTTCGACGGTTATCCCGACCCGACGGACAAGAAAGCAGACAGCCACGTCACGGGTATCAAACCTGCACTGATGCAGGACAACGTGAAACTCCTGACCGGCATGAAGGTGGTGAAACTCCTGACCGATGCTTCCGGAAAACGAGTGACGAAAGTCGTCGCTACCCAAAACGGTGAGTACATGGAATTTGAAGGTGACACGGTTGTTGTGAGTTGCGGTGCCATCAACTCGGCAGCGTTGCTCCTTCGCTCTGCCAATGATAAACATCCGAACGGATTAGCGAACAGTTCCGGTCAGGTGGGCCGGAACCTGATGCTGCACAACAACGGCACGCTCGTCGCCGTCACTGGCAAACCGAACAATGCGGTTTTTCAAAAATCATTGTTAATCAGTGAGTTCTATCATGGAACCGATGATTTCCCTTTCCCGCTCGGGTCGGTGCAGTTAATGGGAAAAACGGATCCCGATACGCTGCTCGGTCTGTTGGAAGAGGAGTTTGGGAAGGACAAAAATTACGATCCGGATTACTTCGCCCGCCACACGATTGACTTTTTCATCACCACGGAAGATTTACCCAAATACGAAAATCAGGTGAAAGTTCGCCCCGACGGAAGCATTCAAATCGTGTATCACCCGAATAACCTACAAGCCTATCATCGTTTGCGCCAACAACTCATTGACATCCTCGATGCTGTGAGCAGGCGATTCGGATATGGCATCAAAGGTTACCTCGGCTACAAATTGGGCGCTTCCGGCGTCTCGCACCAAACAGGTACCTGCCGCTTCGGTCTCGACCCGGCGACTTCCGTTCTCGACCTCAACTGCAAGGCCCACGACCTGGACAACCTGTACGTGGTGGACACGAGCTTTTTCCCTTCTTCCGGTGCTGTGAATCCTTCGCTTACAGCTATGGCGAATGCACTGCGGGTGGGCGATTTTCTGATCGAAAAAATGAATCCACTCCGAAAAGTCAGCATAACGGAAAAAAACAAACAGATAGAGAAGATTATTTGAAAGATAATTTTTTTAAAAAATTATCTTTCAAATAATCTTCTCTATCTAAATATTCTTCTGCCTGTGCTACATGCTACAAATTGAAATGACTTTTCGGAGTGGACTCAAAAGGGAATGGAAAACGGAGCGGGGGATGGAAATGGCGATTTGACTTACCGGTCGTGCTTTTGTTTTTTACCATTCCCAAGGAAAACCACTTTGCGGTAAAGGCTTTTCAACAGCACTTTTTTGTCTTCAAATTGAAACCCATCTTCAAGTCCCCGGTAGTCGGTTGAAAGCCAGCCTTGTTCGGAACGGGTATGCAGGGTGACAAAAGCTTTGTGCTGGTGGATGTAAATAATGTATTTCAAAGAAGGGCACTGCTTGTAATTCGGCAGTTTTTCCGTCAGCTCGAAGTCCATGGTACCATCGGAGAAGACTTCGAAGACGGCAAATGGATTTACCACCGACTTGAGGGTCCGCTTTTCGACCCTGTGCCGCACGAATTCCGGGTTGGCAGCCAGGATGGAAGCGTCTGGCTTGTAGTGAGCGCCGTTTTCTTTGATGTAAATGCCCAGGTTGCTGCCATAAATGCGGAAAGGGTCATTCTCAGAAAAAAGGTTGTTGAAAACCCATCCGATATTTAGACAGATTAGTTCATGCGTGTCTGTCGGTTGTCCCATAGATACGATTTTACCGTTCGAGTATTCCACTTTGTACTCTGCCTGTTCGGCAAATCCCAGGTACTCCTCGAACGTGGCCGGGGTGCGGATTTCGTCCTCCAAAGCGAGGCGCTCCGCATAAGAGAAAGGAAGGTTGAATAAAGCAGGAATGGCTAATGCCATGGCGTAAAAATTTTTTTTCAAAAGTAGCAAATAGTATTTAAAAAAAAATCGAAGATGCACGNNATCCAAATCAAATGCCCCCTCTGCGGTGAACACCACGCCTATCTTGTCCACCGGTTTCACCCGGACCTCGACCAGCCGCTCGTGGACAATTTACAGGAAGAAGCCCCCTCCTGGCAACCGGAAATGGGAGCCTGTACCCGATGCCTCGACCAGGCTCACCTCGAATTACAGCTTACGCTCTTCGAAGGCAAAGGCGAACCCGGCGAGGTGAGCGGCTATAAAATTTTACCCACGCCGCTGCGCCTGAATGCAAGCCCGGCCTACAACGGCCAGGGTGTCACCATCTGTATTATTGACAGCGGTTTCTACCTCCACCCCGACCTGGTTTACCCTGAAAACCGCATCCTTGCCCACCTCGATGTCACCAAAAACTTTGAATCCCTCTCCTCCACTCCCCCTCTCACCCTCCCACCCTCTCACTCCTCTCACCTCTGGCACGGCACGATGACCTCCGTGATGGCTGCCGGCAATGGCTTCCTTTCCGAAGGAAAATACCGGAGCATCGCCTGCCATGCCAATGTGGTGCTGCTGAAAGTCATGAAGGAGGGCGTGGGAATAACGGCTGAAAACATCGCCCGGGCCATTGATTGGACCATAAAAAACCGAAAACGCTACAACATCCGCATCATCAACCTTTCCGTGTATGACGACCAGGAAGTTTCATATACGCAGAGCGAGGTGGATAACGCTGTGGAACGAGCTTTTGCAAAAGGCATCACCGTTGTGGCAGCAGCAGGCAACGATCCCGCTGCACCGGTTCGACCTCCGGCCAATTCGCCATACGCCATCACAGTGGGCGGGCTGAACGACCGGAACACGCTCGACCCTTTCACCAACACGCTCTACCATTCGACTTTCGGTGAAACGATTGACCGTTTCCAAAAACCCGACCTCATCGCCCCGGCCATCTGGCTGGCGGCTCCCATTCTGCCCGGAACGCCTCAACAACGGGAAGCAGAAGCGCTGTACGGTCTGGCTGCTTCGAGTGATTTTGCCTTGAAGCCAAAACTCGCCAACCTGCTGTCAGTAACGCAGCTAGAAAGGAATTTGCTTTTTGAAAAAAAGGAAGCCGTGCGGCAGGCCGTCGCTGCAAGGATTGCGGCGGCGAAGTTCATTTCACCGCACTACCAACACGCTGACGGGACGAGCTTCGCCGCTCCCATCGTCTGTTCAGTCATTGCCCAGATGCTGGAAGCCAACCCCAACCTCGATCCGGCGACCATCCGGGAAATTCTTTCCGTGACGGCGAGAGCAGTGCCGGGTGAAGCCGTCGAGCGGCAGGGATGGGGCGTCATTCGGCCTGATCACGCCGTAGAAATGGCTTCGGGACAACTCCTTTCACTCCTGCCGGGTATCCAGCCGGTGGTGGATTACCGCCGCATGGTCGTCGAGTTTTTACTGCACCGGAACGAAGCCGATTCTGTGGTCTTAACGGGTGATTTCAACGGTTGGGAATGGGAAGGTTTGCCTTTGAAAAATGGTGAAATTAAAGGCGTTTGGAAAGGCAGCTTCCCGTTTACCAGGAGCGGCACTTACCGTTACAAGTTTTTGATTGACAACGGGATATGGATGAGTGACCCCCGCAACTTTTACCGGGAAGCGGATGGTTTTGGGGGTTTTAACAGTAAATTGATTATTGCGTGAATTTCCGCTTCCCGTAGCCCGGATTTCCAAATCCGGGCAACCTTCACCTTGCCCGGATTTGGAAATCCGGGCTACAAAATGCGTCAAATGAAAACAATCAAAATCACCCTGCTTTTCATCTTTTGTGTCTTTGCCTATCAAGTGTTGGGGCAAAATGCCCGCTCGGTCGAGAAGGTTAGCATCACTGTCTCCGACCTCGGCCGGGCGGTGGATTTTTACACCCGGGTACTCGATTTTCAAAAAGAAGGCGAATACCAAATCTCTGGGCAAGTAGCGCAAAAACTTTTTAACCTGCCGGATGAAACACCTGCCGTTCAGGTAGCGGTATTGAAATTGGGCCAGGAAAAAGTCGAGCTGATGCAATTCACCGGAACTGCCCCCGGCAGGCCCATCCCTGCTGACAGCCGCAGCAACGATGCCTGGTTTCAACACATTGCCATTGTCGTCAGCGATATGGAAAGGGCCTACCAGCGGGTTCGGGAAGCCAAAGCCGTGCATGTCTCGACAGCCCCGCAAACCCTCCCCGATTATATTCCGGCTGCAGCGGGTATCAGCGCCTTCTACTTCCGTGACCCCGACGGGCACAACCTCGAACTCATTCATTTCCCAAAGGGAAAAGGCCATCCGAAGTGGCAGTCAGGCAGTCAGGCAGTTTTCCTTGGCATTGACCATACGGCCATCGGCATTGAAGACACCGATGTAGGCTATACCTTTTGGCGGGATGTACTGGGTCTGGAAGTGGGCGGTCACAGCGAGAACTTTGGAACGGAGCAGGAGCACCTGAACCAGGTTTTCGGCGCCAGGTTGTACATCACCGGCTTGCACGCAAAAGAAGGTTTAGGGGTGGAGTTTCTGGACTACATCGCCCCGCCTGGCGGGCGGGCTTACCCTGCCGGCAGCCAGCCTTACGACCTGTGGTATTGGCACACTACGCTGAAAGTCAATGATTTAGAAGGACTTTTCAAGCAACTTTTGCAAAATGGTTTTACCCTGGTTTCACAAGGTATCGTTCAAATGGACGAGGAATCGAAGGCGCTGCTGGTGCGTGACCCGGATGGACATGCGGTGCTGCTCGAAGAAGCAACCCGGACTGAATTAAAATTGAGAAATTAACCCGTCGTTTGCGATAACCCCGGTTGTCATTCCCGATAGGGAACCTGCTACGTCGAAAGGGCTGCTAAAAGTGCAAGCATGGCAGCCATCACGACTTAGCAGTTTGCCGGCGGCAATGACAACGTCGTTGGGCAAAAAGCCGTTGGTTAATTTCAAAAAAATCAATCTGGTCTGGACAGCGTGTGGATAAGGAAATCCACGCCACCCGAAGCAATCCAAATTTTTTCATAGTCAAACAGCCTTGCTTTGTCCCGGCTTCAGAGCCGGGGCGAACGGGGCGTTCATTTTCAAACTAAACATTTTACAACCAATGAAAAAGCAATTTGCATTTTTCCAATTTGAACTTGGTTTCCTGTTTTTGTTGGGGCTGGTTTCCATCACCCAAACCTCCTGCGACGCACAGGCGAAAGGCAACCAATACCTCGTCAACATTGACAAAAACGGGGTCATCCTCAACGGCTACGACCCGGTGGCGTTTTTTACCGAAAACAAACCCGTGAAAGGCGACCCTGCTATCAAAACAACCTGGCACGATGCGGTTTACCGGTTTTCCAGCGAAGAGAACAAGAAACTGTTCGAAGCGAATCCGGAAAAGTATGCCCCGCAATTCGGTGGGTACTGCGGTTATGCCGTCTCGCTCGGTCACCTTGCGCCTATTGATGTGAACTTTTTTGGCATCATTGACGGGAGGCTCATTTTGCAGCACAATCAAAAGGCGCTCGATGGGTGGAACAAGAACCCGGAAAGCCTGCCCCTGGCCGACAAATACTGGCCCAAACTGCTGGGCAAAAAGGGCAAACCGGTCATTCCCGACGAAGAGAAAAAGTACCTCGTGAACGTGAACGACGCCGGTTTCATCGCAGAGGGTTACGACGTGGTGGCTTATTTCACCGACAACAAACCCGTGAAGGGTGACCCGAACATCGTGAAGCTGTACAATGGCGCTTTCTACTCTTTCGCCACTGAGGAACACAAGCAACTGTTCGGCGCTGACCCGGCGAAGTACATGCCTCAGTACGGTGGCTACTGCGCCTACGCCGTAAGCAAAGACAAACTGCGCCCGATTGACCCGCAATATTTTCAGTTCGTGGACGGCAGGCTGATGTTGCAGCATTCGAAGGATGCGCTGGATTTGTTCAGCGAGGACATTCCCGGTAATACGGTGAAAGCGGATAAAAACTGGCCCGGTCTGGTGGAGAAGAAGAAGGGGAAACTGGCTGCGGGGCAGTATGACGAGGCGGTGAAGAAGTAATCAACCTCCCTTATTTTGTCATTGCCGAGGGCAACCTGCTACGTCGTATCGGCTTTCGTGAAGGCAGTTTTACCAACAATATGACATAGCAGATTGTCTTCGGCAATGACAAAAGTGGGAACAAACTCAAATCAAATGAAACATCTCATTTTATCTTTTATCATCGGAATCCTGTACCTGCAAAGCGCAGATGCACAGCAGGTCAACAACACCTACGAACTCACGCTGAACGGCGCCAAAGACATCATGGCAACAGCAATGGCTTACGCAAAGGAGCACAACGCCCCCGGCGCTGCGGTTGCCATCGTGGATGCTGCTGGTACGGTCGTGCTGCTGGAGCGGCTCGACGGCACGTTTCTCATTTCCTCGGAAGTTTCCTTGGGCAAAGCCCGCTCGGCGGCGCTGTTCCGCTTTCCTACCGTCAAATTGGAAGACAGTATCAACAATGGCCGCCCGGCACTGATTTCCACGGGCGAGGTGGCGCTGAAAGGAGGCATCCCCATCACTTACAAAGGCAAAATCATCGGTGGCATCGGCGTGAGCGGGGCTGCCAGTGCCGACCAGGATGTGGAAATTGCCATGGCGGGGTTGAGGGCGGCTTTTTTGCAATAAACTGAGTACTTTTTTATGTGAAAACGCCGGTTCCATGAATTGGGAGACCGGCGTTTTTTTTGTTTTCCTCCGAAATGCGTCAATGGGTAAAGCCTTGGCACCAATAGGTAAAGCGGACGCTGGCGGGTTGGGACATTTTCGTGACGTAATCACTCATCTTTTTTAACCTAAAAATTACGTCATGAAAAAAAGACTTTTACCCTTCATTTTGACAATTGTTCTTTTAGCCCACCAGCCTATTTTCAGTCAGGTATGGACACCCAAAGCCATAAATGTTCTGCCTTCCAATTACAGTGTGTCTGCCATATCCATCGTCAGCGAGCAAGTCATTTGGGCAACGGCGATTGATTTTTCACAAGTTACTTCCCCTGTCCCTGCTACCCATCTCATTAAATTAATGAGGTCAAAGGATGGCGGTGAAACCTGGCAAGTACAGGACATTGAAGAAGCCATGGGCAGGATTTCCTGGGATATTCATGCCTTTGATGAGAACAGCGCCATCATCACCAGTCAAAACTTACAAAACGCCCGTGGATTGTGGCTAACTACCGATGCTGGCAACACCTGGACACAGGTGTTGTCCGGAAATGCCGGCAGTACCAGGGTTCATTTCTTTGACGGGCAGGAAGGTGTCAGCATCCAACTGTCATCCATAGCAAAATCAGCAAACGGCGGGCAGACCTGGACAAATATCCCCAACGTCCCGACTGCCTTACCCGGTGAATTTCAATCTAATCTTTCGTTTGCCACATCTGGTAATACGGTGTGGTTCGGCACCAGCGCCGGACGTGTTTTTAAAGGTAAAAACAACGGACTGGACTGGACGGCTATAGAAGCTGAACTCGGTAGCAGCGCCAGTATTAGTTCCATCGCTTTTACCAGCGAGTATGATGGGCTTTGTATCTATGGCGCCTCGCTTGCCAAAACGACCGATGGAGGCTCCACCTGGGAAAGCATCGGAAGCACTGAATTTGATGAGGTTTACGCCATTCCCTGCACCAATACTTTTATGGGTATTTCCCGTTTCACATTTCAAACCTCTGTTTCCACCGACCATGGGGCAACCTGGACTCAGGTGGATGTTGGCTATGCGGGCAGGCGCCCGGTGTTTCTAAACCCTGAATTTGGATGGATGGCTAATGCCTTTCCTGCATTCACAGGGGCAGCACTTTTAAAATGGGCGGGTGGTTCGCTCGACCGGCGCATTTACGTCAACCAAAATGCTACCGGGGCTAACACCGGGCTGACCTGGGCAGATGCTTTTACCGATTTGCAGGATGCCATTGCAGGGGCGGAAGAAGGGGATGAAATCTGGGTAGCCGAAGGCACCTACAAACCTGCCGCACCCGGCAGCAGTCTTTCCGCTACGTTTTTGATAAATGAAAACCTGAAGTTGTACGGGGGCTTCGCCGGAAATGAATGCAACCTGTCGGAAAGGAATCCCGTCGCACATCCAACCATTCTTTCCGGCGATTTGAACGGAGACGATGTGGACGATGACTTCATCAACTTTAAATCAGACAATGTGCAGACGGTGATGACGGTAAATTCCAACATCACGACCGAAACCAGGATTGACGGCTTCACGATTCGGGGAGGGCACGCAAACGGCACGGGAAACGACCTCAGCCCTGCAAGAAGCGGCGGCGGTCTTTATTCAACAGGGTTCCCACTATTACAGCACTGTCATTTTCAGCAAAACTTTGCAGCATTTTGGGGAGGGGGAGCCTACTTTGCCTACTCCGGCGATCAGGTTTTGGAAATCAACCATTGCACATTTGTGGACAATAAATCGGTGAGGGGCGGCGGCTTGAATATTATTGACTCCAACTGCATGGTCGCCGATTGCACTTTCCAATCAAATATTGCCAGCCAGTACGGCGGTGGTTTTTGGTACAGAAATGAAGTAGGAAATCAATCGGCAGAAGTTACAGGATGCACCTTTTTGAATAACCAGTCGAGTTTTGGGGGCGGTCTGCGGTTGCAACATTCGAGCCTCCAATTTCCGAATGCAGGCAACAATAGTTTCCTAATTGCCGACTGCATTTTCACGGGCAATGCAGCGACCGTGCTGCCCGGCGGCTATCCCAGCAAAGGAGGTGGGGGATTGAACATAGCAACTTACCCAAACACAAACGATGCTTCGATAACGGTCAGAAATTGCCATTTTTCGGAAGATACTTCCGTAATGGTAGGGGGTGCGCTTTATTTCAATTTCGCAGGAGATTCTTCCGATGCTGTCATTGACAGTTGTTCGTTTCAGCAAAACAATACCGAGGATTACGGCACGGTCGCCATCGAGGGTATAGGCAGCGGGAACATTTTTGTGAAAAACAGCCTGTTTGAAAGCAACATAGCAGGCTCTTCCGCCGGGTTGGACATTTACATTCCTTCCAACGCCGAGTTTTTTGAATTTGAGGTTACGGATTGTCGGTTTGGGAACAATCAGGCTACCCAATGGGGCGGAGGGCTTGGGTTATTTGCTGAAAGCGCCTCCAAAATCACCCTTGACAGAAACTACCTCGAAGGAAATTCCGCCGGGGGAAGTGCTGGTGCGATTTGGTTGACTGTAAATCACCCGAGTGCTGAAGTCAAAGGCAGCAATCTCGAAATCATCGGCAACATCAGCCCAACAGGAGCAGCAATTGCTGCTATTTCAGCGGCGAATGTACCTGTTTCGGACACTGCCAACATCTCATTTGAAAATTGCCTGATGGCTGGCAACATGGCGGAAGGCGCCACCTTGGAAATAAGCGAAAAGGGCAATGTCGGACTGCTCAACTGTACCATTGCAAACAATGAAGCGCACGGTGTTGCGACTTTTAACAGTTCAGCACTCAGCCTCCAAAATACCATCTTGTTCAACCCCGGTAAATTGGAATACCAAGATTTAACAGGTGATTGCATTTTGACATCCAAAGGCGGAAACCTCGTCGGTGACAATTCCATACCGTCACCTGCCCTCTCTGACATCGTCAACAGTGACCCGAAATTCATGGGTTCGGGAAACTACCAACTAAGCGAAGACAGCCCCTGCGTGGATGCCGGTATAAACGATGGCGTGACGGCGGCGCATGACTTGGGTGGCAACGTCCGAATCCAAGGCAATCGGGTGGACATTGGCGCCTTTGAAAGCCCTTTTGTGGTCAATTCTACCCAAGAAGTCGTTGTTGGCGAATTGGTCGTATCGCCCAACCCGGCAAGCCATTTCCTGAATATTCAATTGCCGGAAGCTGTGACTGTCCCGCTCAACGTGCAATTATTCGATGCATCAGGCAGGAGTTTAAGAAGCCAAAAAATGGTTGACAGGCAATCCCTCGATTTGAACGAATTTGAATCTGGATTCTATTTCCTGAAAGTAGTTATCGGGGAACAGATTTTTGTCGGGAAATTTATCAAGCAATAAATTTACCTTGTGGCTGTCCGTTTCATCAACGCTGCATGATGATGATGTTCCAACGAAGATGGTGGCTTTGCTTGTTCCCTTTTGTTTGCGTGTTGCTTTGCGTCGAAGGCATGGCACAGGAGTCCTCCGTTTGGAACCAGTACCAACCGATGCTCGGCCAGACGTTCAAGTATGAAAATGAAACAGGCGTTCATTTCTATTTCCAGGATGCACAAGGGTTTTTGTGGGGAAGCGACGGAGATGGGAAATTAATCCGTTTCGACGGGCATGAAATCCGTCGCTTTCGCCACGACCCGCAAGATTCGACTACTTTTTCCGGTTGCCGGTTTTGGGTCAACACCTCTGAATTCCTGCAGGACAAAACGGGAAAAATCTGGATGATGTCTCCGCAGCATTGCCTGGACAGGTATGACCCGGCGACCGGCCGGTTTGAAAGTTTGACGAAGCGCATTCGGGAAAAATACGGGGATGAGTTTTTAGAAAAATTTCTGGACATCTACGAGGACCGCAAAGGGGACGTTTGGATTGGCACACCGACCTTGTTGCTCAAACATGAAACGGCTTCGGGAGCGCTGACAGCTTTCAAGGTTTCGGGGTATTTCAGGCAGATTTTTGAGGATGACAACAGGAACTTATGGATAGGTGGGGAATACGGAGCCGGAAATCATTTTCTGGAAAGGCTGGATATGGTTTCCGGTAATTTCAAGGACCGGATTTACTTAACCATTTCGCAGGAACCCATCTACGGCTGGAACCGGGACGACCAGGCTGCCCGCTTGCACGACGGTCGTTTTTTGCTGCTCGTATCGGGCAGTCTGTTCATTTTTAACGCACGGGATAAAAGCGCTTCCCCTCTGCCCGGTCCTCCCGTACAGGGCAATCTGGTTAGCACCCTGTACGCCAAAGACAGCACGATATTTTTGGGAACCTTCGGCGACCAACTGTTTCAGTTTTTGCCGTCCACGCTTGCTTTTCAAATAAATCCCAACACAAAGGAACCCGGCGATAAATTTTCATACCTGTCGAGCATTTTACAAAGCCAGGAGGGGATTCTGTGGGTGAATAATGTGGATGCCGTTCATAAAATCCTGCCGAAAACAGCTCCGTTGCAAATAGCGCCTATACCTGCTGAAACGCCCGGAGCGCTTGCAAGGGTTCAATACGCCGAGACCCTGTTCACCTTCGGCGGAGAGGCTTATTTCGGCACGGTTCCTCAAATTAGTCCAGTCAGAAAAACGAACAGACGCCCTCCGCTTTTGGACGCAAATATTCCGGGATTAAAAAATCAACAGGAAGTGGTTCGCCAATTTGAGGAAGATGGAAATGGAAACCTGTGGATGGCGGCTTGCTGGCGGGAAACGGAATATTCCAACTTTTTTCTCCGCCAGTTCAGCCCGGAAGGCAAGGTGGTAAAAGAGTTTTCCTGCACGAGCCAGTCATCCGATTGTTTTGCCGCAGCCGTTTACAAAAACTCGAAGCTCCCGGCTTTTTTTCACCTGATACATTTCATCAAGGACCACAAAGACGGCTTGTGGATTGGCACCGGTTCATTGTTGAGCCGTTTCGACATCCAGACGGAGCAGTTTCAGCACAATCTCTTCGGCTGGAACGACACTTCCCGAATTGCAGGGGGCGTGACTTGTTTAATGATTGACAGCAAAAATCAATTGTGGGTCGGGAGCAGCAAGGCTGGTCTGAACAAACTTGACCAACGCACCGGAAAATGGACCGCTTATCCTTTCGGCGACCCGGTGAACAATAAGTCCGGGAATGCGATAAATACCATTTTTGAAGACAGCAAAGGAAATATTTGGGTAGGTACGGCTGCTGGCTTGATGAGGCTCGGCGACTCGCCCGGCAGTTATCGAAAATACACCGAACAGGACTTGCTCCCTGACCTGGTAATTCAAAAAATCTTTGAAGACCATCAAAAAAACCTGTGGGTGACCGCTGGTAACTCGCTTGCACGCTACGATTCCGAATCAGACCGGTTTATACCATTTGCCGCAAATGATGCTCCTTATTTTAACCAGCGAGTATATCGTGACAGGGACAATTACATTTATTTGACGACCCATTCCAACTTGGTTGCTTATTTTCATCCCGATAGTTTTATCGTAAATAAAAAAGTCCCGCCTGTTATTTTCACGGACTTCCAACTCGAAAACCACCCCGTCCGCCCCGGCGACTCCACTGCCATCCTCCAAAAATCCCTCGATTTCACAGAAAAAATCACCCTGAGATACGCCCAAAACGACTTCACCATCCACTACACCGCTCCTGAATTCATCCATCCGAACGAAACCATTTTCGCCATCCAACTCGAAGGCTTCAACGACGACTGGCAGGAAGTCGGTACCAAGCGGGAAGCGAGATACACCAACCTCAGCCCCGGCACGTACACCTTCAAAGTCAAAGTCAGAAACCACCATGGCTTTTGGAGCGAGACACCCCGCACCCTGCAAATCGTGGTGCTGCCGCCCTGGTACCTACACCAACATCACCCACGAGTTCCGCACACCGCTCACCGTCATCCTCGGCATGGCGGAACAAGTGAAAAGCGACCCGAAAAACTGGTTCAACGAAGGCCTACAACTCATCCGGCGAAACGGGAAGCAACTGCTCAACCTCGTCAACCAGCTACTTGACCTGTCGAAATTGGAGTCCGGCCACATGCCGCTGAACCTTGTGCAGGGCGAAGTCATCAATTACCTGAAGTACATCGTCGAGTCGTTCCATTCCTATGCCGACAGCAAGGACATCCGCCTGCATTTCATGACCGACTTGAAGGAACTTCAAATGGACTACGACCCCGAAAAGTTGCAGCACATCGTTTCCAATCTGCTGTCCAACGCCATCAAGTTCACGCCGGCGGGCGGCGACGTTTACTTTCAAATCGGCGAAGGTTTACGAAACCTTCAAGGTTTCGTAAACCTGGTTTTATCTGTTCGGGATAACGGCATCGGCATTGCGCCGGAACACCTACCGCACGTCTTCGACCGCTTTTACCAGGCGGATGCCACCCACACCCGCCGGGGCGAAGGGACGGGTATCGGTTTGGCGTTGACAAAGGAATTGGTGAAACTAATGGACGGCGACATCGAAGTGGAAAGCGAGGTGGGCAAAGGAACCAAGTTTACGCTCCACTTGCCCATCCACAAAACAGCAGAAAAATCGCAGCCTGGCATCCCGAAAGAAAGCCCATCGCCGCTGGCGGACACCCTTGTTTTGGGAGATGAAAAAACGAGCGGAGGCGTGAATGTACCGCCCGGCGACCGCCACCTGGTGCTGCTCATCGAGGACAACCCGGATGTCACCACCTACCTGGCATCGTTCCTCTTCAGCGACTACCGCATCATCACCGCCAGCAACGGGCAGGAAGGCATCGAAAAAGCCATCGAAACGATACCCGACCTCATCGTCAGCGACGTGATGATGCCCGGCAAAGACGGCTTCGAGGTTTGCCAGACCCTAAAAACGGACGAGCGCACCAGCCACATCCCCGTCATCCTGCTCACCGCCAAAGCCGACCTGTCCTCTAAAATCGAGGGCTTGAAGCACGGGGCGGATGCCTACTTAGCCAAGCCTTTCAACAAGGAAGAACTATTGGTGCGGTTGGAAAAATTGATTGAATTGCGGCAACAGTTGCAGGAGCGGTACACCAGAAATGACATTTTTCAAAAAAATGTCATTTCTCAACCTCCCAGTCTCGACGAGTTGTTCCTGCAAAAAGTAATCGGGGTCATCGAGAAAAACCTCTCCGATGAAGACTTCGGCCTGCCGGAACTTTGCCGGCAACTGCACATAAGCCGCTCGCAGGTTTTCCGCAAATTGAAAGCCCTGACCGGAAAATCCACCACCCATTTCATCCGTTCCATCCGGCTGGCAAAAGCAAAGGTATTGCTCGAAACGACTAACCTTCCCATTTCCGAAGTGGGCTACGAAACTGGCTTTGGGAATCCCGCCTATTTTTCGAAGATTTTTCAGGAGGAGTTTGGGGTGCCGCCGAGCGGGGTGCGGAAGGGGTGAACTGATTTCCTGGAGCGCCATTTACCCAAATGCCTGCACTGCATCCCCTGAAAGTGGTTTCGGGCGAGCGGGTGTTTGCATGGGAATTTATCAAACAACAGCACTGTACCTCTGCGAAAAGTACGTATCATTGCATAGATTTCGCAGCGGTTCAAATTAGAACTACTGCGAAAAGTGTTTATTTCGGTACAGATTCCGCAAACATTCTTTTTTTATGCAAAACGTACTCATTGGCAGGCTCGAAGAAAAGAAAATACTGGAAACCGCTCTACAGTCAAACAAAGCAGAAATGGTGTCGCTCATCGGCAGGCGGCGGGTTGGAAAAACCTTTTTGGTGAAATCCGTCTATCGGGAACGGCTTGACTTTGAAATAACAGGTATCCAACACGCCACCCGGCGGGAGCAATTGCGAAATTTCATGCTGCAAATTTCCAAAGCGTCGCAAGGCAGCTTTCCGGTGACGGAGCCGAAGGATTGGCTGGAGGCTTTTTACCTGCTCACCAAGTTTTTGGAAATGAAAAAAAAGCCTGGGAAAATGGTCGTGTTCCTGGACGAAATTCCCTGGCTGGCGACGCACAATTCCGGCTTTTTGAAAGGATTGAGTTGGTTCTGGAACAGTTGGGCGGTTGACCGTCCGGTCGTGGTGGTGATTTGTGGCTCGGCGGCTTCCTGGATGATAAAAAAAGTGGTGCATCACAAGGGCGGCTTGCACAACCGCATTACCCGGCGCATTAATTTGAAGCCCTTCAATTTGCAGGAAACCGAACTTTTTCTTCAGGAAAAAAACATCCGGCTCGACCGCTACCAAATCCTCCATTTGTACATGGCGATAGGCGGCGTACCACATTACTTAGAAGAAATTGAGCCGGGAAAAAGTGCCGCCCAAAATATTGAGCAGATTTGTTTTTCCGAAAATGGACTGCTTGTAGATGAGTTTCCCAAACTTTTCGCCTCCCTGTTCGACCAATCCGAGGCACACGTCAGGGTAGTCAGGGCTTTGGCGGGAAAGCTAAAGGGCCTGACCCGTTCGGAAATCGTACAAGGCAGCCGCCTTCCCGAAGGAGGGGGCGCTTCTGCGGTGATTGAGGAACTGCTGCATTCCGGCTTCATTTCCGCTTACCAGCCTTTCGGCAAAAAAAAGAAAGACAGCCTGTACCGCCTCACGGATGAGTTTTCATTGTTTTATCTCCGCTTCATGGAAAACCAACCACTCACCGGCGACCGCTCCTGGCAGCAATTAAGCCGGACACAAGCCTACGTAAGTTGGGCGGGTTATGCCTTTGAAAGCATCTGCCTGAAGCACCTCCCGCAAATCAAAAAGGCGCTGGGCATTTCAGGCGTCTATTCCACTGCGTCCTCTTTTATCAAAAAAGGCAATGAAGAGGAAGAAGGCATCCAGTTCGACTTGCTGATTGACCGTAATGACCACGTTATCAACATCTGCGAGATAAAATTTCACAGCGCCGAATTTACCCTCGACAAAGCTACTGCCATGGAATACCGAAATAAAATGGCAGCTTTCAGGGCAGCCACCAAAACTAAAAAGCAGGTTTTTTTGACGATGATTACCACCTTCGGCGTCAAAGAAAATCAGCATAGCATCGGCTTGGTGGATGCGGCGCTCACGATGGATGATTTGTTCGGGAAAATTTGAGACCTGCATGAAAGATGTGAGGGCGGTGAAAAACTGGACGAGCGGGACTTTGCAGATATTTTCGTAAAACGGCAATTGAAGAATCCCGGAATACTGGCAGTCGTCCGGTCATTTTTATTTCCCTAACTCCGCCCTGCCGCCTTATGCCACCTTCTTTAAACGGCTGATTTCCTTTTCTCTTCCAATGAACACACCCGTGATTTCTGACTTTACATGGCAAAAAATCGGGTTACAGTCAAAAATCACGGAAGGGTGGGGCTTTGGTAGTTTGGCGAGCAGCTTTTCACCACTCCACGCACCATCCGTTCACACATTTGCACCATTTGTTAATGGCGGAAAACGCTCCCCGGCGGCATTTTCGTGGCGTAAACATTCATCATTTTTTCACCCAAAACTTTACGTCATGAAAAAAAGATTTTTACCCTCCATTTTGACATTAATCCTCTTCTCCTCCCTGCCCGCTTTCAGCCAGCCGCCGGTTTGGATACCCAAAGCCGAAAACGTCCTGCCGCCCAACTACGAAATAACGAACACCTACATCGTAGATGACCAAATTATCTGGGTGACCGCCATTGATTGGTCTGAGCTAAACAACTCGCCCGTTTCCCCTAACCACGTGATAAAGGTGATGAAATCCACTAATGGGGGAGAAAACTGGGTCGTGTTTGACGTGGAGGAAGCTATGGGCAGGATTTCTTTTGATATTCATGCCTTCAATGACCAAAAAGCCTGGATTACCACACAAAACTTAATCAGTGGGGCAGGCAGAGGACTGTTTCTTACGACGGACGGTGGCGAAACCTGGACGGAAAAACTGAATGGTACAGCAGGTGGTGGTTCACTTCACTTTTTTGACTCCATGTCTGCCTATTGCGGTGTGTACGATATCATCAAAATCACCACAGACGGAGGAGAAACCTGGAACGATGCCGCCTCGATACCGCCATTTCTTCCAGGTGAAGGCGGAACCAGTTACTCCGGCGCCGCCAACGAAGCCGTTATTGGCGATACGATTTGGGGCGGAACTGGCAAAGGCAGGGTATTCAGGAGCATTGACCGGGGAAACAACTGGACGGTTGTCAATTCTGATGCTTCGACAAACATTCCATCCATTGCTTTTGCCAATGCTCAGGTGGGCTTATTGGTTAGAGACAACGGAGACATGAGCCGTTCCACGGACGGCGGTGAAACATGGATTCCGCTTGATTGCGAGTATGACATTTTCGAGCTAATCAGGATTCCGGGAACCAAGACCATTTTAGGCACTTCTTATCAGTATCTCGGAATCGGCGAAAATAAAACGGTTTATTCAGATGATTTTGGAGAAAGCTGGGCAAAATTGGATAGCGTCGTAACTGCATACGCCCCTGTATTTTCCTCGCCCACGCACGGCTGGGTGGGAGGGCTGCGCCCCGCTGCCGACAGCCCCGCTTTGTACAAGTGGAACAGCGATGAGTTGGTCAGCGTGAACGACCTGCTTGCCAAGTCTGCCCGGATAAATGTTTTCCCCAATCCTTTTTCCAGTTTCATCAACATCTCGACAGAGGATGTTGCGATAAAATCAATCCGCCTGCTTGACATGGAGGGATGTGTTCATGCTACTTATCAAGGTCAGGAAACTTCAGCTTTTTCTTGGGAATTGAGCGGCCTTGCCAGCGGCATCTATTTCCTTGAAATAAAAACAACGGGAGGATTTATCATCAAAAAAATAGTGAAGTGAAGCCTTAGTAACCGGGTGACTGCCAATCACCCTGTTACTGGTTATTTTAGAACAAGTTCTTAACTTCGGCGGCATCATTTTTCGCAACCCTACTTCAATGTATTGCCGAACTCCTTGTCTGCATATTTTTTGCCTGAGTTCACTGCTCATCTTTGCGGGAGCCTCGTCGGCGCAGGATGCCACCGGCTGGAATGGCTATGCCCCACCCGTTCAACTGGAATTCAAGTATGCCAGCGAATTTAACCATAGCTTCTTTTTTCAGGATTCAAAAGGCTTCCTATGGGGGGTGGATGCCGACTGGCAGCCCATCCGCTTCGACGGGCAAAAAATCACTTCTTTTCGCCACAACCCTTCTGATTCAGACTCTTATTCGGGTAACGGTATCTGGACGAATTTTTCGGAATTTATGGAAGATGAAGAAGGCAAAATCTGGATAACTTCAGAAACAGGTTTAGACCGCTACGACCCGGTTACAGGAAGGTTTGAAAAGTTTGGAAAACGCATAGAGCGGGAATTTGGAGGCGAGAAAATAGGACTATACCGGGACATCATGTCGGACAGCAAAGGGAACGTTTGGATTGCCACCGGCGCAGTTTTCGGTTACTTTTTGAAAGAGGACAGGTTGATGATGCTCGAAACGCCCGGCATGGTTTCCATGGTTTTCGAGGACGGCGAGCAAAATATTTGGGCGGTCATCGAGATGGGCGGCACGAAACGCCTTTTATGCAACATTGACGCGGAGCATGGAAAGCTTGGGGGCAGCATCGAATTTCAAATCCCCGTCGAGGCGCCCTACGGCTGGAACATTCACGACGTGGCTGCGCCGTTGGGCGGGCAGTCATTTCTCCTGCTTACAGGCTTTCAGCTTGTCCTGTTCGATGCCCAAAAAAGAGAGGTTTCCCGCCTGGCAAAAACACCGTTTGCAAAAAATGAGCGGGTTTGCTCCATGTACGCAAGGGATGGTTTGATTCTTTTGGGCACTTTCAAGGGGCAGCTTTTCCGCTTTCTTCCACAATCCCGTGAGTTTGTATTGAACCCCGACCCTTCTATGTCTGGCAAAAAGAACGTCATCAATTTCTCCAATATTTTCCAAAGCAGGGACGGTATAATCTGGTATCTTACAGAAAACAGAATGCACAAGATATTTCCCAAAACAATATTGTTCGAAAACGCTCCCATATCCTATGAAACGCCGGGTTATCTAAAAAACGCTCAATATGCGGACGTCATGTTTTCACTTCAGGGTGAGGCTTATCTCAGCACGGTTCCAGCGCTGCAACCTGTGAGAAAAACAGGCAAGCCTGCACCGCATATAAACCTTACCATTGGCTTGACAGAACCCAAAGAAATTGTCTGGCAATTTGACGAAGATGATAACGGAACCCTTTGGGCGGTTGGCTCTCTGAGAAAACCGGCAGGAGCGACTCTTTACATCCGGCAATTCGATGCGGCTGGAAAGATATTGCAGGAATTCACCTGCACCAGTGAAAATAAAGACTGTAAGTTCGCAAGAGGCGGAGATGTTTGGTTCCTGGAAACAGACCACGATGGTGGATTATGGATAAGCACCCGGTATTACTTGACCCGGTTCGACCCACAGGCAAGGCAGTTTCTGCATGGCGTGTCGGTGTTTGCTGAAAATTCACCCCTCAGGGGAGGCAGAATCGGTTGCCTTTTCGTTGACAGCAAAAACAACCTTTGGGCGGGTAACGAACATTCACATGCCAGTTCGTTCGACTTGAAAACGGGTGAATGGACAGCCCATCCCATCAGTCATCTTGAGAGGGACAAATACGGTAACGCCGCCAGCGCCATTTTTGAAGACAGCAGCGGGAATATGTGGATTTCCAATGCTTTCGGGTTTTTCAAACGGGACCGCCAAACGGGGCAATACCGGCAGTACACTGAGCAGCAACATTTAGTGCCGGGACCGAGCGTCCGGAAAATCTTCGGAGACCACCGTCAAAATTTGTGGATTGCCACTGAAAAGTATCTCGCCCGGTACGACCCGGAAAATGACCGTTTCATTCCTTTTACTTTGGAAGACGGCGTCCAGCCAACCACGTATTTTAACTCAACCGTTTACTCTGACAGCGACAACTATATCTATCTGCCCACCCCGTACGATATTGTCAGTTACTTCCACCCCGACAGCCTCAAAATCAACACCACCGTTCCGCCCGTCTATTTTACCGATTTCCAACTGGCAAACGCCACCGTCCGCCCCGGCGACTCCACTGCCATCCTCCAAAAATCCCTCGATTTCACAGAAAAAATCACCCTGAGATACGCCCAAAACGACTTCACCATCCACTACACCGCCCCGGAATTCATCCACCCGAACGAAACCGTTTTTGCCATCCAACTCGAAGGCTTCAATGATGACTGGCAGGAGGTCGGCACCAAGCGGGAAGCCCGCTACACCAACCTCAGCCCCGGCACCTACACCTTCAAAGTAAAAGTCCGCAACCACCACGGCTTCTGGAGCGAGACGCCCCGTACCCTGCAAATCGTGGTGCTGCCACCCTGGTACCTTACCTGGTGGGCCTACCTGCTCTACGCCCTGACGATTGGAAGCATCCTTTTCGCCATCCGCAACTACGAACTCAAACGCCAACTCGCAAAATCCGAAGCACAACGATTGCAGGAACTCGACCTCGCCAAATCCCGCCTCTATACCAACATCACCCACGAGTCCCGCACCCCGCTCACCGTCATCCTCGGCATGGAGGAACAGGTGCGAAAAGACCCCGGCAACTGGTTCAACGAAGGCCTGAAGCTCATCCGCCGCAATGGCAAACAACTGCTCGGCCTCGTCAACCAACTGCTCGACTTGTCCAAACTCGAATCGGGCCACCTGCCATTGAAATTAGTGAACAGTGACGTTGTCAGTTTCCTGCAATACCTCACCGAGTCCTTCCACTCATTCGCCGACAGCAAGGACATCCGTGTGCATTTTTGGAGCGGTTGCAAAGAACTGCTCATGGATTACGACCCTGAAAAACTGCAAAACGTCGTGTCGAATTTGTTGTCAAACGCCATCAAGTTCACCCCGGCAGGCGGCGACGTTTATGTTGATTTACGATTTACGAATGACGATTTAAGAATGGAGGACGCAATCGTAAATCGTCAATCCGAAATCGTCATTCTAATCAGGGACAATGGCATTGGCATTGCTCCCGAACACCTGCCACACATCTTCGACCGCTTTTACCAGGTGGATTCCACAGACACCCGGCGGGGAGAAGGCACCGGTATCGGACTGGCGATGACGAAGGAATTGGTGAAACTGATGGGCGGAGAAATCAAAGTGGAAAGTGAGCCGGACAAAGGCACAACATTCACGGTTTTGTTGCCGGTGACACAAACGGCGCAAAAAACGCCAACAGACAATCCGTTGCCGGCTGCGCAGGCCACCGAGTCCCTGCTTTTGGAAAGTGAATTCAGGGAACACTTGCAGGATGTACCGCACAGCGACCAACCGCTCGTACTGCTCATCGAAGACAATGCGGATGTAATCACTTACCTCACCTCCTTCCTCTCCAGCGACTACCGCATCATCACTGCCACCGATGGACAGCAAGGCATTGAAAAAGCCATCGAACTGACCCCCGACCTCGTGGTGAGCGACGTGATGATGCCGGAAAAAGATGGCTTTGAAGTCTGCGCCACCCTGAAAACGGACGAGCGCACCAGCCACATCCCCATCATCCTGCTCACTGCCAAGGCCGGCCCGGCCGATAAACTCGAAGGACTTACCCACGGAGCGGACGCTTATCTCGCCAAGCCTTTCAATAGAGAAGAACTGCTGGTCAGAATGGAAAAATTGATTGAACTGCGCCGCCGCCTGCAGGCACATTACGCAAGCAATGACATTTTTCTAAAAAATGTCATTGCTGAAAATCCCACCTTGGAAGACCTCTTCCTGCAAAAACTCGTGACCATCGTGGAGCAGAACCTCTCCGACGAACATTTCGGCCTGCCCGGCCTGTGCAGGAAAGCAGCCCTCAGCCGCTCCCAACTCTTCCGGAAACTGAAAGCCCTGACCGGAAAATCCACCACGCATTTCATCCGCTCCATCCGCCTGGCGAAGGGCAGGGAGTTATTGGAAACGACAGACATGACGGTGTCGGAAGTGGCCTACGCCGTGGGTTTTGGCAGTGCGACGTATTTTGCGAAAATGTTCGGGGAGGAGTTTGGGGTGCCGCCNNNNACCATAGGTCGTAATCATAGTCAGGTAAACAGCCTTTTTTGTTCCGGTTTCGGCTTTGAAAACGGCTATTTTCCGCCGTAGCTGCTCAGCATATTCTTTGGAAATGGCGTAGAGGGCCGATGAAAACTTGACTTCGCATAAATTGACCACGTGGTCCCTTCGGTCAATAATCAGGTCAACTTGCGCCCCAGGTTCTTCCCCCGGCTTGCTTTTCCAGGAAAAAGTATGGCTGACAACGCCGGAAATGCCCAGCGCTTGCTTGATTTGTTGCACATGGTAAAGGCAGACCTGTTCAAAAGCATAACCACTCCATGCCCGGTGGGAAGGGGTGTCAATGGCATTCACCCAGTTGTTCAGGTCGTAAGGGTCAGAATGTTCGATGAACCTCAGATAGAACAGCGTATAAAAATCAATGAGTTGGTAGAGGCTGGTCTGCTTCTTTTTTCCGAAGGGGTTATACCGGCGGATGAAACCGCTCATTTCCAACTCTTCCAAAAGTCTTGTGGTCGTGCCGCTGTTGGGAAGACCTGTTTCACGGATAATTTCATCCCTCGTCACACCTTTGGTTTTTTTTGCAATGGCCCTTACGATAGAAATATGCCTTTCGGCTTTTGAAAACAAGGCTTGGAAAAGGTTGCCGAATTCAGTCCTCAACATCCCATCCCCTGAAAAACAAATATGCTCGATGTTCTGGGGGCCGCTCCATTCTGGGGAAACCATGTCGAGGTAGAAAGGGACGCCACCCATGACCATGTACAACTGAATAACCTGGTAACGGTCAATCGCCGGGTTTTTCACTTTCAGCAAAGCCTCCGCTTCCCGGAGCGTAAATGGTTCCAGTTTTATCCTTTCCGTGACCCTGTTGTGCAGCCCGCCCCTTTGGTTGATGAGTTTGTTAATCATCCAGGACGCCGCAGAACCACAGGTCACCAGCACCACATCTGTCCGTGCCGCCGCCCAACTGTTCCAGAAATGCTCCAGCGATTGGATAAAGTCGGATTTTTGGTTGTCAAACCACGGCAGTTCATCCAGGAAAACCACCTTCCTTTTATCGGGTGTTTTTTCTAAAAATGCTATTAACTGCTGGAATGCGGAAAACCAGTTTTCAGGTAGGTCCCGTCTGTCCATTGGCTGGTGTTTTTGCAATGCGGTGTAAAAATTCAGGAGCTGCTGCCCCTTGCTGGCATTGGCAATAGCGGTCAGTTGAAAGGTGAATTGATTGTTGAAAACCCGCCGGATGAGCATCGTTTTCCCTACCCTGCGCCTGCCATAAACGGCCACAAATTCCGACCTGCCGCTCCGTGCGGTTTTTTCCAGACGGCTGCTTTCTTTTTCCCTGCCGATGAATGTGTCCATTGATTTATTTTTGACTTTAACTATGATTTATTCCGAGTTAAAGTCAAAAATAATTTATTCCATGACTTTAATTGAAATAATTTTCGAGTTAAAGTCAAAAATAATTTTCGTGTTAGAGGTTAGAGAAGTTTCTTAAACCTCAAAACGGGGGCATTAGGTTTAAGAAATTTCGCCACCCCTCTGGTGTTGTCCACAATTTTCTCAAACCATACAAAATCATCAAGCGGGCAGGACAGGAGGCAAATAATGGTTGCACACACCATTTCCTAAAACATTTGCACCAATACCGAAAACGCCGGGCAGGGGATGCCGCCATTTTTGTGACGTAATCACTCATCTTTTTTGAACCTAAAATTTACGTCATGAAAAAAAGACTTTTACCCTCCATCTGCCTGTTGATTTTAGCAATAACCCATCCCTGCTACTCACAGGTTTTTGTCAAACACGATGCTGCTGGAGCTAACAATGGAACCTCCTGGGCAGACGCTTACACCGACTTGAAAACTGCCCTCAGTGCTGCCGCACCAGGTAGTGAAATCTGGGTAGCCGCCGGAACCTACAAACCGGACGTGCCGAATGGCGACCCTGCCTCCACCTTTTTAATCAACAAAAATCTGCGACTGCTCGGCGGCTTCAACGGTATGGAAACCGCCGCCGGCCAGCGAAACCCGCAAACTAATCTGACCATCCTTTCGGGCGATTTGAATGAAGATGATGTGGACGATAATTTTGTCAGTTTCAAATCGGATAATGTAATGACAGTGGTTACAATCAATGCCAATATCACAAATGAAACTTTGATAGATGGTTTTACCATCGAAGGAGGACAGGCGGATGGGGTTGCCGGAGGGGCTGATAAAAATGGAGGTGGCATTTATTCCAACGGAGCGCCTGTTATCCGCTATTGCACAATTACCCAAAATTTCAGCACAATCAGTGGTGGCGGTATTTTTATTGCTGGCACGAACGCTAACGGGATTAAAATGGAAAGTTGCCAGTTCTTGAAAAACCGCTCTCAACTAAAAGGCGGAGCTGTCTTTGTAAATGGTCTAAAAGGAGCAGGGCTGGTAGTGTCACAATGCGAATTTACCGGAAACAAGGCAATTTCCCCGGTAGGTACAACCAAGACGCTTGGCGGTGGGATAAGTACGGAATCATCGAACTTGATTGTGGCCAACAGTACCTTCAATGAAAATATATCTGAGGATTGGGGAGGGGCGATTCAATTCTTTGCTGCGGCCGACAGCGTATCGGTTGAATTATCGGAATGTGAATTTTCCAAAAACGAATCCAAGTCCGGTGCGGGCTTCGACTTCAGCGTGAATGACCAACAGGTTCGCCACGGCAACCGGATACTGGTATCCAAATGTAACTTTTCAGGAAACAAGTCAGTAGCCGGCAACCCCGGTGGATTTCCTCATGGCGGAGCCATTTACGCTTTTTATCGAAATGCTGTGGGAGGGCTGGTGAACATTGACAGTTGCGATTTCACCAACAATTCTACGATAGGTAATGGTAGCGCCATAGGGATTGATTGGGCAGGTAGCAGTGGGGACTTTAGCATGGCCAATTCCAATTTTATCGGAAATTCAGCGAAAGATTATTATGCAACGGTTTTTATATGGAATGTTGTGTTCTCAGCATCAAACCACGGTGCTGGGAGTGTAGTCGTTAAAAACTGTTTATTTGAAAATAACACCTCCAAATATTCTGCAGGATTGGACATCGGTGATGATAGTAGCGGGGGAGTCGAATATGCCGTTTCTGACTGCCTTTTCAAACAAAATTACGCATCGTCATACAGTGGTGGGCTTACGTTATACAGCAATGTTGGCTCTGCATCTAGCTTTGACGTTGAAAGCTGCAATTTTGAGAATAATACAGCCAATGCTGCTGCGGGCGCTGTTTGGTTGGTTGTCAGTAGCAACGATTTTCAAGGTAAAATGCACAACTGTAAATTGGAGAATAATCAAAGCCCAAAAAAAGGGTCGGCAATCGCCGCTTTTTTATTTGAAGCTACTTCCAATTTGCCCACTGGGGCAGTTTTCTCAGTTGAGAATAGCCTTATTGCAAACAATACTGGCAACAGTGCCATCTCGCTTGATTCCTTTCCCGGTCTGGGACTCCTCAACTGCACAATCGCCGATAATCATGGAGGCATTAAACTCGCCAACCAGAGTGGCCTCACCCTCCAAAACACCATCCTCTACAACCCTGGTTTTACGGATTACACAACAGCCACAGACAACGTCACCTTCACCTCCCTCGGCGGTAATCTCATCGGCGACAGCCTTTCAGTACAGCTTCAACCTTCCGACAAACAGGAACTTGACCCACTTTTCGTCGTCGGCGGAGATTATCACCTTACCGCCGGAAGCCCTTGCATTGATTCCGGTATCAATGATGGGGTGAGCGCCCAATTCGACCTGGACGGAAATCCCCGCATGGTGAATGGAGTGGTGGACATTGGCGCTTATGAGAGTATGTTCACGCCGGCCCGTGAAGTGCTCTGGTTAGGGGAGGCATCAGTATCGCCGAACCCGGCGGGTGATTTCCTGACCATTCAACTTTCAGAGAATACAAGTAAAGTTTCTGACGTGCAAGTCTTCGACACACAGGGTAGGCTGGTACTGCATGCCAACAAACAACAGCTTGACGTTCAAGGGCTTGCGACAGGAATGTACTCACTGCGGGTGGTCTCAGGAGAGCGGGTGTTTTCCGGGAAATTTATCAAGCAATAAACTTTCGACCTTTGAAGTAGTGGTACTTTCCTCTAAGTACCACCTTCAACAATTCTATCTGCATTGCATACCCAAATACTTATCTTGCAAGCAAATAAACCGGACACTCATGCCCTTGTCCTCTCTGTCATTTCGATTGATTTTAGTCAGGTGCCTCCTGGCAACAACAATGGCTTGCCCGCTGCAAGCACAGGAAAACAGCATTTTCGACCGATACTTCACTGCTGAACCACTTGAGTTCCGCAATGCGGGGCGCACCGCAGGCAGCCTGCAGTTCAGGTTTCAGGACAGCAGAGGATTCATTTGGGGAGCGGACGAGAACTACACCCTGCTCAGGTTCGACGGACAGAACATCGAGACGTTTGAAAACAAACCCGGCGACCCGACAACCGCCTCCCCCGGAATATTGTGGGACATATCCTCCAGGTTCTTCGAGGATAGTGAAGGGAAAATATGGATTACTTATTCAGCCAGCAGCAACATTGATTGCTACGACCCATCCACGGAACAATTTCGACAATTCCTTCCCATCCTGTCTGCTGCCGCTGGCGGGAGTGATTCCGGTTATGCCCGGATGGTGTTTGAAGACAGCAAAGGATATATTTGGATAGGGACGGACAGGGGGTTGTTCCGCTATTCCAAACAAACAGACTCAATCCGGCACTTCAACTACCCTTATCTTTTGACCATCATCTTAGAAGACTGGGAGCAAAATATCTGGATTCACTTGCGGGATGAGTTTTTAGCCAAAATCAACAGGGAAACCGGTGCGATAGAGGAAAAAGTGATAATCCCGAAAGGCTTGGCATCGAATAATTGGAACAAGAATGCACTGGACCATTGCTGCCGTCTAAAGAATAACGCCACTCATTTGCTCGTCATAAGTGGGAAGTTGTATGAGTTTGATTCAAAAAAACGGAACATAGCAGTCATGCACAAGGGACTCCTTCCTTCAGAGGATGACATTTATTCCTTTTGGGCAAAGAATGACCTGATTTTGTTAGGCACTCGTTCCGGGCTTTTTCTTCAATACCATCCCCAAAACCGGATATTTACCCAATCAGCATTATTCAAGCCCGGTGAACAAGATGACAATCACAAGTTTTCCTTTCCATTGAATATTTTTCAATCCGCCGATGGGATTATCTGGGCAAACGTTTACCAAAGAAGAGAGTCCCTTCCTCAAAACGCTCAGATTTTTCCAAAAAAACTCCCTGTATTCAGTGTAAAACTTCCCGATGAAATCAATGCGCTGAACCGAGACCATGACTCAGGCGATTATTTTTTTTTGCTCGATGGGGAAGCCTGGTTTTTTACTCAGCCTTACCTTACGCCCATGCTTCCGGGTGCCAGGAAAAAGAAAAAAATCAACCTGTCCGTTCCGGGTGTGGCGGAACAATGGAGCCTGACCTATCAATTTGAAACCGACAGGAACGGCAACCTTTGGCAGGCCGCCACGCCGAAATCCGGAAGCGGTATCCTTTACCTTCGGTATTACGACAAGCATGGAAAATGCTTAAACTCACACACCGTTAATACCGGCAACCAGGGATTCCCTGGGGGGATTGTCCAGGATATTAAATCCGATAGTGATGGGAACATTTGGATAGCTTCAACGAAAGGGCTTTGCTGTTTTAGGCCAGGATACAGTTCTTTCAAAGACTGTTCCGCCGGACTCGAAACAGAGAGCCGCAACATTTTCACGTTGATGGTTGACAAACAGGGTAATATCTGGTGTGGACGCCATTCTCAAGTAAGCAAACTAAACCCTCAAAATGAAACCTGGACGCATTATTCGGGAGGTACACTTAGATTAAGTGGCGAAGCGAATGCCCTCCACGAAGACCGCTCCGGCAGGATATGGTTTGGCATGAATGGTGGGTTGTTTGCCTTGGAGAGAGATAACAAAATGCCCAAACAATATGGAAAGGCAGATGGCTTTTTCGGTGGGCGGGTATATACAATTTTTGAAGGAAGCTCCGGACAATTGTGGATAACATCTCCTTATGGGTTTTACTTATACGATGAAGGCAGGGACCGGTTTTCTTTGTTCGGAATTAAAGAAGGTGTTATTACGCTTGAGATTGACCGCAAGAACGCATATAAAAAGGACAAGCACGGAACAGTATTCATACAAACCACTTATTCCGAGTTCTATTTCCTGAAACCGGAAAAAGTCGAAACGGATACCCTTTTGCCCCGTCTCTACCTGACCGGATTACAGCTTTTTAATGAAAAGGTAAAAACATCCGCAGACGGCATTCTCCAAAAGTCGCTGTACTTTACAGACGAAATCAAATTGAAGTACCGGCAAAATGATTTCACGATTCACTACACAGCCCCCGAATATACCTATCCTGAAAAGTTGGAATTCTTCGTGCAAATGCAAGGCTTCAACGACGACTGGCAAAATCTGGGCAACAAAAGGGAAGTCCGCTTTACCAACCTTTCTCCCGGCACCTACACCTTCAAAGTCAAAGTCCGCAACCACCACGGCTTCTGGAGCGATACGCCCCGCACCCTGCAAATCGTGGTGCTGCCGCCCTGGTACCGCACCTGGTGGGCATATCTGCTTTACGTCCTGACGATGGGAGGCATCCTTTTCGCTATTCGCAACTACGAACTCAAACGCCAACTCGCAAAAGCCGAGGCACACCGATTGCAGGAACTCGACCTTGCCAAATCCCGCCTGTACACCAACATCACCCACGAGTTCCGCACGCCGCTCACCGTCATCCTCGGCATGGCCGACCAAATGAAAAGCGACCCGAAAAACTGGTTCAACGAAGGTCTGCATCTCATCCGCCGCAACGGAAAACAGTTGCTCAACCTCGTCAACCAGTTGCTCGACCTGTCAAAGTTGGAGTCGGGCAACATGCCGCTGAACCTCGTGCAGGGCGACATCGTGAACTACCTGAAATACCTCACCGAATCTTTCCACTCCTACGCCGACAGCAAAGATATCCGGCTGCATTTTGCGAGCGACTTCAAAGAACTGCTCATGGATTACGACCCGGAGAAAGTGCAGCATATTTTATCCAACCTGCTCTCGAATGCCATCAAATTCACCCCGGCAGGCGGCGATGTTTATCTGGATGTAAGAAGGCCGAAAGACAACGACGATGCGGTACTCCTGCAAGTCAGGGACAACGGCCCCGGCATTTCGCCCGAACACCTGCCCCGCATTTTCGACCGGTTTTATCAGGCGGATTCAACTTCCACCCGCAAAGGCGAAGGCACGGGCATCGGGCTGGCGATGGTGAAGGAATTAGTGAAATTGATGGGTGGTGAAATCGGTGTGGAAAGTGAAGCGGGCAAAGGCGCAAAATTCATGATTTTACTGCCGGTAAAACAATCGGCACAAAAGGCAGAAACAGAAAATGCGGAAGTACCGATTCCCATAGTTGCACAAACTATTCTTTTGGAAAATGAACCGGCGCAAAGCGCTCCCGATGTGCCGCATAGTGAACTGCCGCTCGTTTTGCTCATTGAAGACAATGCCGACGTCATCACTTACCTCACCTCCTTCCTCTCTGGTGACTACCGCGTCGCCACTGCCACCAACGGACAGCAAGGTATCGAAAAAGCTATCGAACTGACCCCCGACCTCGTGGTGAGCGACGTGATGATGCCGGAAAAAGATGGCTTTGAAGTCTGCGCCACCTTGAAAACGGACGAACGCACCAGCCACATCCCCGTCATTTTGCTCACTGCCAAAGCAGGCCCGGCCGCCAAGCTCGAAGGTCTCACGCACGGAGCGGATGCGTATTTGGCAAAACCCTTCAACAAAGAAGAACTGTTGGTCAGAATGGAAAAATTGATTGAACTGCGCCGCCGCCTTCAGGAGCGGTATGCAGGACATGACATTTTTTTTAAAAATGTCATTGCTGAAAATCCCACCCCGGAAGACCTTTTCCTGCAAAAACTCGTGACCATCGTGGAGCGGAACCTCTCCGACGAACATTTCGGCCTGCCCGACCTCTGCCGGCAAGCAGGCATGAGCCGCTCCCAGCTTTTCCGAAAACTGAAGGCCCTGACTGGAAAATCCACTACCCATTTCATCCGCTCCATCCGCCTGGCAAAGGGCAGGGAATTGCTGGAAAGCAGTGATATGACTGTTTCAGAAGTAGCATATTCGACGGGGTTCAGTAACCTGGCTTATTTCTCCACGATGTTCAGGGAGGAGTTTGGCATTCCGCCAAGCAATTTGAAAAAATAATTGATTCGCTATTTTTCAAATTATCCTTCTTTGTTACCCCCGTATCAATCCACTTGCCACCTTCCCTCCATCTTTGCCCCATCATTTTTCACAAACCAATGAAATTCAATTTACAAATATGAAAATGAAAAAACTTGCCGGACAAACCGCCATTATCACCGGCGCCAGTTCCGGCATCGGTAAAGCATGTGCCATCGAGCTGGGACTCGCAGGCGCCAATGTCGTCGTCAACTACGCAGGCAATAGCAAGGGCGCCGACGAAGCCGTGGCAGAAATCATGGAGGCAGGTGGACAGGCGATGGCCGTGAAAGCCGACGTCAGCCAGCAAACGCAGGTGAACGACATGTTTTCCACAGCCATCAAAAACTACGGCACGGTGGACATTCTCGTCAACAACGCCGGGCTGCAAAAGGACGCCCCGTTCGTGGACATGTCGCTCGACGATTGGAACTATGTCCTCGGGGTCAACCTGACCGGGCAGTTTCTCTGTGCCCAGGCTGCCGTGCGTGAATTCCTGCGGCGTGGTCCCCGGCCGGATGTGTCGAGGGCTTTAGGTAAAATCATCTGCATGTCCTCTGTTCATGAGCTGATTCCCTGGGCGGGCCACATCAATTATGCTGCTTCGAAAGGTGGCGTCATGCTGATGATGCGCTCGCTGGCCCAGGAGCTTGGTCCGATGAAAATCCGGGTGAACAGCATCGCCCCCGGCGCCATCAAAACACCGATCAACCGCATGGCCTGGGAAACGCCGGAAGCCGAACAACGGCTTTTGAAGCTGATTCCCTACAAGCGTGTTGGCGATACGAAAGACATTGGCAATGCAGCAGTTTGGCTTGCAAGCGACGAAAGTGACTATATACATGGAGCAACTATCTTTGTGGATGGTGGTATGACTTTGTATCCGGGGTTCGAGGACAATGGTTAACAGGCCCAAATTCATTAAACCACGATAACAAAATCGAATCACTTCAAAACGGTGAGGGAACCGTAGCGCCGAACTCTGTTCAGTGGCAATAAATTCGCTGCCGAACAGAGTTCGGCAATATGCTCAGCCAGCACATTTTGAGGGGATTCACAAAACCCCTGGAAAAGTCTTTGATATTCAGCGTTTTGACAGGCAGGTTGTGATAACGGGCTGTGGCTGCAATGAAATTATCCTGGTGGCCGATGAGCAAACCTGCTTTCCGAATTGAGATATATTTTTATGGCTTCCTCCACTACTTCGTTTGAAAAAGGTATTTCGACCAGGTTGAAAATCAGGTTTTGAGCATCCTGCTGTTCACAAAAAACACCCTTTTCAGGGTTCATCAACAAAAGTCGAAAAAATAACCCGTTTGTTACCCCTGTAACGATCCTCTCTCCCGGCTGTCAATAACTTTGTTCCAATAATCAATTACAAATGAAAATCAATCACCAATCAAAAGAGGCGCTCCGCCTCCAATCCAACTACAACGATGGTGGCCAATGGCACAAATGGGGCCCCTACCTCTCCGAGCGCCAATGGGGTACGGTGCGGGAAGATTACAGTGAAAACGGCACCGCCTGGGATTATTTCCCCCACGATCATGCCCGGAGCAGGGTGTACCGATGGGGAGAAGACGGGCTGGCAGGCATCAGCGACGATTTGCAGCGGCTCTGTTTTGCCGTCACTCTTTGGAATGGCAAAGATCGCATCCTGAAGGAGCGCCTTTTTGGTCTGACCGGGCCGGAAGGCAATCACGGCGAGGATGTCAAGGAACTGTACTACTACCTCGACAACACGCCCACCCACTCGTACATGAAGCACCTGTACAAATACCCGCACGAGGCTTTCCCTTATGCCGAACTGTTAGAGAATAACCGCAACCGCTCGAAATCGGAACCTGAGTTTGAGATTTTGGACACGGGGGTTTTCGATGAAAACCGCTATTTCGATGTGTTTACCGAGTACGCCAAAGCAGCGGAGGAGGATATTTTGATCAAAATCACCGCCTGGAACCGGGGCAATGAAGACCGGCCGCTCAGTATTTTGCCAACGCTGTGGTTTCGCAATCTCTGGTCATTCGGCGTGTTGAAACAAAAACCATCCATCAGGCTGGATGCTTACGACACCGTGCAAGGCCACGCTTCGCTGGAACATGAGGAACTGGGCAGTTATTTTTTCTATTTTGAAAAACCCCATTCCATACTTTTTACCGAAAATGAAACGAATACGGAAAGGCTATACGGCGTGCCAAATTCATCCCCATTCGTGAAAGACAGCTTCCGTGATTTTCACAAAAAAGAAATGGGAAGGATGATGCGGGAGAAAGGCGAAGGGACAAAGTTTGCCCCAGTTTACGAATTCCTTATCCCTGCCGGTCAAAGCATCGAAATTCGACTTCGCCTGTGCCGTGAATCGCTGAAAAGCCCGTTCGATGCGGGGTTTGATAAAATTTTTAAACAACGCATTGTCGAGGCTGATGCGTTTTACAGTAGCCCGGATTTCCAAATCCGGGCACCCGGATTTGGAAATCCGGGCTACGACGATCTCGCCAACATCCAGCGGCAGGCCTTCGCAGGTATGCTCTGGTCGAAGCAATATTTCAACATTGACATTCCCCGCTGGCTGAACGGCGACCCCGGTCAAATACCCCCGCCTGAAAACCGCAAAACCGGCCGTAATCACCAGTGGCAAAGCCTCAACAACGAGGACATCATCTCTATGCCCGACAAGTGGGAGTATCCCTGGTACGCTGCCTGGGACCTGGCCTTCCACTGCATCCCGCTGGCGATGGTGGATGCCAATTTTGCCAAAAACCAGCTCATCCTGTTCCTCCGTGAGTGGTACATGCACCCCAACGGTCAGATTCCGGCCTACGAATGGGCCTTCGGCGACGTGAATCCGCCGGTACATGCCTGGTCGGCTTTACAGGTATTTAAGATGGACAGGGAAAAAACAGGCAGGCCGGACTATGATTTTATGAAAAGGGTTTTCCAGAAACTGCTCCTGAATTTCACCTGGTGGGTCAATCGAAAAGACAGCCAGGGCAAAAATGTCTTCGAAGGCGGCTTCCTCGGCCTAGACAACATCGGCGTGTTCGACCGAAGCGCAACCCTGCCGGGTGGCGGCCACCTCGAACAGGCCGACGGCACAGCCTGGATGGCGATGTATTGCCTGAACATGCTCGAAATGGCGCTCCTTCTTTGCGAAGAAGATAAAAGTTACGAGGATGTGGCGACCAAGTTTTTCGAGCATTTCGTCTATATCGCTGAAAGCCTGAACCGCATTGGCAAGGATTGGACGGGCGCCTGGGACGAGGATGAAGGTTTCTTTTACGACATCCTCGCTATGCCGGGCCACCGCTACTACCCGCTTAAGGTGCGCTCGCTGGTCGGTTTGAGTACGCTGTTCGCCGTGCTGCGCCTGCCGGAGAGCATGTTGAAAAAAGTGCCCGATTTCCGCCGCCGCCTTAACTGGTTCGTCAACTATCGCCGTCAGCTTTGCGACTACCAGGTGGTGGATAATCATGAACTGAACACGGATCTGTTGCTTTCCCTTACCTCGGAAAACCGCCTGCGCCGCCTGCTTCATGCCATGCTCGACGAAGGAGAATTCCTCTCGCCCGGCGGCATCCGCTCCGTTTCCAAAATCCATGAAATTCCTTACGTCGTTGACATAGACGGCCAGCAGTTCGGCCTGAAATACGAACCCGGCGAAAGCACCACCGGCCTTTTCGGCGGCAATTCCAATTGGCGTGGACCGGTTTGGTTCCCGATGAACTACCTGTTAATCAATGCCTTGCGGGAATACCATGCGTATTTCAAAGATGATTTCAAAGTGGAATGTCCGACCGGCAGTGGCTGCCGGATGAACCTCGGCGAAGTGGCTGACAATCTTTCCCAACGTTTGATCGCTGTTTTTCAAAAAGACGAATCTGGCCGAAGACCTTGCCACGGTGATGAGGAGCGGTATGCGAACGATCCTTACTTCAATGACCTGGTGCTTTTTTACGAATATTTCCATGGCGACAAGGCCCGGGGTGTCGGGGCCTCGCATCAGACGGGTTGGACGGGGGTGGTGGCCGAGTTGATAGCGAGGTGCGGAGTTTTAAAAACAATGGAAAGAACAGACTTTATCGAGGATGTTCGGTGAAATTTCAGAACTCCTGACCCGACCAACAAAATAAAGGGTTTGCAACGCCCAATTCGCAATATGAAAATGCGACATTTTTCTGTGCATTGTGGTGTGTCATGTTAATACGGTCGGGGTACTTAGCCTGAAAGGGGTTGGGAAAATTTGCAAAAACCCCCAGGTCAGGAGTTCTGAATTTTATGATCTCCCCCATAGCATCTGGCCAACGGCAACGTCTTGAGGGCTGCTAAAAGTGCTTTTATGACAGCCCTCATGACGTTGCAGTTGGCCGGAGGCCATGACAAGGGGACGTTGTTAGGGACTATCATATGCAACTTGACGTAAGTGAACTGAAAACAAGGCAGAAAATGCTTGCCTGAAGTTTCTTCTCAGCTACCCTACTTTTTAAACACTGCTTCCACTTTCACCTCCTTCATCCAGGAGGAGTATTTTATCGTCAGATCAGCCTGCACTTTCCAGTGATTTTCATCAATGCGCTGGCCCTGGCAAATTTTCAAACAGGGTTGGAAAATCCTGCAATTTGTTACACCGGTAATAATTGCTTTCTGTTTGGCCCTGCAACTTTGTGCCATCATTTTTATACTTCAAACCGCCAGGTTTAACCGAAAACCGGGACAGGTCGTGCAAGGTAGGTTTCCGAAAATCCCGGGGCTTTCGGAAATCAGGCATAGGCCAATTGCACCAGTTTATTGCCGACTTGACGTATAAGACAAAACAGGTGTCCAGGTACGCCGCAATCAAATGAAAACAGCCAAATCGAATTTCAAATCACTTACTTTCGCCGAACTCAGCGCCAGGGAATGGCTGCTGACCAACGGTCTGGGTGGCTACGCATCTTCTTCTCTTTCAGGAGCTAATACCCGCCGGTATCACGGGCTGCTCGTTGCAGCACTCAACCCGCCGGCGGGTCGCATGGTCATGGTTTCCAAAATCGAGGAAACGATCGTTACGCCGGAAAACGAGCTGATTAAACAAGCCGATCAGCATTGGAACAACATCATCGAACCATGATGAAAATCCTGAAAAACAACTGGCAGGTTTACCTCATCGAAGCCTGGGCACTGGGCATGTTTATGACGAGTGCCTGCTTTTTCGCCATCCTTTTGGAGCACCCTGGTTCCCCGGTGCATCAAAACATCCCGTCCGCCCTGGAACGGCGCTTTTGGATGGGGCTGGCAATGGGCTTGACGGCAATTTTGCTGATTTACTCGCCGTGGGGCAAACGTTCCGGCGCACATATAAACCCGGCCGTCACCCTGGCAAACTGGCAAATGGAGCGCATCAGTACGGCCAATGCGGTCTGGTACATCGTTTCACAATTTGCAGGCGGGGCCTTGGGCGTTTATTTATTCAAATGGATGGTGCCTCAGTTGATAGTGGAAACTTCTGTCAACTACGTTGTGACAGTACCCGGCCAGGCGGGAGTGGCGGTGGCTTTCGCATCGGAATTCGTCATCTCTTTCCTGCTGTTGTTGGTGGTATTGCTCCTGAACAACTCTAAGTTTGCCGGATTTACAGGCTGGGTAGTCGGTTTGATGCTGACCGTTTTCATCACCTTCGAGGCTCCATTTTCAGGCATGAGCATGAATCCCGCAAGGACGCTCGCTTCCGCACTGCCTGCTAACATCTGGACGGGATGGTGGATTTACTTTTTAGCTCCTGCCGGAGGCATGATGCTGGCCGGGTACCTTTACAGAAAGTGGTACCGGCAATCGCATGGCGGGAACTGTCTTACCATGAAATGCCATCTCTCAGGCAATCAACACGAATGCACGACCTACGAAGTATTGGGACCATCGGACTTGTTAAACAGGCGGGCTATACGCTCCCCTGAAATCTGAATCAGTGGTGGTATTGACAGACCTTGCTAAAAATTTGAGCAGTCTGTTACCGATGTAACAGCCGCATAGCTTTCACCAGCACATCTTTGCAGCATAATCAAACGAATAATTTCAATCATTTTAAAACAGCGATAAATCCATGATAAAAACAATCCTCGTCACCGGCGCCAATGGAAATCTTGGCACCGCTGTCGTCCAACATCTTCACAGCCAGGGTCATCGCATCTGCGCTACGGTTGGCAGCGGCGGGTTACCCCCCGATTTTACCAAAATGACCCTCGATGCCCGATCCGTTAACCTGACCGACGAAGCAGCATCCGAACAGTACATCGAAGAAATCACCCGGCAGTACCCCGACCTTTCTGCGGCGGTGCTGCTCGTCGGCGGGTTTGATATGGGCAATATCGCTGCCACCGGCGGCGAAGCCATTGACCGTCAGATTACGCTGAATTTCAAAACCGTCTATTTCATCGTCCGCCCATTGATGGAATTTTTTGAAAAAAGAGGCGGTGGGCAGTTCATCCTCATCGGTGCTCGTCCCGCACTTTCGCCGCAGGCTGGCCAAAACCTGGTCGCTTATGCACTCAGCAAGTCGCTGGTTTTTCAACTGGCTGAAATTATCAACGCTTCCGGGAAAAACAAGGGCATCACGGCTGCCGTGCTCGTCCCCAGTACCATAGACACTCAGGCCAACCGCCGTGCCATGCCCGATGCCGATTTTTCAAAATGGGTGAAAGCGGAGGACATCGCCCGGACGATTGCCTTCGTGCTCACGGATGCGGGCGCTACGTTGCGGGAAGCAGTGCTGAAGGTTTATAATGAGTCTTGATTTTTTCCCCGTAGCCCGGATTTCCAAATCCGGGCCGCTTTACACCCGTAGTAGCCCGGATTTCCAAATCCGGGCCGCTTTACAATTACACCCGGATTTGGAAATCCGGGCTACCTTATGAATCAATCACTTATTCGCTCTGCATCCAGCCTTTTTGACGATGCCAAAGTTTATCTGTCGTGCATTGCGCAAACAACTTACTGTCAGCCACTGCCGGTATTGTCCGGTGCGTCGGTGGGGCAGCATACCCGGCATTTTATCGAGTTCTTTCAATGCCTGACCAGGTGGTTGGAGGCAGCGAGATATGAACCGCTCAACTACGACTTGCGAAGCCGTGACCACCGCATTGAAACCGAACCCCGTTTTGCCTTGAACATCATTGCAGGTTTGAAAGAACAGTTGCCCGGTCTGCAATGGAATGTTGCCATCGAGGTGGAACAAACGGATTATTCGCTGGGGATTTCGACCCGGATATGTTCTTCTGCTGAACGGGAACTGCTCTACAACATCGAGCATACAATCCATCATTTCGCTTTGATCAAAATCGGGTTGAATATCGTCGAACCTGCGCTGAAACTGCCTCCGAATTTCGGGGTAGCCGCTTCGACTTTACAGTACCGTACCATAGCCCGGATTCCCATATCCGGGCATCACTAAATTTTACCCGGATTTGGAAATCCGGGCTACGGGATGAACGCCATTGAAAATATCCTCGAGTACCTCGTACAGGTCATCGAACTGATCAGTACCACCATTTTGCTCATCGGCTTCAGCAGGGCAGCCATTGGTTTTGTGAAAACCGAATGGCGCAGGTTCCTCCTCCCGCAAGATCCCGACGGGTTGTCTAATCTAAGGTTGCAATTGGGAACATACATCCTGCTGGGACTCGATTTTTACATCGTATCAGACATCATCCAATCCATGATCCGGCCGGAGTTGAACGGGCTGCTCAACCTGGCGCTCATTGTAGTACTCAGAACGACCATTGGCTTTTTCCTCGGAAGAGAAATCGCTGAAATTGAACAACGGGAACATCACGCAAACCACTAAATTTTAAAAAATGACGTTCGCTACCACCTTTGTTTACGCTTTTTATGCCTATCTGCTCATCGGGCTTGTGTTCGCAATCTGGTTCACTGCCAAAGGCATCAACTCGATGGACGATGGTATGCGCCATACATCGTGGAGCGTCCGGTTGTTGCTCATACCCGGCTCGATCCTGCTTTGGGTGGTGCTTTTGAGAAAATACCTGAAAACATTATGACACCTGCAATCAGAAAATATCATTACAGGCTTTGGTTTTTCCTGGCGGGGTTCCTCCCCTTGCTGTTTGTTGCGGCTATCGTCGTCATACCGGAACGGCAGCCCGATCCGCAATTCAGCAGCTACCAGCCGGCAGCGTTGCCGGAGCTGATGACTTCTGCGAGTTCGGAGCATTTTACCATCCGGTTGCTCACTGCCCGGGCAGACAGCCTGCGCCAGTTGGAGATTTTGGTGAAAAAACCGCTGACTGCCCCGGCGGCGCTGGTTTACATTTCGGCAAAAATGAATGCCGCAACGGGGGAAAGCGTATTGCTGGGCGAGCTTTCGTCGGTGGGCGAGTATCGTTTCAACCTGGGCGAGGCGCAGCATTTCACCCAAACCTTTGTCCGGCTGTTCGATCCTATTAAAAATCAAGTTATTCAGGATTTTGAACTTTAACCACCGTAGCCCGGATTTCCAAATCCGGGCATTTGGTGACCCGGATTTGGAAATCCGGGCTACAAAAAAAAAACATGAGTGTCAATTACGCCCCGGTTCTCTGGAACCGACAGAAGAAAATCTATGACCGGGTCATTCTCGGCTCGATTGCGCTGTACCTGGCGATTTTCATCGCCCTGCAACTGACCGTTTTCCCGGAGATTACCGCCGAAACGCTCATCATCCGTGCGACCGGTACGCTGGCTTTCCTGATGCTGCATTTCATCCTTTGCATTGGGCCGCTGGCTCGCATGGACCGGCGGTTTTTGCCGCTGCTTTACAACCGACGTCATCTGGGGGTGACGATGTGCCTCGTAGCACTCGTACACGGCGTTTTTAACATCATCCAGTTTCATGCACTGGGCAATGTGGACCCGCTGGTGTCGGTGTTTACCTCGAATGAAAATTACGCAACGCTCAGCCGGTTCCCGTTTCAGGTGTTGGGTTTTTTCGCTTTGTTGATTTTGTTGCTGATGGCCGCCACCAGCCATGATTTTTGGTTGAAAAACCTCTCCCCGAAAGTTTGGAAAACCCTGCACACGTTGGTGTATTGGGCTTACGCCATGCTCGTTGGGCACGTGATGCTTGGCGTTATTCAACTGGAAAAATCGCCGGTGCTAATCGTCGTGGCAGGCGTTGGGATGATGACGGTGACCGGGCTGCACGTCTGGTCGGCCATTTTAACCAAAAAGGAAACCGACCAACCGGACGAAGACGATACGGATAGTTTTTACCGGGTATGCCGGGTGAATGAAATAGCGGAAAACCGGGCGAAGACCGTACTCATCGGAAGCGAAAACATCGCCATTTTTAAATACGACAATAAGCTTTCGGCTGTGAGTAACCTGTGCCGTCATCAGAACGGGCCACTTGGCGAAGGCAAAATCGTGGACGGCTGCATCACCTGCCCCTGGCATGGTTACCAATACCTGCCACACAACGGACAGTCGCCGCCGCCCTTTACCGAAAAAGTGGAGACTTACGACGTGAAGTTGGCGGGCGAATGGGTATATGTGAACCCGAAACCGTACCCGGAAGGTACGGAACGCCCGCCGTGCCCCGTGAACAATACCCTTCAACGGTTTTCAAAAATCGAGAAAGAACATGAAAACTGAATCCAACGAATTTTACATCGGCTGGCAGGATGCTGCACCAGATGGCATTTCCGGACGGGTAAAACAATTCGTATTGGCCGTAATACTGGTCGTGGCGACGGTGAGTGCCATTCTGGTGCTTCATCAAAGCGGTTTTGCCACCTCTGCTTTCGAGTATGGTCAGGTGAGCGAACTGGAAGGCGTGTTGGTGAAAAATCCTGCCCCGTTTTTGCAGGTTTTTCGGGGAAATGACGGGAACGGAGCGCCTGTTTTTCAAAACATTCTGCTCGTGGCACCTGGAAAACACGGCGCTACGGAAATGCTCCTTTCACTCGAAAAAAAACTTGGTCATCCGCTCGACGGGCGCATGGTGAAAATGAGAGGTTTCCTCATTTACCACGATGGCAAAACGCTGATGGAGGTAGAAAAAATGACAGATGTGACGGAGGAAAGTGCTGCAACGGTAACGCCACCGGTACCGACTCAACTCGGCAAGGGGGCCATCATGGGAGAAATCACCGATCCCAAATGCCTCTTCGGCGTGATGAAACCCGGCTTCGGCAAACCGCACCGCTCCTGTGCCGCCAGGTGTATTGCAGGTGGCATACCGCCGGTTCTGAAAACGGTTTCGACCGATGGAAAAACGCAGTATTTCCTGTTGGCAGGTGAAAACGGTGAGCCGGTGTACGGAGAAGTTTTACCTTTCGTGGGCGACCAGGTGCAGGTATGCGGGCATATTTACCGGATGGGAGATTGGCTGGTTTTTTACAAAGATAAAAGCAAACGGATCACTCGTTTGCCCGGTAATATGAAGGCGGCGATACCCCTTTGCCGTTAAAAACATCAGTTGGTCCCGATACTTGCTTCCTCACATTTTCGTGCAATTCAGCAACAGCTTTTTGATCACACAACTTCAGAATTCCAGATCTGTTCGCAAATTATCAGGGGTGGTAAATTTAGCTGCTAACTTGAAGTTAGCAGCTAAATTGGGCCACAGGCTCGAAAACATTGCAATTTCATTTTGCGAATCTGGGCTTGCAATCCCTTGTTTTTGTTGCCCAGGTTAGGAGTTCTGAACTTGCATGCGCACGACAGACTTCTGAAATCCTGCACTTATGACTGCGCCTGCTGTTGCAAACCTGCAAGAACTTCCCAGTGCTTACGGCAACGACGCACCGTCCTCAACAAAAAAAGCCATCCCCCTTGCGGAGGACGGCCCAAACTTTACTCCAAATCTATCTGTCCTGCTATCACCGGAGCGATAGGGGTGAGGGATTGAATAGGGATGAGGGATGAGGAGATGCATGGCCTCACCTTCAAACCTGGTTTTCTTCTTTTTCGCTTATTTGTTCACCAGGGTCATGGAGCGGGTGGCTGAGGAAGTCGGCGTATCGAGTCGGTAAAACAACATTCCTTCTTTTGGAAGCGATTGCCGGTCGAGACTGATTTCGTGGTAACCACTTTCGTAATTCCCGTCCACCGTCTCAACGGTACGGCCCAGGAGGTCATAGACAGTCAGCACTGCTTTGGACGGCTCCGGGAGCCGGAATCCGATGACCGTTTTCCTGCTGAAGGGGTTGGGGACGTTTTGGAAAAGCTCAAAAGTTGTTTCGGGGTTTGCCTGCGGCAGGTTAAGCCCGATGTTCCATATAGCCATTCCTTCGCCGATAAAGGCTTCTGCGGGCGTGTAGCGTGAGCCAATCTTGAGGACGCTCGCCAGGTCGGATGGTTTTTTCACCAAAAAGGACAACGTGATAAGGGGGGCGCCCTCACGGACCTGCACGGGGTGGTTGTCGAACCAACTCACCGTGATTGCACCCTGATCAAGCAAACCGAGGCCGAAATGTTCCGTGCCGGTCAGGCCTTCGGGCAGGACATCCTGAAATTCGAGCACTGACGGGTCGAAGTCGAGCGTGAACTGGAAGCCGTGCAGGGCATAAAAGTCGCTTGCCCGGAGCGTCAGCGGTACGACCATGCCAGGTACAAGTGTTGGCGCATCCAAATCGAACAGCATCAAGCCTCCGCTCCTGTCATCGCTCCCCCCGTCGAGGTTGTTTGGCACGGCGCTGTTGTTCACGTCACCTGTTTTGATGGCGATGAAATCAGCGTTGGTCACCTCGGCGATCAGGTTGTTGATGTTAATCACTTCCGGGAATGTTTCCTGCCAGGGGTTGGCCGGGTTGGGGAATTGGTAGCTTTTTTCCACAAACCGCCAGGAAGTATTGTTCGGGAAGGAGGTGTTCACATAAAGTATCAATTTGCGAAGCTCCACCAGGTCAAAAGTCGTGATGTGCTTCGAGTTGTTCACGTCGGCAGCGATCATCTTGTAGGGAGAATCGAGGAGTTGAATACCCAGAATGTGGCGGGAAATCAACACCAGGTCGAATGTGGTCACGCCGTTGAGGGGGTTGTCGTCCTTGAAGGGGGTAATGGTATAGTCATAACCGGCATCGAGATCGAGAAACTCGTAATGTCCGTTCGGGCCGGTGGTATAGGTGTCGTTCAAGCCGTTGCCGTTGATTTGGACGGTGGCGGCCTGGAGTGGCTGATTCGTGGTTGTGGACAGATTGCCGATGATGGGGATGCCCGTATCGCAGGAGAACATATTGTCCTGTATGGTCAGGAATGTTTCACAATAATCCTGGTTGCCGGCGGCATCCGTCACCCACATCTGGATGGGCAACTGGAAGTAGGTGTTCGTGCAAACATAGACCCTGCACGAGTCGGCCACATCGGGCGAAAAGGAATACGTGAGCGGGCCGGGGCAGTTGTCGTAACTTCCGGCGGTGTAGTCAAATGCGCTGGCGCAAACCTCTATCATGCCGTTCTGCATGATTTCCACGATAAGGCCAAATTCGCAGATGGCCGTCGGTTTCTTGCAATCTTTCACCGTGAAAACCACCTCGATTTTGGCGTTGTTGCTGCAACCATCCTCCACGAGGTAAAGGATGCGGTGTTGGCCCAAGGGGAGGTCGCCCTCGAAATAGCCCGTGCCGTTCAGATCGTATGTGAGGTCGTTGCCAATGTCCAGGTGATAGACAATTTCAAATGCGTTGGAACATTCCCCGTCTATCTGGATGGGAACGAATACGGGGCCGGTACTGCAATTTTCGTCCAGGCTGCAAAACACATCCGAGAACGGATAGGACAGCACGGGAGGCGTTTCGTCCCGAATGACCAACAATTGCTGGTACTCGTACCTGCCGAAATTGTTGAAGGTCGTTTCATCAATATCCACCCCGTTCGGGTTGGTGGGAATTGCGATGGGGTCGGTGTAGGGGTCAAAGGAACACCAGTTGATCACCTTCCAGGTACGCACTATTTTGAAACAGGAACTATCGGAACCGAATGCAAAGTATTGATCGTGGTAGCTCGTTGCGAACATATCGCAGCCGAAGTTATGCACCTTGATCTTGGGCGCATCAATCGTGTCGCCACATTCGCCGTACCAGTTGGGCGGGAACTGGATCAACCAATCAGAAGCAGGCAAAACGTAGATGTGCTGCTCGCAGTTGGCGGTGTTGCCTGTTTCATCCACGGCAATAAAGAAGCGGATGATATGGCCCTCCCCGCAGGCATTGATGTTTTCGGCCCAAGCCAATTCGATGACGGTGGCATCGCAGTTGTCGGAGACGGAAGGTTGGCCGAAGCCTTCGATGTAGGCAGGCGTTATCGTGCCCGGCAATTCGGTGCAATGGATGATTTTTTGTGGCGGTGCGATACAGGTAGGTGCTGTTTTATCCTGTACGATGGCCGTTACCATGCACTCGTTGAAGTTGTCGAAACAATCGTACACCCGGAACACGACCGTCACCGAATCGTCGTAGCAATGGAAATCAATGGAAGGTGCAAATGCCCAGTCCGGTTCGCCCATGCGCTTGACGAACATTTCGCCGAGGCAGCAATTGTCGTGGCTGCCATCGTCAAATGTTTGGGCAAAGACCTCTGCATAGCCGTCAGCGTTGAGTGTCACGGCAGTGTATTTGTCGCAGATGGCCGTCGGGGGCGTGATGTCTTTTACTTCGGCTTGCACGGTGATTTCCGTTTCGTTGCCGCAATCATCGGTGGCCCTGTAAACAACGTTTTGCAGGCCAATGGTAATGCCGGGCAGCGGTACGTGGCCACCCTGTTTGCCGTCAAACCCGTTCACATAGACCGCTTCGCCCACTGATGTGAAGATGCGGACCGTCACGTTGCCACAGTTGTCGGATACGGTGGGCGGGGGCAGGAAGTCGGTGGAAGCACAAAGAATGGGCAGACTGCCTGTGTGTGTGGCACTCAAAACGATGGGCGGCACGGTCATGGTCGGTGGCACCTCGTCAATTATTTTGATGACCTGTTCGTTGTCGTTGCCGTCGCCGTCCACGAGAATTATATCACCTGTACACCAGTTGATGACTGTCCAGGTGCGAATGATTTTAAAAGTGTTGCCGCAGTTTTGCAGGGTATCGTCGTGATGCACGAAACTGGCCGTGCAGTAAGGCCCGGATGCCCCCGTCACTATGCCCGAACCGGTGGTTGAAAGGATGCCCGTATAGGCAGTGGGATTGGTGATGTTGGGATGTGCGGTGTATTGGTTGCAAGTCCAGTTCCGGTCGGGCGGGAAGCTCAGGTTCACGTTCGGGCTGATAAAAAGAGCCTGTATGCAATTGGACTCGTTTCCATAGTTGTCAATGGCAACCCAGTGCTTGAGGATGGTAATGCCATTGCATATATTGCTGTTGTCCACTTGCATCCCGACAAGGTTGATGGTCGGGTTGGCATCGCAGTTGTCAACAACGGCAGGGTGTGGCCAGGTGTCAATGTTGGTATCGCAGGGAATTTCGACCGGCGCAGAAGGGCAGTCGAACACGGGTGCGCTTTTGTCCTCCAGGTGAATGACGGCCCAGCAGGCATTTCCCGTGCAATCGTCCGTGACCTTGCCCGTCAGGTTCCATCCGATGTGGCTGCAATTGAGCACGTTGCCGAGCGGTATGCCTGGCGGTGTGGTCACGTTCACCGTGAAACCCTGATAGGAATTGTAGTAGCCGCTCAAAAGCATATTGGGCGTGATGGTCGCAATGCCGGTAGGGTCAATGGACACATGCACGGTGTTGTTGCAGGTGAGCAAAGTTTTTTTGATGAAAACCGTGATCTGATCAGTGCCGGAGTCGCCGTTCGTATCGGTTTCCGTCACACTCACGGATTGGGTGCTGTTCTGGGGGCCTGTCCATTTAACGGCAATGAAATTGTTGGAACCTTGCGTGATGGTTCCGCCAGCAGAAACCACCCAATTGTAGGTATGGCCGAGTGTAAATGGCGTGGCGTAAAAATATTCACCGCCCGGGCAAACCACCTGTTCGCCTGAAATCTGCGGATCGGGTTGTGCGTGGACAATAAGCGTAAAGGCACAGGAGGTCAACAAGATGGCAAACAACAGCCTCCTGAATGCCGGAGCAACTACCGGATTCAACATGGGATTGGATTTTTATTAAAGAATTTGGAGTCTTAAAGGAAATAGGAAGCCGTGCGGTAGTAAGGGTTGGGTTGTTTGATGGCTTTGAACGGTTTGATGGGTTTGTTTTGTTTGAGGAGTTTGATTTGTTTGAGGGGTTTGATGCGCAGCATCGAACTCCTTAAAACATCATTTAACAACTTCAAACAGTTTCAAACGGGGCAAACCATTTTGACTGCATCAAACAACCAACCTTTCTTTTCTTGAGACGAACAAATTAGGGATAGGAGAAAAATAAAATGTACATTTTATTTTAAAAAAACTTTTCTTCATCGTTTTTTAAAATGGCCTGTACAGTTTATTGATGCACCTTTACTAGGGAAATGAAGGAGGAGCGGAGAGTGAACTTTTTTTGTTGTTCAATCTCCATACATAGAGGATAAGAAGGAAGGGAACCAGGACGGTAATTGTAGTTTTCTCATAGTATGTCCAAATGCTCCCTGACAAAGAAATGCGATTGATTTTATTTTTATTTTGTTTTGTAAAGTCCTGCTTTTCTTTGCTTTGAAACACATTAGGCAAAAACGTTGCCTGTTCGGACAAAAACAGATACCCTGATTGTGGTATTTATTGATTTGAAAAATAATTACCTGTCTAAACGCCTGCTTTTCATTTCACAGTGGAAATACTTGCGGGGCCATTTCGAGTGCCTTTTGAAATGCTTCGAGGTGTATGCCCGTTTCCACGTTCCTGTTTTTGAAAAAATAGACCATGTTCTCGGTGGGCATGTTGCCGGTCAGGTCGTCTTTGGCCATTGGGCAGCCGCCAAAACCCTTGATGGCCCCATCGAAACGGGTGCAGCCACTTTCCCAGGCGGCGGCGATTTTTTCTTTCCAGTTGTGGGGTTCCGTGTGCAGGTGCGCTCCGATTTCGATGCCTTTGGGTTGGTAGGAAGGTATCAGGTTGGAGAACAGGTAGGTAATGTTGGCAGGGTTCGATACGCCGATGGTGTCCGAAAGTTGGAGGATTTTGATGCCCATGCCGGCGAGGCGGTCCACCCATTTGGCCACGATTTCCACGTTCCAGGGGTCGCCATAAGGATTGCCAAAACCCATGCTGATATAGACCACCAATTTTTTATTGGCAGCCGAAGCCGTTGCCTGAATGTTTTCGACCCGTTCGAGCGATTCCTCGATGGTGGCGTTGGTATTGCGTATTTGAAAAGTTTCCGAAATGGAAAAGGGATAACCCAGGTAACTTATTTCCTCGAAATGGCAGGCATCCTCGGCACCGCGTTGGTTGGCAACGATGGCGAGCAGTTGGGTGTTGGAGCCGTCCAGGTCAAGTTGGGCAAGCACCTCCGCCGTATCCCGCATTTGGGGAATGGCTTTCGGTGAAACAAAACTTCCGAAATCAATTGTATCGAACCCTGCTTTCAGTAATTGGTTTATATACCTTGCCTTGATTTCGGTCGGGATGAATTCTTTCAATCCCTGCATGGCATCGCGGGGACATTCGATCAGTTTTATCATGGAGTGGAGCGATTTGGTCAGGTTTGCGGCAAAAGTAGGGATTTATGATGTAGTTCGTTCCATTACAGAGCCTGTCCCGATTCTTCGGGGGTGACAATAGTCGTTTGTTGGAGGCTGTCCCGTCTTCAAAAGTATTTCAGCAAAACAAAACTTACTGCAATGAAAAAATCAATTTGGCTTATCAGTGGATTCCTGCTCTTCATCCTCGGTTTTTCGGCATTGGTGCTGAGTGTGGTCGGTGTCCGGCTGGCCTTCCTCACCTGGCTGGATGCCCCGGGTGGCCTGTTTGGCCTGATCGCCAAAATCCTGATGATCGTGGCGGGCATCGTTATCGTTTATCTGGCTACGTTTGATTGGCAAAGGGAGGAGGAGGATTGACGATTAAAACTCAAAATCGTCAATTGGCAAACTCATGCCGATCAGGTAGCCGGTGCCGTCATATTTGCCTCGCCGGAAGGAACTCACCACATCGAAGCGCAGGAACCTGGCAAAACCCGACCCGATGCCATCGAAGCCGAGCGATACTTCCGTGTAGTCCTTGCTTTCGGGTGTGTAGAGGAAATTGGCACCGGCTACCAGGCTCCATCCCATCTTTTTCAGGCCGGGTATTTTGTCGGTGATGGCTCCTTTGAAGTTGTGTTCCCAATGGCTTTCCAGCCAGGCATCGCCCGTGCTGTATTCGTAATACGGCATCCGCTTGAAGCTGTGGAGGTAACGGTCGGGATTGCCCAGCACAATGCGATTCCCCAGGAAATGGCGGTAGTCATAAAAATACAACTGCTTGCTGTTCAGGAACTTGCCTGCTTCCACACGGAAAGACATAACACCTGCGAGTCCGAGGGTAATATTTCTTTTTGCCACTGCGACCGACAGCCTGTCAAAATCCACGTCGCTGTGAAAGCCGGTGTTGGCACCTGGATTGATGCTGATACCCTTGCGATAATGCACCCACAGATCGGGGTATTTGCTGCCCAGCGCATACTTGCGGTCGGGGTAGTTCATGTATTGTTGGCCCGGCCTGAAGCGCAGGCTTACACCGGCAGTCAAGGCATTGTTCCGTGCGAGGCCGTTTTCGTCAATGTGGTCGTTGATGGGCAGGTTGGAGTCAAATTCCCTTTTCTTTTTGTTGAAAAAACTGTAATCCGTTGTGTTTTCCAGCGGGGAGCGACGGGCGTATTGGGCCGTTGCCAACAAAAGGATGCCGTTGGCAAGTTCCTGGCGGTAGTCCGTTTTCAGGAATGTTTTATCAAAAAAACGGCCATGGTTGATGCGGTTGAAAAGCGTCACATAAGTATTCATGAGTGGCGAAATCGGCTCCAACTCGTTGAATTGAACGACCTGCCGTCCGCCCGATACGGCAATCCTTGAGAAATTCTTGGGGTTGAAACGAAAAGCAAACTCGCCTGCTGCCCTTAATTTTTTGTCGGAAACACCGTAGTTCAGATAGGATTTGGCTTCGAGACGTTTGTTCCGACCTTTGTCGAATGCCTTGTTGAAACCCAGTCCAAAGTTGAAGTTCATGCCCTGCACCAAGTTGAACTGCACGGTATTGATGGGCGACTCGATGGTGAAGGAACGGCGTTCCCAGGAATTTTGAATCCGGTAGCCAAAAAGCAGGTTGATGAGTTTGAATTTGTTCTCCACCCGATCAATGGAGTCCATGTAAGGCTTCGATTCCCGCACAGTCTGGATGCTGTCCTTGCGCACATAGTCAATCGCTTCTTCCTCCGTCAGGGGAATGGGGCGGGTCTCGTTCCAGTAAGCGGTATCCTTTTCATTGGCCCCTTTTTCCACTTTCATGATTTCATTGCCAAAAAACTTGTTGTCCAATGGCAAGTCCAGTTCATAATTCCGGTAAACCCCCGTGAAGCTGCCGCCAAATTTGAACCCAAAAGCGCCGCCCACCAGCGAAAAGGTCTGTGAAAACATGCGCCAAACATCCGGCTCTGCTACCGGAACGTGGGTCTGCCGGATGTTCATCGTGTCGAAAATGGGCATTTGCGCAGCCCTGCCCGTCAGTGCCAGGTCCACGCTCTGAATGTTCCAGAGTTGATCCACTATATATATGTGTCCCAGGTAGGCAGGTTCGTCGGGGTTTTTGGGAATGACTTTTATCTTGTTGATGAGTCTTCCTTTTTCATCCACCAGCACGCCCTCCAACCGGTAGCGGTAGAATCCCATTGCACCATCGGCGATGGGAGAGATGATGTTCCGTCCAAACTCGTTGAAGTTGCGGTAAAGGTTGATGTTCATGTCCTGGGCACTGTTGAAACTGAACCCCTGGTTGTTGCCGCTCACCTTGCTGGACACCATAAATTCCTTGTACTTGTCGGGTTGTTTGAAATACAACTTCGACACCGATTCGGAGAGATACACGATGCCCTGGCGGTTGGAGTCGAGGCTGCCGTCCATGTCGCCCACGTCCTGTCCCAAAATCTTGGTGGGGGCATTCAGGATTTTCACGTTGCCTTTGATATACACATCGCAGGAAAAGGTTTTCACCTGTTCGTAGTAGTAATTGCGCTTGGCAATGGCCTTGCGGATGATGGCATAGGCAGGGTCTTCGTCGTTTGCTTTTATCTCAATGGCCAACAATTCGATGGACTCGACCGGCAAGACCACATCGAGGCGGATCGGCCGATTACCCAGGGTTACCGTTTCGGTTTTTTGCTTGTAACCGATGTATTGGAATACCACTTGGTGAGTGCCTGCTTTTAGTTCGAGTGCATATTCCCCGTTCATGTTGGTCGTGGTGCCAATGGTCGTGCCTTCCACATAGACGGAAGCAAAGGCCAATGGTTCGCCCTGTTCGCTGGTCACTTTGCCCCTTACCTGCGAATAGGCCGTTGCCAGATGGAGCATTATCAAAGAGAGCATCAAAAAGGTGTATCGCATCGAATGGATGTTGGGTGATGAAGTAATTCCGTTGTTGGTTTTGGTTGTTCGTTCCCTTTACNNAAAAGTTGTTCGTTGTTCGTTGTTGGCTGTTCGTTGGGGCCGGAAAAGACCTCGTTGAGGTCATTTTAACTCGCTATTCGGAGATTGTTCCTTTTTTTTCATCAACGCAAGAACGTCAGAATACAAAGTGTTGTTTATCAAAATTTTGCGTCTTTGCGTCTTTGCGTCCCTGGGTTATCAGCACAGTTTTCTGAACATTCTCGTTATTCGCATCGAAAATCCCTACTTTCGTCCTATGTCACCGCTACCTGTCGAAACAAACTTGCCACCGCCTTTCCTGGAGCGCATGTCCCAACGCCTGGGGGATGAACTGCCTGCATTCCTTGCATCTTCAAATGTGGCCCCTCCCGTCAGCATCCGGTTGAACCCCGCCAAGCCCATTGGCTTTTGCGAGGAATGTGAAAAAGTGCCCTGGCACCCGGAGGGCCGCTACTTGCCGGAAAGGCCCGTGTTTACGCTCGACCCTGCTTTCCATGCAGGGGCCTATTACGTGCAGGAGGCTTCGTCCATGTTCCTCCGGGAAGTGTTGGCACAAACACACGGGCAGGGAAGCAACCTCCGGGTGCTCGACCTTTGTGCAGCGCCGGGAGGGAAAACGACCTTGCTCGCATCGGTATTGGGGGACGACAGTTTTTTGTTGGCCAACGAAACCATTCAAACCCGTGTGCCTGCTTTGCGCACAAACATAGCGAAATGGGGCCTTCCCAACATCGCCGTCAGCAACCACGACCCGGCTGATTTCGGCCAACTCGCCGGTTTCTTCGACGTGGTTGTGGTGGACGCTCCCTGTTCCGGAGAAGGGCTTTTCAGAAAAGACCCCGCAGCAGTAGGGGAGTGGTCGCCACAAAACCTGGCCCTTTGTGCCGGGAGGCAACGCAGGATTCTGGATGCCGCCCAAACACTGATGCGGCCCGGCGGCCTCCTCGTTTACTCGACCTGCACCTTCAATCACGGTGAAAACGAGGAAATCATCGAATGGCTGATCGGGCATCACGGCTTCGACCCTGTGCCTTTGCAAGTCTCTCCCGCCATGGGGATAGTCCCTGCCGGAACAGGCGGCTTGTCATTTTATCCGCACAAAGTGCGGGGAGAAGGATTTTTCATCGCCTGCCTGCGCAAAAACGATCTGGCAGCAGCCCTGTCCCGCATCAAATCCGATGGACTGAACAACTGGCAACTGCTGGGTGACAAAGCGACGCTTGGATTCCGGGATTGGTTGGAGACCCCCGATGAACTGGCTTTTTTTCAAAAACCGAACGGCGAGGTGGTCGCCCTTCCCCGCTTCCTTCTGCCGGACTGCGGCCTGGTGGGCAAAGTCCTGCACCGCCGTTCTTTCGGCACTGTTATCGGTGAAATGAAAAACCGGGACTTTGTGCCCAACCATGCACTGGCATTGAGTTGCCTTGTGAAAAATGACCTGCCTGCCGTCGAGTTGGAAATGACAGATGCCCTCCGTTTTTTATCAAAAGAAAACCTGGAGCCGACGGGCCTCCCAAAGGGCTGGGTGCTGGCCCGGTACAAGGGCCTGAACCTCGGCTGGATGAAAGTGCTGCCCAACCGGGTGAACAACTACCTGCCCAACGACTGGCGAATCAGGATGGCTGTCAATGGATGAAGACTATTTCAACAAAAAAAGGCCGCACCTGCTGGCCGGCCTTGATTTTAGGTAAACGATACCTCAAAGAGGAAAAGCATATTTTTCTGAACTAGGAACACCAAAAGAATAAAATGCAATTTTATTCTTTAAAAAAACCTTTATTTCCTGAGCTTTCAGGGCTTCAAAATAGAAATTTATTTTTTTACTGTTCCCTACGCAAGTTTCGCCATGTCCCGCACCAAGATTTTGCCCCGGTTGAAGTAAATCAGATCGGACTTCCGCAATTCGTTCAGCACCAGCGTCACGGTTTGCCGGGAAGTACAGGTGATATTGGCAATGTCCTGATGGGTGAGGGAGTGTTTCAACAACATTTCCAAGCCGACTTTTCGGCCACTACGCGACACGGATTCTTTGATGAACTCGACAATACGGGTGCGGGCATCCTTGAAGATGAGGGATTCCAGTTTGTCCTCGGCCCTCAACAGGCGTTTCCCGAAGAGGGCCATCACCCGGTCGCACAAGAGGAAATTGCTGCGCATGAGTTTTTTCAAATCTTCTACTTTCAAGGTGAATACATGCACTTCGTCGCGAAGCGCTTGGGCAAGGTCCTTCCGGCGGGCTTCGCCGATGATGCCCATTTCGCCGAACATGGCCAATGGCTGTATGAGGGACTTGATGACCTCTTTCCCATCGTCGGAATGGGTAGCGGTTTTGACCATGCCTTGTGAAAGGAAGTAAATGGTGTCGGAGGGTTCGTCGGGAAGGTAGATATAGCTGTACTTGGGTTTTATTTTGAACTCGGACATAGATTCGAGCCGGGCTTTTTCTTCATTGTTCAGGCAATCGAATAGCGGGAACTGGGAAATGGAATCAATGCTTTGTGTAGTTGCTACGTTCATTTCTATCGAGTTTTTACCAAGTGATGAAAGTATATTTCGTGTCGTTTTCCCATAGACACGGTATTTTTATTTCCCCCCTATCCGGCAGGGTTATTTTTTTTGAAAAATGATGACTGAAATGGATTGTACACGTCGGGGACGTGGAGGTGTGAGGTTCAAGCCTGGAGATTTGAAGCAGCGGGGGCGTGTGCCGGACCGACACCATCCGACCTTAGCTGAGAATGGGTCAGGAGTAAGTGAGGCCCTCACTTGCCATCCACAAAATGGTTAAAAATTATGGCATTAGCGGAACACCCTGAACGTCATGGCCTTCTGCCCCCACTGTACTTTGAGGAAATAGACACCGGAGGGAAGTGCTGCGAGCGGCATTTCATGCAAGTCTGATTCCGGCGGGATGTCGCTTTTCAGGTGCAGCCTGCCCATCGTGTCGTAGAGGAATGCCAGGGCAGGTTCGGTTGGCGGAGCGGCGAAACGGACATAGAGGGTGGACGTGACGATGGTCGGATAGACGGCAACCCCCTCATAGGGCCGGAAGTCCACCGTGACGATGTGGGAAAAACTGTACGAACCATCGAAGTCCACTTGCCGCAGCCGGTAGTAGTTGTAGCCGGGCAATGGAGCCGTGTCCGTAAATTGATAATGGACTGCCGATGTGGAAAACCCTGCCGCCTCCACTTCGCCGAAGGACTGAAAACTGCGCCCGTCGCCGGAGCGCTCCACCTGAAAATGGTCGGAGTTGGTCTCGGATAGGGTGCGCCAGGTGAGGTGGGTGGTATTGCCTTGCGGGGTGGCTTGGAAGTGGGTGAGTTCGACGGGGAGGACAGTGCTCGCCGTTACACGGAAATCGTCAATCCTGAAGTTGCCGGAAGTTGTGCTGCAAGAACCAAAACCTCCCGAACAAGAGCCACCTGGATTAATAGTTGCAAAAGTCCACCGAAACATCAGGGCAGGTTTATTTTCGGCACCAGATGTCAGTGTGAATGGCCCTGCCAAAGCCCATGTATCACTTGCAGTACTTGAATTGTACCCAGAAACGGTGTTCCATGTATTTCCGTCATCACTCCACTCCAAAGTAACTAATGGAGTGAAACAACTGGTGCGGCGGTGGCCAAAACTAACAGATATATCAGCGTAGCCAAGGGTTGAAATGCCGCTTACCATGAACGAACGTGTTTCGGCGGGCGTACAGTTTCTTGATAAAAGGTTTATACCACCCGATGATCCTGAATAACCTGAACTGGGTACCGTGTTGGTAGTAAGGAATTTTGTCGTGTCCGAGGGAGAAGCAATCCAGCCTGTAGGAAAAGCCGGTTGCACAACACTGGAAAAGTTTTCAAGGTATAGCTGGGTCTGGCCAACTGCTACCGATGGTGCAAAGACCAAGAAAACAAACTGGATTAGAAAGAGATACTTTTTGTTCATAGTATTCAAAAATGTTTGTTGTACTCGATCAACAGTTGGTTTTCCCGTCAGACATCCTATTAAAGAAAGCGGAGCACATCCCGCTTATTCAATCCGCACAAACCGATGCGTCTCCACCCCTCGTCTTGTGCCTATTTTCAGGAAATAATGCCCTGCCTTCAACCCACTCACGGGGATGGTGAACACACCCCTGCCTTCTTCCACCTGCCAGGTATGCAACAGCCGGCCATTCAGGTCGAACAGGGTGATGGTGCTGCTGTCGTTCCCTTCGCCGGAGAATTGAATATTCAGTTCTTCCTTTGCCACTGTCGGATATACCATAACCGCATATTCCCCCCCATCGAAGCGAACCGAAACGACCTTGCTGTATTCGTGTTGCCCGTCGAAGTCCTCCTGCCGGAGGCGGTAGTAGTTGATGCCCGCAGCGGGTGTTTCGTCGGTGAAGCGGTAGTCGGTGGTTTCGAGCGTGGTGCCCTGACCGGCCACCCGGCCAATTTCCCGGTAGGACTGGCCATCGGTGCTGCGTTCGATGGAGAAGTGTGCGTTGTTGGTTTCGGAGTAGGTGCGCCAGGTTAGTTGGGTAGTTTTATGGTGGGGATGAGCATGGAAGAAGGCGAGTTCAACGGGGAGCAGTGCAGCAGGCCCGCCCATGGCGAAGCCGGAACAACATGAAATACCTGTCAAATCCACACTATAAGGATTACTGCCAGCCGCACTGACAGGCCCGGCAAATTGCGTCCAACTTCCCATGGAAAACCTGTAGAGAAAAAGGTTATCTCTCACGCCAGCCACACCGCCACCCTCTACGGCGGCGGGCCATTGATAGCCTACGTTAATAGTGCCGGACCCGGAAATCTCCCATTTTTTTAACAAGGTATAAAGTGGGTCAAGCCCGTCATTAGGATCATCCAAAAATACACCAAACGAACCCGTTCCTGTAATACGACATGGCATGTAGTGATTTGTGGTTCCAACTGGATAAATAGTGGAGGAAGGGTTGGTTTTGGACAATGAACCGCTTTCTGCCACGATATAGTTGGTGGTGGAGCTACCCCAGGCAGGTATGCCAGAGATAGTGTTGAAGGTTAGGGTTTGTCCATTGAGGTTGAGTTTGCCGGAAGTAAGCGTCAGGGTGTTGGAAACCGTCAGGTCATGGGGCAGGTTGATGGTGCCACTTGTGTTGATGGTGAGGTTGTTGACGGTGTTGGCTGTGGGCGTTGTGCTGAATGTACCCATGGCTGCACCTTGAAATTCGTAGTTTGCACCACTGCTGAAAGACCGCCCCGTTGTTTGAATGCTGCCTGTGGAACCGGAGGAATTGATGCCGTCGTTGTTGGCTGTGATGAGGGTGGCGCCGGAGGAGAGGGTGAAGGTGCCAGCGCCGGTTATGGCGTTGGCGCTACTGTTAAGGGTGCCGTTGACGGTGAGGTTTCTGCTTGTGGCAACAGGTAAATTTGAATTCAAAGTATAAGAACCATTAAAGTTAATGTTATGGTTCGTACTGGAAAGACTACCATTGAGGGCGATTACTTTGTTGGTACCAGTGAAATTAATAGTTGGTACACCACTACCACTAGTAGCATCATAAGTTCCAAGGCTATTCACTGTTAAGGAACCTGCAACTGTGTGTGTTCTGGAACTATTTCCAACCCAACGTAAAGTCCCACCATTTACTGTTATATCCGCATTGAATGTTTGATCTCCACCATTGAAATTAATTGTACCATTGCTAATCAGTACATTGCAGGGATATGTTCCATTTAAAACGGCGCCACCATTTATGTATTCAAAAGTTGCATCAGTAGCAACTGTCCCGAATGTGATACCTGATATTGAACCACCACCTGCCACGAACTTACCTCCACTTTCCATATCTAAAGGGCCTGAAAATCCGTTACCGGATGCAGTATTCAGTTCCCCATTGTTTCCTACGACTACTTTTGAACCAGTTCCTGATACTACCCAATTGGACCCACCAGCGACCGTCATATTGTGTCCAGACTGAATTCTAAATATTTGGTTTGCCGCTGTAAAATCGGCAGGTTGACTACCCCCTCCAGAGGGATTTGTATTCCAACTTGAAAGAGTTCTTGGATTCAAACTTCCCTGTGAATAGTAGGATGTCTGGCGCCCCGGGGGGGGCGGGGGCGGGGAGAGAACGACCACCCCCAGACCCCGGGGGGAAAAAGAAAAGGAAAAAGGAAAAAA
>JRYF01001558.1_pt2 | contig 57077 bp, 52 predicted proteins | sample 235331 | NCBI WGS metagenome assembly JRYF01 (sample SAMN03074217, study PRJNA261475) | activated sludge metagenome | biome: Wastewater Treatment Plant; feature: Wastewater; material: Activated sludge; isolation source: activated biomass of a wastewater treatment plant treating hydrocarbon... ... | reverse complement strand
TTTTATTCACATATTCTGTTGAAAAAGAAATATTTATGAAAAATTAGTTTAATTATTCTCTATTTTTTTATCCATTATTGACGTTAAATATAAATTTTTCTAACAACCGATGGAAATGATGGACACCTTTTTCCATTTTTGGAGAATATCTGCCTCGATGATAAATCCTTGACTTCAATCCCTGGTGGACGCCTTCCACTACAAATTCGTCTTCTCTTTCGACCTTGTCAATCAACGCCTGAGAATGGGATTCCAATACTTTACCGGAAGGCAGATAAGTAAGAAAGCGCACACGGGTTTTGTCTTTTGTGATGGGTTTTACAATATTAATTGACAAGCCCCAGGGATAGAAATTAAACATCATATTAGGAAATACCCAAAAATAGTATGCCGCTATATTTTTGCCAAAGTCGGGGTGATTAGGCGGTAAATCAAAACAATCACTCCCTTCATCTCCATAACCAATCTGAAGATTGCAGTTGTCATATAATACAGTTTCATATTGACCATAATCAAGAATCTGATTGAGTTCCTTATGAACAAAAGGAATATGAAAACCTTCCAGATAATTATCACAATATAATGCCCAATGAGAATGAACCAGATAGTCCTTAGAGCTTGAAGGATCGAATCTGTACTCCTCCAGTGATAAAAATCCAACCCTTTCCTGCATAATGTCGATGACCGGTTGTAATGACCAGGTGGGTTGAATGGATGTAAACAAAAAAGGCCCCCATTGTACAAGCGGAAACTGAGCCAAATGATCACATGGTCCGGGAAAATTTTCTGTCCCTTTAAACTCCGGCATATGTTCCATTTTACCTTCCAGAGAAAACCGTCGGCCATGGTAAGAGCAAATCAATTTTTGAAAGCGGCCAGGGTGGTGCACAATGATATTTCCTCTATGTGTACACACATTACTTAATAAAATCAGCTGACCATTCGGGTCACGAACCAATATCATAGGTTCTTCTAAATATTGGTCCATGAAAACAAAAGGATACACAGAAGTCTCGATAGAAACCAATGAGTGATCCCCTACCCATTGCCACGAACCCGTAAAAACTTTATCCTTTAGCCCTTCAAAATGGATATCACTTCTGTAAAACCAGGAAGGAATGGTTTCTGCACGGTGGATATCCGGATCAATAGTAAATGTTTCCATCATAGGATATGCTCAATAATTAATATGCAATCAGTTCATTTAGTTTTACTTTCAGCCTATTGAAAGGTAAATACTGCTCTTCCAAAGTACGGGCAAATGGAATAGGGGTATCCAAACCCGCCACTCTGAAGACAGGAGCATCCAAATAATGGAACAAATGCTCTGTTACCCAGGCCGCAATTTCAGCTCCAATCCCACCGGTCATTCCATCTTCGTGAAGCACAAGAAGTCGACCTGTTTTTTCTACGGATTCTCTTATGGAATTATAGTCCAGAGGCATTAAAGTACGCAGGTCTAAAATATCTGCTTCAATGTCCATTTCTTCGGTTACTTCAACAGCCCAATGCACCCCCATACCATAAGTGACTATGGAAAGTATCTTACCTCTTTTTACAAATTTACCCTTCCCGATTTCAATGGTGTAGTATCCTTCCGGTACTTCTCCCTGAATTTTCCTGTACATGGCTTTATGCTCAAAAAACATATAGGGATTAGGATCCTCCAAAGCTGCTAAAAACAATCCTTTTGCATCAAAAGGTGTGGATGGATATACTATTTTTAATCCTGGGGTATGAAAAAACCAGGCTTCCGTACTTTGAGAGTGAAAAGGCCCAGCCCTTACTCCGGCTCCGGTTGGCATTCGAATCATTACATTGGCATTTTGTCCCCAACGATAATGCATTTTTGCCAGGTTATTAATGATCTGATTAAACCCGCAAGTAACAAAATCAGCGAATTGCATTTCAATGATGGAGGGCATGCCTTCAATACTCAACCCCATACCGATTCCAATGACAGCGCTTTCGCAAAGAGGAGTATTTCTGACCCTGTCTTTACCATATTTTTCATATAAACCTTCCGTTACTTTAAAAACTCCACCGTATTCAGCAACATCCTGACCCATAACCATCAATTCTTGATGATGTGATAAAGCTACATCGGTAGCGTTGGAAATGGCATCAACAAATCGTACTACTTTACCTGATTCTCCGGGCTGATGTACTTTCTGCTCCCAGGGTGCATACACATCCTGTGCTTCCTCTTCATAATTGGCTACTATTTCCGGTAGATTGAAGACCTTTTCAATGGAGTGATTAATCTCCTTTTTTAATTGCTCGTAATATTTCTGCCGGATTGATTCATTCAGCAGTCCCCTTTCCAGGAGATACTTTTCAAAAGTTATCAATGGATCTTTACTTTGCCACTGTTCGAGCAAGTGGTTTGGAACGTATTTCTGTCCCGAAGCTTCTTCATGTCCACGCATTCTGAAGGTCATACATTCCACCAGCCATGGTCTGGGATTTTCCCTGATCTCATTCGCGATATTGCTGATGGTAAGAAAAACTTCCAATATATTATTGCCATCCACAGAGACCCCCTCCATTCCGTATCCTGCGGCTCTGTCAATCAACTGATCACACTTATATTGTTCTTTTACAGGAGTAGAAAGACCATAGGCATTATTTTCTATCACAAAAATCACGGGAAGATTCCATACAGAAGCCACATTTAGCGCCTCGTGAAATTCCCCCTGACTCGTGCCCCCTTCCCCTGTAAACGCTAAAGCTATCCTTTTTTCTTTACGCCACTGATAGGCTAGTGCTGAACCTGCAGCTAAAGACAATTGGGGTCCCAGATGGGAAATCATACCCACGATATGATATTCGGGAGACCCGAAATGAAAAGAACGGTCCCTGCCTTTTGTAAATCCTTCCTTCTTTCCTTGCCATTGCGCAAACAACCTTTCTAAAGGCACATTTCTGGATGTAAACACGCCCAGATTACGATGCATAGTATATATTCTGTCATTGGATTGAAGTGCTTCAGTGCAACCTACCGAAATGGCCTCTTGTCCAATTCCTGAAAACCACTTACTTATACGTCCCTGTCTGAGCAATAACAGCATTTTCTCTTCAATGAGACGAGGTTTCAATAATGCTCTGTACAGATGCAATAACTCGTTTGTGTCAATCAGTTTCTTATCATTCATATCCATATGACTTTAACTACTCAAAGGACAAAGTAAAATCAAATTTTTCAAGGTAAATAAATATAAACCTGTCGAACGGAAGAATTTCAAAAAATACTTAGTATTTAACTTTACACAATTCCCAATCTGGAAGCGAATGAACTGGCTTCCATTGAATTATTGGCACCCAGTTTTTCAAGAATTCTTTGCCGGTGGGTATTGACAGTATGAACACTAATTGAAAGCATATCAGAAATTTCTTTGCTGAGCAACCCTGCTTTTACCAATTTTAAAATTTCCTTCTCTCTTTTGGAAAGCGATTGAGATTGGGTTTGGAAATCAGGAAATTGTGGTAAAAATTCTCCAGTCTTAAAATTGTACATATGGCTCTTTATACCGGTAAAATTGCTTTGATCCGGTGAGAGATCCAAAATTCCCAATGCCAACCAGATATTTCCTCTGGCATCCGTTTCCAAAGCTTGTTGTTGTTCAATGACCTTTACATACTTTCCATCTATCCCTAGAACCCTGTATTCTGTAACAAATTTGTAAAAAGGTCTTTCATTTAAAGGCAATTGAAAATACAACTGGATGATCCGGATTCCATTTTTTAAGAGTTCTATCATATCATCCGGATGTATCCGCTGATTAAAATAATCATTACCCAATGACTGAATAGAATCAAGATCATATCCCAGGATCTCATTAAAATTATAAGATGTATAGATGTGCTCTTTTTTAAACATGTCAAAGACGGTGATTCCACTGTTATTGATCCTTGCCATTTGATCGAGCAAAGGCTTTTGTTTTTCAAAAATTGAATAATCCAATTCTTCCGGAAAGAATTGCTGCTTATTCAACCAATGATAATACTCAGAATTTAAAATTTCTATCTCATTCATTGTGCTCAATTTAATGATTTTTCAGTATTGAACGCATCACTATACATATATAAGTTTGCAACACTTTAATAAAACATAAACTAAATGAAATTTCATCTTTTAGCTGGGCTACTTCTATTAAATCTAATACTACAAGCCCAAAAAGCACCGACACAAAATATACGAGGCATTGTATTCGAAGTGGGAATAGAAACCCCTCTGCCTTTTGCATCCATAGTTATACTGAATACTGACCCTCTAATCGGAGTCTCCGCAGATGATAAGGGTCACTTTCTTATAGAGAATATTCCGGTTGGGCGATATGATATACAAATATCTTATTTAGGTTTTGAATCAGTGATTGTTAAAGAAATTGTGGTTGGTTCAGCAAAAGAACCCTTTATCAAAGTGGGACTAAGGGAAATATCCAATGTATTGGATGAAATTGTGATAAAACCACGGATTATAAAAGAGGAATCTCTTAACCCATTTTCAACGGTAAGCGCAAGAATGCTGAGTACAGAAGAAGCACAAAGATATGCCGGAGGATTCGATGATCCTGCGCGCTTGGCATCATCTTTTGCAGGTGTTGCTTCAAATGTTGCTAATAATGGCATTGTAATCAGAGGCAATGCACCTAAGTCACTTCAATGGAAAATGGAAGGTGTAGAAATTCCCAATCCCAATCACTTTGCTGAAGTGAATGCATTTGGAGGTGGTGGTCTAACTGCCCTCAGCAGTCTGATGTTGGCCAATTCAGATTTCTTTTCTGGAGCTTTCCCTGCAGAATATGGCAATGCACTTTCGGGGGTTTTTGATATATTCATGCGCTCAGGTAACCATCAAAAAAGAGAAAGCACATTTCAACTTGGAATATTAGGTATAGATTTATCCAGTGAAGGTCCATTCAAGAAAGAATCCAATTCTTCTTATCTCTTTAACTATAGGTACTCAACATTAGCATTAATGGCTCCTCTTCTTCCTGAAGAAGCCCAAGGTACAATTTATCAGGATTTATCGTTCAAATTGAATTTTCCTACCAGGAAGTCCGGTGTCTTTTCAATATGGGGAATTGGCCTCATAGATCAATCAGGCCAGCAAGCTAAAACTGACAGTACACTATGGGTTTACGAACAGGATCGGCAAAATCAAGATGCAAAGCAATTTATGGGAGCCATGGGAATCAGTCATCGCAAAACTTTTGGTAATGCAACCCAATGGAAGTCAACTCTGGCTGCTACAGTAAGTGGACTGGATTGGAGTCAATCCATATTAAGCAATAGTTTGGTTACGGTATCACAGAATGAAATTCAAAACAATCAATGGAATTTTGTCTTTAATTCATCTTTACAAAAAAAGTTTAACGCTCGACATACCAATAAAACCGGAATAATATTGACCGGGATGCTATACAATATGGTATTGAAAGACAATGGAGAAAGTGAAGATCCCTTAGAAACCATCGTTGATGGGAAGGGATTCAGTGCATTGCTGTCAGCATACTCCCATTCTACTTTTCAAGTTTCCGATCGCCTGGTTATTAATGCCGGATTTCATTTTCAAAATTTCACTTTAAATGGCAATACTACATTAGAGCCCCGGTTTGGATTGAAATATGATATCAATGAAAACTGGTCAATTGGAATAGCATATGGCATGCATAGCCGCCTGGAAAAACTTCATTATTATTTTTCTGTACAGCCATCCCATCCTGAAATGATGATCAATAGGGATCTTGATTTTTCCAAATCAAATCATTATGTGGTCGGAATAAACAGTAAGTTAACAGAAAACCTTATTTTGAAAATTGAACCATACTATCAAAGTCTTTTCAGTATACCCGTCATACCTGGAACCTATTTTTCATTTATCAATCTACAAAATGAATGGTTTATCAATGAAAGATTGAATAATAACGGGAAAGGAAGAAATTACGGGTTAGATCTAACCCTGAAAAAATTCTTTTCTAAAGGCTATTACTATATGATAACGGGTAGTATTTTTAAATCGGAGTATACCGGAGGTGATGGAATATGGAGGAATACTATGTTTAACCGTAATTTTATAGCCAATGTTTTAGGTGGAAAAGAATGGAAAACCGGCAAAAACAAACAAAACATTTTTGGATTAAATGCTCGAATGACATTGATGGGAGGCGAACCGTTTATACCTTTCAATGAAGCTGCATCTATTTCGGCTCGTGAAGTAATTTTAAACTATGATGATGCTTATAGTGAAAAATTATCTCCCGCAATCATCACTCATTTTACCATCAATTATAAAATCAATAAGGTCAACCGTGCCCATGAAATCGCATTGAAGGTTTTAAATGTTAATGGACATGCTGATTTTTTCGGACATCGATTCAACAGAAGAGATCAGCGCATAGAACCACACCTGGAAGCCATCGTTATACCAAACCTGAGCTATAAAATAGACTTTTGAGTCAATGAAATGCAATTTGGAGTAATGGGAAGTAGTAGGCAAAATGTTGTGTCGTGGAGCTGTCAAGGCATGGAGTCGATAAGTCTTCCCCTTTAGCCCAAACCACCCGAACGCTTCAACGTATCANNCGTATCAACGATTCAACAGCCATTTTACCATCATACCATCAAATAATACTTACCATCAAACTACACTATTGTTCTTCCAATTTCCGGTTTCTGTACCATAAAAATCCCAAAGTAGCTACAAGCAAATATGGCATGGCCAGCATATACAATATACCTTTATTCAATCCGGCACCCTCGGTTCCTCCAGCCTGCAGGTTTGACTCCGCGGCTATACGGCACATCGGACATTGCGTCCATACTTCAGTTTGAAAAATAAAATAAACAAAAATAATGGTCAATAAAAGCCGAATAATTTTCATGATACTGCGTGTTTTCAAATACAAATATACAAAACTAATAACATGGACTCAACATCCAGTAACAAACCGGCCCTGTGACAGCTACATAAAACCAAATGGGCCATACCCATTTAGCCATTCTCTTATGTCGATCAAAGCTACCCACATATGCTCTGATCAATGTGAGCAGAATGAGAGGCAAAGAAATACCGGCCAGGATAATATGGGTAATCAAAAAGAAGAAATACACCCACCTGATGGCACCGGTTTTACAATATAAAGTTTCCTCAGTAGTAAAATGATATACCACATAACTCAACAGAAAAATTACAGACAAAACCATTGCCGCTATAATGGTGTTGCGATGATAAATCACTTTTTTCTTTTTAATAAAAAACAAAGCCACCACCAATAATACTGCCACGATACCATTAACGGTAGCATGGAAGGGAGGAAGGAATGAAAAATCAATATCAGTTGAAATTTTTACCCTTCTCATCAAAAGTACAAGAACCAGAACAAGCAGGGAAACCAGATAGGCAACGGTTTTCAGTCTTCTCTCAAGAGCTTTTGAAGATTCAATCATGGTTTCGCTTTAATAAAATGACTTCAGGATCTTTTTCACGGGGTAAAACCATGGAAATGTGTTCGACCACTTTCTTTTTATCTTCATGCTCACCTCTATAGGCATATCGCAATTCCATATTTCTATCGATTAAAAATAACTTCTTAACTGTGAAAATAGAATCCCAATCCTGGTTTGGAATTGAATGGTAAATCCAATTATCTTCCTGGTGCCCATCATGATTTTCATCTTTTCCCAATTCCAAAATTTGAAAAGTGGGTGCCCCGCCATATTGTATATATATAGACTCAATTTCTTCCTTCCATTCTGAACTTTGGATCACCAGGGTGGTCTTGCCTTCCAGTATAGAATGAAACATGTCAGCATATTGCCATTGTCCTTTAGGAGTCAATTCTTTCAGCGCAACTTTTCTGTAGTTTAATCCCATATTCAGATAATAATAGGACACCAGCGGAAAAAGAACAACTAAAAGAACCAGAGCGATTTTATTGATGGTTTTCATACGACTTCTACTATCCAAATAATTTGCATCGGAAAGAAAGCTTTTTGACCTATTTCATTCAAAGTTTATTATAATTCGAATTTGTCTACCGACGCTTCAAAACTACTAACAACCCAATATTCTTTAGGTTTATAAAAATACTATGAGGAGTATGGTTTAATTGATATTGAGCAAAACCAGGTACTAAAAATATATCAAATCTTCTTTTTTGATTTCATATAAATCCCCCTGAGGTACTACGGGTTGTACTTCCTCTGCATTCTTTTGCTTAATATGTGCTCTCCTGTTATACCAATCTCTTCCTTCCCAAAAGAATGCAATGATTGCCCATATCAACAAAGCGGTTGGCAATAATACAGTTCTGACTAAACTGGGTACCTCATATTTCATATGCATAAATTCATATACAATGAGGTAGGCTTTATACGCACTTAAAATGATCATTACAAATCCTACTAAAATTAAAGGCAGATAAAAGCCTTCAACAAGATAACCCTTACCTAAAAGTGCAAATAAAACTTCCACAATGGTTATAATACCCAAAACAATAATAGTTTTTGTGGCTATCGTTTTTGATTGTTCGTATGATAAATGTGCCATTTAACTTTCTGATTTTATTTTTTTGAATAAAGGATATGCGATAGGTTACAATAAGTAGAATACCAGGAATACAAATACCCAGACCAGATCTACAAAATGCCAATACAATCCAATTTTCTCAACCATTTCATACCCATTTTTTCTCTTCTCATATAACCCTGTGTATGCATTTATCATAATAATCAAAAGGAATACGACCCCTGAAAAAACATGAAATCCATGGAAGCCTGTAATAAAGAAAAATAATGCACCAAATGCTTTTGGTCCCAGTGATTCTGTTTTAATCATACCCACATCATTGCCTTCTGTAACTTTATATTTTCTTCGAACAAATCCATGTTCATCAACATAGGCATCGATATAATCTCCAGGTCCATCATAATGGCTGCCATGATCATCACCATGATGATTGTACATATGGAGCAAATAGGATTTGCCGGCTGAAAAGGATTCCCCCTCTGCTTTACCTTCAGAAGTCAAATAAACTCCTGATTCAACATGAGTACCAAAAGGATTACGGGTGATGGTCATATGCTCTTCTTTTAGCAATGTAGTCCATTCCCATGCCTGACAGCTTAAGAACGCAATTCCCCCTAATATAGTGGCAAACATCCAAATAACTACCCCGTTTCTATTCTCACGATGACCCTCTTGTACCGCTCGCACCATTGTAAACGAACTGGCTAAAAGGACAAAAGTCATGAAAGTCACAAATAAAAGTGGCAGATTGTGAAAGCCCCCTGGAAATGAAGAAAATACAAAATCAGGCACCGGCCATGAAGGCATACTAAAGCGCAATGCACCATAGGCGATGAGAAATCCTGCAAATGTAAAAGCATCTGAAAGCAGAAAATACCACATCATCAATTTGCCATAACTCACTTTAAAAGGTGGTTTTCCCCCTTCCCAACCATTGCTGCCTTGATTTGTCTGAGTGTCTTTTACTAATGTATCTGTTGCCATTATTTTTAACTTACTTTATTCTGAATATATGTTTATTTAACCAGTAAGAATACAAAAAGGTATATCCATAGAAGGTCTACAAAATGCCAGTAATGAATCACCAGCTGAAATCTATTCTTCCGACGATCTGTTACTTTATAAGGCAGTGCTACTGAATGAAATAATGCCACAAAAAGCGCAGCAATTCCTCCTACCACATGGGCAGCATGAACACCGGTAATTAAATATAAAAATGAGCCGGAAGGATTCCCTTTAAGATCAATCCCATAGCTGAACAATAAATTCCAACCCATTACTTGTAAAACAACAAACGTAATACCGAGGAGAAATGCAATCAATAAAAATACCCGGTATGCCATTTCTTTATGTTGTAGAAATGAACGATAGCTTATCTCAAGTGCTATAGAACTTAAAATGATGACTGCCGTATTGATAAAAAATATGGAAGGCAGCCTGAATTCAAGCCAGTTTCCTGCTGCTTGTTTTACTATATAGGCGCTTGTAAATGCTGCAAACATCATCACCATACTGGCCATTGCCAGCCACAGTGCAAATTTATGCGGATGGATACGATTTCTTATAAAGCCCTTATTTTGAATACTCATTGTTTCCATAAATCCAAATCATTATAATGCAAGAAGAAATCCTGCAAGCACTAATGGTAAATATATAAATGAGCAAAACATAACTGTCAACGCCGATTTTCTATCCTGTTTACGGTACATTTCCATACAAGCTCCTCCATATGCTAAGGACAATACAATACCAAAGCCAATGGCTATTGGATGTATTGTACTATACCATAACAATAAACAAGTAAACGGTACAATCAGCAATGCATACAATGATGAATAGAGGCCGACTTTGGGATCAATTTTTCCATTTCTTTCCGGCAACAACTTATATCCTGCTTTGTAATAGTCATCAAATGCCAGATATCCAATGGACCAGAAATGTGGAAATTGCCATAAAAACTGTATACTGAATAAAACCAAAGCCAAAACACTAACCTCACCTGCGTACGCAGTATAACCTATAAGCACAGGAAGCGCTCCGGGGATACCTCCTACCGCAACTGATAGTGTAGAATATCTTTTCAAAGGTGTGTATACAAATGCATATATAATCAATGATATCATTCCCAGCAGTGACGTCAATGGATTGAAAAAAGCCAGGGCTGTAATACCTAACAAACAAGCAATTCCTGCAAAAAGGACTGCTTCTGAAGATTTCATTCTTCCGGCAGCCAGTGGTCTTTGCCTGGTTCTCTCCATCAATGCATCGAAATCTTTTTCTAAAACCTGGTTGATTGCATTGGCCGAGGCTGTAACCAGAAATCCCCCTATCCCCAGAATGAGTGCTGCTGACCATTGAAATCCCCCTCCGGAAGCAATTGCATATCCCATCAGTGAGGTCATAACCACAAGCATTGACAACCTGAACTTTACAAGAAGCAGATAATCGTTCCACCACCTGTATGATTCTGTATGAATTACAGCTGACCGGATCTCTGCTTCTCTATGATTGGGTGATAACTTCATTATAACAATTTTCACACACTTTAATAGACACTAATGACTGTCGCCGGGTTTTTCTCCTTCAGCTAAAGGTACCCACTGAGGAATAAAGTCTTTATCATCCTTTCCATAATCATACGGCCACCTTTGAACTGCCGGAATTTTTCCAGGCCAGTTTCCATGCAATGGCTCAATGGGTGTTGTCCATTCTAATGTATTTGCTTTCCATGGATTCTTATCAGTCATTTTCTTTCCTTTCCATATACTGTAAAAGAAATTAATGACAAAAACGATTTGAATGAAAAAAACAATAATAGCAGCTACTGTAATAAATTTATTCAAGTCGGTAAAATGCTTAAAAGATTCAAACGTATCGAAAGCATAATATCTTCTTGGTACTCCTGCCATTCCTGTATAATGCATAGGCCAGAAAATGGCGTAAGCACCAATCAATGTCCCCCAGAAATGGATTTTGCCTAAAGTTTCATTCATAAATCTACCATACATTTTAGGATACCAATGGTATATCCCTGCAAACATGCCAAAAAACGCAGCCACACCCATCACAATATGAAAGTGGGCAACTACAAAATAGGTATCGTGCATCTGAATATCAATAGACGAATTACCTAGAAATATACCGGTTAAACCCCCGGATATAAACATGGAGACAAAACCAATGGCAAACAGCATGGGTGTATTCAAACGTATATTACCCCCATACAATGTCGTAATCCAGTTGAAGACTTTAATGGCTGATGGAACAGCAATAATCAATGTAAATACCACAAAGAAGTTTGATATAAATGGGTTTACACCTGACATAAACATATGATGCGCCCAAACAATAAATGAAAGGAATGCAATAGCCAGTATAGAATAAACCATCGCTTTATACCCAAAAATAGGCTTACGCGAATGTACTGACAACACTTCTGATACTATTCCCATTGCGGGCAGGATTATAATATAAACTTCCGGATGTCCAAGGAACCAGAATAAATGCTGATACAATACCGGTGAGCCACCTACACGGTCAAGTGCCTGACCCTGAATAAATATCTCACTCAAAAAGAAACTGGTTCCCAAACCTCTATCGAACATCAGCATGAAAAAGCCAGAAACCAATACCGGGAAAGAAAGTAAAGCGATAACTGCAGTGATGAAAAACGCCCAAACCGTAAGAGGCATTCTCCACATACTCATCCCCTTTGTCCTCAGATTCAGTACTGTAGTGATATAATTAATACCCCCCAATAATACAGAAACTACAAACAATGTCAAACTCACAATCCAAAGCGTCATTCCTGTACCCGATCCGGTAGAAGCCTGTGGCAAAGCACTCAAAGGAGGATATGCCGTCCAGCCCCCCGAAAAAGGTCCAGTATTCAGGAAAAGAGAATAAAGCATAACAATACCTGCCAAAAAGAAAAACCAATAAGAGAGCATGTTGAGGAAAGGAGATGCCATATCACGTGCACCCACCTGTAAAGGTATGAGCAGATTACTGAATGTACCACTCAATCCAGCAGTAAGAACAAAAAATACCAGAATAGTACCATGCATGGTTACAAGAGCATAATAAAATTCCGGAGAAAGAGTACCTACGCCTGTCGAGTCTATGACAATCCACTTCCCTAAGATGGGTTTCAACCAGGCCAGGCTTTCTTCAGGATATCCCAATTGGAGCCGGAAAACCACTGACATAGCGGCTCCGATAATTGCCCATATGATACCGGTAATAAGAAATTGCCGGGCAATAATTTTATGATCCATTGAAAAAACATAATGGGAAATAAAATTGGATTGATATTTGTCTCCATGATGATGCTCATGAAAATGATCGTCAAATCCTTGCTCCCTCGTTATGACTTCCTCATTATATTGAGGTGCTATTTTAGTTGTTACATCTGCCATGTTATTAATTTTTTACTTATTCAATTAAATGGACATTATACGCAATTCAGTTCTTCTGTTAGCGTTTCTCCCTTCTGCAGTATCATTGGATTCCACAGGTCTTGTAGAACCATATCCATTTGCAGCAATTCTTCTGGCCTCGATACCTTTTGAAACCAGGTACTCTTTCACGTTGTCAGCTCTCTTTTTGGAAAGCTCTAAGTTGGCAGCAGGGTCTCCGGTATTGTCGGTATGACCCAATAATTCAATACTTACTCTTTCATTTTCATTTAAAATTTTAGCTATTTCATCCAGTTCAAACCTTGATTTTTCATCCAACATATCTGATCCTTCCTTATAAAATACATGATTTAACCGAATCAAACGATCACTGGTACTTGCCTCCTGAGTAAGGGCAGTTCCAAACATATCCCTCAGCTCAACCTTTCTTTCATCAATCTCATATTTGAGTAATTCACCTTTTCTTGGATCACTCTCCGTATTTCTGATGTTCGACTTATAATAGGACTTTTGAGAGAGCTTCCAGTCTTCAAATTCCTCTTTGGTGACAATTTCAACTATCCTCCTCATACTGTAATGTCCCTGTCCACAGAGTTCGGCACATGCCAGTTCGAAATGAAATTCCTCCCACTTTTGTTTAGAATCCGGATCAATGGGATCATACAATTCTCGCCACTCCGGGTATCTTCTCAACTCTCTCCTGAACTCTTCTGTGGTTTTGGTTGGTTTGAAAATAAAATAAGTAGGAAGTCCTGGAATTGCATCCATTTTTACTCTAAAATGAGGTAAATAAAAGTTGTGTAATACATCTCTGGCGATAATTCGCACTCTAATAGTAGTGTCAACAGGTAAAATGATATGATCAGAACCGGACAAGACGACATCATCAACACTTTTATCATCTGAAAAGTCAATTCCCAAAGGATTATATGCCAGGTCTGTGAGGCGAAAGTCTCTGGTACCAAGACCGTTGTCGGGTCCGGGATATCGGATGTCCCATGCGTATTGATAGGCAGTAGCTTCGATTTCTACGTACTCATCACCTGGCTTCACGTCAGGCATTACACGGTTCCATACAATAAGCCCCTGAACCACAAGGAAAGTCATCACCACCAGAGGAACACCCGTCCATACGATCTCCAACGTGGTATTGTGTGGAAAAAACTTTGCCTTTTTACCTTCCTGCTGGCGGTATTTATAAGGATACCAAAACAGCAGAATATGTGTAATTACAAAAATAATACCCGTAAAGAATAATGTTACATTAAACATACTGTCTACTTCAACACCATGCTCGGATGCAGCTTTGAGCGGTCCATAGCCAAGCATTTGGTTTTTATAGTAGTAGGCAGAATATACACAGGCGATTAAAAAGACAATCATGAAAACTACCAGCCAAAAAGCTGTTTTGTCGTTATTGCTTTGAGCGACTTCTTCTTCTCCCCTTATTTTGGCAGCCAACTCTGAGACCCTACCGATCTGAACGATAATAATAGCGAGTAAGGCAAAAATGGCAAGGGCAATAATATATGTCATAGCTAACTTTACTTTAAGTTTTATATTTTATAAGATGCACTCATTTTAAACATGGTGGTGTATACTTTCCTTTAAATACGGATCATTAGCAGGCACAAGGGCTGCTTTTGATAATGTATTGAAAACAACAAATACAAACACTGCTGCAAATCCTATAAATGTTCCCAACTCCAGCAAACCAGGAATGGTAAAGCCCATTTCGAAGTGACTGGTGTGATCTACAACAGTGGCAAGTTCCTCTCCATGACTGTGGGCGTGATGTGATAACTCATGCACAGTGTGCAGTATACCCGGTTTGAGCATAAGGAAGAAATCAATCCAATGTCCAAATAAAACCATCAACGCAACAAATCCAACTGAACCAAATTTCCTCTTTGTGTCATTTCTCATTAAGACAAAAAATGGCAACAAAAAGTTTAGAAATAAATTGCCATAAAATAACACTGGATAGTGATCCATTCTATGTTTAAAATACACTGTTTCTTCACCAATATTACCATACCAGATCAACATATACTGAGAGAACCACAGATAAGTCCAGAATATAGAGAAAGCAAAAAGGAATTTTCCTAAATCGTGGATATGATCTGCAGTAACCTGCTCATAGTACCCCTTGCTTTTTAAATAAATCAACAATAAAATGGTCATACAAATCATAGCCACAAACCAGCTTGCTCCCGTATACCATGCGAAAAGAGTACTATACCAATGTGCATCTACACTCATCACCCATTGCCAGATAATGGCTGCACTTGAAAAACCAGCAATTGGAAGAAAAATTGCAGCCCAAAATCTCATTTTATTATGATGTGAGTAGGATGAATCCCCACCTGACCTATCTTCCTGTAATGACAAACTTCTAAGTTTTCTGGCAAAAAGTATCCAGGCGCCAACGATAATAATGGTTCCCAATAAGTACCAATTCCTATTGAGAAAGGATGACTTACCCTGCAGTATTTTATCATGCGCCACACTCTCAGCATCAGCCCAGTGGTACAAATGATTCCATCCAAAATAAACTCCCAGGCCTATAATCACCATCATGATCAGGCCGGGCACCATGAAAGAGGCCATTGACTCCCATACTCTTTTAAATTGGGTATGCCAACCCGCATACGCTGTAATGCACACTGCAATAAAAAAGGCGGCCATAAAGGCTATTCCTGTAAAAAAAACCGCATTATGCAAAATATTTGACCAAAACCGGGTATGGAAAGAATCGTCACCCAGCCAGGTGAGTAAAAGGCTAAAGATACCTAGACCCATGGCTCCAAAAAGTATGTTTTTTGCTCTGCCTGAAAATGAGAATTCGCTCATAATTTATTGTTCTTACTTTCTGTTATCAAAATCTTCCGTTAACCGGCTATTTAACGAGTTGCGTAATGGCATCAGTAGCATGATCACCCGCCGGCCTGTCAATCGTATTCAAAGTATTGGTATATTGATTATATACCTTACCATGCTCTCTGGCTTGAAGTGACCGGATATAATGTATTACTTGCCAACGCTCCTCATAATTCAATTTATCTTTATAAGCACCCATCAGATTGATACCATTCATGATAGAATGATAAAATCTTCCATTGGATGCCTCAGTAAATTCATCACTAACCAATATAGCTGGTTGCACCGGATAAACTCCTCCTTCATCCCTTACCAGATATCCGGCTCCATCACCTTTGTCGCCATGACAAATACCACAAAAAATATCATACAACTCCTTTCCTTTTTTTAATCCATTTTCAGTAATGGGGTACGGGTTTTCTAAGATTTCAGCTATTGCTTTGGCTCTGCCTTCGTCACTGATTTCGTAATAATAGGGCACACTGCCATTGGGGGTCACAACTATACTGTTGGATTCATCAGATATTGCATGACCCGAAGGCTTTGCACCGGCATAGCCCCGTGGTATTGTCCCTGCAACAGGTAAACGGGGTTGAACAAACTGATAATATTCATCCTTACTGCCCCAGGTATTATTATAATAATAATTGTAATAGTTGGCCTCATAAGCTATAGAGTGTGCCATATCGGGCATAAATTCACTACCCGGAGAATTTCCTCCCGGCTGTCTGCAGGAAGAAAAAGAAAGAATTCCAATGAATGAAATCCAAAATATAGTGTGCCTGATCCTGTCCATTTTATTCATTATCTCTTTTTCTTATGAAATCTTTTTTGAGTTAATTTCTGATGCGCCTGAGTCTTTCAAAAACTGTAAGGCATCGCTTTCACTGACCTCTGATTTGTCAAATGCAATACAAAATTTATCATCGGTTATCCTATCGTCCAGATAAACATTCTCAACACCTGGGCCTAATCCGCTGATGATATAAAAAGTGGCTACCATACCAATGGAAGCAAACAATACGGTCACCTCAAAGACAATAGGAATAAATGCCGGCACAGACCAATAAGGTTTTCCTCCAAAAATAATAGGCCAGTCTTTAGTAAATATCCATGTCATACCCAAAAAAGCAGTCAGTGTTCCAATCATACCGTAAACAAATCCGGTGATATGCAATCTCGACTCTTCCAAACCTAACAAAGGATCCAGTCCATGAACAGGAAAAGGAGAATATACATCCATGATTTCAAGGTGATCTTCTTTTGCCTTTTTAACGGCTTTGAGTAAGATATCCTCATCGTCATACAACCCGTAAATAATAACTTTTTTTGCAGTACTCATATTTAATTTTATTAAATCACTCTATGGGTTTATTATTCACTTTTTACTTTTTCTGAAGTTGAATGAACTTCTTTATAACCTTTGGCATACTGATCACCTGAAGACTTTAAAATGTGTTTTACTTCCGCGATGGCTACAACCGGAGCAACACGGGTAAATATTAAATAACAGGTAAAAAACAAACCTAATGTCCCCAGATATATTCCTATCTCAACCCATGTAGGAGAATAGTAACTCCAACTGGAAGGCAAATAATCTCTTGCCAATGTCGTAGCAATGATTACAAAGCGCTCAAACCACATACCTATATTGACCACAATGGACAAAAAGAATGTCCATATGACGGATCTGCGTATCTTTTTATTCCAGAAAAACTGTGGTGATACCACATTGCAAAACATCATCCCGAAATAAGCCCACCAATAGGGACCTAGAGCCCGGTTAAAAAATGCGGCCTGCTCATATACATATCCTGAATACCAGGCAACAAACAATTCAGTAAGATAGGCAACACCCACTATGGTTCCGGTAACCAATATCACTTTGTTCATGGATTCTATATGACCAATAGTGATGTAATCTTCCAATTTTAAAACTTTCCTGGTCACGAGCATAAGGGTTTGCACCATAGCAAATCCTGAGAAAATAGCTCCGGCAACAAAGTAAGGTGGGAAAATGGTAGTATGCCAACCGGGTATCACTGAGGTGGCGAAGTCAAAACTTACGATTGTATGAACCGACAAAACCAGAGGTGTAGCCAAACCGGCAAGTACCAACGACAAAGCCTCCCATCGCTGCCAGTGCTTTGCTGAACCTGTCCAGCCAAAAGATAGAAAGTTGTAAACCTTTTTACGGAAACCTTTCGCTCTATCCCTCACTGTAGCAAAGTCGGGTACCAGACCTGTATACCAAAATAAAAGGGATACAGTAAAATACGTACTGATGGCAAAAAGATCCCAAAGTAATGGAGAATTAAAATTGGGCCATAAAGGACCTCTTGTATTTGGATATGGGAAAAAATAAAATACCACCCAGGCTCTTCCCACGTGAATTCCCGGAAAAAGAGCAGCACAGATTACTGCAAATATGGTCATGGCTTCTGCGGCTCTGTTTACTCCTGTTCTCCATTTTTGCCTGAATAACAGCAATATAGCAGATATCAGAGTACCGGCATGACCAATTCCGATCCACCATACAAAGTTGGTAATGTCCCAGCCCCAGCCTACAGTCCTGTTTAAATTCCATGTACCAATGCCATGCCAAATGGTCCAGAGTATACAAAATACCCCAAACAACAACAGGGAAACCGAAACAATAAAACCCATTACCCACGCAATCGAAGGTGTCTTTTCAGTAGGCGATACCAGATCTTCGGTAATTTGATGATACGTTTTTGATCCGGTGATTAATGGTTCTCTGATTGAGCTTACAACAGCACCCATATTATTTACAATTATTTTTTCTAATCATTTAAATTATGCATTCNNTCAGTGATTCGTCGCGGTTATTGACCTTCATGCTGTATTCCACTGAAGATCTTACGTTGACTTCCTCCAAAACTATATAATTCAGTGGAGAATTGCGCTTTTTACTCAATTGTCCCTCTGCATTATTCATGTCTCCAAATGTAATTGCTCCCGTAGGACAAGCGGTTTGACAAGCCGAACGAACATCACGGTCTTCTAACCTTCGTCCTTCATTTTTTGCCAATAATTTCCCTTCCTGTATTCTTTGAACACAGAACGAACATTTCTCTATTACTCCTCTGGATCTCACTGTCACATCAGGATTCAATACCATACGGGTCAAATTGTCTGCTCCATAAGGAACTGACTCTCCAGCAACAGGTACCTGATTAGCAGGGAAAATATCAGCGGTGGTATAATCCGACCAGTTGAACCTTCTTACCTTGTAAGGGCAATTATTGGCACAGTAGCGGGTTCCCACACAACGGTTGTATGTCATTTGGTTTAACCCTTCTGAACTGTGATTGGTCGCATTTACAGGGCAAACATTCTCACAGGGAGCATTGTCACAATGCTGACACATCATTGGCTGATACACAGTATTGGGGTTTTCAGCATCACCATAGTAATACCTGTCAATGCGCAACCATGTCATTTCATGGTGGCGGCTCACTTCCCTTTTTCCTACAACCGGTACATTATTCTCTGCCATACATGCTACAGTACAAGCCCCACATCCTATACATGCATTCAGATCAACATGCATACCCCAATGGTGACCTTGCTCATACAAATAGTCATACCCTTTGTATATCTGTTGTTCATTAAGATGTTGTGCCTCTTTCCGTCTTTCATGCATATGCTCAAGGCTTCCTGGAAGATCATTGATATGACTGTTATATATAATGGAACGGTCTGTGAGAAACCCCTGATAACCTTGTCTTGCTATACCATAGGTAGCATACACGGTAGCTGCTTCATCAGCATTGATAATTTCTCCGGTTTTTTTGTCCTCTGCTTGTACACCAAATGTATGATGATATTGTACGCTGGAAAAATACTTCTCTTTGCCTTTGCTGCCCGATACCATCACATTGGTATTATGATATTGGCGATAGCCCTGGTTTACAGTCAATAATGGGTTTACATCCGCTCCAACTCCAGTACCTGCAAATCCGGCATCTCTTCTTCCGTAACCCAATGCCAGTGATACCGTGCCGGGCATTTGTCCAAATTGCTGCATGATTGGCACCTGAATTACCTGATCTCCAACCGTTACATCTACCAGATCTCCATCTTTCAAATCTTTATATCCGAGAAACTTTCGGACTCCATCAAAAGAAACAGGAACCGCAAGGTAATTGCCCCAAGTGGTTCGCAATACCGGATCGGGCATTTCCAATAACCAGGGGTTGGTTGAAAATTCTCCATTTCCCATGGAAACAGACTCATAAAATGAAATTTCCAAATCGGAAGTGGAAGGTCTGCCTACCAATGTCAAGGCCTGACGGTCATCGCCATTGTAAGTCAGTTCTTGTCCCTCTTTATTACTTATATAAGCCACACCGTCATGCAAACAATGATCCCAGAAATTTCTGAAGCTTGCAAATTCGCTTTGATTTGAAAACAATGTTTTTTCCCATTGATTTTTCAAAAAATCATAATACGGTTGGTCACTTCCTTCTGAAGCGTCTAACAAGCTTCCCCATTTGAGTAGGCTTAGTTCAAATTGTCTGGTATCAAACAAAGGAGCTATAGTGGGCTGTACCAAACTGTAATGCCCTTTCTTAGGATTAGCATCTCCCCATGATTCAAGAAAGTGAGGAATGGCTGCAACATATTTACAAGAAGATGTAGTTTCTGAAGGTAAGAAACTGCATGCAATGGTCGTCTTTACCTTGGCCATAGCATTGGAAAATTCTTCACCATATCCTGAATCATAGACCGGATTGGCGTCCAGAATAATCAATGCATCTACACTGCCTGACTTCATTTCCTCAACCAATCGTGAAAGTGCAATATCGCTGCCTTGCCTTTGCAAAGAAGCATTCTTCCAGGTAATCGTATTCCCATAATTACCTAAACTATGATTGATAGCGTTGATAAGAAACTGTTCGCCTTTGTTATTCGATCCTGAAACGATCAATGATTTTCCTGCTTTCTCTTTTAACTGACCGGCCAGACGATCCAGCGCTTTTGCTGCTTTTTCATTCAATGGAATGCTACTGCTGCCCCCTGTAATTTTCGTATACAAATACGCAGTCGCAGCTCCTTGCTCAGAAGGTTTTATGAGAATGCGATTGTCCGCATTTGAACCGGTTAATGACATTCCACTTTCAATCTGAACGTGTCTTGACATTTTTGGATTATTCAAATCCTTGATCCTGCGTCCCTTGGCATATTTTCTGGCATATTCTACAGGTGAAATCCATGTGCCCAGAAAATCTGCCCCAAAACCAACTATTAATTCGGCTTTTTCAAAGTGATAATCAGGAATGATCCTCTCGCCAAAACATTCTTCATTGGCGTCCAAAAGGCCTGCATAGGATACTGTATCGTATTGTACGTATTCAACATCATTGAAAGCATCTGAAAAAGCAGCAATAACTGCATTGGCGGAAGGGCTGATATTGGTGTTGCCTAATATTCTGATCTTCCTCGCCGCAGCCAACTCCTTCATTACTTCAGAATCCAGATCACTCCAGGAAGCTTTCTTTTGATCAATCATTGGCTGGCGAAAACGATGAGTATCATAAAGCTCCAAAACGGATGCTTGCGAACGTGCAGAAGTACCACCCTTTGTGACTTTAGATAAATCGTTTCCTTCAATTTTTATAGGTCTGCCTTCTCGTGTTTTAACCAATACTGAACAGTAATCGCCCCCTTTGGCATAAGTGGAAGCATAGTATGTGGCTACACCCGGCACTATTTCATCGGGCTTAACTACATATGGAATGGCTCTCTTAACAGGAATATCACATCCTGCAGCTATAGTTGCTGCCCCCAGTCCAAATCCAAGAAATTTTAAAAAATCCCTTCTAGAACCTTCCAGTATAGATGAGGCTCGCTCGTCAGAGAGCGTTTCTGTTAATGAAACAGGCTGAAACTCCTGAGCTACTCTGACTGCAAAATCCTTGTCTTCCAGGAGATCTTCCGTTCCTATCCAAACATTCTTTGATGGTTCGTTCTTCATATTAGATTTCTTCTATCAATACTTAGTTTGATTAATAATGACACTTCTGACATTCCAGTCCCCCAATATCAGCTACTGTAACTTTGTCTCTTGTCCCTTTTTGTATCTCATCATGAAACTTAGCATAACTGGCGTAATAATCATTAGCGCTGAATTTAACCTCTGTTTGTCTGTGACAATTTATGCACCATCCCATGGAAAGTGGAGAAGCCTGATATAGTACTTCCATTTCTTCGACCTTCCCGTGACAAGTCTGGCATTCAATTTTGCCAATAGTGACATGCTGTGCATGGTTAAAATATACATGATCAGGTAAATTGTGAATTCTAATCCATTCAATAGGTCCCTGGATTTTCTTCTTTTGCTCATTGGTAAGGGAGGCTACAATTTGATCCCACTGCCTTTTTACTTCCAACTGACCTTCCGCATCAAGGGATGTGGCTCCTTTGGCCGTCAGGTATTCCTGTTCAATCCATGCTGTATACAACTCTTTAATGTCTTCAGTGGAATAATTATCGTAATCTTCAATATAGGTGTTGGAAATGGGATCATATCCTATAGAAGCAAATATTTTGGTAAGTTCTGCTGTGCCGTATGTTGAACCCACGCGGATTGCCTGATGGCAATTCATACATGTATTGGCAGCAGGGATCACACTATGTTTCGATCTTCTTGCTCCATCGTGGCAATATTGACAGTCAATTTTATGAAGACCGGCATGGGTCTCATGAGAAAATTTGATGGGTTGCTCCGGAGCATAGCCTTGCTGGCGTCCCAGATTCACAGCATTATTTACAGTAGTATATCCTGCAAATAAAACCAAAGCAAAAATTGCAAAGGTGATGACCCCTTTTGATGTGAGCATCTGCCAGATGGTTTTATCTTCATAATCATCCTTGCCATCCTGCAAAGCAGCCAGCTTATTCAGATTATTAATTATCCTTGTCATGAGTATGGCCAGTCCACCCAGTACTAACACCAGCAACCAATATACCCATTGTGGCGTTTCCTTAGGCGCTGCCGCGCCTGCACCTCCAGGGCCTCCATCAATCCGTGGAGGATATGTTCCATCAGCTACCGCATTGATATAAGCCAGTATGGATCCAATTTCATCATCAGTAAGATCAGGAAAAGCCGTCATCACATTGGGCTTATATTGATTCCAAAGCTCTACCGCACGAGGATGGCCTTGTGCAATTAAAGCCTGCGAATTACGAATCCAGGCATACAAAGCTTCATCATCTCCCCACGAAGCCTGCGTACCGGCTAACGCTGGACCGGTAGCTGCTGAAACCATATTTCTGGCATGGCATTGTCCACAATACTGTCGAAAAAGATTTCTTCCCAGATCCAGTGACACTTCGCCGTATATAAGGAATGAGGGAAAAATCAATAAAATGGCGACTAAACTTTTGATAGTCAAGTGCTTATTTATCATGTATCTATACTTTTTAACATTTGAGGAGTTTCACCGGATTTGTATGTAAAGTTTACAGTTCCGCTTTAGTCCTGCAAAAATATAAGATCACATGAATTATTAACAAAAATTAATAATTTATGAATATTATTTAGATATATTCTAAATAAATTGATGGGAATATGCAATCTTTTTGATGAAGAAGGTCTTGAGTGGAAGGCAGGAAAAGTTTTCAGTTTATTAGTTTATAAGTTTATTAGTTTATTAGTTTATTCGTAAAGTAGTGGACAGTCAAAAGTCGAAAGTCGTCAGTTTTGAAATAGAAAATGATTTGTTTTACTGGGGGGTGTTGGGAGGTCTTTGTGCTCTTGGTGCTATAAGCTTTGTGGGCTTTGTGGTAATTAAAAATTGTTGAATCGTTGATGCGTGGAGTCGCTAGGTCGTAATTTTGGAATTGATAATGGATAATGGATAATGTACCTGCTTTCCATTTTCAACTTTCAAACATTCAACTTAATTTCCTGCACTCAGACCTTCCGTCTTCCGTCCTATTAAGTTCATAGCGAGTAGCTTTAGTTTTAGTCACTTCCAGCCAAATGAAGCGCGAAGCGAAAATGACCCAAATCATGCGAAGCAAATCACGCACGAAGTGCAAATGACCACACCATCAAACCATCAAACCATCTTACCATCAAATGGGATTTACCCTTTCAATTATAATAAATCATTTATATTCGCCGCATTGATTGTAAACCCTATGCATAAGGACAGAACTTTTTTCCTTATCGTACTTGCTTTTTTAGCCATTTACTTTATTTGGGGTTCCACCTATCTTTTCAACCGGATAGTGGTAAGAGAAATTCCTCCATTTCAACTGTCAGGTTATCGATTCATTTTTGCCTCCTTAATTATTTTTTGTATGGTTTTTTTAAGTAAAAGGAAAAAACCGATTACAAGGATTCAAATACGCAATGCCGGTATTGCCGGAATACTTTTCCTTACATTGGGAAATGGCGGTGTGGTGTGGGCACTCCAATATGTTGACAGCGGAATGACAGCTTTATTAGTATCTGCCCAGCCTTTGGTATTGATCCTTTTGCTCCGGATTCATGAAAAAAAGACAATCTCCTATCAATCCTGGATTGGGGTGTTTCTCGGCATCGCAGGAATCTATTTACTCTCCAATCAAAATGCATTAATTGAAACAAAAATGCAAATCATTGGACTGTTTGTCATTTTTTTATGTCTGATTGCTTGGGGTTATGGAAGTCTGTTTGTATCCAAAGCCGATATGCCTTCTTCATCCTTTGAAAATTCGGCTTATCAGATGATCATTGGGGGTACATCCATGATCCTGGTTAGTTTTTTATTGGGTGAACCTCGGGTTGAATGGTCTACATTAAGTGAGCTGACTATCTATTCAATGATATTTCTGGTACTTTTTGGGAGTATCCTTGCTTTTACCTCATTCAACTTTCTGTTGCGCCATGTTTCGCCGGAGAAAGTGTCTACCAATACTTACGTAAATCCGATCGTCGCCCTCTTTCTTGGATGGATTGTATTGAGTGAAATCATCACCTTTCAATCCATTATGGCTACCTGTATTTTGTTAACAGGTGTATATTTTATCCATAAAGGGAAATGAAAAGTTTTACTCCAAATATTTAAGGTGACCATAAAACCGTTCGCATAACAAATTGCACATTTCTATAATGTTTTGATCTGCTGTGTCCATAGTATCAGCGTTTTAGCCCGTTGTAATTTGTAAAGTTGAAAAAATTTTCATATTTTTATTTTTATAAAACCGAAATTGAAACGGCAAGGTGGTTCATTTAAATGTTCTTCTTTGGGTTTCATTTTAAGCGATAAATCACATGTTTAACATTGTTTACAACCTTAAATATTTAATTATGCAAAAGATCATACACCACATGCTCAACATTCGCGTTTTTATTTTTTTCATTTTATTATCGTCTATTTCCTGTACCAGTATTTCATATATTCCTACTGTTACTCTGGATGTCAGTCCTGTCACCATTAACAAATCACTTCAAATTGAAAAATTTGATGATTTGACTCCTGAATCCGACCATAAAAATCCATTCTCTGGTATTGCAGCAACTCACCCGAATGCATTATCCGGATCACTTGATCTTCAGGTACCCAATGCCATCACATGGGACTTCTCGAATAATCAGGTCTTTTCGGATGTAAAAAGAAGTATGGTCAATCCGGACTATGTGATGAAAGGAGAAATTATACGATTCAGAGGAAAGTACAGACCAACTACATTGAAACATGTTATGGATGTAGTGGGAGGAATCGGTTTAGGTATGTTTAATGCTACTGAAGAACCTGTATACTTAATACTTGCCGCACCTGCAATATTGCAATTTGTAGGTCTTCCCGTTCAAAAATTGTACACAGAAATTGAATTAAGGGTACACATATTTGACAGGGATGGGCAAAAGATCAACTCGTATACCGGTAAGGTCAGTGAACGCAGCTATCGAAGTATTTATACCAATGTAGCATTGACAGTTCCTTCACATACCAACAAAAGCTTTAATAAAGTGGTACAACAAATAAGAGATCATATCATAGACGATGCCCATTTGTACCAATAGTTAAAATCTCCATTTTTTAGGTTTCAGTCCGAAACATCAAAGGATGAGAGAATTTTTCGTATGTTTCGTGACAATTCTTTTCTCAATGGAAAAATATGATTTTATCATAGTTGGGGCAGGGTCAGCAGGCTGTGTATTGGCACATCGTTTATCCTCCGATCCCTCTATCCGGGTAGTCTTACTGGAAGCAGGCAATAAAGACCGGCATCCATTACTCAAGATACCCGGAGGGTACAGCAGGCTCTTCAGGACCCAGGCAGATTGGGGGTTTTATTCTGAACCACAGGAGCATTTGTATGATCGCCAACTTTACCTTCCCAGAGGAAAAGTATTAGGAGGCTGTAGCACTACCAATGCCATGGCCTATGTCAGAGGCAATGCCGAAGATTATGATTTGTGGGAAAAATCCGGTTGCCGCGGTTGGTCGTTCAAAGATGTACTGCCCTACTTCATTAAAAGCGAACACAATGAATATGCTGCTGAATTGGATGATTCTTTCCATGGCGTTACCGGGCCTCTTCATGTCACTTTGGCAAAATCATTTGAGACACCCTTCCTTCGCGCCTTCCTTTCCGCTTGCGAAAATCAGGGCATTCCCCGGAATACGGATTACAACGGCCACACACAAAAAGGAGCAGGGAAGTTTCAGTTTACCATTAAAAATAACCAGCGTCATGGGGGAGCTGATGCATTCATTCATCCTGTAAGTTACCGGAATAACCTACATATTCTGACGAATGCTCGTGTTCATAAAATAGAAATTCAAAATGATACAGCTACTTCAGTTTGGGTTTCATTTAATGGCAAGTCGCCTGAACAGATTGAATGTACCAAAGAAATCCTATTAAGTGCGGGCTCTTTTCATTCACCCCAATTATTGATGCTTTCCGGAATTGGTGATCCGAATGAATTGGCCAGGCACAATATCCCGACAAAAATTTCGCTTTCCGGCGTGGGCAGAAATCTACAGGATCATTTGTTCTTTCCCGTCTCTGTCTCTTCTAAAGTACAGGGGGGATTAAACCATCACCTCAAGCCGTTGGGTCAGATCAAAGCCGTAGTGCAATATTTATTCAAGCGTAAAGGACCATTGACGATTGGCCCTTTGGAAGGGGTTGCTTTTTTCGATTCTTTGAATGATGGCCAAGTGGATTGTCAGTTTCATTTTTCTCCCTTTCACATTGGAAAGAGTTATGATTACGATCTGTATGATTTGAGCTCCTACTCACATTTTGATGGTTATACCATTTTACCTTCACTCCTCAGTCCAAAAAGCAGAGGGCACATCCTCCTGAGGTCTGCCAATCCACTGGATCCCCCTTCCATACAACCTCGCTTTCTGTCTGAAGATGAGGATTTGCAAACCCTCATACGGGGAGGAAAGAAAGCCATGGAAGTCATGGAAGACCCCGCCTTTGATCCTTACCGAAAGGAGTGGATGCTTCCCAACCACCGATTACAGGAGGAAGAGTGGGCAGATCACATCAAAAAAACGGTAGAAACCATTTACCACCCTTCAGGAACCTGTAAAATGGGAACAGATGCCGATGCTGTAACTGACCCCCAGCTAAAAGTTCATGGTGTCAATGGGTTGAGAGTAGTCGATTGCTCAATTATGCCGACGATCGTTCGGGGCAATACCAACGCCCCCGTGTACATGATCGCTGAAAAAGCAGCCGACATGATCCTTGCAGAATATGGTGGTATGTAGTTTTTCTGGTTGCACATTGAGTTAAATACATTATTTTTCAATTCAGGTAAAGAAGATTTAGAAGAAAAGTCATATATAGCTCAAATACCTGTTGGAAACGGCTGATTAGAATATGTATACCGAATTGCGATACCAATAAAAAGTATTGAAAGGTTGATCCCTTATTTTAAGGAATTGTTGTGAAATATTCAATCACTCTTAAATAATGGGAAACCAAAAATCCTCATTTACCATCATTTTCATTTTTCAAAATGTTTAAGAATCAATTCAAAATTTTCAGGCTTTACACTGGGCAAGTGTTCGTTGACAATAATACCCTCTTTACTTACGAGATGATGGTGAGGGTACCCCTTTAATTTAAAGTACTTTTGAAAAAATGCTCTTTGGTTTTTATTTAACAGATGGTGCTTACCTTTTAATTGGTACCTTGAGATAGCATCGCTCCAGGTGTTCCTATCCATATAGTCGCCATAAAAAATAAATTCAATGTCCTCTCCGGATAAATGAATCAGGTCATTAAAATGAGGTAATTCTGCCATACAAGGAGGGCAATTAAGAAACCAAAAATCATGAAAAATTATTTTCCCTTCAGCAGCTTGATACATATCCATCAATGGCTTTTTTTCTTCATCTTTTAAATCGTATTGTTCCAAAAGAGTTAGAATTGATAAATGATTAATTTCATTCTTAGTATCAATATGTTTGATGTCATCTATAGATAAGAATTGATTCATTCGATCTTTATAAGAAGAAGGGACAGATTGACCATGTAGAATCAAATGAGTAAGCGCAATTTCCCGTTGCAAACCGTCCATTCTTGCAATAAACATTTCAGCTTTGTAAGGCAGATCCGATAAAGAATCCCTTTTGATGGAATTCCTGATCTCTTTATAGCGATGAGAAATATTGAATATAATCCCAAACGATGAAATTAACCTTTCAAAATATTCTGTAAAAGAAAGAGAAGAAGCTACAAAAAGATTATTAGGTTGTAGGTCATGAATAAAACTAAAATATTCAGCATCTTCACTAAGGGATTGGTTTAGTTTTCCCAAATAAGGGAATAAACCTAAATCTGTACCTGCCGCATATTTTATTTTAGATTGAGCCCAGGATTTAAAAATCTTGTTGGAAATTTGATTTTCTGAAATCCATCGATTTAGTTTTTCCAATTGGCCCTTCATCTCCCACTCTCTTTTGCGTCTATATTCCATTTCATTCCATGACTTATCTGCGATAAAAGCATTGGTAGAGCCTGCAATCCAATCATCTATCCTGTCAATATGCTGGTATATCAAACGATTTTCTTCTTTATTCAGCCCTTCTATTTCGGCTTGAACTTTACCTTTATAGCTGAGCAAAGTCTGGATATTAATTTTCATTCGTACATCATCGTCGGGGCTAGTGATAATGGGAATTATCCTGGATTCGAATGAAAAAATGATCTCTCTTGTATATGGAATGATTAATGTGATATTGATTTCACCCTCTTCTGAGATTTTTATTTGTTCATGAAAAGGGTAGTTCACATCAGGGATAGAAATTTCACAAAAATTTTTATGAAAGTCAGAATGGTACCCTTCAATTTTTATGTAAATGTTTGAAGGATTAGCTAATGCCTGGAAATGCAGGATCAATCCGAATACAACCAACAGGTGTAAACAATATTTCTTCATGTTAGTCAATATTTTAACTGATAAAATTTCGGTGTTATTTAAACACTATAATTCCATTAAATATTATAAAACGGAATCGGTTTACAAAATTTACAACCTATTTGTTTATCATCAAAAAATGAAAAAAATGGAACATTTTATAATTAAATGTTAATTCAAAGGGTGAAAGAAAAACCAAAAACAAGCTTAATTAGCGTGTCATAAGTACGCAAAATATATTCTATTGGGGGTTTTGCATATTCCGTACCAAAAGGCGCGGAGGGGATTTGGGTAATTCATCATTCTTAATTTCTTTGCGCTCTTTGCGGTTAAAAGAATCCTATTCATATTCCATGCTTATGAAAAAAACCATATTCATTGAGAATGCCTACTCTTTCCTGAAAACATTCTTTCGCTTCTCATTATTTAACGAATGAGTCTTTCAATCAAAACCATGGAGTGGTCAGTACAAAAAAAATTAACCGGTCACCGGGGCGCTATCTACAAGCTGATGTATGATCCCTGGCGGCAAAAAATACTCTCAGCCGGTGGTGACGGCTTTATAGTGGCCTGGGATCCTAATGGCTCACCGGATGGTCAGCTCCTTGCGAGAGACAGTGATCATATTCTCACCATGGCATCAGGGATCAATGGTAAAATCTATGCCGGTACATTGCAGGGAAATCTTTTACGAATCGATGAAAAGGTACAACAAGCACGTAAAATACCCCATCATACTAAAGGAATTTACGCTCTCATCACCGTAAATCATGGATTGATCAGCGCCGGAGCTGATGGCAGGGTGACATTTTGGGACAGTGATACCCTTTTGCCGTCAGAGAGTTTGCAATTGAGTCAAAAAAACATACGTAGTCTTATCATTCATGCTGAAGAAAACTTACTGGTTGCCGGTGCAGGAGATGGGAGTATATCTATCATTCATCTTGTCGAACGAACGGTTTTGCACCGGATAGATACAGCACATGAACGAACGGTTTTCTCATTGGCTTTTTCCCTTGACGGAAAATTTCTCATCAGCGGGGGCATGGATGCTCAGATTCGGATTTGGGATGTGATGACGTGGTATTGTATTCAAACCATTCCAGCCCACTGGTATACAGTGAATGATATAGCGGTTCATCCGATACATCCCGTTTTTGCCTCAGCGAGTCGTGACAGAAGTATTAAAATATGGGACAGTCAACACTTCCAATTACTGAAAGTGCTGGATCGAAGCCGGTACGATGCCCATTCCCATTCCGCCAACACCCTTCTTTGGTCGGAAGATGGAAAGGTTCTGTACAGTGGAAGCGATGACCGATCCATTAGAGTGTGGGAAGTTGATAGTTTTGAGTAAATGTTGGGCATTATTCTGATAATTGATAATGAATAATGGATGAACTTTGAATGATGAACGATGAATTTTGAACTATGAACTTTAAACGGGGTGAGCTTTTTAATAGTTGGCAGTCGGCAGTTGGCAGAAAATGTTGGTCGTTGAGTCGGGCCTTGTGATCTTTGTGCTATAATCTTGGTGGTCTCTGTGGTAATTAAAAATTGTTGAATCGTTGATTCGTGGGTCGTTGAGTCGGGCTTTGCGATCTTTGTGGTTTTTGTGGTCTTTGTGGTGAAAAAAAGAAAATGGTTAGGCGTTGATGCGTTAAGTTAAGTCGAATAAAGATATAGTAGGCAGTGGACAGTCGGCAAAGAATGTACTGGAGACTACCGGAGCAACTGCCGGCAATCTAAGTGTTCAGCTTACCAAACTCAAAGAGGCTGGATACATCCGGATCACCAAACGCTTTCATAACAACTACCCTCAAACGCAGTGTAGAATCACGTCGAAGGGTATAGAGGCTTTCCATCAATATGTAGAAGCCATCCAGGAATATTTGAAAAAGGACAAATCATAGTACACGCCTCCAACTAATATGACATTCACAGAATGCTCTTTTAAATTTTCAGATCCTACATCCCATTGATTGTTATCAGTTTTTAACGTAGAGGATTAAATGCATTATTTCATACCCTCTTTTGATCTAAAGCTATCCCTTCAAACTTCTACTTATCTACCGAACCTACACAACCCATTTATTCCTGGCTATATGTAAACCCAATGCAATAGCCCATAATGGAACCAGGATCAGATAAAGATTAAGTGCAATTTCAGAGACCAAAGAAATTTGCAACATATTTCCAATACTATCCAGCAAAAGAAATATTCCAATAGCTATGGCCCAATATTCATAAAGCTTGGATTGGCTCTTAAAAAACATTCCAACACTGAGGAACCATACGCCTCCGGTTATACCATCCATCAAATTCCATAGTCCACCATGAACCATTTGGGTAAAGCCTTCAAACTGAGCTACTGCAATAAGCTGTTCTTCCGGGGTGAGTGAAGGATAGCGTGCCACCGCCTCAGGCCATACTACTGATAAAATTGCAGCACCCGATGCCCCTACAATTGTATAAGCGACACCCGCAGTTGTCAATACAGACGCTCAATGCGATTTCGATTTTATTCATTCATGGATTAAGAAGATAACTGATCACAGATATAATCCCCGCCAAAACCGTCAAACGACTTACTGTTTTTACATAAGATTCTTTTGCGTTCATTGTATTCAAATTTTTTAGTTTCATAAAAAATTAAATATAGATTGCTAAAATCCCATCCAAATTCTTCTATTGAAAATTTAGTTTTGCATTACATGATTACTTTTTGCGGTCCCATACAGATCCCTTACCAATAAAATATGGGCGATAAGAAGCACCAAATTATCCAAATGAGCCAACCAGTCGATTCTTGGCATCCTGCTGAGTGGAAAGCCTAATGCACCAATGATCAGTAGTAGGGCAGCTAACTGACTCACCATCTTGTAACGCAACAATTGTATGCCCAGCACCAACATCACCAAAGGAAAAAAAATGCCGGGAATAAATAAATAAAAGGCTGTTAGCCAACCCAGACTGGTATGCAATGCATCTTTCTGCTCCAAAGTTTCTATCCCTATATATTGACTATAAATGCCATCAACGCCAAAATGCGATCCGCCCATACTGGAATAAACGGCAATGATGAAACCAAAGAGAGCAAAACGAGGCAGGGTGTCTTTGAATGCATGAAATAACCCCTGAAATAGAAATATCCAGGCAAAGAATACAAACATCTGAATAACACCTGCCGTAGCCGTCACCAATCCATCTTTCCAGAAAAATTGACAAATGACAAGCAATAGAGGCGCTATGATGGTCGAAACCATCCAAATTCTTTTTTGCAATGTGTTATATGTATTATTTTCCATAGCTAATATTTTATCAACATGAAAATAATAAAATTTTTATTCTACCAATAACAATTTTTGCTATATATAATCTTTCATAAACCCAATAATGCAGTAATTCAGGAATTTTGCCATTAAGAATAAATCGTCTTTATCCTCTTAAATCAGCGTTCAAATTGAATATATTTATCCATTCATTCAACTTCCCTTTTCCTTCAATATCATTTCAGTCAATCAATTTCAAAATAAAATTGATTGGCAAATGCAACTGTTTCCTCTAATTTGTCGTCTAATGCATAAAGGTCTTATGCATCATGAAACTCCTCATTCTCCTGAACTACTTAAAGGAACACTCCAAACCATCATTTTGAAGGTTTTAAAAGATAATGAAAAGATGTATGGCTATGAGATCACTCAGAAAGTAAAAGCTTTGTCCGAAGAAAGAATCATCATTACGGAAGGTGCCCTCTACCCTGCCCTTCACAAATTGGAAGCTGAAGGATTGCTAAAAACGGAAACCGTAAAAGTTGAAAACCGCATACGCAAATACTACTCACTGACCCGGAAAGGCAACGTAGAGGCCGGCAACAGACTTCAGGAGTTTATAGAATTCATTCTGACTATGGGACAGGTTCTTAATATTAAATGGGCTTAAAGCTTAGAATTGCGAATGCAGCTCAATCGACAACATATTGACTACATACTGCAAGATATGCAGGTTCGGGGAATGATCCATGACGGATTAAAGGAAGAAATTCTTGACCATATTTGTTCAGCCACTGAATTAAAGATGAAATCCGGCAAAAGATTTATGGATTCGTACTCTGAAGTAATCCAGGATTTTGGTCATTCTTCAGGACTACAGAACATCCAGATGGAAACCTTTTTTGCTGAAAATGAAAAAACAAAAAACATGATAAAAAATTACATCACCATTGCATTGCGAAATATGAGGAAACATTCCTTTTACTCAATCATAAACATTCTGGGCTTATCAGTAGGGGTAGCGGTTTGCCTGGTCATAGCATTATTTATAGTCAACGAATTGTCATACGACCGACATTTTGAAAATGCACATCGCATCTATCGAATGGAGTCAGACATAATGTTTGGAGGCAACCATTTTCAAATGACCTATGCTCCTGCACCTATGGCGGATGCTTTACCCATGGAATTTCCAGAAATTGAGGCAGCCGTACATTTCCGTGAACGGGGATCTTACCTTGTGAAAAGAGAGATGGATAACATCAGGGAGGAAAATGTCATATGGGCAGGAAAAGATTTCTTTAAAATCTTTAATATTCCAATTCTTGAAGGAAATACCGAACATGCATTGAATATACCCAATACGATGGCTGTGAGTAAAAAGGTAGCAAACAAATATTTCCCGGGTGAAAGTGCAATGGGACAGAGTCTAATTTTAGACAACCAATGGGAATTTAAAATCACAGCCATTTATGAGGATTTGCCCATTAACAGCCACTTTCACTTTGATTTTTTACTGGCAGCCGAAGGACTGGAAGAAGCTAAAAGTACTTTTTGGTTGAGTAATAATTTTCAAACCTATTTTTTACTTCAGGAGGGTGCTGACCCTAAGGTTTTGGAAGCAAAATTTCCAGGCCTGATAGAAAAGCATATAGCCCCTGCATTGCAACAGGTATTGGGAAGTGACTTTACTCTCGAAAATTTTATGGCCTCTGGCAACAAGATAGAATATAGACTGCAACCTCTTCTTGATATTCATTTGAAAAGTGATTTATTGGGTGAGTTCAAACCGAATTTCAGCATGACTTACATTTACATGTTTGGAGCCATTGCTTTGTTTATTCTAGTAATTGCCTGCATTAATTTTATGAATTTATCTACCGCCCGCTCTGCCAACAGAGCGAGAGAAGTAGGAATAAGAAAAGTCATGGGATCGTATCGCAGCCATTTGGTACGTCAATTTATGATGGAATCTGTCCTGATGGCCACTTTTGCTTTCATCATAGCAGTTGGATTGGCCTGGTTTTTATTGCCTCTTTTCAATACATTAGCCGACAGAACACACACTTACATTACCTTTTTCTAATCCTACCTTTTATAGTATTCTGATAACTGCCGCCTTATTGACCGGAATATTGGCAGGCATGTACCCTGCTTTTTTTCTGTCAGCTTTCAAACCTGTAACCGTATTAAAAGGAAATCTGACTTTAGGTTTAAAAAGTGGAATGATCAGAGCGGCTTTAGTGGTTTTTCAATTTGCAATCTCCATTGTACTGATCATCGCTACCATTGGGGTTTACAAACAGCTCAATTATATTCAAAACAAAAAAATTGGTTTTAATAAAGAACAGGTGATTATGGTTGACGATACCCATGGATTAGGAAACCAAAGGGAAGCTTACAAAAATGAAATACTGAAAAACGAAAATATTATCAGTAGTACATACAGTGGTTACCTGCCGGTATCAGGAACCTCACGGAATGATAGTCCATGGTGGGTAGAAGGAAGAGATCCACGGGATCAGGAGAATATGGTAAGTTTACAAAATTGGTTTGCCGACCACGACTATATTTCTACTCTGGGCATGAAGGTCATAGAGGGGAGAGATTTTTCCACTTCATTTCCCTCCGATTCAAATGCAGTTATATTAAATGAAACGGCCATCAGGAGTTTTCAGTTTGATGGTGATCCGGTGGGTCAACGGATAGCTACTTATGCCGGTGATCCGTCAGATGATAATTTTACAGACCACCTTGAATATATGACAGTAATAGGAGTTGTAGAAAACTTTCATTTTGAATCGCTTAAAAAAAATATTGGGGCGGTAATGATCAGGCTCAGTAAGCGACCACAGGGATATGCTTCCTTTCGTTTTCAATCCAATGATATAAATTCTATCATTTCATTGCTGGAAAGTACATGGAAAGATATGGCGCCCAATCATCCATTCTCATACCATTTTCTGGATGATCGATTTGGAAAGATGTATGCATCTGAAGTAAGGCTGGGGAAGATTTTTGCTATTTTTACTGCTTTTGCTATTTTTATTGCCTGTCTTGGATTGTTTGCCCTGACTGCATTTACTGCCGAACAAAGATCACGAGAAATCGGCATACGAAAAGTTTTAGGCGCCAATACGGCCAGCATTGTCGTATTACTATCTAAAGAGTTTACACGCCTGGTGCTCATCGCCTTTATTTTAGCTGCTCCATTGGCCTGGTGGATTGTCAGGGAATGGCTGAAAGATTATCAATACCGTGCCGAGATTTCCTGGACACTATTTGTTATGTCGGGTTTGATAGCCATTTTGATTGCATGGCTTACCATGGGGTTTCAATCAGTGAAAGCCGCCTTACAAAACCCTGTTCATTCTTTAAGGAGTGACTAAATAAAATCCGGGTTCAGTACACATCATTTTTGTTAAAGCCATAGTAACAACTGAATAATTATACTTTGAAATTTATAATACTTCATTGAGCATTAAAGAGACATTTCCCAATAATAAGTTTGGAAAAATACGATTCAAATTTCCCGATGGTATAATTGAAACAGAATAATAAGCTTTCTTTTATAATAAATGGGGTGTTTGAATCAGGAGATAAAGCGATTTTATTTGATTTAATCTTAGAAAACGAAGACCCTATAAAAGTACTTATTGATTTATGCACAGCAAGCAAATATTATTCAGACAAATATCAGTTTGATATTCAATAAAATAATTGAAAAGAAATATTGGAAGAACTGAAGACATAAATAGCTTCAACCTTCTTTGGATGTAAAATTTAGATAAATTCTCACATTATCTAAAATTAAACATTGTGATTAAATTACTTATTTAAATTCTGATTTTGGGGAAATTAAAGCCCGGTGGGCTATCAAAATGTTTCCAACTAAATGGAAAACATCGTAGCCTTAACCTACCAAGTACCATGTCAAAACTTTTTACATTATATTGAAAAGCTTATGTATGGCCACTAAGTAATAATATTTATTTTAAAATCACAGAAAACTTTTCACCTATAAAAACAAAAACTATGGACGAACAAAAACAAGCATGAAAAGAAGCTTTAAGAGATGTCAAGCTTTACCTGGCAAATGATTGGAACTTAAACTGAGTATTTTCTTTTAAATCGAAATGAAGCCTCCACAACTGGACACATCATAATTACAATATTATTTGGATGGTGGATGTTGTTTATACCAAATTTTAATGATTACATTGCAAAAAAGAAAACAAAGAAAATTGTGAAATAAAGAACCCGTCACAGCACTTACGTAGGGGTTAGAAGCTTATAAAATGGCTTTAGTATATAAGCAATGCGTATAGTGTTTATAACATCTTCAGGGAAAAATACGTAAGAATGATGTGAAATATATGGGCAAATAATGAAGTTACTCGCAAATAAAATCGAACGGAACTATTAACTGAGAAAAAATGTTGCATAATTCAGCAACATTCATAAGCTTTGTAAGAAACGAATGGAATGGCATGTATTAAGATTATAGACTCAATAAAAATCTATATCTATAGACGAGACCATAATCCTCCACATTTCCATGCGATTATTGCAGAATATGAAGAGTTGATTGAGATAGAGTCACTGGAAACATATAGTGGTTATCTGCCCAAAAAATACAGATCAAAGGTGATAGACTGGGCGAATGAACAAAAACAATTGCTGATGGATAACTGGAACATACAAAATGGAAGAAAATGAGATCAATTAAGCGAATAACTAAAATACATAAAATAGAAGGATACCATATATTCTGTCAGTTTAACAATGGAGAATCAAGAATAATTGATTTTGCAAAACTGTTTGAAATGTGGGACATTCAAAAGTATGACATTGAATTTAAAATAAGTAAGTCAAAATCAGAATTTGCAAAAGTCAAATTGGTTGAAGGTACATTAAGTTGGTCTAATGTGATGTCTACTATAGTAGATGAAAAGGGTAAAACAATAGCGGTCCCATATGAATTGGATCCAATAGTGTTATATGAAAACAGTGAAGTGGACCCTTCAAGAGAAATTGAATTAGGAATGCTAATAAAACAAACAAGGAGTGAATTGGGACTTACACAAAAAGAGTTAGCTGACAAAAGTGGAACAACAAAACATTACATATCCAGGTTAGAAAACAACAAAACTGGGATAGAATTGTCAACTCTTAAAAGAATAATTGAAGGAGGATTCGGTAAAAGAATGGAAATAAATATCAGCTAAATCTGCGAGTAACAAACCGCGACCACTCCATGCCTGCTATCGCTACAGCACGTCGGGTGCGGCAGTAGTTAAAAGAGAAAAAATGAACTAAAACTACATTGAAATGTTATCTAAATAGCTAACTTTGAGAAATGAATTCAAAGTTTATTAGAGAAGTTTTCTTTTATGGTGACCATTTTCGAAATTTCTACCATGGATTATATCAAAAGGCCAAACTAAAAGTAGATTGGGCTATCAACCTGTTGGAAACAGTTGAACATATCCCAAATAAGTATTTCAAACACTTAACTAACACAGATGGACTTTACGAGATAAGGGTTGAAATTGAATCAAATATTTATAGAATTTTCTCTTTTTTTGACGCTGGAAAATTGATTGTAGCTATCAATGGCTTCCAAAAGAAAACAAACAAAACCCCTAAATCTGAAATAGAGAAAGCACTTAAACTTAAAAAACAGTACTTCAATGAAAAGTAGTAATTTAACATCATTCAGAGATCATCTCGACGAACAATACGGAAAAGTAGGTACTAAATCCAGAACTGAGTATGAAGAAGGATTTGAAACATTTAAATTAGGTGTATTACTTCAGGATCTGCGAACAAAAGAAGGAATGACCCAAGAAGAATTGGCCAATAAATGCGGTACGACAAAAAGTTATATTTCAAGAATTGAAAACAATGCTTCCGATATAAGATTGTCAACAATCATGAGAATCTTCAGAGAAGGCTTTGGAAAACAAATCAAATTAATTGTCAATTAAATAAAACATCATAACAATGCACTGGACGTACAGACTTGCTATCGCTGCGTCTGTTGCCAGTGTTGGGTCGGAGTGTCATATAGGAAAAGCATAGCCAGTTAACCCATTTTGCATCTAACCATCTTGAATCTCCCGTAAATAAAGGTTTTCCATTTTTTTGAGTTCCGATTTGTGTACTACGGATTTTCTTTTCACATATGGATAATTTCTATAACCCAAAGTATTGTATATTTCTTTTACCTTCTCTTGTGTTGTAGCTCATTTGAGTAAACAAACCTATATTGCATTTATGATTATTCACTTCTTAATTAAAAAAATGAAAAAGAAAGAACTTGAAGCACTGACATCAGAAGAACTAAAGTCGAAAATAAAGACTTTGAAAGCTGTTCTAATAATAATGAGCAGTCTGGTTGTCCTGTATTTGATTTTTTTCATCTATAAACTCACAACAGGAACTTGGGAAACCAATAACACACTGGGAGCAGTTATGCTCGGAATGTTAGTGGTTGTAATTTCCACTACAACTGTCCGATATAGTAGTATTGCAAAAATATTACAACATCGGAAAGATGATTAAAAAACGAGCTACAACATTCATCCGAGTAGACGAAACGCCCCACAATACTCATTCTTTTTTCATGACACATTTGTTTTAAAATGAACTCTAAATATAGCGAATTTGTGGTATATTACAGGGCTAAAAGCTAACCGCCGTGAGGCGGGTTTCGCTTGAACACTGGTTTTGCGTCAGGCGGGGTGACATGCAAACTTGGAGCTTTGTGCTTCTATTCAAATTCAGTGCTTGTTGATCCCCCCCAAAACTTTGGGGGCATTGGGGACTCCGAAACCCGCCCGAATGCAAAGCCCAAAAAAGTTCGACGATCCCGTTATATCACTTATACTTTGACGTCCATAGCCGCAAGTTTTACGAAAGTATTAACTTGAATTTTACTTTAAGAAACAACCATAAAAGGTGAAATTATAGTTTTTATGCAAATTGTATGCAAATGAAAAAGGGCTACATCTATTAACTGATGTAACCCTTTGATTATTAAGTCGGGATGAGTGGATTCGAACCACCGGCCCCACGCCCCCCAGACGTGTACTCTAACCTGGCTGAGCTACATCCCGAAAATTTAAAAGCAGCACAAAGGTATACTCTTTTTTATTTTACCCAAAGTTTAAAATAGTATTTAGTTTAACGCATCTTCTCACAGAATAATCCCCATCCTATTTATCATCTCATCTCTGAAGATTATTTGGCTTTATACAAGGACAAAGCATTTTTATTATAATATTCAGCTATTCTGAATGCGAAATATTGGTTCATTCTCTATTCAAAATTTTAATTTCATCATTAAAAATCCTGCCTAAAAAATAGATTTTATCAACTTCCCAATACTATATTAATTATAATTTTTTTCACGATATTCGCAAAAGCAAAGAATGCGGTAGAGTTCATTTTTTGATAACAATCAAACACTCCATGCAATGATCACAATATCTATCTCTTTGAATACACAGACAACCTCCATTAGAACATTTGTGTTAACCCTGGTTGTTTTCCTGACGCTGTCCTTCAATTCATACCATTTAGCCGGACAAATGAAAACATTGACCCAGCAAGGGCAGGTCAATTCACTTCAAACACATGATTTAAAAAAACCCAGGGATTTTCGCACCGCAATTCCTGCTGCCAGAAATTTATTCTCCAGGCCATTTCATCCTGCCAGCCAACCCTTTTCCATTCCTCTAATTACCTCTTTGAATATTAAAGAGTGGGATGATGATTTCCTACCCACCTGGATTGAATGTTCTTTAGATAAAATATATACCCGGTCTGAGTTGCCATTTTTTATATATGATCAATTGGATCAAGTGATGAATGCCGTCAAAGGACATGAAGAAATATACAATGTCTTCTTGCTTGCCGACCAAAATGAAGATCATATGGGCATTACTCATTACCGCTTTCAACAGGAAGCGCTCGGAGTTCCGGTTTTTGGTTCCGAATTTTTAGCACATGTATATCCTGATCGCAGAAAATTGATCATGAACGGCAGGGTTGAAAAGCACCCCGGACATTCTGAATTACCTTCACATATAACCAATGAACGTCCTCTCATTGAAAGTGTGATTGACGATATGGAGCAAATGGATATCAAAGTGATTCCATGGCCTGCCTATATGAAGGAGTATATTGACAGACCCCCTTTTATAACTTCCAAGGTATGGTATAAGGCACCGGGGGAGAATGAACTCAGGTTATGTTTGTATATTTCCGCTATGCCCAATCCGGCAGAAAACTGGGATTATTTTATTGATCTCCAAACGGGTGAAATCGTCGATAAAATCAATAATATATGCCGGTTACATCCACATGGGAAAGAAATTGTCAACATTGTACCCGAGTCACATCGAAATCAGGTAAAGGGTAAAGATGAAATAAAAAATAGTTATCATTTCAACGATGGCCCTTTTCAGGCTCAGGGTCTCGACCTCCTGGGTATAAACCGCTCTTTTAATACATTCCGATTGGGAGGATTATTTTATTTGATCGATGCCTCCCAACCCATGTACGTCCAGGGATCCCTGCCCAATAGTCCCAAAGGCATCATTTTGACCGCTGACGGAAAGAAAAACACCCCCTATAAAAATAATTTTGACCCCACAGATATAACCAGTCCCAACAATACCTGGAATGCACGCAATGCCGTTTCCGCCCATTTCAATGCAACCCAATCTTATTTATATTATAAAGATGTTCATCAAAGAAATTCCATCAATGGAAGCGGAGGAAACATCCTTTCATTTATTAACATCACGGATGAAGAGGGTAAAGATATGGATAATGCATTTTGGAACGGTTACCATATATACTATGGTAATGGTGATTTTGCCTTTACCGATCTGGCAGGAGGATTGGATGTTGCAGGACACGAAATGTCTCATGGGGTGGTACAGCATACGGCTGGATTGATATACAAAGATGAATCCGGAGCATTGAATGAATCATTCTGCGACATCTTTGGAGCTATGATAGAAAGAGAAAACTGGCAGATAGGTGAACGGGTTGTAAATCCCCAATTTTTTACTTCAGGGGCAATGCGGGACATGTCAAACCCTCATAATGGTGGCAATAAATTGGGAGATATTGGATTCCAACCCAAGCACATGAATGAGAAATTTACTGGCACCGATAACAACGGAGGGGTACATATCAATAGCGGAATTGTCAATCATGCCTATTATAAATTTGCTACCACGATAGGACTGGAAAAAGCCGAACAAATTTATTACCGGGCTTTATCACAGTATCTTGTCAAATCATCACAATTTGTCGATTGCCGAAATGCCGTCATTCTGGCAGCTATGGATCTGTTTGGTAATGGCAGTGAAGTACAGGCAGCGATGAATGCTTTCAGTGAAGTAGGTATCGGTCCCGGTGCAGGGGGAAATTTTGAAGAAGAACTTGAACCCAATCCGGGTAATGCCTTTTTACTATTATCTGATTCAGACCTTTCGGCATTGTATCTTGCAGATGCCAATCTGAATCTGATCGCCAACCCTTTATTTGATATTGAAATCAAATCCAAACCATCCATTACCGATGATGGTCAGTTTGTGCTGTTTGTGGGCGCTGATAAGAAGTTGTATCTTATTATATTTGATTTTGAAAAAGGCACTGCCGATATTGAAGTACTTCAAAGCGACCCGGTTTGGAGAAACGTAGCTGTATCCAAAGACGGTTCATTGATTGCTGCATTGATAGAACCACTCTCAGATAAAATTCTCATTTATTCTTTTGATAAAGAAGAGTGGAACGAGTTCAGACTGTTTAATCAAACTACGGCCCCCGATGCTCCACCTATTTTCAATGTACAATATGCTGACGCTATTGAATGGTCTCATGATGGGACTGTATTGATGTATGATGCACTCAATCAATTGACACTGACCAGACAGGCCTGGGATATCAGCTTTTTACAGGCCTGGGATAAAGCGGGTAATCAGTTTGGAGATGGAAGTATTATAAAAATGTTTCAAAATATTCCCAATGGCATAGACATTGGCAATCCAACTTTTGCGAAAAATGCACCTCATATCATCGCATTTGACTATATTGACAATACCGGTCTTTTCACTACAGATTATGCGATATTAGGGCTCAACCTGGAAAGAAATGAAGTAGGATTGATTGTAGAAAACAGAACTTTAGGTTATCCTTCTTACGATATTGAGGATGCCACGATAGTATATGATGCATTTACTACCCAGGGTTCACCGGTATTGGCCCAAATTTCTTTGGAAGAAGATAGGATCCATGGGAAAGGTAACCCCTCTATTGCATTTGACAATGGGAAATGGGGTGTTTGGTTTGCCAATGGTGAACGAACATTGACTTCTGTACCCATATCCAGCCATTCCAATCCGGTTTTATTTGAGATTTACCCCAATCCAACCGCAGATTATTTGCATATATTGTATAAAAATACAGAAGTCAATACATATACAACGGACATAGTCATAGAAATTATAAATCTGATGGGTAAAACCATTTATAGAAACGTAATTAAAAATGCAGCAGGAGACACACAACATTCTGCAGAAGTGCGTAATTTTCCACCCGGAACTTATGTTCTGAAATGGAGTCAGGGAGAAAAAATTTATTCCAAACTATTTTTAAAGCATTAAACAATTATTCAATCACTTTTAAAAATCAATTTTCACATGAAACAAATAAGTAGTTTATTTTTATTTGCTATCCTTCTGATAGTGGGAATTTCATCTTGTTCAAAAGGTGACGACAGAGATGATTTTGTAGGAACTTATAATGCCGAAGATAAGTTTTCCATTGGTGGTCAGCAATTTACAGATACTTATTCTTTCACCATTACCAAATCATCCAATTCCGAGGACCGAATTCTGCTGAATGGATTTGCAGCGACTCCCGGAACGACAGTAGAGGCTCTTGTTAGTGGCAGAGGTATGACCATACCTCAGCAGACTATTGTTATTGACGGTACCAATGTTGGAGTTTCAGGGTCAGGAACTATTGACGGCAATCGTCTGACTTATTCATACTCAGCTTCCAGCCCTGGCTTAACTTTAAGCATAGCAGGTACAGCCAATAAGTTGTAATCAAATCGATTATACATACATTCAAACATTCTACAGTTTTACTGAACGCATCAAATTGTAGGTTAATTTGATCTTCGGCTAACTGTAGGATGTCCCTTTGAAAAACTCTTAAAAATTGAACAGGGAATGAAATTTTTATCTCTCCCATTTCTTGTGTTATTTCTTGTATTTCTACTTTCTTGTGAAAAAGTGGTAACCATTGAAAAAGAGGAAGCACACTGGGACTATGAAAATCCGGATTGGCAGCAAATCGGTTACATCAGTTGCGGAGGGAATGCACAATCTCCCGTTGATATTAATACTACATCAACTTTAGTGGTTGATCAATTACCTGCGCTGGAAATGGATTACCGGCCATTTGCCATGAAAATTGTCGACAATGGTCATACCATTCAGGTGAACCCGCCCCAACCGGATAATGCTATAGTTTTTAATCAGGTTCGTTACACTTTTGTCCAATTCCATTTTCATCATCACAGCGAACATCAAATTAATGGTCAATACCACCCCCTGGAACTTCATTGTGTACACAGAGATCAGGCAGGCAATTTGCTGGTACTTACCTTCATGATTGACATTGGAGATCCACATCCATTTTTCGATTGGGTTTTTGACAATATTCCCAGTGTTCAAAATATGGAAATCAGTACGAATATCCAACTGAATATCAGTGATATACTCCCTAACCATCAGGGTTACTTTACTTATTATGGATCATTGACTACTCCTCCTTGTTCTGCTACAGTACAATTCATCATTCTCAAAGAGCATATTACTGCTTCTTCACAGCAAGTATCAAAGTTTGCTTCTATTTACGATGATAATTACAGGGTCATCCAACCTTTGAACAACAGAATTATTCTTGAAAAACCCTAAGGAAGATGAGAGGTAAAACATTCAATTACATTTTGATCTTCCTGTCATTGATTTTTACAAGAATGGAAGGGAATAGCCAATCTTCCAGGGGAAATATCACTTTGGGATGGGATGCCGGGTTTTCAATGCCCTCGGGACATATTTCCAACGGTGACTATCCCCTGGGCTATGCAGGAAATGGACAAGCTACCCAATTGACAATTCAATACGGACTTTCAGAAACCTGGGGCTTCAGAGCAGGCGTGGGATTAACACAGCAAATTTTTGATTTTAATGAGGCTGCCAACAGCGTTTTCAGAAGATACCCTTTGGCTGTTTCCACTGATATAACTGCGTCACCCTACCGCATGATCTCCTTTATTGCCGGTCCAGTAAAGCGGTTAAGTCTTTCACAAAAGTTTTCTTTGTCGATTTCACCCGCTCTGGGAATGGCAGTCCTTCAAACGCCCGATATTGTGATGAACATCATTACACAGCCTCATACTGAAGTCACAGTGGGCTCTGGGAGAAGTCAAAGTTTCATTTACCAATTGAGCTTTTCACCCGTATACCATTGGAGCAGAACAGTTGATCTTAAATTATTGGTTCAATACTCTTCTGCTTCATTTCGTCCAACCGTAGTCAATGAAGAAACTTCATTTTCATTTCGCCAATTTGTTGCAGGTGCAGGGCTGGGAGTACATTTGGTTCGTTCACATAAAGATTGATTGAACCCGCAATAATATTATTGTACTTCAAAAATTGTGCGCCTGTCAAGCAACATGATCAGGAAACTTACAAATCAAATATATCCAATATAATCATATCTTCTGTGTCCAGCTTACGCTCCATATACAGCTTCCCTTCATGGACAAAATAGGATCTGGATTCCATCTTATACCGGTTGAATGGAACGGCATACTCCTCAATGGTTTTAAAATCCGGATGACATACCAACAGTGTATATTGTCTTATCTCACTGATGACCGGATCTTTCTCATCAATTTTATATTCGGGAATGGGTAGCCCTGAAAAACGATAAAACCTGTTTTTAGTCTGATCATAAACCACACCCTCATAATAAAACTGCATCCTGGCTTTCTTGTCCACTTCATGCCAGTTCACCCCTTCTTTTATAGCCATTTTAGGATCATCCCCTGTCATTAAGGAGATGTTAGAAATTATCTTTAATTTGGACTTCAGTTCAAATTTTTCTTTCAATTCAAAATCCAGTCCGTACACATAGATAGAATCCAGATTAGGAAAGCTAAAATACATGAGTTGCTGATCTTCTATATACGCATAATTCCAATAAGCAAACCTTTTATAATTAAAAAAACCTTCTATGAACTCTCTTGGGACCTGAAGATGAAGGCTACTGGATTGTTTTTCAAAATCCATCGCTACTAAAATTTTTTTATCAAAACTATCACCATAATAATCTGCAAATAAAAATTTGCTTTTACTTATTCGAATCCCAGGTAAGAGTGAAGGATGGAAAAATACATTGCTTTCCTGCGCTATTTCATAAATATTGATTTTTTGTACCTCCTTATCGGGCGTTTGATATGGTATCAACCATAAATTACCTGATGTGTCTAAGCATATCAAAGTATCTGAAGAAACATGCTGATAGGTTAATAATCCTAATATATTAATGCCCTCAGTTTTGAAATCTATAGTATATTTCAAACTTCCATCATCCAGATTATACTGTTTAATCATATCAAATTGATTCACCAGCGTAAACAAGTAGGATTGGTTATCAATTTTCAGAACCTCCATAAAATCCAAATCAGGTATAGACTCATAATCCAACATCAACACCAGAGAATCTACAGGATTTAGCGTTTTCATCCTGGCAAATTGGTTATGTATTCCTTTGATGGGATCGGATGAATGGCAAGCACTTAATAGAATAAATAATATAACGGTGCACACCGGGATGGTTAGGAGCCCTGCATGAAATCCTCTAATAACTTTTGTTTTCATATATTTCAAAATGTATTGATTAAATGAGGCTTGTCTCCTACCATCAGGATTTGAGAGGATGTAAATTGATGGGGGGTTTCATGATCCAAATAAATAACGAGAGAGTCTGCCACAGGAATAACGGGCAGACTCTCCAGGGTCAACTCTTTGTCAAATGTGCATTTCCAGAGAAAAAGCACAGCGAATATGGTAAAAATTCTCATCATTATGTAATTCCGGCCATATGCTGACATTCATTTACATGATCTATGATGGTATTGCATCTTGGTCCTCCATAAGGAGAAACACATTTACAATTCATATTACCATTCCGATCTGCAACACAATAACCATCATTGCCAATGTTATCACACAACACACACACCCCATTCAAAGGTGTTTGAAACCAAATAAAGCCACTTAATAACAATACTATTGTTAATAATACTTTTTTCATCATTCTAAATTTTAAAATTATTTAATTAATCAGGTTCAGCTAACACCGGACATTCTTTTACAGAATTTTTACCGTGAGCACACTTTGGGTAATTATTAAAACCCATTCCAATGACACATGATGTAGTTGATATTTTGCCCCATCCAAATACTGCACAAGAGCCATTATCATAAATAGTACAAGCTATGCAAGACCCATTGGCTTCTTTAGGCAATCCCACCAGGATAGCAACAAAAGCAGTTGAAAATAAAAACATTTTGAATTTTTTCATAAGCATTTTCTTTTACATACAAAAAATTAAAAAAACGGTGAATAATAAGCAGAGTCCCGACCGATAGGGTCGGGATTCTGTCTTATCTTGTGTTATCATCTTTTTAATGTGAGCTTAAGAAAAATTTTTAGAGGATAAAAAATAAAATCACAGATAGTGTAATAGCAATTAAAATTCCTACATAAAATTTCTTTTTATGTTTTTCTGGTATACTTGGATATATTAATACCACAAAAGAAGCCATTAGTAGTAATGCTACGATGACTACTGATAAATTTACCAATGTCGAATCACCAACATCGATATATAATAGAATCGATGAGGCAATAATACACAGTGTACCTATCAGTTCTTTAGTCTTATTACTAAGTTTTAATGTGTCCATATCTCTAATATATTTAATTATCTTTTTTTACCAACAATCTGCAATATAACTCTCAACAGCATCCAAAGTCAAAAGTGATGCAATACCACACCCTACGCATGACAAACCAGCAGTCAATATACAGCTTGTACATGCAACCGATGATCCTGCAACTCCTAAAACTATCTTGGATTTACGCCACCAACCACAATCTGCTCTAGAGTTAGCTGCTTGTCTTTCCAAAGAAGTCATTTTTCCAGCTTCATAAAGCTCTCCATATCTTAAATAAAGATCATTTTCGTTTTCAATTGAAGACTGAAATCTTACCCTATGTTTGTTTATTAATTCAATTGTTTGTATAAAAAGCTGTGTATCAGTACCAAAATAATTTTTCCATATTGATGCTAATTCTTCAATAGATGATACATTATTGGCTTCTGTTATGTAATTGTTTAATGCACGATCCAAATTTTCATTAAATAAAATGTGGTTAGTCATTTCATTTAGATTAATCAACATCTGGTCGATTTCCATAGAATTGGCTTCAATATCGTGATCTTTGCTACAAGATGTTGATAATAAAACAAGAAAAAATAATAATAAATTTTTCATTTTATGAATATTATAAGTGTTAACACCTACGTGTTTGTTTGGGAGTTTCGGTAACACTCCTCACGCTATCACCTCATTTTTTTTTGTTAAAACTCTGGAAATAATGATTGAAGTCTCTTTACAGAGCCAACTTATCAATTTTCACAAATAGAATTCTAAAGTATCCATTTATAAGTTGATTTGTTGTTTTTTCTGCCATTATTGATGATAACTAAGTAATCCATACAAATTTAGTATATTATTAATGGTAATTAAAGAACATTCAAGACCATGATCCATAATGCACCATAATGATCTATTATGGTGCATTATGACACTATTTGATCTTAAATGAACGATTTTTTTTGGTGAGTACACTTACAAATTACCAGCACCGATTGATCACAGAAAACCATTAAGATTTTGTTGAGTTTTATGGAAATAAGGGATCAATCCCTTTTTATAAGGGAGAAAAATCAACTATTCAACCATCAGAATAACAATCGTTATAATACAAAACAACTAGCGCTACAACGCACTAAAGAAGTTATCGGATCAAGCCTCTAGCCTAACTATGTACATTCCAAAAATCATAAAACTTCGTTAAACTTCTTCCAAAGGATACAACGGCTTTTTCATTTCATTATATTTGGCAACATTTTTTTGCGTATGCGTTTGAACTATTTCTTTAAAGATACAGTAAGTCAATCATGAAAAAAAATACGTAATCAATAAAATTCCATTTCAAACCTTTTGAATTTAATTTTATTAATCATCTAACCATTCAAATCTAAAAAGAATCACATGAAAAAGAATTTACTTTTAGCAGCCATGTTCATCCTGATGGGTGTATTATTCATTGAAGCGCAGATGTCTGCTCCTGCGTCCAGTCCGGCCAGCAAATTGGTACAAACTGTCGGACTAACCGATGTTACTATTGAGTATTCCCGTCCTTCCATGAGAGGACGAACCATATTTGGTGCCGATGGATTGGTTCCTTACGGAAATATTTGGAGAACCGGAGCCAACCTTGCCACAAAAATCAGCTTCAGCAAAGATGTACAGGTGGAGGGTAAGGATTTGAAAGCAGGCTCTTATGCCATCCTCACCAAACCAGGTGCGTCACAATGGGCTATTCATTTTTATAAACACGAATCCAATAGTTTCGGATATTATATAGATAAAACACCGGAAGCAGTGATTAATGCAACCCCCACTCAGCTTCCTTTTGCTCTCGAAACTTTTACTTTTAACATCGACAATTTGAAAAATGATGGAGCTACCATACAAATAGCATGGGAAAACATTGTAGTTCCTTTCAATATCAGTGTATGGACGGATAAAGAAGTGATGGCCTCCATAGATAGAGTGATGGCAGGCCCAAGCAGTAATGATTATTTTACTGCTGCTTCCTACTACCATGATGAGGGAAAAGATCTAAATAAAGCATTAGAATGGATTAACAAAGCTACATCGGGAGACAACCCTGCGTTTTGGCAGGTGAGAAAAAAGGCACTTATTCTTGCGGATATGGGTAAAAAAAGTGAAGCCATCGAAGCGGCCAAATGGGCACTTGAATTGGCAAAGAAGGCTGGCAATGATGATTACATCCGCATGAATGAGAAATCAATCAAAGAATGGTCTATGTAATAAGATAGCAACCATTTCTATTTAAAAAGAGGGGTGCAAGCAGGGTCGCCCCTCTTTTTTTTTTTATACTTTTACCACCTGACTTATTATAATGAACCGATTTTTATTTTTTTGATTTAAATGATTTCGAATATGACATTTTATCAAGTAGTGGGTCCCAATCTGGTTCATGAAACCATTGATGGGGAAACCATTCTTCTGAATCTTGAAACCGGTGTTTATTACAGCCTTAATCCAATAGGCTCTGCTATATGGGTAATTTTAATTTCTTCAGGAAAAATTTCAGATGTTGTAGATGAAATACACAAATATGTTCCTGTCTCAAAGGCTGATATTCATTCTACCGTCGAAACATTTATAAAGAAAATGGTTGATGAAAATATTCTGAAAACGACATCAGAGCCTTTTGCAGGTTCTGAAAATGAACTTGAACCGGTCAAACAGATCCTGATTCAATTAAACCAGAAATTACAGGAACCAGAATTGATTCAATATTCAGACATGAAGGATCTTTTCCTGTTAGATCCCATTCATGATGTAGATGAATCCGGCTGGCCGCAACCCAAACCAAAAGAAGAAGGCCAGAAAGAATGATTTATGGTCCCTTTCCCGATAAAAACCAGGAATTGCTCCTGTTCGCTGCGCTCCAAGGAAATATTCGGAGTGAGGAAGCCTGGATAGAATGGAGAAAAAATGTTGATTTCCAAACAGATGTCGATTGGGGCTCTTATCGCCTTTTGCCTCTTGTTTATCACAATCTGAAAGATAAAATTTCCAATGATCCTATTTTTCCCGCACTAAAGGGAATTTATCGAAAAACCTGGTCTACCAACCATATTCTGCTCCATAAAACCGTGCAATTGATCCATTTCCTGGAAAAATTAAATATTCCTGTGATGGTTTTAAAAGGAGTGCCGCTATTGCATCTATATTATCATCATCCGGGTTTGAGGCCTATGTCAGATATCGATCTGATGGTTCCGGTGGATAAAAAAAATGATGCTCTCCAAATTTTACTCAACGAAGGATGGAAATTAAAAGAACCCCAGCACTTTGATCATTTGATGAAATATGGTAACAGTGTAACTTTGTTACTGGATGATGACACAGAACTGGATTTGCATTGGCGACCCTTTTGGGATATTCCGGTAAAAGGGATAGAACAAACCTTTTGGGAAAATGCCATGACTTTTCAAATAAACAACACCTCAGTACTTACCCTATGCCCAACCGACACTCTTTTTCATACTCTCGTTCATGGTATGAGAGCCAACCCTGCTCCTCCCATTCGCTGGATTTCAGATGCTTACACAATTTTAAATCATCCACAGTTTCAGATTGACTGGAACAGGATGTACCCATTGACAATAAACTACAAAGCAGGGTTGCCTATGAAGCATAGGCTGGAATATCTGGTTTCTCATTTTAAGGTTACGGTTCCTAATGGTTTTATGAATGAAATAATCAAGATAAAACCTGTATTTGGTGATCGGTTCATCTATAAGCAGGCTATTCTTTATGGTGATTTTAAACCGGTAACCATTGCGCAAAAATTCAGGCATATATATTCCCATTATCTCCGAATTTCGAGACATGAAGGTTTTTTAGCTACACATTTTGGTTTTATACTATTCCTTTATCAGTTGAAACCTGGCAAAAATCTTCCAGGTAAAGTATTTCGGAAAATTCGTTCAAAACTTATTCCTGAATAAACTGATACTAATGAATGATTCTTTCATATATGAATTTCTGTCATATTTACTAACACATAGAAATCATATAATATGCTGCAGCATCTGATTTTGACAAAATTTAGTTACCGTTTTCCAGGATGGAATAAAAGAACATCTATAGACCCTCTTTCCCCTTCAGTTTTGACTCATTGCTTGCTAATGCTCAAGAGCATTACCTACCCCTGTTTGAAAAATCAGACACATCAGGACTTTTCATGGATCATCATCATCGATCCCAATCTGCCTGCTCATTACAGGAAAGAAATTGAAAATTTTCAATTGGTGGGTGCAAAAATTTATATGAGCGAATATGTAGAGTCGAGTCATGAAAAAAAGTCATCCTGGTTGCTACCCTATATTAATACTAACACACGGTACCTGATCACTTCCAATCTGGATGCAGATGATGCGGTATTCAGAGGATTTACGCAATATGTGCATGATTATTTTTCTGATCTGATTGAAAAAAACAAGATACAACCCTTACACTTTCTTTATGCAAGAAACATATTACAATGGGATTTAATACGGAGCAAAGATGCCCCTTTTGGGTATATGAAACCATGGACACGAAAAGGCACCATTTCAGTTTCTACAGGATGGACAGTTTGCTGTCAATATCCTGAAGTGGATTTTTTTGTTTACAGTTTAGGCCATAGGGTACCAGGATTTCTTTACCACGAAAATGACCAGCAAATTGAAATGAACGATTCTATCCGGAAAATGCTCACAAATGCACGGAATGTCATAAAACGGGTCGCTGAAAATTCAAGGTTAGCATGGGATGGACAAGTGATAAAAGACATCCATGTGGATTATATACGAAGTAAACATCCACAGGCTTTAGTCGTCAACCATTGGCAGAATAACCAATTTACTAGGCTATTTGAAAGTGAAGACCAACGAACCAAAGTTGACATTCATAACTCCTTTCAGGATTTTGATTTAGACTTTAATAATATAGAATTTATCATTAAAGAATTGGGAAATAAATGGAGTAATTTTAAGACTTCAATCTATAATTCAATATTCTATTCGATAAAACAAAGCAGAGGAAGTACCAGAATAAAGAGGCTCAAAAAAATAATTGTAACCTTAATTTCCACCATAAGAAACATATTTAAACTCCCGTGAGGCAGATGATGACCATACCCCCACTGAAAAGAATGCTATCCTCGCATCCATCAATTTTGATAGTCTAATTTTCTATCAAATATTTGAAATAGGTTTGAACTTCATTTTCATATCCATTCCGGTTTAAAAAATCTATAATCTCATCAAAATTTAAAATTCTATCCTTGTCCTTTCTTGTATCAGTCATTAAATGAAATGATTTGACTTCCACCGGTTCTAAATTCAAAAATTGAAAAACTTGTGCTCCTGTTTTCTTCCACATCGCTTTATCACTTAAATCATTCTCATAATTGATTTCCAAATGATCGATATTCTGCAATAAGTATTCAGCAAAATTTTTGTTTTGTTCAATATTCTGGAGAGTATTTAAAACCTGACCAGGATCTAAATAATAATGATCCGAATCAGAAAAATGTGGATCAGTATTTACCCATCGTTGTGTTTCCTGACCTATGAGTTGAGAAAATGTTTGTCTTAGCGTATTTAATCTTTTTAAATAAATAATTTTCCATTCTAAATTATGTAATTTTTTTATAATGTGTACTACATTATTGTGTTGCCAAACAAATAATTTGAATCCATAAATTTTATTTTTAAAAATATTATTCTTCCTTTTTATATACCACAAAGGAAAATTATATAAAATTTTTACCTTCCATTTCGGTTTGTCCTTGTGACTTTTAATATTGAAAATTTCGATATCGCAATAAATTTCCGAATGAGAGTTGATCAAAGATCTAAGCAAATTACTGCCACTTCTTCCCAGACCAAAAATTATAAAACCCGGCTTTTTTCTAAACAGTCTCACTATTTCCTCTTTTGTTTCGCATTAATTTTTCCCGAATGATGGAAGTATAATCATTCCTTTTTATTTTTTGAAGAATGCCTGTATTCCTGTCATGGATCCTTCGTCTCATCACCAAATGGGAATTAACTGTAAACTTTAAACCTACTTCCTGGGCTTTAGCAAACCAGTCAATAAATTCCCCCAATGCTAATGATTCATTAAAAAAACCTACACTTAAAAATGAATCTCTTTTGATCAACATTGCTCCCGGGTGGAATCCCCGATACAGATGCAAATCCTGAACTGTTTTGGGCTTTCCATTGGGATATACATCCGGACTATAAAATTGCTCAACGGCGCCAAAAACCATGTTTAAAGATGGATTTTCTTCAAAACTTTTACATTGATTTTCCAATGTATCAGGCAGCCAGACATCGTCAGCATCCAAAAAGGCAAGAAAGTCCCCTTGTGCGACCCGTACTCCTGCATTCCTGGCCGATCCGGCGCCGCGATTTTCCTGAGAGATCACAATGATTTGCTCATTCATTGCTTTTGCTTTTTCCACACTTTTATCTTTACTTCCATCATCAATGACAATGATTTCCCATGGAGTCAATGTCTGATTGCCTACACTCCGAATACACTCTTCAATATATTTTTCAGCGTTGTACACCGGAATAATCACACTGATTTTAGTTTCCATCCCAACTGCGACTTTTATGAATTAAGTTTTTTCTGATTGCCTTTAACAAATTCCTGTTGTTCATTTCTACGTTCAACGAATGGTTTTGATCATGAATTCTTTTGATTAATAAAGGTTGAGGCAACATAGCTGATTTTATTTCCATTCTTTGTGCTCTGGTATACCAATCCACATCTTCTGCTGTCGACAGATTTTCATCAAATTCACCTACCATTTCAAAAACACCTCTTTTTGCAACCAATGTCTCCATAATTTTTGCAGGAATGCTCCCTTGCAACCATTCTTTCCTGTAGGTATGAACTGAAGGCAATTGTGATTCAACCTTATAAGTGATGTGGCCATTTGTAAACCATACATCCGGATTCTCCATCATATAGTTCATTTGAATGGATAGCTTGTCCGGCAGCCAGATATCATCACTGGAAATGAATGCTAAATAATCTCCCGAAGAAGCTTGAATCCCCTGATTATAAGCATTAGCAATGCCTTTTCCTTGTTGGCTTAAAATGATTATCTCATTAAATTCAGAGGCAATGAGGTGGGTTTGATCGGTTGAGTTTCCATCTATCAATAAAATTTCAGCAGGTTCTATATTCTGGACAAGTATACTTCTTATCGCTTCTTCAAGATATCTTTCACCGTTTTTAACCGGCATAACGACACTCAATGATGGACTTTCGATAAACTTTTCCTTTGCTGGCCTAATCTCCTTCCTTTCCTGCTTTTTGATATTCATCTTTAGATGATCACTTTTGACATTTCACCAAAATTATTCCATATATCATATGGTTTTATCTGAATTTCTAATACGATCCAATTTTAGTTTAAATACTTTTAAAACATTTAACTCCACCATATCCTTCTCTTTAGTCATGTTCGAATCATGCCGATGCGTGAATAAAGTTGTTTCGTCAATTCTCATTATTTTTATATTTAATTCATGTGCCCGGATAAACCAATCCGAGTCTTCTCCAAATCGAAGGTGATGATCAAACAATCCTACTTTATTAAATACCGCCTTTCTATATAAAGCAGCGCCTATATAATTAGGAAACGAATCTTTAGAAAAACCTAAAAATTCTTTACTTCCATCTTCATGTACAATGAATGGTTGACCATAGCCTCTGACCACATCCCATTCCGGTTCATTCTGCATAATTCTTAATAAGTTCTTCAAATTGTCTTCCGGCCATAAATCATCAACATCCAGGAAAGCTATAAATTCTCCTGATGCATCCTTAATACCTGTATTCCTTGCTACTGCAGGGCCCGCATTATCATGGTATAAATACCTGATATCCTTATCCATTCGTATTACAATATCCCGGGTTCCATCGGTGGATCCATCATCGACAACTATGATTTCCAAAACCGGATAATCTTGCGACATAATATTCTGAAGGGCTCGTTCAATAAATTTAGCACCATTGTATACAGGTACAATGACACTGATCAATGGTTGTTGCTCCACATGAATTGATTTTACACTTTGCTGATGCGCAAATTCTTTGTTTTGAATAAAGGTCAATACTCTATCAGCTAAAGCCATCAGATCATTACCGGGCTTTATTATGTATACAGGTGTTTTTGACGCCAAATCATACATGTATTGATGAGAATATACTCCGGCTCCCGGCAACTGCGACATGGTAGTAAAAGCTAGAGCGCGTTGAACCGGCCAAAATTCAGCACTTTCAATATCCGTGTGTTTATGATTATGTATTTCCGGCGTCATTATGGCCAAAACAGGAAGTCGTTCCCTGATCTGATGTGACCTTTCAGGATACAACATCAATACATCTTTCTCTTGATCTGGCCTGTCTCGCTCAAAAACATTTGATCTCAATTCAGGAAACCGGAACCAATCCCCTGTATTGATTTTAGCTGTACAGTATAAAGAGTAGGCTTCAGGTTTTGGACTATTATTAATGATGATATAGTCGTCTCCGATATAATTCATTCCGGAGACCATGCAGGCCAATGCAGTGGTAGACTTTCCCATTCCTCCTTTCCCGGTGATCAGAACGACCCCTTCATCTGTTCCGATAGCCGCAGCATGCAGAAGATGCATACCCTTTTCTTCCATCCACCAATGAAAATGTGTTCTCAATGGAGATGATTTTACCCAATAGTCTAAATCCGCAGGGTCTTTGACCCAATAAATCCCTGTTTGTGTCTCGATATTAAAAAGGTTCACAGAGTATTCACTCCAATGAAATGCTGTTTTTATTATTTTACTATTGAACCCCCAAATATCGCCACGGTCAGTAAAATCAAAAACACTACACGGAGCCTGTGGTGCCGGCAAACCAGAAGAAACGCTATCCCATATATGTATGGTTAAGTCAGGTTTTCCAAGATAATTATGGAACTGAAGATGCTCCAATGCTTTTGTTAAAATGGGGACCAAAGATTCCCCGGCAAAAGACAAGCACACTGCTGTATTGGCAATCCGATAATACTTTTTGATTTCTCCGCATTTTCTCGAAGCCTCCAGATACTTTTCTAAAAACCTTTCATAAAGATCCCGCTGCTGTTCCTCCGTTTTGTTTCTTTTTTGCATAATATACAGTAAATACCTTCCCTTTATTTCTGCTAAGTCTGTTGATAATTATCTGCAGAAATACATGATATTTAATATTAAAACTTGAAAAACAGACCTTGCTGGTTTTTCACATAATTCATTCAAGTCTAACCCCAAAAGTAAAAAAGAATCTTTATTTACTTAAGTTAATTTGAACCGATTCAAAAGTAGGTCAGGTACAAGTACTAACATTTTTTTCAGGTTCAATCCCTTAATTCAATACAGGTATGATCAAAAAATATTAATTTTGAACCGGCATAAGGGGTGCTTATCATTCTGTAGGCTGAGATTATACCCTTTGAACCTGCACGGGTAATACCGGGAAGGGATC
>JRYF01003612.1_pt1 | contig 59120 bp, 48 predicted proteins | sample 235331 | NCBI WGS metagenome assembly JRYF01 (sample SAMN03074217, study PRJNA261475) | activated sludge metagenome | biome: Wastewater Treatment Plant; feature: Wastewater; material: Activated sludge; isolation source: activated biomass of a wastewater treatment plant treating hydrocarbon... ... | reverse complement strand
GTACTTCAGGTATTGGTTATGCCACCGCACAAAGATTCATTAGTGGTGGATATGATGTAATTATTACTGGAAGGGATCTGAATAAACTGGAAAAGGCATCGAAAGAATTGGGAGAACATTGCTTTCCACTCTCTTTGGATATGGATGATCCCGAACAAATTCCAACTTTTGTATCAAAGGTTAAAGAATTGATGGACAATATCGATGTGCTTGTCAACAATGCAGGCATCAACTTGAAAAAGGATTTTACAGAAGTTACAGACGAGGAATTTGAATCCATCATCAGAACCAATCAAACCTCGGTATTTTTTCTTAGCCGGGAAATAGTTAAGGTCATGTTACAGCAAGAATCAAAAGGTTCAATTATTCATATTACTTCTATGGCAGCTTATTATGGCATACCCAAAGTCATTGCCTATACCGCATCAAAATCAGCATTAGAAGGAATGACGAGATCTATGGCCGTAGATTTATCACCCAAAGGGATAAGGGTGAATGCTGTGGTACCGGGTTTTATCAGGACTCCAATGACAGACAGGGCTCTTGATCATGATCATGATAGAAAATCACGGGTACTCCAAAAAACCCCGATGGGCAGACTTGGAGAACCTATTGAAGTTGCAAATGCAATATTTTTTCTCGCCTCAGAGGAGGCATCTTTCATTACAGGACACGCTTTGAGGGTAGATGGAGGAAACTCCATCGGATTTTAAATTATCAATTTGAATAACATTGGATCAGGAAAAGAATATACCATTAAGAATTCATTCTCTGGTAAAATCGATGAGATGGTTTGGTCCGGGAGATCCCGTATCTCTACAAGATATTGCCCAGGCAGGATGTACCGGAGTAGTAAGTGCTTTGCACCATGTGTCCGTTGGCAAAGTATGGACGACCAGTGAGATCAAAAAACATCAAAGCATCATTCAGGATGCCGGATTGGAATGGAAGGTAGTTGAAAGTCTACCCGTTCATGAAGAAATTAAATCCAGCTCAGGGAAAGTCAAAATGCACATAGAAAACTATAAGGAAAGTCTTAGGAATCTTGGACTTTGTGGAATAGAAGTGGTTACATACAATTTTATGCCTGCACTCGATTGGGTGCGTACAGATGTAAAGTATAAGCTATCCAATGGTGCTGAGACTTTAAAGTTCAATAAAGCCGAGTATGCCATTTTTGATTTATTTATTTTATCAAGACCCGGTGCAGAAGAAGATTATTCATCGGATGAATTAAAATTTTATAAAGAGAAGTTTGACCATTTATCACCTGAGGATATTGAAAGAATTAAAAAAGCCTTGCTCATGGCTCTGCCTGGTTCGGAGATTCCATTTACCTTGAGTGATGTCCTTAATCTGCTTTCACAATACCAGTATATAAGCAGGGAAAATTTGCAAAATAATTTATTTATTTTCCTTGAAGAAGTCATACCGGTAGCAGAGGAGGCAGGCATCAAAATGGCCATACATCCGGATGATCCGCCATTCCCTGTATTAGGGCTCCCCAGAATTTTAAGTACAAATACTGATGTGATGGAATTGATGTCGGCCATTCCCAGTAGCGCCAATGGATTGTGTTTTTGTACGGGATCTTTTGGAGCCAGAAAGGACAATCACCTATTGGAAATGTTGCGAAACTGGGGATCAAAAACTTATTTCTTCCATCTGCGGAATACTTCAATGGATGACCAGGGAAACTTTATGGAAGCCAACCATCTGGATGGAGATGCCGATATGTATGAGATAATGAGGGAGATCGTCCAACTTATGCAGAGAGAACAAAGGAGTATTCCTATGCGGCCAGACCATGGACACAAAATGCTCGATGATTTAAATAAAGAAACCTATCCTGGATATTCGGCAATTGGAAGACTCAAAGGCTTAGCCGAATTGAATGGCTTGGAATATGCTTTAAAAAGAGAGTGGATTACATCGGTTCAAAAAATTAACAATGCAGTTCAAAAGCTATAGAATGAATATATCACCATTGATTGTCATTGAATTTTTTAAAAAAAAAGTAATATGAATGATTTGAAAATTAAGACCATTAGCATCCTAAGCATCCTTTGGGTCTTTATACTCTCCTGTAATAGTAGTTCAGATTCAAAGCAACAATTTGAGTATAATTTTCTCAATCCAGACTTAAGTATTGAAGAAAGAACAGAAGATCTTATTTCCAGAATGACTTTGGACGAAAAAATTGACCAACTCTTATACAATGCACCGGCCATTGACAGGTTAGGTATTCCGGAATACAATTGGTGGAATGAATGCCTTCATGGTGTTGCCCGAAACGGCCGGGCTACTGTATTTCCACAAGCTATTGGTATGGGGGCGACATGGGATCCTGATTTGATTTTCAGAGTGGGACGCGCAATTTCTATGGAAGCACGTGCAAAATATAATGTTTCTATCGCCCATGATTTGCGAGGGCGATACCAGGGACTGACATTCTGGTCTCCAAATGTCAATATCTTCAGGGATCCAAGATGGGGTAGAGGACAGGAAACCTATGGAGAAGATCCATTTTTGACCGGATCCATCGGTACAGCTTTTGTTCGTGGATTACAAGGGGATCATCCACGATATTTGCAGGCTTCAGCAATGGCAAAACACTATGCAGTACATAGTGGTCCGGAAGCCCTCAGACATGAGTTTGATGCTGTAGTTAATATGAAAGATCTTTGGGAAACTTATCTCCCTGCATTTGAAAAACTGGTGGTCGATGCGAAAGTTGAAAGTATAATGGGTGCATATAATAGAACCAATGGCGACCCCTGCAATGCCCATCCTTATCTGATGACAGAAGTGCTCCGTAATAAATGGGGCTTTAAAGGTCATTATGTTTCTGATTGTTGGGCATTAATCGACTTTCATACTGGGCATAATATTGTAAAAACCCCTGCGGAGGCTGCAGCAATGGCGTTGAATGCAGGCACAAATTTAAATTGCGGAAATACTTATCCTTATCTCAGGGAAGCCATAGAACAAGGATTAACCACCGAGGCAATGGTAGATGAGAATCTCAGATGGTTATTGCCTACCCGATTCAAATTGGGGCTTTTTGATCCCCCCGGCACCGTGCCTTTTGATACCATAGGAACGGATTGGATTCGTCATCCCAGCCATACTAAGCTAGCGCTCGAAACCGCAGAGAAGTCTATAGTTTTATTGAAAAATGAAAATAATACATTGCCCATCAGAAAGGATGCAAAAAGTGTATTCGTTACCGGACCTACTGCCGCCCATACACAAACATTATTGGCAAACTACTATGGAGTGAGTGAAGATCTGAGAACTATTTTGGAAGGCATAGTGGCTAATGCTGCACACCACACAAGCATTCCCTATATACAAGCGGCATTATTAGATGAAGAAAATCGCAATCCTCAGGATTGGTTTTCAGGAATGGCAGCGGGAGCAGAATATACAGTGGCATGCCTGGGATTATCTCAGTTGATAGAAGGGGAGGAAGGTGAATCCATCATGTCGCGTAATCTGGGCGATCGTGTAGAAATTGGTTTGCCTCAAAACCAAATCAACTTTTTTAAAAAAATGAGAGCCAATTCTAAAAAACTCATTGTGGTAATTACCGGAGGTAGCGCCATTTCTATTCCAGAGATTAATGAGCTGGCTGATGCGGTACTATATGTTTGGTATCCGGGAGAGCAGGGAGGAATGGCCGTGGGCAATGTCCTTTATGGAAAAACTAATCCCTCAGGAAAATTGCCCGTAACTTTTGTCAATTCAGTCGAAGAACTTCCACCATATGAAGATTATAATATGGTAAATAGAACTTACAAATACCTTGAAACAAAACCTTTGTACCCTTTCGGCTTTGGCCTTAGTTATACCCGGTTTCAATATGAAAATTTAAATATTTCAAGCCCTGCTATGTCATTGGATGAGGAATTGAAACTGGATTTTAGCATTGTCAATACAGGTGAAATGGCCGGCGATGAAGTTGTACAATTATATGTAACAGCTATGGATTCAAAGGTGATTTCTCCTCAATATGATTTGAAAACTTTCAGGAGAGTCTCACTAAATCCCGGAGAGTCTAAATCGATACAATTTACGATTGGAAAAGAAGAATTGGCATTGGTAAATGATGAAGGAGAGAGAGTCGTGTATCCCGGAAAGTATAAAATTTATGTTGGCGGGTCACTTCCTTCGGAAAGGAGTTTAGAATTGGGTGCGCCACAATATCTTGAAACGACCATAGACGTAAAGTAATTAACCAAAACGATGAGTAAATCCAGGTGAGCACATTAGGACAAAAACTTTCTGTAAAGGAAAAAATTGGGTATAGCCTTGGCGACCTCGCAGCTAACCTCATTTTTCAGACTTTAATGACTTTTCTCGCTTTCTTTTATACCGATGTGTATAAAATACCTGCGGCTGCGGCCAGTGTTGTTATTTTTGTTGGGGGCATCTTTGGAGCATTTTTTAATATTGTAATGGGAGCTATTGCCGACAGGACTGAAACCCGATGGGGAAAATTCAGACCCTGGATTTTATGGACCTCCGTTCCTTTTGGAATCATTTCATTACTTACATTCACAACCCCCGACCTGGGTCAAAATGCCAAAGTGGTGTATGCATTTACCACTTATTTATTATTGGTTTTGATTTATTCAGCGAATAATCTGCCTTACTCTGCATTGAGCGGCGTACTTACCGGAGATATCAAAGAAAGGAATAGTCTGTCAGCATATCGATTTGTCGCAGTGATGATCGCACAGTTTATCATCCAGGTATTATTACTTCCAATGATATTGATATTGGGGGATGGTGATAAAGCCGCTGGATTTAAAAGTGCGATGACTATCTTTTCGATTACCGGCATATTCTTTTTTATCATCACCTTTTTAACTACGCGGGAGCGAATTATTCCCGCTGCAACTCAGAAAACGACTATTAAAGGGGATATAACTGATCTGGTTAAAAATTTGCCCTGGGTGGTGATGCTTTTGGTGACCATATTAGTCTTCGTTACACTGGCACTTAAGGGAGGTATGTATATTTATTATTTTAAGTATTTTTTGGATGAAGGAAGTTTGATAGGATTTCTTGATTCCATAGGATTTAACGCATTTATTTCCCGCCTGAACGAGATACTTACCGGTATGGGTTTTGTCTCTTTTCATTGGCCTGAAGATGCACCCACATCAGCATTTAGCTTGTTCAATGCGGGGGGGATTATTTTTATGATTATTGGAATTTTGTTTTCCAAAAAACTGGCGGATAAAATGGGAAAGCGTGATGTTTTCGGAGTATTTCTCTTTTTGTCTGCTCTCAGTCTAATCCTATTTCTTTTTTACTCCCCAAATGCTATAGCCCTGGTTTTTATTACCCAAATGGCTCATGGATTGTTTTATGGTGTAACCATTCCATTGTTATGGGCGATGATTGCCGATGTAGCAGACTATGGTGAATGGAAGAATCACCGCCGAGCAACGGCCATCGTATTCTCAGCGATGATCTTCGGGTTGAAAGTAGGATTAAGTTTAGGTGGGGCGCTCATCACTACCCTATTGGCTACCTATGGATATACTGCTGAAGCAGCTGTTCAATCAGCAAGTACCATCAAAGGGATTCAATATTCTGTGAGTATTTTTCCCGGACTGATATTCGTTACAGCCTCTTTTTTGCTTTTTAAATATGAGATCAATAAAAACTTTGAGTTGAAAATTGAGAAGGAGCTGGATGAAAGGAGAAAAAGTGTTTTATAAACCTATATTTTAAAAAAAAACATATAATGCCGGAGGATAGTATTGATCATATCGATTTTGAAGACCTGGAAAAAAGAGCCATTTCGCCGCCATTGGTAAAACACATGTTTACGGCCNNTTATGCATCTCATGATATTGATGCGGGCATTCCATTTGATGATATTGGAAACCATTTTGCCATGGAAGACTACCATGTTTTTTCCCTGGATTCTCCTGGAAGTGCGATTACAGATCACGGAATATCTCTGGATGTAAAAGATGTACCATGGGCTGAGCGTCAGATGTGGGCGCCGGATGCTGCGCATAAAAATGGAAAATACTATTTATATTTTCCGGCAAAACAATCTAATGGACTTTTTAAAATAGGGGTTGCTACCGGAGACCGGCCGGAAGGACCATTTGTTCCTGAATCCAGTCCAATTCAAGGAAGCTACTCCATTGATCCGGCAGTATTCTGTGATGATGATGGAAAGAGTTATATGTTTTTTGGCGGAATTTGGGGGGGTCAACTTCAAAAATATAGAAATAATATTTATGACCAGAAGAACGAGGAACCTCTTTCCGGCCAATTTGCTTTGGGTCCTCGGGTAGCACTGCTTAGCCCTGATATGAAGTCATTGGCTGAAGAATCCAGCGAGATTGTCATTCTGGATGAAAATAATGCACCTCTTCGGGCGGGTGATAATCAAAGACGTTACTTTGAAGGACCCTGGATGCATAAGCACAATGACATTTATTATTTTTCATATTCAACCGGAGATACCCATTTGATTTGTTATGCAACCGGAGACAATCCTTACGGCCCTTTCACATACCAGGGAATCATTCTCCACCCGGTTGTAGGGTGGACCACTCACCATTCCATATGTTCATTCAATGGGAAATGGTATTTATTTTATCACGATTCATCTCTTTCAAGGGGAGTCACACATCTGAGATCTATCAAAATGATTGAATTGGAGCACGATGCTGATGGCAAGATCATTGAGATTTTCCCTTACGGAAAAAGGTAAAAAATTTTACTCAGCAAAGAATTTATTAATTTCATCAATAGATCTTTTGGTGTGATCACCGGCTTCTGCCAATTTTGCCACTGCAGCTCTGGCAGCCAGATTGATCGTTTTTTCAGGACTTAGTCCAGAGATTTGACTGAAAATCAAAGCAGCCATAAAACAATCTCCACTACCCACTTTATCAATGACTTTTGAAAGGTGCAATGGATCAGAAACAGCCACACTTCCCTGGTGGTAATAAAAAGCCGAATAATCCACTCCTGAGGGCTTTGCATCAAATCTAAAGGTAAAAGCCAAACTTTTACATGCAGGAAACTGTTTCAAAATGGGAGAAAGTGAATACTCTGCAGCACTTTCTATATGATCTGTATTTACAGACCTCGGCAACAATGGAATATTGAGCAAATGATTGGCCGACCATATATTTCCCATAATCACATCACAATATGACGCCACCTTCTGCACTATGGATACAGGAGAATCTTTGTCTTTCCACAAAGCGCTGCGGTAATTTAAATCAATAGAGATTGTGATATTTCTTTTCTTGGCTTCTTCCACAGCTTTCTGACACAATTCTACTGAAAATGGGCCTAATGCCAGGTTGATGGCAGATAAATGAAGCCATTGCACACCACTAAATAATGTATCCCAATCTACTTCATCAATACGTAGCAATGAAAATGATGACCCTGCTCTATCATAAACGATGCTATTGTCTTTAACATCTTTTTTTTCTGCCAGATAATAGACTCCCAACCTTCCTGTTTTTTGGATAATGTGTGAAGTGTTGATTCCTGCCTTTGTCATATGGTCAAGAATTTCAAGCGTCAAATGGTTGGGAGGAAAAGCAGTAAAAAACCGGACAGGTATCCCCCATTTTGTCAAGGCATAAGCGACATTTAATTCTGATCCGGCAACATACACTTTCATCTGGTTGGAGTGCAACCATTTCATTTCAAGCTCCGGTATCAATCTTAATAAGCATTCTCCCAGACATAGTACCTCCTTCATTGGATTCCATTTGGAGCAAGCTCCCTCATTCTTTAATTTGATAATAGTTGTTTCTTCAAAAATTCAACAGTAGCTTCATTCACTTTGACCAGATTGGTAAACTTCATCCAATGGTGAGAGTCATCCGGAATGATAAGGTATTCATAAGGCATTTTCCTTTCATCAAAGCGCCTGATGAGGTCAGTGGTATGTTTGACATCGACATTGCGGTCATCATCACCATGAATGAATAATACTGGCGATGTCCAGGTATCCAGGTAAGCCAAAGGTGAAGAATACCAGGCTGTTTTCAAGGCTTCAGCAAAATCAGGTGCTTTTTCATAGCCTTTTGGTTCTTCGAGCCGGGAAGAAAGATCATGTACCCCATGAATATCTACTCCGGCAGCAAAAAGTTCTGAATCTTTACCCAGAGCCAGCGCGGTAAGATAACCACCATATGAGCCGCCATATACACCAATTCTCCTCTTGTCGACCTGCGGCAGACCAGCCAGAAATTCCCCGGCTGCTTTCACATCGAGGTATTCTTCGGCTCCCTGCCAATACGTTCTGGGTGGACGGTGAAATTCATATCCATAACCAATTCCCAACCGGAAATTGACTGCAAGTACTACAAATCCTAATTCTGCCAGATATTGATTTACTGCGTAAGTATTGGAGTAGTAATCCCCGTAATGCCAGCCTAACAACATTTGTCTTTGTGGTCCTCCATGCACAAAGAGAACCGCCGGCTTTTGAGCTGGACCGCCGGCTTTTTCAAACAATTGCCCATGAACACGGAAGCCATCCGGCGATTGAAATGTAACTTTTTGAGGGATAACCAGGTTTTCTACAGGAAAATCTGAGGGCAAAAACTCATATCCGACCCACAGAATTTCACCACTTCCCAAATGGAGAACGGAAGGCAGGAGCGGTCGTTGAGGGGTGGATGACACAAATCCAATATGCTGATTGTCAGAGAGAACTACAGGGACAGCTTCAATGCCCTGTCCCTGAGTAAGTAACCTCATTTGACCATCATCTATTCGAACCATACCTATATGTCTCCGGTCAATATCTTCCTTATCAGGACCCGTATTGGCAGAAAAAACCAAAAAAGCACCGTCGTGGCTTTTACTGATGTGTTCTACCATAAAATTACCTCTGGTCAATTGCCGGGAATGAGCAGTCTTAATATCCAGCGCATATATATGTGGCCAGCCATCTTCATAGGAAAGATATGTCAATGTTTCATTGTTTATCCAGTTAAGATTTGTGCCTCCATGGGTGGTAGGTAATGATCCCCGTAGCGTTTCAGGAGCCTTCCAATAGGACTTCCCTTCTTCCGAAGCTATGTCTGCTACCCAGATTTCCCAGGGATTATGTCTTTGCTCCAGGAGGGGCCATACTTCTCCTGATCCTCCAGGTCTTCTGATGAAAGCTATTTTTTTCCCATCAGGTGAACATTTTGGATTGGAATCGCGATGAAAAGATGGAACCATATAACGTATCGAAGGATTAACCACATCATAAATGCCAATAAAGGAATGTGTGCTTCGGTTAAGTGTAAACAAAATGCCATTACCATCAGGCAGCCATTCCATGCTATTGATGCTTCCTTTGATTTCAAACAATGGAGTGGCTTTTCCACCGGCCATAGGAATGGTCCAGATTTGCCGGTTTTTGATGAATGCAATAGTATTCCCGTCAGGGGAAATGGAGGGGAAGTCTCCTTCCGTCAACGATTCGGCATGGCTACCATCAAAGGAGGCTTTCCAAATTTCAACTTTTGGAATGAAAACCTCCTGTGATGGATTGATACCTGTATTTCGATCCCAGTTGCTTCCATGTTCACCGCCCCGAACGAAAACCAGCCATTGCCCATCCTGAGAGAATTGGAGGCCGGTGATTTCCTGTCCATCATCCTGGTCAAAAGATGTGATCCGGATGGGCTCTGATTCGGGTACATGCATTACATAAATGTTTCTTAACCCTTTCTCATTCATTGCCCATGCCAACCGGTTTCCTGAGGCAGCACTCACCATCTCTGAAGGATAAGGAAATGCACTGATTTGCTCTACTGTATACGATTGACAAAATAGGGACACACCGGTAAAAAGAAAAATCGAAGTTAAATTCACTGCTCTTTTCATATCAAAAATATATTTGGATTTAGGACTCACCAAAAGTAAAGAAAATCAAACAATGCTTTTAATAAACATAAAAAATATCCGGGAGCAATACACAGTTATTTAATGATAATTTACGCGCCAAATTGACTTCCAAAGTGGAAATGAACCATGAGAAAAAAATCTTATCATATACTACCAGAATGAAAAGGGAATGACAATGGGGTGTTTTTTTACATTGANNACTCAACTAAAATGGAAATCATCTATTTGCTTATAGGTATTGCAATCGGAGGAATAGCCATAGGTTTTATATCAACACTGGTCATAAAATCAAAGACAGTCTCTAAGTCCGAGTTCGATGCTGTGACCCACTCATTTAATGAGGCCAGAACCTCCTTGATGATTGAGCAGGAAAGGACTAAGCAGCTTACCGAAAAGCAATCCATTATGGAAGTACAACATAGTACGATTGCCGGGGAAAACAGTTTTTTACAATCTTCCATAGCTTCTTATAAAGCAAACCTGGACGCTGCAAAAGAGACAATAAACCTATACATCAAAGATGTTGATCAACTGAAACAAGATGTTAAGTCGATATCAAATGAATTCTATGAAGCCAACAAGCGGGTCGCTGAATTGACTGCAAATAACCGGGCACTGATGGAGAAACTGGAAACACAAAAAGAGGAAATGGAAGGGTTGGCTAAAAAATTCAATACGGAATTTGAGAACATTGCGAACAAAATATTGGATGACAAAACGCAGAAATTTACGAAACAGAATAAGGAGAATCTGGAAACGATATTAAAACCGCTTGGAGACAATATAGATCAATTCAAAAAAAAGGTAGAAGAAGTGTATGACAAAGAATCAAAAGAACGATTCTCGCTGGGCAAAGAGGTAGAAAAACTTGTAGAACTTAATAACAAAATCAGTGAAGAGGCCAATAATCTGACGAAAGCCTTAAAGGGAAGTTCTAAAAAGCAAGGGGATTGGGGACAGATGATTTTGGAAAATATACTGGAACAGTCGGGTCTTGTCAAAGACCGGGAATATTTTGTCCAGGAGTTTCTCAAAGACGATGCCGGCAATTTTCTTAAAAACGACGAAGGAAAGAAGATGCAGCCCGATGTCATTGTTGCCTATCCTGACAATAGAAAGGTGATCATTGATTCCAAAGTATCATTGAATGCTTATGTGGCTTACAATGAAACCGAAGACCCTGATGAGCAGAAGAGGGCTTTACATTTACATCTTAAATCCATGCGTTCGCACATTGAGGATTTAAGTATGAAATCCTATCAGGACTTTACTTCCAGTCTGGATTTCGTGATGATGTTCGTTCCTAATGAACCGGCATACCTTCTTGCGCTTCAGGGTGATTCCAATCTGTGGCAATATGCGTATAAAAAAAGAATTCTGCTCATCAGTCCGACCAACCTCATTGCTGCCTTGAAGCTTATTGTAGACCTTTGGAAAAGAGAATATCAGAACCAAAATGCGTTAGCGATTGCTGAAAGAGGTGCGGCACTTTATGACAAATTCGTAGGCTTCGTTGACAATTTATCAAAAGTAGGTGCACACCTGGAAAACACCAAAAAAAGCTATGACGCTGCTTACGGACAATTGAAGGCAGGGAGCGGAAATCTCATTGGACAGGCAGAAAAACTTCGTGAACTGGGAGTAAAAGCCAAAAAGACACTTCCAACGCACCTCGTAACGGATGCATTGTTAGATAGTCATGAAAATGGAATGGATGAATGAGCAATGACTAAAACGGTATTATATATTGCTACAAGCCTTGACGGATTTATTGCGAGACCTGACGGGAGAATAGATTGGCTCACTTCTGTGCCCAATCCTCAAACAGGAGATTACGGTTATGCTGCGTTGTTGGAGAGTATTGGAACGGTGATTATGGGTCGAAAAACCTATGAAGAAGTTATAGGATTTGGAGTGGATTGGCCATATGGTGGTCTTGACACATATGTCGTGACAAATAATAGTGATTTCAAAATTCTTCACCCCGGCATACACGTATTGACCGGAAATGTAAAAGAGTTTATCTTATCACTAAAAGAACATGTCCATAAAGACATTTGGCTTGTCGGGGGAGGCCAGGTGGTTACTCAATTCCTCAATGATGAAATTTTAGACAGAATGATTATCACGATCATCCCGAAAATTATTGGACAAGGACTTCCATTATTTGCGGGAACACCCAAAGAATCCGTCTGGAAACTCATAGAGACCAAGCCATTTGACACCGGAGTTGTCAACCTGACCTATGAAAAGGTGGGATGAAATATGGATTGTCACTGCGTTTCTTTCAGGTGAGCTGCACAAGCCTTTTAATTTGTTGAAATGTGGAGGGTAGCTGGGGGGTATGTTTTATTTCTGATCTACTTATTTTCAAACCCATCATTAGATCCAAAAAGCGAATAATGCATTATAAGTAAGAGGTACAAATAAGGTACAAAAAGCTATGAATGCTTTACAATGATCAATCTTGTAAATATAAATAGCCAGGTAGGAAAATTTTATTTTTGGATACAAACATGGAGGGTTAAGGATGCGATGTTTAAAGTTAATTTTTGATATGCACTTAAAACTTTATACATTATTATCCTTATCATTATTGAAGCCTATTCGCTTACGTTCTTTTTGTGCTATTTCCTGCTTATCCTTTTGCAACAGGTAGTTTATTGCATCGTACACGTCCTTAAATTGCTTGTTGTATTTAGTTTCAAGTTCCTTCAACTTTTCCGTTAAATCTTTGTGGCTTAATGCGTATTTCCTGATAAATACAAAGGCTCTCATTATGGCAATATTTACCTGAATTGCCTTTTTGCTTCTCAATAACACTTGAAAGCATAGAAACGCGTTGTTCAGTAAATGCAAAAGGGGCGTATCTTATACCCCCTCTTTTTGTGGTCGCAATTTGCGTCCTCAAACTTTCAAACTCATCTTTAGTAAGTTCAAACATAAAATCAGATGGGAAACGGTTAATATTACGTCTTACTGCTTCTTTAAGCCGTTTTGTTTCTGTTTCATACATTTCAGCAAGGTCAAAATCCAACATTACCTTTTGTCCTCTTACATCGTATAACTTGGATTCAATTTTTTGTAGCTGCATTTTCTTTGTATTAGTGGTTTAACTCAATAGTTTATCAATAATGGTTTTCGGTACATTGGCATACCAGCCCTTTTTAAATTTAGATAAGCTTTTCCGTTTAATGAGGATATGTAAGGCAGTTTCTGATATGTCAAACTTTTCCAACACTATTTTTATGATTTTACAATCTGTTACATAAAACACCACAGCCTGTTTATTAACCTTGTTTGCCAAACTTCCGTATCTATAGGAACAATACTATGTTACTGTGGTATGGGTAGTAAATTCCGTACTGTAATACTGACAAACACCATGTACCTGTATAATAATGCTTATTGTATCTTTTTTCTGTTTACCACACCTTTAAAAGTTTACAATTCTGTTTGATAGTGTATTATTCTGTAAACTTTGTAAACCAAATGGTGTACAAAATTAGTCAAAAAAATAAATAGCCACCTTGTAAAATGGTACAAAAAAGGTACAAATTTGTACTTAATATCCTTGTAATATCGCAAGGAATTTTTAACCGTGTTTTCTGATTAACATATTGAATTTAAAGGTAAATTATGAAAATTTGTATAGTTTTTATCGTTTTAGTTTGTTGTGGTTACTTTCCAATACAAAATCTGCTAAATATCGAATCCAGTAGGTCTTCATTAGAAACCTCTCCGGTGATCGTACCCAGGTGATACAATGCCTGCCGAATATCCAGGGAAAGAATATCTCCTGAAATTCCACCTGACAAGCCGTCCAAAACAGATTGCAGGGATTGGTTGGTTTTAAACAATGCTTCGTAATGTCGGGAATTGGTAACCAAGGTTTTATCCAACAACTTTGGGTCTTCAACTATCGTTTGGTAAAGCACGTCTTTCAATGCTTCTATATTCATTTGGTGGAGGGCGGAGGCAGTGATCAGATTATCTCTACCAATCAACCCATTCCGGTAATAGGTTTCCGGCTGTGTGTAGGGGTTGAGATCCATCTTATTGGCTACAAACACCATTTTACTACCTGCAGTGAGAACAGCACTCCCATGCAAAAACCGGTCTACATCTTCCCACAATTGTTCCGGAGGGGTGGTGATTACATCAAACAGGTATATGACCAGAGAAGCTTTCCGGATTTTTTCCATGGTTTTTTCGACGCCAATCTTTTCAATTGAATCCTGTGCCTCACGAATTCCCGCTGTATCAATCAAACGAAACTGTAAACCTTTTATATTCAATATCTCCTCAATGGTATCTCTGGTCGTACCGGCAATTTCACTGACTATAGCCCTGTCCTCATTAAGCAAGGCATTCAGGAGCGTTGATTTTCCTGCATTAGGTCTCCCGGCAATGACAGTGGCAATACCGTTTTTCATCACATTACCCAACCGGAATGATTCCATCAGGTCTGTCACAACACTTACAATCTTTTTGACCAGATCTTCCAACTTTTTGCGGTCAGCAAATTCTACATCCTCTTCACTGAAATCCAACTCCAATTCGATCAATGCAGCAAAATCAATCAGTTCCTGTCTGAGGTGTCTGATCTGATCGGAAAAGCCTCCTTTCATCTGCCGAAGCGCCATCTCATGACCGGCGGAAGAATCGGCCTGGATCAGATCGGCTACAGCTTCAGCCTGACTAAGATCCAGCCGGCCATTCAAAAAAGCCCGCAAGGTAAACTCTCCCCTTTCTGCAGGACGAGCCCCTTGCCTGGAAAAAAGGTCGAGCATTTCCTGCACAATGTAGGGTGATCCATGACAGCTGATCTCTACAGTATCTTCACAAGTATATGAATGAGGCGCTTTGAAAACAGTGACAAGGCATTCATCCAACACTTTCCCTTTCTCGTCTGTGATTTTCCCAAAATGTACGGTATGGGTTTTGACCCGTGAAAGGTCTTTACCGGGAAAGCGCTGGTTTACCCATTCAATGGCCTGACTTCCCGAAATCCGCAGAACGGCAATGGCGCTATGCCCCGGAGGGGTGGATGGAGCTATGATCGTGTCAGAATGTTCTTTTTTCATTAGCAACTAAAATAAATGATACTGTTAATAAATTAGTTTGATGCCCTTCTTAACTTATCATTGATGGCGCGACCCAAACCGTATTCGGGCACCCATTCAGCGCAGATAATATCAAGTCCTGCTTCATCCAGCTCTCTGAGGTATGAAAATAAATTCCGCGCTGCTTCATCAAGATTACCGGCCTCTGATAATATCCTTTGATTTTGTATTGGCAAATCGGGTGATGAATCTCTGAATGCCAAATAGCCAATTTTATCCGGAGTATTGTCTTCCAATACAGTATGAGGCGNNACGGCGTTCCCGGGGCATAATGGCTGTGTAACATCCCGGGGGCAGAAGGATTGCTTACGGATTGTTCAAAAACTATAACGGAGCCACATAGTGCTTCCAATGCTTCGATGCTCACTCCTCCTTTTCTTAAAACTATTATTTGTTGATCCTGAAAATCTATAATTGTGCTTTCCACGCCTACAGTGCAAGGACCGCCGTCCAGGATGTATGGGATGTGATTTCCCAATTGTGTGGCTACGTGTTCAGGCCGCGTTGGACTGATATATCCAAAAGGGTTTGCACTAGGCGCAGCTAAGGGAAAGGCAAGGTTTTCCAGAAGGGATAAAGTCAGAGGATGATTGGGAATTCTGATGGCCACCTTTCCTGAACCGGCAGTAAGCAGATCGGGTACTTTTGCCGTTTTCCGGCACAGAAGAGTCAACGGTCCCGGCATGAAATGTTCCATCAGCGTTGTATACACATCCGGCCATTCTGCAATACAATCCTTAATGGCCTGGATATCATATGTATGCAATATCATGGGATCAAAAAAAGGCCTGTTTTTGACCGCAAAAATTCTGCTGATAACTTGTGTGTCCAATGCATTTCCGGCAAGTCCGTAAACCGTTTCCGTTGGGATGGCTACCAGTTCCCCCTGAACCAATAGTTCCATAGCCTTGATAAGATCCTTTCCCGTTTCAACCATTGAGCGGATAGAATTTTAATCAAAGGTAAGGAAGGATACCAGATGTTTACTACATCAGGATGGATTTCAAGCCTACATTCACGATAGCAACAATTAATGCCAATGCAAGGGCCCACCAGAAATTTTTAACTGAAAAACCCTTAAGGAATACATCGGCCACTTTAATAATGATGGCATCCAAAATCAAAGTAAACAAACCTACTCCCAGTAATCCCAAAGTAGCTATTTTTAACACATATCCCAAAGTGGCATTCAATAATGCAACTACGAGAGCCACTATTAACGCCTTTACAAAATCCCTTATTACAACACCATCCAGTAAACGGGCTCCAATATAGAAAGCAACGGCGTTGATGAATAAAGCAATGATCCAATTCATAATTAGTGTGTTTTGTTTGATTAAAAATAGTACATAAATATAAACACAGTAATAAATATGTTATTTAATTAATGTGAATAATGCTTTAGTATTTATGAATATAATACAATTTTGAATTAAAGTTTTGTCGTTTCCTTTGAATGTTTGTTCATTTTCTTTCCCACCCCCCAAAGCTTTGGGGGCATTGGGGGGAACCAAAAGAAAGGACACTTTTTCAAAGGAATTTTTCATGAAATGAGAACCGTTCCATTGGGACTGTCGATCTGAACGGATATTCTGGGTATTTTGCCATATTGAACCTGAAAGGGTACTTCCAGCAGTGCCAACACATGGTTTATTTTTTGAGGATGGGGATGAAAAAGTCTCAGACGGGTAAGCCGGCAGGGATGTTTTATTGATTGGCAGGGATGATCATTACCATTCCAAGCAATCAGAAAGGGTACGATTTCGATTTCATGACGGGAAAGCGGTTCAGTCATTTTCCATTCCAATATTCCGCCTTCCGGCGAAATCCTACGACCATTGAAAAGACTTACGGGTTTCTCAAAATATTCGGACAATTCAGATAATTTTTCCTCCAGAGTATCTAATTGAAAAGCCCATCTTGTGATACGAAAATAATTTTCAGGTCGGTCGACACCCATCCAGCGATCTCCTGTATGTTTTTGGGATGGATCAGGGGCAATGATTTCAAAATAAGTTCGCGAACCGAGTCCGACCAATGCATTGTGCGTGCCTTTGTCCGGGTGACTGCCACCGGGAGACGGCATCACTCCTAGTAATTTTTCAATTTTTGCTACTCCTTCTTCCAGACTGGGAACAACATATACGAAATGATCAATTTTTTCTATGTTCATGACTTAACTTTCATTACCGACGATGTATTTCATTTTATCTGCTTTGAATTAAACCCGCAATATTGCCTGGACGTTGTTCAATCCACCTATTTTCTTTAATACAGAGGGGGGTTCTATACCACTTCAGCCGTAAAACTTGCATGAAGGATTAAAAGAAGGCGGACTTATTCTTGAAGCGTAAAAATTGAAAGTATTGCAATCAGAAATTTGGACTGATTAATTGAAATACAAAGTATCTTTACCTCGTAAAATACAAGCTTGTGCTATGAAAGAAAAATTGAAAATCGGAGTATTGTTTGGAGGACGTTCTTCTGAACACAACATATCTCTTTTGTCAGCGAAAAATGTCATCGAGACGATGGACAAAGAGCTATTTGAACCCGTTAAGATAGCCATTGATAAGGAAGGGGTATGGCATTATAATGAAGGCCCAATGGCGATTATACACCCAGATGATGCCAGAGCCATTGCCATCCACAATCTGAACAATCCGGTAATTCTTTCACAAAACGCCAATGAACAGACTTTATATTCTACACGAACCGGAAAGGCATTGATGAATATAGATGTTCTTTTTCCGGTGTTACACGGCACATATGGTGAGGATGGTTCTGTCCAGGGTTTTGCTAAACTGGCCAATATTCCGTGTGTCGGATGTGGAATATTGGGATCGGCTGCCGGAATGGACAAAGATATAACCAAGAGGCTTTTACGCGATGGTGGAGTGCCGGTAGCGCAATTTGTGACATTACGTAAAGGATTCAATGACGAACTTACCTATGAAGAAATAGCCCAACAACTGGGCCATGAACTTTTTGTCAAACCTGCAAATTTGGGATCTTCCGTAGGTGTTTCATATGTGCAAAACCAGGAAGAATTTGATCGGGCGGTGAAAGAGGGATTTGAATATGACCACAAGTTAGTGATCGAAGAAAAAATTACAGGTAGGGAAATAGAATGTGCAGTTTTGGGAAATCTGAATCCACAGGCTTCTTTAATAGGGGAAGTGGTTCAAACGGGGTTAGGGTGGTATACTTTTGAAAATAAGTATGTGAATACTGCCGGGTCCCGAACCGATATCCCCGCACATTTCTCTGAAGAAATTTCTGACAGAGCAAGGAAGATGGCTGTGACAACCTACCGGCTTATAGAATGTGAAGGCCTTACACGCGTTGACATGTTTGTAAAAGAAAACGGAGAAATTCTGGTCAATGAAATCAACACGCTGCCAGGATTTACGGCAGTATCTATGTATCCTAAATTATGGGAGGCCTCAGGGATACCCTATAAAGCATTAATTACCCGGCTGATAGATCTTGCGCTTGAAAGTCACAGAGAAAGAAATGCGTTAAGGCAGTAATGAAGAGCAGGATTTAAAATTTCATCCGTTTCAATTGATTTGAATGGTGTCGGTATCCAGGTGTAGGGTTCTGAGTGTTTGGGTTCTTAGATGAATATCTGAACTATTGTTTTCCAAACGCAATACTCCTCTCGGACACACTTCAGAACAAATACCACAGCCTACACAGGAAGCTCTTACTATATCCTGGCCTCTTTGGGCATACCATTTTACATCAATGCCCATCTCACAATAGGTTGAACAATTACCGCAGGAAATACATTGGCCTCCATTGACCGTTATTCGGAATCGTGACTTGAATTTTTGTACCAAACCCAGATAGGCAGCGAGAGGGCAACCGTACCTGCACCACACCCGGTTACCCATAATGGGATATAAGCCGGTACCGGCAACGCCGGCAAATGCTGAACCAATCAAAAAACCATACCATCCCCGAATAGTGTCCGAAGACAGGAATAAAAGAGATGCAGAACCGGTAAAAAATGTATAGAGTACCAAAACCGTCATTACTATAGCAAAAACCAATACTCCATGTACAATATATCGCTCATATTGCCAGGCCCGGAGACTCTTATCCGACAATTGGCGGTAAGGATCACCCAAGGTTTCTGCCAATCCTCCACATCCACAAACCCAGCTGCAATACCACCTCTTGCCATAAAAGTATGTGAGTAAAGGTACCCCAATAACGATCAGAATAATCCCCCATACCAACATAAAAATGCCTAATCCTCCACTGGAGATCAGTTGATTGAGGTTCCAGTCAAAAAAGAAGCTGTAATTCAGGGGCCATATGTTTTTAAAGTCAAACCAGGGTTGATTGAGACGTACTAATATTTCGGGGATCAGGAATGCAAAACCGGTCTGGAAAAAAATCACGGAACCGGTTCGCAGCATTTGATAGCGGCTATGGCGGTACTTTGCAACCATTCGCACACCCATAATCAAGACGATCAGCGTATAAAGAAACCCATATACAAACCATTGGGAGGCAGGACCTCCGTTTAAAGCCAGGCTCAATGGATCGAGCATGGACATCCAACCGGTGATGTACTGAGGGGCCCAATATAATATAATGTAAAAGGTAATCAGGTAAATGCCCATGATCATGCCGAGATACCCGGTTGCTGAAACCGATGCCGATCGTTGGGGGTTTCGGTCAATACTTTTCTCTCTGATAAATACAAAATAAGTAATGAGCCCGGCCATCATCAATGTTATAGCAGGCCATAACCATTCATTTTGCATATAAACCACCCCGTATAGCAAAACCCCTGGAATCAAAAGGGACAGTAGGATTTTACGAATAGCCAGGGTGGTGCCTTTAGTCATTTCATGATGATAAATATTGTTATTTTTTATACCCGGTATAGTGTAAAACAAAGGAAGAATATATAAGACAGCCCCAAAAATGCCTACACCGCTGATGATAAGAAGAAAGATAAGCGGATGACTTTTCAGAATTCCTGTTTCTGAATTGCGTACGATTTCGAGAAGATATTGATCCTTTTTCCAACTTCCCATTTTAAAATCCCATTCTGCCACCTCTTCGGGCTTAAGACCGGCATCGTATTGTTGGCTTAGGGCAGTAGAACCCTCCTGAATTACTTGATTTAAGTCTTTAATTAATAAGATGTTGGAAGAATATGTTTTGTTTATGATTCCAAGTTCTTTGGCAGCTTCGATCATCGCATTATGATGATAAACAGAATCACCGGAAATACCGGCTTCAGTCACGGAAAAATTTTGGAATAAAGGGATAAGTGTAAATCCCACGATAGCAGCAACAATGAATAGTAGGCTGGTATATTGAAGTTTTTTCATCCTCCTTGCTTTTTTTCCAAGAATCTAAAAACCTGTTTGAGAGAACGCTTTTTTCCCAATGTTACATTGCTTTGGTACTTGTGGTTATAAATATCTATTAATTCTTTTTCATATTGTTGAGAAAACTCAGGATCAAAATTAGCCAATGGCAGGCAAGGAAGAATTTCTTCAAGAGTAGCTTTATTCTTTAACCAGTTAACACAAACCTCCTGTCTGTACCGTATTCCCAGCAGGTTGAACCCTGTAACGGTATGATTTTCGCAAGTATATACTATCCGAATGCTTTTTCGTCCATTGGGATGTTGCCAGAAAATACAATCCAAATGATCTGGTAAATTATTGGGTACATTTCCATATACCTGATATTCTATATCAAAAAACTTAGCAGAGTTGAACCAAATGCCCGGATTGTATACTGTCGGATGAACACATAGAGTATGTGCTACAGTCTCTCCCATCATTCTGCCTGTATACCATACCGCTTCTACCGAAGTTCTTCCTGGTTTTGGATTTCTGACTTGGGCACAATCTCCAATGGCATATATCCCTGGGATATTCGTTTCCAGGAAATCATTCACTAAAATTCCTTTTTGAAATTCGATAGGAGTGTTTTTTACCAAAGCAAGATTTGGACTGACTCCAGGAGTCAATCCTACAAATCCACATGATATTGTTTCTCCTGTTTCTTTGACTTTTACCGCCACCACATTCCCTTGATCATCGCTCAAAATAGAGTCGAGATTGACACCCAGGCGCAGATCGATGTGATGGGCCAGAATGTGTTTGCTTATCATAGAAGCTTCCTGCAAGGGAAGCACATTGTCCCAATACTGTGATTCCCTCACCAATAGGGTTACTGGAATATTTCTTGAGTGAAACATTTCTGCCATTTCTATTCCTATCAACCCACCACCAACAATCACAGCTCTTTCCAGATTTTTACTGAATTTTTCCATTTTTTCCAGATCCGGCAATCCATAAAGACCGGTTACTGCCTCCAGATCTTGCCCAGGCCAACCCATTTTATTGCTGACAGAACCGGTTGCAAGAATGAGCTTATCATAGTGTATGGTTTCACCATCGTCCAGAAGGATAAATCGATTTTCAGTTTCAATGTGCGTAACTCTGGCTTTTCTCAGGTCAATATTGTTTTTCTTCCAAAACCAATCTTCATAAGGCTTTGTGTCTTCAAATCGCATATGACCCGTGTATATATACATAAGTGCAGTGCGCGAATAAAAGTATTCGGATTCTTCAGAAATGACCAGGATTTCATGATTGCTTAGCTTCCTGATCCATCTGGCAGCCGTTATTCCACTGATTCCGTTACCGATAATAATTATTTTCATATATAAAATTCGAACACTCAAACCTTATGAAATAAGAGGATGGCAAATTTTATTTATATGCACTTTTAAATGCATATACTTAAATAAACATCCAATATCCTGATGGAAACCTGTTTTAAAATATTTATTGTCTTATTAAGTAATTTTTAACAGGATTATGACCATCTTTTTTTTGATATTGATTTAATTTGCAATATATTTGAATAAATGCTGATGCATGGTTAGAAATCTACTTTTATTTTTCTTCTTTTTAACATTTATTTCCTTACAGGGACAGGTGCTGTTTTCCCCTGAGAAGATTGTTATCTTGGGAACTCCTGATGAGGAAATCATCACATTTACTTTAGATATTGAAAATACGGGGACAAATGATATTCAGTTATTCTGGAGATTGACTAAGCCTTCCGATTTTCCTTCAGGTTGGGTGACGCAATTTTGTGATTTCAATCTTTGTTACAATGACAACGTTGACGAAATCAATATTGATTTGCCTAACACCATTAAGGGGGGAGAAAAAAAAGATTTTAAAATTTATTTATTACCTAAAGGCCACACAGGGGCATCTTCTTTGATGCTTCATATATATTCTGACCGGAATTTCAGTAATGAACTTCTTGAAATGGGATCAGATATGGTGATGGTTACTACAACTACATCTTCCCGGAATCTTTCAAAATCCCCTATCAATATTTACCCAAATCCTTCCCAAGAGTTCTTTCAGGTTGCCCATGATGATGATGTAAGAAAAATAGCTATTTATAATATTGTGGGTAAAGAAATAGGAGCTTTTGATCATTATAAGGGAAAAAGACATAATGTGACTTATCTTGAGAAAGGAATTTATATCATCAGGTTTTTCGATCAGAAGGGGGAGGTAATGAAATCTATTAGACTCCAAAAAAGTTAAGCTGGAAATTCTGCATAATTTCTGGGTGTTTCCCAAACCTTCACTTTTAATTCAATTTCAGGATCAATAGCTTTTCTTAGCAATCCATAAATGACAAAAGAGATATATTCCAGTGTAGGGTTTAGGTTTGAGAATTCTTCGCAATCCAGGTTCAGATTTTTATGGTCAAATCGATCTTCAATTTCTGTTTTGATGATATTTTTCAATTTTCCCAAATCATATAAATAACCTGTCTCCGGATTTACTTCTCCGGTGAGTCTGACTTCCAGTTCATAATTGTGACCATGATAATGAGGATTGCTGCATGGGCCAAATACTTCCTTGTTTTTCTGATCGGTCCATTTAGGATTATATAAGCGATGGGCTGCATTGAAATGGGCTTTTCGAAAAACCGAAATTCGCATAGGATATATTTTTTCTTATTAACAATTGAATTTGCTTTATGTTGGAAAGGTATTATTTTATTAGCAGAGACAATATATAGAGGAGATAAATCCTGTGAGGCAAAAAATAGCTTTAATTTTGCTAAAAAAATCTTGAATTTTGAAAGTGTAATTCGTGTTTAGAAATCATTAAAAAACCTCAATCGGGTTTCAACTAAAATTATGTGGGGTATATTATGGCGTTTTATCGTTTTTGTGGCCTGCGCTCTTGTATATTTTTATTTAACAGAGCATAGGGAACTGGAAGTTGAGTACAGACTGATTTACCAGTTTCTGAATTTTATCATTTTCGTTTTCGGTACCAATGTAATATTCTATTTTACTGCCTGGATATATCGGAAAAGGAAAAGAATGGGGATCCACGAAGTAGATAATATTACTTCGGGACTTGGCAATATCTATGCGTTCATTGTATCAATAGCCTTTTTAATGTTTATTTTAAGCCTATGGAATATTGATTTCAAAACGCTCTTCACTTCATTAAGTATAGTAGCGGCAGGTATTGCGATTATTTCAAAGGATTACATATCTTCTGTGATTGCAGGGTTTATCCTCACGTTTTCAAAGGAAATCAGCATAGGAGATTATGTTCAGATCGGGGACAAGAAGGGAAAAATTATTGGACTTACATTATCCAAAATATCATTATTGACTGATGATGAGGATGTTGTGTTTTTACCCAATGACAAAGTGTTCAATGGTGAAATTATTAATTACACCAAAGTGGAGGAGAAGAAGGTCAGTATTAGTTTTGAAATGCCATTATATGCAGTGAAATCTGTTGAAGCATTGGAGAAAGATTTGATCGATACGGTTTCTCCATTCCAGCACCATATTAAGCCGGATTCCTATGACCTGAAAGTATTCGATATTCGCAAGGATTCTATTGTTTTTAAATTTCAGTATGCCATTGATCAGATTGACAGATCGATGGAGGCCGAAATCAAACGTAAAACAGTCAGGCACCTGGTAAGAAAGTTAGTTACGGCAGGGGCAAAAGCAAGTCGGGAAAAAGAGGGAATAAAATAATCCTGCCATTTTTAGTGTGTAATGCATCACCTTTTATAAATTGAGTATTATTTAATTCAACGGTAAATCTATTATGTCTTTTCAGATTAAACCTCAGCCACGTGTTTATGATGTATGTATTGTGGGATCAGGGGCTGGAGGGGGAATGGCAGCGAAAATATTGGCAGATGCAGGCCTTGATATTGCTGTGGTTGAAGCGGGTTCATTTTATGATCCGGCAGAAGAAAAGAGCAAAACTCAAATGAAATGGCCATGGGAGTCTCCTCGACGCGGCGCTTCTACTACCCGTCCTTTTGGCGATTTTGATGCTGCATTTGGAGGTTGGGAGATAGAGGGCGAACCATATACACGTAAAGAAGGAACCGAATTTGACTGGTTTAGGGCGCATATGTTGGGAGGCAGAACCAATCATTGGGGGAGGATATCTCTCCGTTTTGGGCCTTTGGATTTTAAAAGAAAAAGTATCGATGAGCTGGGTGATGACTGGCCTTTATCATATGAAGATGTGAAGCCATATTATGATAAAGTTGACAAACTGATTGGTGTTTTTGGTACCAAAGAAAATATATACAATGAGCCGGATGGTTTTTTTCTGCCCCCTCCGAAGCCACGCCTTCATGAGTATTACTACATGAAGACAGCGGAGAAGTTGGGCATTCCGGTTATACCTGCGCGTTTATCCATTCTCACGCAAAAGATCAATGACGAAAGAGGAGTATGTTATTATTGCAGGCAATGTAACCGTGGATGCAATGTTTATGCGGATTTTTCATCGGGATCAGTATTGATCAAGCCGTTACTGAAAAAAGGGAATATTGACATTTATCTGGATGCTATGGTGCGAAAGGTGGAGACGGACGAAGAAGGCAAGGCTACAGGAGTGTCTTATATTTATAAAAGGGATGGCAAGGATTATGGATTACGGGCAAAAGTAGTGGTTTTAGCGGCCTCAGCGTGCAGTTCTGCCCGAATCCTTTTGAATTCCAAATCTACACAACACCCTAACGGATTGGGTAATGGTAGCGATATGATTGGTCGGTACCTACATGATTCAACGGGAGCTTCACGCAGCGCCATTGTTCCAGCATTGCTTGACCGCAAACGATATAATGAAGATGGGGTCGGGGGATTTCACGTTTATACTCCCTGGTGGTTGGATAACAAAAAACTGGATTTTCCGAGAGGATATCATATTGAGTTGGGAGGAGGCATGGGTATGCCCTCCTATGGCTTTGGCTTTAATATAGAGCATTGGCAGTCTGTAACAGGAATGCGTAGTGATCCCGGAGGATATGGTGTGCGACTGAAAGAAGATATGAGGAAATTTTATGGGGCTACAATAGGATTCGCAGGGAGGGGAGAATCTGTCCCTCAGTATCACAATCGCTGTACGATCGATGAAAATGTTGTAGATCAATGGGGAATTCCTGTTTTACAATTTGATTATAAATGGACGGATTATGAAGTAAGGCAGGCAAAACACATGCATGATACTTTTGATGAGTTGATTCATGGGTTGGGAGGAATACCATTAAATGAAAAACCCGGAAAGGATAAACAATACGGTTTGGAAAACCCAGGAAGAATTATTCATGAAGTGGGAACTACCCGCATGGGTAATGATAATAGAACATCCGTTTTAAACTCCATGTGTCAGGCCCATGAGGTTCCCAATCTTTTTGTTGCAGATGGAGGCCCTTTTGTGTCTCAGGCTGACAAAAATCCAACCTGGACGATATTGGCGTTGGCGTGGAGAACTTCTGAATACATAATAGACCAATTAAATAAAATGAATATTTGATGTTATGGTTACAAGAAGAGATACAATAAAGACCATTCTTGCAGGTTCGTTGGGTGTTGGAATCATTGGAGGAGCTGTGGCATGTAACGATCGTCCCGATGATAATCTTCCAACAATGCAATATGGACGTACAGAAGAGGAAAAGAAAAGAGATCGGCTCATAATGGAGTCAGGACCCTATTTTCATGAAGCCGAAGCTTCTATGCTGGCTATCCTCGTTGATGTCATTTTGCCGGAGGATGAAATTTCCCCTTCCGCTACTGAATCAGGAGTTCTGGAGTTTCTTCAGTTTATAGCAATGGATATTCAGGAATTAGGCCCGGCTTTGAAAAAAGNNGCTTAACCGTTTCGCTTTTGACCAGTATTCCCTTGCTTTCGAAGACCTTACGGAAAATCAAAAACTTCAGTTGATAGACAAAATAGCGTATCCATATAAAAGTGAAGAAAGCAATAAGGCAGGAGTTGAATTTTTTAGCTTATTACGCAATTTGACGCTCACAGGGTTCTATACCTCTAAAGAGGGGATTCAAGACCTGGGATATGCAGGCAACCGACCCAATTTTTGGGATGGGGTACCAGAAGAAGTTCTTAAGGAGCATCAATTGGATGTCAATACTCGTTGGGATGGTCTTTATATTACCGAACAGGGACGAACACGAAAAGCAGAATGGGATCCTGAAGGAAATCTCATTTCATAAATGAAAAACAAGGAGACTAAAGAACCTATTATTTGATGTCAATCAGCTCAATATCAAAAACAAGTACAGCATCCTGACGTATAGTTCCGGGAGGCCTTGAACCATACCCCATATATGATGGGATAATCAGCATTCCTTTTCCGCCTATACCAAAAAATACCAAACCTTTCCTCCAACCTTCTATCAATGCATTTAAAGGGATATCGATGGGTGTCCCCCGGTCATATGAAGAATCAAAAACCTCACCATCGGTATAATAGCCTCTGTAATGGACTACAACCTGATCTCCCAATTTGGGTTTTTGATCTCCACCCGGTTCATCAATGCGGTAATAAAGATTATCATCGGTGATTTGAAATCCGGTCAGGTTATTTTCTGCTATAAATTTCTCAATCTCTTTGATATCCTTTGAAAGTTGATCCTTGAAGCAGGAAGTAAATAAAGTCAAAAGAATACCGAATAATAGTGAAGCCTTAATGAATCTGTACATATTGATTAATTGTATTATTATCATGTAAAAACGATTTTCAGTGGTGCAAAGTTAAAAATTAAGCTAAAATTGACCGGATTACATCCATTTTCTCTTATCGGAAGTGGCTTTGTAATTCATGTAATTCATCAGCTCGTAAGCTTTAGCATTAGGAATGTAGGGTATAGTTTCTCCTCCGGAAGCAGTATATATGTCGATCGATGCTAATTTATGCCTTCTTTGATAGAAATTTTGGCGCATTCTGATGGTTTGGATTTTATAAAGTGGAAAGTAAACGGAACGATCGCCAAAAACACCGCTTTTTATTCTGACCATTTCTCCATTCATGCCATATGCTGCTTTTTTATACCGGATAAAAGCGGTTGCAATCAGATATAGCCACAAAGCAATGAAAAATATACCAAGCTGCTTTTGTTCAAGCATCATTGCAATGGTGACTGCAACAGCAATGAAGAGTGTAGTATAGATAAAGGTGCGCAGAAAGTATTTATAATGAACGGGATGCATTTCAATATCAACCAGATTTTCAGGCTGGTATAAGCTTTCAAGCACTGAGTCTACGTGGATTTCATCACATCCAGGAATTTTTATCGATAACTTTTTGCCCACTTCCACACTGCTTGCCTGACGAAGAGTGACATCTTTGAATCCCAATAATTTTTTAAGCAAATTGTCATTAAAAGAAACACTTTGAATTTTCTGGTCTTTTGCAGTCAGGTTTCTTTTTGTTAAAAGGCCGCTTTCAATACGAAAACCATCTTCGGAGCGGTAAAAACCTAAATCGAAATAGAGCAAGACGGTTTTTATGAGGGAAATGGTGATGGAAATCATTACAAATAAAATCAATAGAATTAAAAGGATTGAACTTGCAAAACCCACCCAAAATTCCTCTCCATATTCATTTACATCAATACCTGCTTGATTGACATTTTCCCAAATCCAGAAAAAAAATGCTATAATTAAAAAACCAGATTTAATGTGATTCTCCGTAATTCCAATTTTAAATAATCTGGTAGTACTAATTTTAAGTATCCTTTTAAATTCTTCGGCTTCGGGGCTCTTTTCAAGCGTTTCACTTTTTTTCTGATTTTTTTTCCAATCCATTACCTGATTACGCAGATCTTCAGCAATGTCCTTTTGGAGAGCATCAAATTCAAATTCATTTTTTGCTGTACCAGCGGTATCTACCTGAAGGCGGACAACGCCCAACACCCGGTGAAATATATTCTGTTCCAGGTTAATGGTTTGTATTCGGTCAAAAGGAATACTGGTCTTTTTTCTTTGAAGAATACCTTTTTCTACAACCAACTCATGATCTGCTATATAAAAATAGAACCGGAAATACGCTATAACGGCAACAATCATCGATAGCAATGCAATGGCAATAACCAAATATATTAGATAAATCTTCCAATTGGAAGTAGATTGCCCTCCAATGAAAATGATTAATATTAATGGAATCAATTGCTGAAGAACGATCTTATAATACTTGTATATGATCAGTATGATAGCGGCATAAGACTGTCTGATGGGTATAGAAAAATCGGTATTATTCTTCTTCATTCAAAGCCGCTTTTTGGGTGATATAATCCCGGAGTTGGTGGGCTTTGATTCTGGAAAGCCCGGGGATATTTAAGTCACTGGATTGTCCCCCCGCCGTAAAAATTTTCAAAGTGGCCAATTGAAACCATCGATCCACCGGACCATGACTTACTTCAATATGTTGAATTCTGTTAAATGGGATCACTGTAATGGTTCTGATCAATAGTCCTTTAGTGAACATAATGTCTCTTTCCCTCAGAGCATAAAACATAAAGTTATAACCATAAAAAGAAAAAATAAATATCAGAAGGATGATTAAAAATATGGAACCTGCAACCGTACGAAATATCCATTCATTTTCCAGTATTGAAGTAAATGAATAAACACCAAAAAATACCAGGGTAAAAATAGAGGTCCACATGATCCAAACCAATAAGCGGACTTTTAAATAGTTTTTTTCTAAAGGAATTAAACTGAGGTCTTCCAATGGAGGAAGTTGTTGGGTATCAATTTGTACATTAGAGTACCGGTGCATTAACGACATCTTCTATTATTCTTTGGAGTAAGAGGTTAACTTTTTGCAGGCTCCTGATATTGTCCTTTACAAAAATGAGATAATTTCTCGATTGTTTCAAAATAATCCCTTCCTTAACCCCTTTGACGGATACCCATTCTAATATATTTTGAAAAACCGGAGATTCGTAAAAAGGGGATTGTGGGTTTCGGATAAAATAGCATCTGAGTTTTTGACCCTTGAATGAAACTTTTTCAAACCCCAGTTCCCGGGCTTTCCNNATAATGATTGTACTTCTTTAGGTACAGGGCCAAAACGGTCTTTGAGCTGATCATGAAATGCTTGTATTTCCTCTTCATTGTTTAAATGATCCATTTCAGTATAGAGTTTAAGCCGTTCCTGGATAACGCTTACATATTGATCCGGTATAAGCATTTCTATATCCGTTTCTATTTCTACATCTTTAATATAGGTAGATTTTTTAGTGTTTTCTTCAGCAAAAACATCCTTGAATTCATTTTCTTTCAATTCCTGGATAGCCTCTTCCAGTATTTTTTGATAGGTTTCGAATCCAATATCTGAAATAAACCCACTTTGCTCGGCTCCTAAAAGATTTCCAGCTCCCCGGATATCCAGATCCTTCATTGCAATTTGAAAACCCGAGCCCAGATCTGTATTTTCTTCCAGAATTTGTAATCTTTTGCGCGCCTCTGAAGTGAGCACAGATAGCGGCGGAGCAAATAAATAACAAAATGCCTTTTTATTCGAACGACCTACCCGGCCTCTCAATTGATGCAGATCGCTCAAACCATAATGATGTGCATTGTTGATGATAATGGTATTGGCATTGGGAATGTCCAGTCCGGTTTCAATAATATTGGTGCATACCAATACATCGTATTTTCCTTCTATAAAGTCTATGAGCGTTTTTTCAAGTTTTTTTGAGTCCATTTGACCATGCGCTACAGCTATATCCAGATCCGGACAAAGCCTTTGAATCATCGCCTGGACATCCAATAAGGTTTTGACTCTGTTATGTACAAAAAATACTTGTCCTCCCCGGTTAACTTCATAATATATAGCATTTCGGATCAAGTCATCACTTAAAATACGCCTTTCAGTATGAATAGGCTGCCGGTTGGGCGGGGGAGTTCGAAGAACTGATAAATCTCGTGCTGCCATCAATGAAAATTGTAATGTACGGGGAATGGGGGTGGCGGTAAGCGTTAAAGTGTCAACATTGACTTTTAAGTTTCTCAACTTTTCTTTTGCTGCAACTCCAAATTTTTGTTCTTCATCAATAATCAATAACCCTAAATCTTTAAAACCAGCTTCTTTGCTGAGAATGGCGTGGGTACCAATAATGATGTCCATGGTGCCATCTTTCAGTTTTCTGAAAATCTCATTTTTCTCTTTGACTGATTTAAATCGGTTGATATAATCGATTCGCAATCCAAATTCTTGTAATCGGTCCGTAAAAGTTTTGTAATGTTGTAAAGCCAGAATGGTCGTTGGAACAAGAACAACAACCTGCTTTCCGGCAACTACTGCCTTAAAGGCCGCTCTGATGGCAACCTCGGTTTTGCCAAAGCCAACATCCCCGCAAATCAATCGATCCATGGGATGCGGTTTTATCATATCTTCCTTTACCGCGATTGTAGCCAACTCTTGATCTGGAGTATCCTCATAGATAAAGGATGCCTCCAATTCATTTTGAAGATATCCATCCGGAGGAAATGAAAATCCCTCTGACGCTTTTCTTTGTGCATAAAGTTTAATCAAGCCTGAAGCAATATCTTTGATTTGCTTTCGGGTTTTCCGTTTAGTGTTCTGCCATGTATCACTACCTAATTTGTGCAGTTTCGGTAAATGACCTTCTTTACCAGAATATTTTGAAATTTTATGCAGTGAGTTTATACCCACATACAGGACATCATTGTTTTGATAAAGAAGTCTTACAGATTCTTGTTGATAGCCGTTGATATTTATTTTTTCTAACCCTGAATACCGACCTACACCATGATCGATGTGGACCACAAAATCTCCTGGCTCCAATTCACGAATCATTTTAAGATTTAAGGCCTGCTCTTTCGTAAAGCCTCTTTTTAACTTATATTGGTGAAACCGGTTGAAAATCTGATGATCTGTATAGATTGCCAAACCAGTATCATGATCTATAAAACCTTCATGAATGGATTTAAGTATGGGATGAAAATTGATATTGGCTTTCAGATCATGAAAAATACTTTGAAACCGAAGTATCTGCCTTGCATTATCTGTGAAAAGATAATTTTCATAATCTTTCAAAGTGTTCGATTGTAAATCTTTGATCAACAGGGTAAAATTCTTATTGAAAGAGGGTTGAGGAGAAGATTTAAATTGAATTTGTGCATCGGGGATTATAGTGTGATACCCGGTTTCTAAAAAAATCAAAGAAAAATGAGAAAGATCTTCCATTACATCCCGGGGAAATATAAAAGCTTCTTCTTCCAGGAGATTACGTGCTGTAGAGTTGTCACCGAAGGACATTGAATTTTTTAACTCAGTTGATTTCTCAAAACAAGTCTGAAGTTTTTCCAGGAGAAGTTCAAAATTTTTAATCCAAACGGTAGTTTTTTGCGGCAATACTTTCAAAAGAGAGACCTTATCTTCTTTATTAAACTTGACATTGATATTTGGGATGATGGAGACTTTGGTCAGGCTTCTGATGGAAAGTTGTGTTCCCGGATGAAAATTCCGTATAGACTCAACTTCATCATCAAACAACTCGATTCTGTAAGGCCATTCATTTCCAAAGGTGAAGATATCCACAATGCCCCCACGAATAGAATACTGACCTGGTTCCAGTACAAAGTCTACTCTTTCAAATCCATATTCAGTTAAGAAATCTATTGCGGTATCCACATCAAATGATTCACCACATACAATATCAATGCGTTGCCTGTCTAGTTTCTCAGGATCCACCACTTTTTCAAATAAAGCTTCCGGGTAAGTGATGAGTATATTGTTTTTATGCAGAAGTATATTATTTACCGTTTCGGTGCGTTGCAATACGTTGGTGTTTTCCACCTCTTCAAACTGCATAGGCCTTTTATAGGAATCCGGGAAAAAATAAACCGGATCCGGATCCATGAGGTGTTCCAGGGTATTAACAAGATATGCCGCTTCTTCTTTATCCGAAGCGATAAATAAATGCAACCCTTGGCTGTGTCTGGACAGATCACCCAGCACAAAGCAAATCTGCGAACCGGTAATCCCTTTGGCTATGACCCGGGGGACTTGGTTACTTTCAAGAACTGACTTTAGCTCAAGTACAGGTCTGCTTGAAGAAAATTTCGAAAGAATGAATAAAATGTCGCCCACAACCAATCAAACATTTAATATAAAAAACATATTGTGGGTTCTTTTGATTGCAATGTAGGATTTAATTTATATCCAGCGCATTGCCAGCACATAAGCTGTAAAAAGAAAAGGCAGGGTAACCCAAAACCACTCTGGTAAAAACATGAGAAAGGCCAGACAAGCGATCAAAGAACCGAAAAATACCAACCAGTACATTCGAATATTATCAGAAGAAGATTTGGCCATAAAACATTGTCTTTTGTGAAGTGCAAAATTAAAAAAGAAAAAGTTATTTTGTAATGATGGAAGAAAAAAATAGCATGAAGCTTCCCAATTTATAAAAACAATGCCCTTTTTGCCAATGGCAACTCTTGCTTCCTAAGCATTTCTAGATTAAGTCGCATTGTGATTTAATCTAAGAAAAGTCGTAATAGCGCTATATTCTGGAAAGTTATAAATTTGAGGGTGGACAACTATTACTAACTTGACAACTCAATGGTAAAGAACAGGAAATATTATGGTAAAATTCTCTTGTTTGGTGAATATACCATTTTACATGGGGGAGAGGCCTTAGCCATCCCTTCAAGGCAGTATTATGGTCTGTGGAAATTCAAAGAACCTAAAGAGAAACCGGCCAATCATGACTTGATGAAATGGCTGGATTATCTCAGAGATAAATGCGCACCATTTCTTGATTTGAAACATTTTGAGAAAGACCTAAACAAGGGTTTGATTTTTCATTCCAACATTCCATTGGGTAGTGGAGTTGGGAGTAGCGGAGCGATCACTGCTGCCCTGTATGAGCAATATGGAGGATGCAGGGAAATGAAAAGCCTTGGGCTGATCCAGCAGGAATTGGCTCTCATTGAGAATTTTTTTCACGGCCAATCATCCGGTATTGATCCATTGGTTTCTCTTTTGCATGTGCCGGTAAGGATCATAGACCGGGATCAGATTGAAATTGCTGACCAAATGGAAGAGTCTGTACTCAGTGCATTTTTTTTGTTGGACAGCAGAAAATCCAGAAACACAGGATCATTAGTTAAACAATACCTAAAAATGAGAGAAAATCCACAGTTCAGCAGGTCTTTTGGTGAATTAGAAATGCACAACCAAATGATCATCCAAATCCTTTGCTCTGGAAATGGCTTGGAGAAAGTTCCGTTCCATTTTAAAAAAATTTCACAATTGCAATATGAAGTATTTCTTCCAATGGCAGCCCCTGATATAGAAGAAATTTGGTTAAATGGGCTGGACAGCGATGACTTTTATATTAAACTCTGCGGAGCCGGCGGCGGCGGCTTTTATTTAGGTTATAAGATTTCAGAATATAATGGCAATATTCCTCCTGTTACTCTTTAAGGATTTCTCCAAAAATGTAATTTTTTAATTGTGGATATTTTTCATAATTTTCCAATACCTGACTTTTATTAATCAAAAGTCCGTCTAAAAATACCAGAATAGAGCTATCATCAAAACCTTCTTCTCTCAATTTCGATTGTACATGGATGGCTTCTTCATAGGTTGGGATCATTCCCAGTAAATATGCATAATGATCACTTCCAGCCACTTTGCTGACCATAACATGAGCATTAAACCGGATAATCGGATGATCAAAAATCTGACGTACATGAATCATTTCCACGCCAAAGGTTACACCGCTTCGGATATTGAGGTAGTCATCATAACTTTTATCCCTGAAATTGTCAGCAATGAAGGGAATATTATTGATGATGGTCAGGCCTTTGTTTTTCAGATCATTGAAATATAATTCAATTCTTTTATCGTGGCGGTTAGCCAGGATGGAATTGGCATTTTTTACCATGGGATAAGCAGAACCCAAACCCAGCAAATGAACCCTCCTTTCGTCTACACCATTGGATATCAGGTAATCGAAAGCGTTTTCAGCTTTTTTAATAGAAAAAAAGAGGTCATAGGCTTTATTCCCTTCATTTACTGTATGTCCGGCCAGAGTCACTTCCAGAGTAGGATACAACTTCATGTGCTCGATCACTTGATCGAGAATTTGTTTGTTTTTTGTTGTGAGTACTTCATTATCATTACCAAAAGATAAAGGTTCTACTGCAAGTTCTCTGACTATAATTTCTTCCACCGGAGTATAGACTGATATTTCACTGCTTCCATCCATGACATCATATATGAAAGGCACTTCTCCATAGCTGAGTTGTTCGAGTACCGTGTTTTTGAAATATGCTATAAAAAGGTCAAATCCCCCAATGGATTCTTTTCTATCCGATGAATAAACAGCGGACCGGCCATCTGAAAATAATCTGAAAAATAGATCATCCCCCGGTGAAGAAATAGGATAACCAAGGTTCTCAACGGGCATCCATTTACCGCTTTCCAAGCCAAAAGTTGAAGTAAATATGTCAAATCCCCCAATGGATTCTAATCGATTGCTTGAAAAAAACAAAGTGGTTCCGCTTTTGGTAAGAAATGGAGATCTTTCATCGAAAGGTGAGTTGATATCCGGACCCAGATTTTTTGGCTCTTTCCAAATACCTTTTTCTTTGTATATCAAATATATGTCAAAACCGCCATAACCCCCTTCCCTGTCACTGGAAAATAGAATCAGTGAATCATTGACAACAAACAAATCCCGATCCCCTTTTTCAGGATGGATAAACTCAGAAAGTAAAAAAGGTTTGGAAACATAATCGGCAGCATAAAAAAGTTCCTCCCGGTAAATTTGAGAATGATTACTTCCCGTATTCCTCAAAAAAAGAATCTTATCCATATCACCGGTAAAACTTTGGATGATTTCATTTTCACGGGTGTTTACCAATGGAGAGATTTTTTGACTTGTATAAAATTTGCCTTGCAATAAATCCCAAATCAAAATATTAAAATCAGGAAAGGTCAATCGCTCCTCTGGATCATTTGAGTTTACGGGACGGTTGGAGGAATACAACAACTTATTGACATCTTTTGGATGGAAAAACGGAGAGATTTCATCATATACAGAATTGACAGGATCACCCATATTTTCTATAAATCCTTGTTTTTCCATGTGCTTTGCTTTTAAACCATAAGCACATCGTTTGATGGAGTTAATGACCTCCTGGCGTTCGGGATCATTGAATTTCAATTCATTTAAATACAATTTGAAAGCTCTTGAAGCTTCGTGGAATTCTTCATTTTTAAGATGGGACTGGGCAATATATTTCATGATTTCAGGCCTTTTACTTCCTAACCGGTACGATTGGGTTAAATTTTCAATAGCCTGATTAAGATTGCCTAAATAAAAAGTAGTGACACCTCTCAAAAAATAATAGTCACGATCCCTTACGGAAATTTCATTTAAAGCATTTAACGCTTCAGTGTACTGTCTGTTTTCAATTTGCCGGATAACATGATGATAGGGTAATTGTTGGCCAAAGAGACTCAATGAAATACCTATGCAAAAGATGATTAAAATAATGTGTTTCATATTGATTGATGTTGAACACTTTTCATGCTATGTTCATATTGACTTTCACCATTTTCTGGCTTCCTTCACTACCCAATATCATTAAACGTTTAAATTTCTCTTTTCACATCAAAATATTCAAGATGATCGGCTATACGTCTTAAAAAAGAACCTCCCAAATAACCATCCACCACTCGGTGGTCATAGGAAAGAGAAAGAAACATCATTGACCGTACAGCGATTAAATCACCATATTCTGTTTCAATGACAGCAGGTTTTTTTCTGATGGCTCCGGTTGCTAAAATAGCTACCTGAGGTTGGTTGATAATAGGCGTACCCATCACGTTGCCAAAGGTTCCCACATTGGTCAGTGTGAAAGTTCCACCGTTTATTTCTTCCGGTTTTAATTGATTTTTACGAGCTCTATCTGCAAGATCATTTACTTTGGAAGTTAATCCGGCCAGATTAAGGAAGTCGGCATTTTTAATGACCGGGACGATTAGATTCCCACTGGGAAGCGCTGTAGCCATTCCAATATTGACGTCTTTTTTTCTGATAATTTTATCCCCATCTACAGAAATATTGATCATTGGAAATTCACGGATGGATTTGACTACGGCTTCAATAAAAAGTGGTGTAAATGTAAGTTTTTGACCATATTTATTTTCGAATGAGTCTTTTACTTTGTTTCTCCAATTAACGATATCCGTTACATCGGCCTCAACAAAGGAAGTGACATGCGCGGAGGTTCGTTTACTCATCACCATGTGATCCGCTATGATTTTCCTCATCCGGTCCATTTCTATGATTTCATCTTGCGCTGAAAACTTCACAGCTTCTTTTACTTCTGGTTTAGTTTCGCTTTTCGTGAGACCGTTAGTAAAAGAGACAAAAGGACTTTTGTCTTTTGCCGGACTTTCTTTGCGATCTAAGTAGCCTAATATATCCGACTTAGTTACTCTACCCCCGGCTCCTGAACCTTCTATGTGGCTCAATTCTTCTAAGGAAACCCCCTCGGTTTTTGCAATATTTCTGACCAGTGGTGAATAAAATCGATCTCCAGAAGTGGAGGGTATTTCTTTTTGTATGGAAGGCTGTGGAATGTAAGGCACCTCTTCCTGTATAATATCCCGGTCTTCTTCCTTTAATCCGGAAGTGGAAGGCAGATGAGCTTCTTCTTTTACTGAAGGAGTTGGTTTAGGTACAACTTCCTCACTTTCTGTTTCAATGATGGCAATAACAGTCCCTACCTCTACCACAGAATCTTTTTCAAAAAGCACATCGGCAAGGATGCCATCAACGGGAGAGGGAATATCTGAATCTACTTTATCGGTAGCAATCTCAAGGATAGTCTCGTCCATTTCTACCTTATCTCCGGGCTTTTTGACCCACTTCAGTATGGTGGCTTCCATAATGCTTTCACCCATCTTGGGCATGATAAGTTCTATTTTGGCCATATTATGATCTGGTTTTTATGGTATTAGGTAAGATAAAGTACAAAATTACACTATTTTATTGTGTCAGAATAAATTTTCTTAGCATATCCAAAGCGATTACTCCGGTATATTCTATGTTTTTGACTCTGTCTTTTCCCGCTTTAATTAAAAGAGTATTCTTTTTCTTTTTGTTGCCGCAGGCGATCCAAATGGTACCTACAGGCTTGTCCGGACTGCCTCCATCCGGACCAGCTATTCCTGACACTGCCACACCTACATCGATAGGTAAACAATCAAGAATTCCATCCAGCATTTCTATAACAGTTTCTTCGCTTACTGCCCCAAATGCAGATAATGTGGATTCGCGAACGCCCAAAGATTTGATTTTCACCTGATTGTCATAAGAAATAATACTCCCTGCAAAATAAGCAGATGAACCCGGCACAGTGGTAATCCTGTGAGCTATAAACCCTCCGGTACAACTTTCTGCGGTTCCGATTTTAATACTTTTTTCATTACAGAGTTGTCCTAATGCTTCTTCCAGAGTAAGTTCGCCAAATCCATAGACCAGATTACCTAATCTTTCGGTAATTAATCCCACATATTTCATTATCTCAGTGTGTAATGAATCCGTAGAATTACCTCTGCCTGACAGACGTAAACGAACCTGACCTAAACTGGGTAAGTACGCTAATTTTATGTAGTCAGGTAGTTGATCCTGAATATCTTCAATGGTCTGCGCTATCCATGACTCACCTTCACCCACTGTCCGTATGGTATGATGAATGATTGTTTGGCCTCCATTTTTGCCGGAAATATGGGGAATTACTCCATTTTCCATGATGAACTGCATTTCATAGGGTACCCCCGGCATAGATATAATGGTTTTGTCGTGATAAGAAAAAAGCATTCCTGGTGCTGTGCCCATTTTATTTTCTAATAGTATGGCATTGGCGGGCATGTAACATTGCTGTCGATGAGCAGGCGTGGTTGTCCTTCCCAACCGGATAAAGAGTCTTTCAATTCTGCTCCATGTAAGCTCATCAAAAGTGAGACCCACACCAAAATATTCAGATAATGCGATTTTTGTAATGTCGTCCTTTGTAGGACCTAAACCACCGGTGATGAGAATTAGAGTCGCTTTACCAAGTGCTCTGTCAAGTACTTCTTTGATGGCGGTTTTATCATCACCGACCGATATTTTTTCAAGAATGGGAATACCCAAATCACTTAATTTAGTGCCGATCCATGCGGTATTGGTATCTACTACCTGACCAATCAATAATTCATCTCCAATGGTAATGATAATTGCTTCCATTTTGTAATATTCACTAGGGCAAGTCTATTTATTTTTCTTCTAAGTCTAATAATAGTTTGATCTCATGGTGAGAAAAATATTCAACACCGGAAGGAGTAGAAAGGATTAATTTCCCATTGTCTTGAACGCCTTTGATCACCGCTTCCCATTCATTTTCTTTTGATATAAAACGGTGCTTTTTATCTAATCCGAACAAACTATCGTGATAATTTTTCCTGATTATGTCGAACTGTCCCTTTTTTAGCAGATTGTAATAATATTCAATGTAACTGAAAAGGATATTTCTGCATGTATCCAGATGGAATAATTTTCCTTTTTCAAGATACAATGAGGTTGCATTTGTAAGATGAGGAGGAAATTGAGACTGGTTAATATTAATGCCGATTCCGACAATAGAAAATTGCAAAGTCAGACCTTCAAGTATGTTTTGAATCAAAATACCGCAAATTTTTTTTTTGTTTTTGGTCACAATATCGTTGGGCCATTTGATCAGGACAGGAATCAGGAGCAATTCTTCAATGGCTGCACTTATGCCTAAAGAAATGGCTTGATTGAGAAGGAAAAGATCATGGATTTTCAAAAAAGTGGGTTTCAGGATAATGGAGGTATAAATATTGGAATCCCTTTCTCCTTCCCAATTTCTGCCAATTTGACCACGCCCCTCCGACTGATAACCTGCCGAAATGGCCGTTCCTTCGATTGGACTGCTATTTGATATCCAATACAGAGCGTAATCGTTGGTAGAATCGATATTATCAAAATAGTAATGCGGTTTACCAATATAATTGTTTTGGAATGAATTCAAGATAAACTGTGTTTTAATGAAAATGGGTTTAGAACGATCAATTTATTAACTTTGTAAAGATCATAACTTAATGAGGAATTGATTAACTTTACTTAATATTTTTAAACTAAAATCAAAAATTTGAAGAAACAGGAAACTGCCATTAAATTTAGAAACCAGGATGAGACATTAAATGATATTATCATAGATGCTATTCAGGATATAAAAGGGAAGAATATTGTTAAACTGGATTTAAGAAAACTGGGGGATGGACCTGCTGATTTTTTTATTATTTGTGAGGGAGACTCCACTACCCAAATCAAAGCCATTTCTGAAAACATTTATAAAAGAGTCATGGATGAGCTCGGATTTAAGCCCAATCATACGGAAGGACTAGATGGATCATCCTGGGTTTTAGTAGACTTTTTTGATACAATTGTCCATATTTTTTATCCAAAAACCAGAGCGTTTTACCAGATTGAAGATTTATGGGGTGATGCAGAATCAACAGAGTATCAGAATATATAGCGTTAAATCAAACGGATTTGTAAAGTTATTGTTGGATGATTTACCAAATTATTTTGTCCGAACAATTTAGCACCAAACTATGGTTGATATGAACAATAAAAACAAGACCGGTATTTTAACTATTATTGGAGCTTGTTAGCACGTTAGGAATGTAAAAGAATTTGGATTCAACATGTAGATGTAACTTTAAATGGAAAATCAATCGGAAAATAATAACAAACCTCAGAATAAATTCAATTTCAATACGTATTGGATTTATGGGATCATCATTCTGGGATTACTGGCTTTTAACATCATGTTTACTTTGTCGGGAAAGCCTCAGGAAATTACAATGGGACAATTGGAAGAAATGGCTCGTTCCGGTGATATCGACAGTATGTTAGTGATTGTTAACAATCAGGAGGGATTTATTTTTGTAAGAAAAGAATTAATTGGTTCCAAATATCCCAAAATTGAAACCAGTGCGATCAATCCCAATCAACCTCATTTTGTGATTAAGATAGGTGAAATGAATCATTTTCTCACCTGGGTTGAAAAAATGAGAGAAAACGGAGTAGATATCGATCCTAAGTATGACCGGCAGACCAACTGGCTGGGCCCGTTATTGGGATGGCTGTTACCTTTTGCCATTATCATTGCTTTATGGTTATTTGTGATGCGAAGAATGAGTGGTGGCGCTGGAGGCCCCGGGGGTCAGATTTTTAGCATTGGCAAATCCAAAGCTACATTGTTTGATAATAAAAACACAAACGTCAATGTGACTTTTGCAGATGTTGCTGGCTTGGATGAAGCAAAAGAAGAAGTGGTGGAAGTAGTCGACTTTCTTAAAAACCCTAAAAAGTATACGGCTTTAGGTGGTAAAATCCCAAAAGGTGTACTACTGGTTGGACCTCCGGGTACTGGCAAAACACTTCTTGCCAAGGCGGTAGCCGGAGAGGCGGGGGTTCCTTTCTTCTCTATTTCCGGATCGGACTTTGTTGAAATGTTTGTAGGGGTAGGAGCATCCAGAGTTCGCGATTTGTTTAAACAGGCCAGAGAGAAGGCCCCATGTATAGTTTTTATCGATGAGATTGATGCCATTGGCAGAGCGAGAGGAAGAGGACAGTTGCAGGGAGGTAATGACGAAAGAGAAAATACACTCAATCAGCTATTGGTTGAAATGGATGGGTTTAGCACGGATAAAGGGGTGATTCTTATGGCAGCCACCAATCGTCCCGATATTCTTGATGGCGCTCTATTAAGACCAGGTCGATTTGACAGGCAAATCGGAATAGACCGTCCGGACGTCAAAGGACGCAAGTCTATTTTTGAGGTTCATTTAAAAAATATAAAGATTTCACAAGAAGTAAAATCTGAATTATTGGCTGAAATGACACCGGGTTTTGCCGGAGCTGATATAGCGAACATTTGTAATGAGGCAGCCCTGGTAGCGGCGCGCAGAAATAAAAATCAAGTCGATCTGGATGATTTTAATTATGCTCTCGATAGAGTTATCGGTGGGTTAGAGAAAAAGAATAAACTGATTTCTCCTAAAGAAAAAGAAATCATTGCCTATCATGAAGCGGGACATGCCATTTGCGGATGGTATCTTGAGCATGCCAGTCCTTTGGTAAAGGTAACTATTGTGCCCAGAGGAGTGGGCACCTTGGGATATGCTCAATACTTACCCAAAGAGGAATATATAACCAGGACAGAACAACTCCACGATCGGATGTGTATGACGTTGGGAGGCAGAGCCGCAGAAAAAATAGTTTTTGATAAAATCTCTACAGGAGCACAAAGCGACCTTGATCAGGTAACCAAAATGGCATACAGCATGGTGTCGGTATTTGGTATGAACGATAAAGTAGGAAATGTGTCTTTTTATGGATTGGCACAGGATCAGTTTAATAAGCCCTATTCTGATGACACAGCAAAGATGATCGATGAAGAAGTGCGAAATCTGATTGATCAACAATATCAGAGAGCTCAGAATTTACTTACAGAGAGAAGAGAAGAATTAAATACACTGGCTCAGGCACTTTTAGAAAAGGAAGTGATATTAAAATCCGATGTAGAGAAGCTCATAGGACCCAGGCCTTTTCCCGACGAAAAAGAGGTATTTAAAGAGCAATCTGAAGAAGCTGGATCTAGCTAAATAGCTTTTAAACCATTGTCTTTAGAAAAATAATATACCCTGTAAGCTAACAATTATAGGGTATTTTTTTTCTGACTTCCAATTCAGTTGCAATTGAGCTTTGACATTCTGATAAAGGTTGTAAAACTGCTATTATCATAATTTCACATAGAAATGATTAAATTGGCCATTAAATGTGCTATCTGCTATAGTTCCTGTTCAATCAGGAAAATATACCATTAAAATAATATTCATGAAATACCAGTCAATTCATTATGAGCAGTACCTTCAATTGGAAAAAATACTCAAGGCTCAGCATCTGAAAAGCGAAGAGCATGGTGTTCAGGCTCACGAAGAAATGCTTTTTATCATAACACATCAGGTATATGAATTGTGGTTTAAGCAAATTATCCATGAACTGGAATCCATCCATTTTATGTTTAACAATAATGAAGTAGATGAAGAAAGGATTGGGGTAGCAGTAGGTCGCCTGAATCGGGTGATAACCATTATGCATTTGTTGATTGAACAGATTAAGATCATGGAGACGATGACTCCTTTGGATTTTCTGGATTTTCGACATTATTTATTTCCTGCATCAGGATTTCAAAGTTTTCAGTTCAGGAAAATGGAAGTTTTGCTCGGGCTTAAGTATTCAGAAAGATATCATTATCAGAACATTCCATATTACAATGAATTTGTTGAAGAAAAACGGGAAGAACTGTTAAACCTTGAAAGCGGAAAATCTTTATTGACGCTGATTTCCAATTGGCTTGAGAGAACTCCATTTTTACAAATTTCAGATTTTCACTTTTTGAATGCTTACCAATCTGCTGTAAAGGCAGCCCAGGAAAAGGAAAGGAAGGGAATATTGGAATCGGATATATTACAGCAAGATGAAAAGGAAAGCAGAATTAAGGCCTTAGAACATGCTGAAAATCACTTCAGGATTTTATTTGATAGAGCATTTTATGCATCATTGATGCATAAAGGGGAACTGAAGTTATCCTATGAAGCTACCTTAGCCGCCTTATTCATTAATGTTTACCGCGAGGAGCCTATTTTGCAGCTTCCGTACCAGTTTTTATCAAAATTGATTGAGATTGATGAATTATTAACTACCTGGCGATATCGCCATGCACAAATGGTGATGAGAATGTTAGGTAGAAAAACGGGTACCGGGGGCTCATCCGGCCACGACTATTTGAAAAAAACTGCTGAAAAGCATCATATTTTTGCTNNCGCCTTCATTAAAGAAGAAACTTTCTTTTTATTTCACGTCCACTTAGTTTGGTTTAAATGTTTACAGGCCGGGATAGAACCTCCGACCAAAGCGTTCGAATATTGCTTTTTGCAGGTCTTCTCTATGGTTGGGGTCTGCAATATTCATTAGTGCATATGCCCTTTGACGAAGATTTTTCCCATACAAATTGGTAATTCCATGCTCTGTGACCACATAATGGACATGTGCCCTGGTGGTCACAACACCCGCACCCGTCTGAAGGCTTGGAACAATTTTACTCTTCCCAGTTCGGGTTACAGAAGTAAGAGCCATTATAGGCTTACCACCTTCTGACAATGCTGCACCACGTATAAAATCCATTTGTCCACCAACCCCGGAGTAGTGATAAGTTCCAATGGAATCAGCGCAAACCTGTCCGGTGAGATCAATTTCTATACAAGAATTGATTGAAACTACTTTTGGGTTCTTGCGTATAACGGCGGTATCGTTTACATAAGAAGCTTCATGAAAAGAGTAATTGGGGTTGTCATCAATGGCATCATATAATTTTCGGGTGCCAATAGCAAAAGAAGTGACAACCTTTCCGGGATGTTTTTTCTTATATTTATTGGTAACAGCTCCCGAATCTACCAGATCAATTAATCGATCAGAAAACATTTCAGTATGTACTCCCAAATCCTTATGATGGGTCAACGAGGACAATACCGCGTCGGGAATAGAACCAATACCCATTTGCAGGGTTGATCCATCTTCAATGATTTCTGCGATGGTTTTTCCAATTTGGATGTCCTTGGGAGAAGTCTTCAATGAATAATCCACTTCGGGAAGGTCCTGATCTGTATATACTGCGGCATGTATTTGTTTGACATGAACCATTGAATCTCCATGTGTTCTGGGCATTTTAGGGTTGATTTGCGCCAAAACAAATTGTGATGTATCGATTGCAGCTTTGGCGACATCGACAGAAACCCCTAAAGAGCAAAATCCGTGTTGATCAGGTGGAGAGACATGGATCAGTGCTACATGTACCGGAAGAATACCTGAACGGAAAAGTTGACCAATTTCACTAAGAAATACAGGTACATATCCCCCTCTTTCAGAATTTACAGTTTTTCGGATATTGGCCGAGACAAACAGAGAATTAATAAAAAATGCTTCACCACAGCTTTCATTGGCTAACGGCAAATCGCCTAAAGTGGAAATAGCCACCACTTCCACATTTTTAAGTTCATTTTTTCTTCGTGCCATGGCTTCAGTCAACACTTGAGGGGTGGCTGCGCTCCCGTGAAGGAAAACGCGTTGATTGCTTTTGATGTGCTTCACAGCATCATCTGGACTTTCATAAATTTTCAATGGAGCAAATTTTTATAGGTTTTTAATCAATACATCAACAAATATGTCAATTTGATGGAGCATTTTAATTATAAAACTAACAGATGTGTAAATTTAATAGCGCAGTTTCTGTTCTTGAAAAAAAGGCATTGTTAAACGGTCCAGAAATTATTATGAAAATGAAGTAAATATTTTTAGATTGTTAAATTATTTGAAATGATATACTTTAAAGCAACTTTTATTTAAAATGGGTCAATGAGGATAGCCAGTTTCATATTTTTTCTTGTAATTGTTGCGGCAGTAATTACAAATGCACAAAACCGGGATTATTCTGGGAGTTTCAGTAATGAGGATGGCTCAGTTCAATTGGTATTGAGAAAATCAAACAAAGAATATAAAGGCATATTTAAAGTGCAAGGTCAGGAATTTGATTATTCAGCGAGAGAGAGCAGTGGCATCTTACAGGGAACCTATACATATTTGGGTGTGCAGTTTGGTCTTGACTTTGGTTTTGTAGAAGGCGCTTATTACATGGAAAGCGAAGGATTGGTGCTTCAATTAGAAAAAACTTCCGGAAATGACAAGATTCCGTCCACAGAACATGGGGCTACGGCCGGTGTTGATGCTCATTTAGAGTCAAATGGCAATATGAAACCTTCATCCGGGAAAAAATATTCAGATCCTTTCGGTTACTTTACATTTCATTCCTTGGATCAATGGACTGTAAGTGAAGAGGAAGGCAGTTTTGCTCTTTCCAATCCGGCACTTAATGAAAATATGGCCATTACTGTAACACCACATCATTATCAAAGCCAGGACCAGCTTCAGGGGGACATTAAAGATTTGATTGATGATCAGGAACACATCCATTTAAAAGCAAAAAGTCAAAAAGGTAAATCCGGTGAAGTCCTGGCTACTTTGAGTGGTATGGTCAAAGGGTATTATATTTCTATCCATTCAGTATCATTATTTTCACCTCATGAAGGTGGGGTAACTGTAGCTGCTATCGTAGTTGGGGGAGAAAGTGCAGATAAATATTTTCATTTTGCAAGGTCAATAGCAGCATCGATACAGTTTTTGCGACCCGTAAAATCACCTATAGCAGAGCAGTGGGATAAAGTACTCAGAGGAAAGCAGTTGTTGTATCTGAAAACTGAAGGAGGATTTTCAGATAAATGGAGTTATGATTTGTGTTCGAATGGCACATTATATTACAGAGCTAATTCTTCTGGAATGTCAGGAGGAGCATCCATTTTATCGTATGCATCACAAGATGAATATTCAGGAACCTGGAGAATATCCACCAGGGGAAATAAAGTGTTTTTATCCATTTTTAAATCAGACGGCACAGCTTCACATCTCGAATTAGGCCATTCAGGTTCCTCAAACCAACAGATTAACCTGAATGGAAACAGACATTTTATTCAGACCAATGACTCCTGTAGGTAGATCTCTGGTTTATTGAATTTTATTTATTTACAATCCAATTAAGAAAATGAGTCATTGATATGCAAAAGGTTTAAACCGGGATTCTCCTTTTAATCGGTCAAGGCGACTTCTCCTTTCAGGTATTGATCTAAGAATTTAAGGATCTTTCCATAGCCGGCAATTTGATTTTCTTTTTTCAGGAAACCATGACCTTCATCTTCAAAGAGTACATATTCGACCGGGACTCCATTGGCCCGAACTCCTTCAACAATTTCATCTGATTCTACCTGTAATACTCTTGGATCATTAGCCCCTTGCAATACCATGAGAGGTTTCACCACATTTTCGGTATGGAAAAGAGGAGAAATGCGGTGGAGTCGGACACTGTCGGCACTAAAGGGATCACCCAGTTCATCATATAGTGCTTTACGTGCGGCCGCCCACCATGGAGGAATGGATTTTAATGTCCTTAACCAGTTGGTGACACCAAAGATGTTGACTCCCACTTCAAATTCTTCGGGAGTGAAAGTCAATGCAGCCATGGTCATATATCCGCCATAAGAACCTCCAATAATACCAATTTTGTCGGGGTCGATATAATCCAATGTTTGGAGAAAGTTTTTACCATATACACAATCCTGTAAGTCTACCTCACCATGCTTTTTGTCATCCATTTTAAAAAATGTCTTACCATAGCCTGAACTTCCGCGATTATTGACAGCCAATACTGCATAACCATGGTTTACTAAAAATTGAATCAATTCATCAAAATTCAATCTGGACTGACCACCCGGGCCGCCATGCACCCACACCAAAGCGGGTACTTTATTTTTTGAACTGGCCTGATGCGGCTTATAATAGATGGCCGGGATCTCAAGACCATCAAAAGAAGGATATCTTACCACTGTCCCTTCTACCAATTGATCTTCACGGATAGCTGCGTTAAGGGTGTTGGTCAAACGCCGGGTTTCTCCCGTTTCAAAATTGTGCACAAATAAATCACTGGGCGTTCGGGAAGAAGTTGCGGTTATTCTCATCATTTTTTCATCTTTGGAAATAGAAACCCCGGATACACTTTTTCCATCGAGAGAGGGAAATTCAAGTTCATCCCCCGTCTCATTTCTGAAAAGTTTAACGGTTGTTTTACCATCTTCATTGATACCAATGATCCGGTATTTACCATTCCACGAATCATAGGCATACCATACATCCCAATCGGTTTTGAATTCAACTTCGGTCTCCATGGTTGCCAATGGGTATTTAGCTAAGTATTGAAATTCACTGCCTTCGTCGGTCAGGAAATAAAAGTCAGCATTATCATTGCTAAAAAATTGCGGAGAATAAGAAACCGGATTGTTTTCATCATATTTCCATTCCTTTCTTTCTCCGTTTTGAAGGTCTATGAGAATCATTTCATTGGAAGATGTGGTGACAGGGCGCGTAAGAGCCAGAAACCTTTCATCATCCGAAATAGCAGAAGGAAACAGTCCCTCTGTATTTTTAAAAATGACAGAAGCTTGATGTGTGCTCATATCCATTTTCATCAAATCAAAAAAACTCGGGTCTCTTCCATTGGATAAGTAATAAAAAGCGGTTTGATCTTTTTTCCAACCGAAAAAGTCTGCTTTTTCATTTGCTCCGGGAGTCAGGTCTTTGCTTTTCTCCCCTTCTTTGAAAAGAAAAATGTGATTGATTTCATTGCCTCCCTGATCGGAGGTATAAAGAAATCCTTGTCCATCAGGAGTATATGATATAGCTAATATGTATTCATCTTTGGAAGATGTCAATGTCCTGCCGGGTGAGCCGTCGACAGGGAGTTCCATAGCATTGAAAATCCCGGATTCATTGGAGCTTACAAGGATTTTGCTGCCATCAGGTGAAAAACTTCCACCACTGACACGGACATTTTCAAAAAACTGTTCAATGGTATATTTTTCAGGCTCAAAGGAAGTTGATTTGTCACTACTGCAAGAGATGGCGAACATCAAACTGATAAATAACAAAAAGAAGCAGGCAAAAGAAAAGTTGGAAGTGGATTTCATGTTGTGTAAAATTTAAATATTTATAGGTACAAAATTAGAAAATTTTTCTTTGAACGTTGGAATACTTTACTAATCATATCTTGCAATCCATTATGGAGTCAGCAGATCCAGAAGAATTTTAATTTATATTTAAAGAAGCAGACGAAAAGCTTCAGAAAGTTGTTACAGTTCGATGCATTAATTGGCCAATTGATTATAGTCGAAAAGGGATTTTATGCAAAGTTTTCAATGCAGTAAAAAAATAGTAAAAAAAGCTTTGAAGCCCGGGGACATAAAACTATATTTGCACTCCCAAAACGATGGGGATCATTATCGGGCGATTAGCTCAGTTGGTTCAGAGCACCTGCCTTACAAGCAGGGGGTCACTGGTTCGAGTCCAGTATCGCCCACTTTCCAAAATAAAGTAGATAATATAAGGGATTACCCAAAAAAACAAGGCACACAAATCATTGCATGCCTTGCTCTTGAAAGAAATTCAGAATCGCTTATTTTATATCAGTCGACTACTATTTTTTCTTTTCTCCTTCTTCTAATTCTTTCATCCCTTCTTTGACTTCCGATTCAATACTGGATTTGGCTTTATTGAACTCTCTGATGCCTTGACCTAATCCTTTCATCAGTTCAGGAATTTTTCTCCCTCCAAAAAGAACCAAAATCATGACTGCGACAACAATAAGTTCCTGAGGCCCTAATCCAAATAATAAGTGAAACATATTCTATTGTTTTTAAAATTTATGGCAAAACTACAACAATTTCATGGGGTTATCAAGTGAGTGTGTTTGAAAAGAAAATACTATTTCTTCAATCCGATTTCCCGGAGACGCTCATCGAGATACTCTCCCGCGCTAATAGGTTCATAAGCGAGTGGTCTTTCGTTGGTAACGCATTTTTCCAAACAATCCAGCCTCATTTCACTCTTGGGATGAAGGAAAAACGGTATGGAAAGACGGGGAAGATGCCATTCTTTTTTTGGCGGATTGACAACACGGTGAGTAGTCGACTTCAGGTAATTATTGGTAAGTCGTTGAAGCATATCCCCAACATTAATAACAATTTCATTGTCTCCCGGTACAATATCCAGCCATTCCCCTTCTGTATTGAGTAACTGTAAGCCGCCGGCAGAAGCACCGACTAGCAAGGTAATCAGATTGATGTCCTCATGCTGTTCAGCGCGAATGGCAGACTGTGGCTCTTCTGTAATAGGTGGGTAATGTATGGCCCTCAATATGCTGTTTCCTTTCTCAATCTTGTCATCAAAATAATTCTCATCCAGCTCAAGATGGATGGATATAGCCCTAAGCAAATGGGCACCGCTTTCTTCAAATTTTTTATAAAGCCTTTTGCCTAATTCATAAAAATGAGGCACTTCATTAATATAAACATTGTCGGGGTATTCCGATCTCAATGGATCATTCTGGTCAACAAATTGCCCGATTTGAAAAAACTCTTTCAAATCAGCCACTTTGGACTGCTTGGCATGTTCTTTTCCAAATGAAGTGTAACCTCTCTGACCTGCCAATCCATGCACTTCATACTTCTTTTTTGTCTCTACGGGAAGGGAGAAAAAATCTTTGGAAGCTTGATAAAAAGCATCAACCAGGTCAGAAGGAATTCCATGATTAACCACACCTAAAAAACCAACTTCATGAAAGGCTTTGCCTATTTCTTTCACAAAATGTTTCCGGTCAGTGGGTTGGCCATTTACAAAAGTGGATAAATCAACCAGGGGTATAGCTCTCTTTGTCATCATTAAGTTTTTAGGGTTAAAAATACATATTTTCCTTTCATGCTGTCTGAAGTTTCAAAGGTCATTTACGTCGAGGCTTATATCGGGAATCTTCGAGAATTTTTTGAGCATCATTCATTTCAATCAATTTCGCCAAAGTATAATCAGAATTTCTATTCATGAAAGATTTAATGATTTGCCAACCAATATAATTGCCTGTACGCCCAGGTGCTTGCTCAGGCATTCCCGGACTGTGGGGCCCGGGGAACAAATATTTATTGATTTTTACCATATCCGTCTCATAAAAAAGCTGCTCATTGAGAAAATAAGCCCAAATCTCAATTTCGTTTTCCCTGACCCATTGGGTTTGCTCTAAAGTATATTCCAAAAGAATAGAATCATGTGCAGAGGGAAGCACATGTTCCAATACATACAGAGCTTTTCCATGGTGGATCATAATGTCAACAAACCGGTTACCGACCGGGGGTTCCAATAAATCATCCAGAATTAATTCAAGGCTTTTCCTGACGATATGATCTTTATTGAAAGTTCGTGTCAAATAGTTGGAGAAAGCGGGATTTCCTGGCGCAATTTTCTGATAGGGAAAATCTCCCCCCAAAAACATATCCAATCCAATACCAATCCCTTCTCCAAATTCATCTTCAAAAAGAAATTGTTGAAAAGCATATTCTGAAATGATGGTATATATATTTGGGGGTTCAAAATGCGGGAAGTAATATTTAAGTAATTTAAAAGCTGTGGTAAATTCATTTTTGAAAAATTTTATATCCTTTCCAAATATATCGGTTACGGTATCCAGTAAAAATGAGATCCTTTCATCTTGGCGAAATGCCCTGAATTGCTCGTAAAAATCCGGCTGATCCCAGTGGTCAGAACCTTCCAGGCCGAGAATTTCATGAAAATACAAGTAAGTAAAAGCTGGTAAGCTGTCCCTTAATTCACTAAAACTATTTTCAAGGTCATTGAAATCCAACGCTGCCAGATACCGATCATACCGAACTACATTAAAGTCAACATGAATATCGTCAATAACTGGAATGAACTTTCTGGGCTCATGTCGGCAATTCCAGAGGAGTAATGCAATAAATACCCAAATAAGATTTTTTATCATATCCAATGAAGGTTTGAAAAGTATACGAAAGAGATTAAACCTTTCGTATTCTAACCATTGACCAATTTTTATGCCGTTTGTAAAAGGTTGGCATGTTTCTGTCTTTAAATAAATACTACATTTGCGGTTTTAATTAAAAGCAACGTATATGAAAAACATCCTTGCTGCTCAGCTCGATTGGTTTATTGAAAATGCTTTAGCTGAAGATATTGGCGGCGGTGACCACACTTCTTTGGCTTGCATTCCTGCAAATCATATCAGCACAGCCCAGTTGCTCGTAAAAGATGCCGGAGTGATTGCCGGGGTGCAGTTGGCTGAAATTATTTTCAAAAAGTTGGATGAGGACTCCATTTTTGAAAGTTTTATACCCGATGGTCAGGATGTGGATTATGGGGATATAGTATTTAAGGTCACCTGTAATACAAGGGCGTTGCTCCAAAGTGAGCGTTTGATCTTAAACGCGATGCAACGCATGAGTGGAATTGCGGCATTGAGCAGTCGATTTCATGTGGAAGTAGAAGATTTGCCTGTCACCATTTTGGATACCAGAAAAACTACTCCCTTGCTCCGGTTTTTGGAAAAATGGGCGGTGCGTATTGGAGGATGTACCAATTACAGATTTGGTTTATATGATCGTATTATGATCAAAGACAATCATATTGATGCTTGTGGAGGCATAAGTAAAGCGATTGAAAAAGTAAAGGAGTATATCCAAAAGAATACCCTTAACCTGGAAATAACGGTTGAAGTCAGAAATCTTGTAGAATTGTATGAAGTGTTGGAAGCAGCACCGATCCAACGGATTATGCTGGATAATTTTGAAATTCCCATCATGTCTGAAGCGGTGGCTATTGTCAATAAGCGTGTTGAGACAGAAGCCTCCGGAGGGGTCACAATTCATAATGTGAGAAAAATTGCTAAAACGGGTGTTGATTATATTTCAGTAGGAGCGTTGACGCATTCTGCGGGCAGTTTAGATTTAAGCCTTAAAGTTTTGAAAGATTAGGATGATTGGTAAAACATTAATATATTTAATTTTGATTTTATTTGTTTTTTATTCATTTACAAATTTTTAAATAATTTTTTTCATTGGGCGATAACTACAGAATATTGGGAGTGGACCCTGGTACCAATCTTTTGGGATATGCAGTATTGGAAGTGGAAGGAAGTCATTTGAAAATTGTCACTATGGGAGTTTTGAAATTAACAGCTTTTGAGACTCATCAAGACAAGCTGAAAGAAATATATCTTCAATTACAGGAAATTGTGGAGACATATATGCCGGTTTGCATGGCCATAGAGGCGCCATTTTACGGAAAAAATGTTCAATCTATGTTGAAATTGGGCAGGGCACAGGGAGTAGCTATTGCCGCTGCCATCACTATGGGGTTGGATATTGAAGAATATTCTCCAAAAAAAATAAAGCAATCAGTAACAGGCAATGGAAATGCATCCAAAGAACAAGTATCTTCCATGCTCAACACACTCTTGAAAATTGAGATCAAAGAGAAATACCTGGATGCTACTGATGCATTAGCAGCAGCCATTTGCCATTACCATCAAAAAGGTAAAAAACGATTATCCGGATCAACGAATTCGTGGGCAAGTTTTGTAAAACAAAACCCCGGCAGAATCCGCTGACTTAGTGATTAATTTCCTTTTGCTACCTGCAGTTTGGATACCACATAAATTGCTATCAAACCAAACCCTATGGATAAGTATCCAACGTATTCATAGTGGAGGTATTGATTGTTATCAATAACGACAATCATCCCACTGATCAGGGATGATGCAAATATGGCCAATTGCTGTAAAGCTGATTTTATGCTCATAAAACTACCCCTGTTGGATACAGGCGCAGCTGCAGTGATCAAGGCGTTAGGGGAAATCATTCTTCCACTGGCAAATATAAAAAACAGGGTGGTCCAGGTCAGGGCCACATAGATAGAAATGTATCCCATGTTAGTAATCATATAAGTGGGTACAAAGGAAATAATCATTATGACAGAAAAAACTTTCATTACTCCAATCTTATCGGTCAACCTTCCTATAAGGGGGGCAGAAATTATTGTTGCTGCGCCTCCCAGAAAAAATTGATAAGAAATTTCCATCTGGCTTAGACCTACATTCTTTATCATGTAGGGAGAAATAAATGGAATAATCAGGAAATGCGCCAATACCAGGATAAAAGCCGCTGAAAGGGCTTTCATTTGATTAAAATCTCCGGTTATGGCCTTTATAGTATTTTTGAATGAAAAATGTTTATCCACTTCACTGAAATGAGTAGACATTGAAGGGAAAATAAAGTATATGAATGCGGCAATCAAAAAGCCCAGTATACCAATGATAAAAAAAGGCCATTGCCAACTCCCTTTTGCCGCCAGGAATATACCGATAGGAATGCCCAGGGCAGATGCCGCAGAAAATGCGGAAAATAGTATACCCATAGCCTGTCCTCTTTCTTTAAAAAGGTATAAGTCACTGACTATCGAAAGTACCAGAGCACCGATCATTCCACCGAAAATGCCGGTAAGAAAGCGTAAGGAAAGCAACATAGTATAACTTCCGGCAAAAGCGCATAAAAAAGTCCCGGCAGCGAAACCGGTGTAAATAAAAAGAAGTGCTTTTTTACGGTCAAACCGATCAAGAAAAAATACACCGGCCAGACTTGAAAAAAATGCTGCAATGGCATAGGACGAAACCAGATAACTGTATTGCCTTGCATTGATTTGAAACAACTCAATAAAAATATCTCCCAAAGGCATGATCAGCATTGAGTCGACTATATGTGTAAAATTGATAAGCGCCAATGTGTAGAGTACAAATTTCCGGTTTTTTACAGCCATTCCGGACTTAATTTAAGGAAATAGCGGGGATAAACTGTACAGCTTCATGGATCATAATCTCTTTGTAATCAAAATTCATGTATTGACTCAGGGGAAGTTTGTCAATATAGGTCAATAATGCACTTTCGCTATCTGCTATAAAAAGAGCCCATAATTTAGTGCGATCCATAGACAGGGTGTAATTCAGCAATTTGCCATCAATAAACAAGCTATACACTGCACTTTGCTGTTCAGGTATCAATTCTTTTAATTCCTCAGTAAAAGGTACAGGAACTTCAAACTCAACCATATATTTCTTCTTGTCATCCATTATTCTGATAAAAAAACACCATAACTAAAGATAAGTTTATGCTGTATATCGCGACCTACAAAGCTTCTCAGCCGGATTCTGACTTCCATATCAAAGACTTTGTCCTTCATAATTTCAGTAAGATCAGTAATACTTGAAAATAACTGCAATTCACCCCGGTGATTGAAAGGAATGTTTTCCATGAAAAACATTTCACGGTTCAATGAAGGATTTCTGGCTGAACGAGCACGCACAGCTATTTCTCCTATAAAATCGTAATCGATGGATTGAAAACTCCCGGATATGGTGGCCCGGGTCGCATTGACGGTAACAGGATCCATGGAAGTCAACCCGAAAAGTTCAAGATTAGGCTCTAAAAGAGTAGGAATATCCCTGATTACAAAAATATGTGTTTCAATGGTATTCAAACCGCCGGGCATGATAAATTCAATCTCATTATTGACTTCAAATAATAATTGCCTTCCTTTAGAACATGAAAGACCTGTGATCAGGATTCCAAGAATACAAATGAGTGAAGGTAAGTTCGATATTGTTGAGAAATATTTTGGCAATTCTTTTGCTGTTTGTGTATATAAACGAATAATTGAGAAAGAATTCTTTTGAGCGATTCAAAATTTTACTATTTTGACGAGGGATCAAAGGGTTGCTTAATTCTGAAAAGAAAATAGTAATCTTTAGTAAAAGCTTGCGGATAATAGGATTACCGGGGTTTTCGTTTTTTTGCCATATAGGATTTTTCACTGTCCAAAATCTAAGAGTTAAAATTATGGGAGAACAAAAAGTGTCATTGGTTTCAGACCGGCAGCAAATGCAAAAATTTGTAAAGTCTTTATTAGCAGATGTGGATGCCTTAGACTACATGATAAAGAATGATTGGTTTGAAAAAGGAGTAACACGAATAGGGGCAGAACAGGAGATGGTAATGGTGTATAAAAAGACGTTTAAACCGGCCTGCGTGGCAATGGAAGCATTGGATAAACTGGCTGAACATCCCTGGGTAGAAACGGAATTAGCAAAGTTCAATCTAGAAACCAACATAAATCCTCAACTTTTTGAAGGCAAGTGTTTTTCTGAATTGGAAAAGGAAAATGCTTTCAAATTGGAAGTCATTCAAAAGTCATTGGATGAACTGGATGCTTACCTTGTCCTGACAGGAATTTTGCCCACCTTGCGAAAGCATCATCTGGAAATGGACAACCTCACCCCTAAGAAGAGATATAAAGCGTTGATGGAAGCCATTGACAGGCAATTACTGGGATCTGCTTATGAATTGAGAATTACCGGGATTGATGAATTGCTGCTTAAGCATTCTTCTCCTTTATTGGAAGCAGTAAATACCAGTTTTCAGGTGCATTTACAGGTTTCACCAGACAATTTTGTACAAATGTACAATATAGCACAGGCACTGGCAGCGCCGGTCATGGCTNNGTGTGGCATGAATCCCGAATTGCTATGTTTCAGCAATCGATCGATACGCGGACTACGCATGATCACATGAGGGAAAGAAGCCCAAGGGTGAGTTATGGCAAAGACTGGATCCATGAATCCATTCTTGATATTTATAAGGAAGATATAGCGAGATTCAGAGTGCTGCTGAGTTCAGATATAGAAGAGGATTCTCTCGCTATGATCAAAAACAAACAGGTACCAAAACTCCGGGCTTTACAGGTACATAATTCTACAGTTTACCGATGGAACCGCCCCTGCTATGGGATCAGTGAAAACGGTAAACCCCACATGCGTATTGAAAACAGGGTATTGCCTTCGGGACCTACCGTAGTCGATGAAGTGGCTAATGCATGTTTTTGGCTGGGTCTTATGGTGGGCATGGGAAATGCAGTACCGGACATGAGAAAGAAAATGCAGTTTGTCGATACGCGCGATAATTTTCTGAAAGCAGCCCGTTTTGGAATTGACACAAAATTTACCTGGTGGAATGATAAAAAGATCTCCGCTGTTGATTTGCTGACCAAAGAGTTATTGCCTGTTGCCCGCGAGGGATTAATGAGCAGAAACATAGACACGGAAGATATGGACAAATACCTTAACATCATAGAAGAAAGGGCCACCAGCCACATGACAGGTGCACGATGGCTTTTGAGAGCATATACTGATTTTAGTGATAAAACGACTACTGACGAGGCATTAACAGCCCTTACCTCTTGTATGATAGTCAATCAGCAGGCCAATAAGCCCATTCATACCTGGGAGATGCCGCAACTGCAGGACTTCAAAAGCTATAGTCCGTATGCACTGAAAGTTTCTGACTTTATGGTTACGGATATATTTACGGTACAGAAGGATGATATTATTGATCTCGTAGCTGAAATGATGTCCTGGAGAAAGATCAGGCATACTCCGGTTGAAGACTCCAAGGGCAATTTGGTAGGCTTGATCTCATCGCGACATTTGATCCACTACCTGATAAAAAATAAGCGATCCAAAAAGACAGCTACTGTTGAAGATATCATGATTAAAAGTCCTGTAACCATTACTGAAGAAGCCACTATTATGGATGCCATGAAACTGATGCGGGAGAATAAGATTGGATGTCTTCCAGTCACAAAAGGCAAAGAACTGGTGGGCATCATTACTGAAATGGACTTTCTACGCGTTACCGGCCGTTTATTAGAGAGTATGGGATAATATACAAAAAGAAAGGGAGCGATCCCTCTCCTTTTTTTCTTCAATACCTCCCATCCTTAACAAACGGCAGCTTCTCCATACGACTCACCTCCAGGCTCGCAAAGCCAAAATCATTGACTACCTTGCCGAGTACGAGGTAGCAACCTTTGCCCTGGAATGGATAGGCTTTCAGGCTCGGTGGGAAGTGTATAGTGTCAAAGAATTGACCATCTACGTCGGTAAGCGTGCCAAAATTCATGATGTCTCCTTTGATCGTGGTGACCCACTTACGACAGACATAGTAGCCTACCATACGGAGGGTCTTGCCGATGTGATTTTTCATATCCTGCGCTTTGATATCGCCACGAAACTTCGTCTGAAGTAGGTCAAATGGATTGCAGAGCGGAAATCCCAGCAGCTCTATCTCGTCAAAGGCTTGCTCATGCTCCGTCTCTGCGAGGATGGGCAGCGAATAATCTTCTTTATCTACATCGAAGAGCATCTCACCAGCGTATGCATGTTTAATGAGTGGATTGTGGACAGCATTTTTTTCCCACATGAGTTCGTACTTGTTCATTCCTGTCCAGCGGAAAGCGCCGATGCGTATGAGTATCTCGAGCTGCTCTTTGGAGATATCGATACGGTTGACAAAATCCTTCAGGCTGCGGTAATCACCATTGGTAAGTCTTTCATCGACGATGGTTAAGGCGACTTTCCGCTCCAGATTGGCGATGTGTATGAAGCCGATGTATATCGTGGTACCGTAGATATTGGTGAAGTAAGTGCTGTTGTTGACACAAGGCGCTTCGATGGTGGCGCCGCACATCCGGGCCTCGTGAATGTACTGTTCGGTGGAGTAGAAGCCACCAAAATTATTGATCACAGCGGTCATAAACTCGAGAGGAAAGTAGGTCTTGAGATAGAGACTCTGGAAGGACTCTGCAGCAAAGCTTGCCGAGTGCGCCTTGCAGAAGGAGTAACCACTGAAACTCTCGATCTGCCGCCACACTTCCTTGCTGAGTTCATCGGGGTAGCCACGCGCTTTACAATTCCGGAAGTATTTTTCCTGCAGGCGACGAAAGGTGTCGGAAGACTTCTTTTTGCCTGTCATGATACGTCGCAGCACATCAGACTCATCGAGATCAAGCCCTGAAAAATGATGGACGATTTTCATCACATCTTCCTGATAGACCATGACACCATACGTCTCTCCAAGGTGCTCTTCAAATACCGGATGCAGATAGGTATAGCTATCAGGCTTGTGAAACCGCTGTATGTACTCCCGCATCATGCCCGACTTCGCTACACCCGGACGTATGATGGAGCTGGCAGCGACGAGATGTACATAATTGTCGCATCGCAACTTATGGAGCAGCCCACGCATGGCGGGCGACTCTATGTAGAAGCAGCCGATGCAGTGACCAGACTTGAGTTGTGCTTTGACATTGGGATCTTCTTTGATGAGTGCCACATTGTGTACATCGATGGCTTTGCCCTGATTTTGTTTGACGAGATCTACGGCGTCTTTGATATGGCCTAGACCTCGCTGTGAGAGCACGTCGTATTTGTGATATTCCAGTTCTTCGGCGCCATACATATCGAAGTGTACGATGGGAAAACCCTTGGGCATCATTTGCAGTGCCGAGTGATAATTGAGTGGCTTTTCGCTGATGAGGATGCCGCCAGCATGGATGGAAAGATAATTGGGAAATTTTTCGATCATCTTGCCGTACTTAAAGATGTGTTTGGCAAAGGGATGATGTTTGTCCACGGCTAAGGGTTCGTCCACGATGGTGTCTATGTCGGCTTTGGGCAGACCGAGTACTTTACCGAGTTCGCGGATGATAGACTTACCTTTGAATGTATTGTAAGTAGCAAGCAAGGCGGTGTGCTCCTTGCCATATCGCTTGAATATATAGTCGGTCACATCATCCCGTTCATTCCACGAAAAGTCAATGTCAAAATCCGGTGGAGACGAGCGATGGGGATTGATAAATCGCTCAAAATACAGATCCAATTCTAATGGATCTACATCGGTGATATTGAGATTGTAAGATACGATAGAGTTGGCACCTGATCCGCGTCCTACATGAAAATAACCTACGGAATGTGCATACCGCACGATGTCCCATGTGATGAGAAAGTAAGCACAAAATCCCATTTGTTGGATGATTTTTAGCTCCCGAAGTGTACGATCCATGGCTTTTTTGTGCTTGTCACCAAAGCGTCTTTTGCAACCACTGACAGCAAGTTTCGTCAATAGTTTGAAGTCGTCAGATTCATCACCCGTGAAAGTACGGCGGTTGTGTAGTTTGCT